>Ga0209517_10000315_pt1 | contig 85738 bp, 71 predicted proteins | sample PeaSoiMetSII2010_FD_187695 | JGI IMG/M metagenome (GOLD analysis project Ga0209517, IMG submission 187695) | Peat soil microbial communities from Weissenstadt, Germany - SII-2010 (SPAdes) (version 2) | ecosystem: Environmental > Terrestrial > Soil > Wetlands > Peat | place: Germany...
AAGTCAACTATGCCGCGATGCGTTACCGGACCCGCAACGACCAGATGAATCACCTGGACGGCGACAAGGCGCGCATGGACATCGGGCGCGAGGATTGCCGGGTCTTCAAGGAAGGTGCGGAAGACACGCCCGCCATCGAGAGGAAGTCCGAGAAAGGCTTCGGCTGGGCGACGGACCTGCACGTCCAGAACTTCCTCGAGTGCATCCAGACGCGCCACACACCCACTGCGCCCATGAAACTCGCTTTCCAGGCAGCGCTGGTCGTGCAGATGGCCAGCATGTCGTTCAAACAGGGCCGGCGCTTGAAGTGGGATGCCAAGCTGAACAAGGTGGAATTGTGAGGCCTCGAAGCCTCCGGGTATTGGTCCTGCTGGCGCCGTTGACATTGAGTGCGGCGTCCAAGGACATGGTGCTTGAGGTGGATGGCGGCTCATACGACCGTGCGAATACACCGGTCGTGTTTTGTTTCCATTGCCCGAATCGCTCGGGAACGAGCAGCATTTCATGCTGACCGAACTTGGCACGAGCAAGGCGGTGGACGTCCAGGTCGACCATGGCCGCGTCGTCTGGATCGTCCGGGACAAACTCCCGGCGGGACAGACCCAGCGTTACCGATTGGCCGTGAATTCCGGCAAACAGCAGCGATTGGACTGAAGTTCCTTTTCTGAGTATTACAAATGGCTCTTTCTGCTCCGCTCAGCCGGCGGCGATTCCTTCTCGGGGCCGCCGCCCTTCCCGTGGTTATGCCGGCCCTTGCGCCAGCCCGCGCGGTTTCCGACGTGCGCGTCCGCTCCATGGACATCGGATACGAGGATTTCCTGTACCGCGTGCCCATCAAATTCGGAGGCCGCGCGCTCGACCGCGTGACGCTCCTCAATGTTCACTGCGTCGTGGAAGGCCGGAACGGCCGGACGGCCACGGGGTTCGGCTCCATGCCGCTCGGCAATGTGTGGTCGTGGCCGGCTCCATCGATGAACTATGACCAGACCCTTCAAGCCATGAAAGATCTGGCCGGGCGGATCGCCGCTCTATACCGAAGCCTTTCGGAATACGGCCATCCAATCGATCTCACGACCACGATCGAACCCGAGTACCTCAAGGCCGCGCAGGAACTCTCCGCCAAGCTGCCCGACCCCATCCCCAAGCTCTGCTCACTGGTTACGGCCAGCCCCTTCGACGCTGCACTTCACGATGCCTACGGCCGCTACCACGGCCGCAGCGCGTACCAGTTGCTCGGCCCGGAGTTTCTGACGAATTCGCTCGACCATTACCTGGGCGCCGAGTTCCGCGGAGAGCGTCTTTCCTCGTACATCCGGCCCGCGCCGGTGGAGAAGCTGCCGCTTTACCACTTGGTGGGCGCCCTCGACCCGATCACCGACTCCGACATCCGGCAGCGGGTCAACGACGGTCTGCCGGAGACGCTGCCTGAGTGGATCCGTTACAACGGCCTCCTGCGAATCAAGATCAAGCTGGCAGGCAACGACATGGCCTGGGACGTCAACCGCGTTGTTGCCGTGCACCGCGCCACCTCCGAAACGCAACAGAAGCTGGGCGTGACGGGGTGGTTCTGTTCGCTGGATTTCAACGAGAAGTGCCACGACGTCGGCTACGTCCTGGAGTTCATCAGGAAGCTGGAGGAGGCCGACCCGGGCGCTCTCGCCGACATCCAGTACATCGAGCAGCCGACCGCGCGCGACCTGGCGGCGCATCCCGACTTCGACATGCATAAGGCCTCGAGTTTGAAGCCGGTGGTGATCGACGAATCGCTCACCGGTCCAGACGCCCTCTTACTCGCGCAGCAACTGGGCTACTCCGGAGCGGCTCTCAAGGCCTGCAAGGGCATCAGCCAATCGTTGCTGATTGCCGCACTGGCCCAAAAGCACAAGCTGTTTCTCTGCGTGCAGGACCTCACCTGTCCGGGGGCTTCACTCATCGAATCGGCCGGCCTGGCCGCACGCATTCCCGGCGTCGCCGCCATCGAAGCCAATGCACGGCAGTATGTGCCCGCCGCCAACCGCGGCTGGGAGAAGAAATACCCGGGCGTCTTCATCGTCAAGGACGGCTATGTGCGCTGTGGCGCCCTGAAAGGCCCGGGGCTCGGTTTCCAGTAATCGGCCTAGGTCTTTGATCGCCTGAAGAATTCTAATAAAACAATTCAATTCGGAAATGTCTTGGCGCATACTTAGGGCATGGCCCGTCCAGCCCTGCCTACGGAGCGGCAGCGACTACGTCTTGGGAAGCAAGGGGCGGTAAGTGTTTGAAACGTTTTGGTGGACCTGGTGAGATTCGAACTCACGACCTCTTCCATGCCATGGAAGCGCGCTCCCAACTGCGCCACAGGCCCAGTCGTGCCGGGACTTTCTCTATTTATAGCACACTGTGCGCCCGCGCCATCAATTGCGGGGCGCTTCCTCCGCCGCATACAATGAATCGATGATATTCAGGCGCGGTCCTGCGCTTATTCTCCTGCTCTGCCTGATGTCGCTGGAGCTTTCCTCCTGCCTGGCGCGACGGCGCGCTATTAACCGCCCCGGAGGGAATACCACCCAGGCCCTCCTCGTCGCCGATCGCGACACCCTGCTCCAGGCCGTCGTCAGACAGTATAATGCCGTCCGCAATTGCAGCGCCACCGTGGACATGATCCCGGCGCTGGGCACCGCGGAGAAAAGCAAAATCACGGAGTACAAGGATGTCCGCGGCTACATCCGGTTCCGCAAGCCCGCCGACATCCGCATCATCGCCCTCTACCCCGTGGTTCGCAACAAGATGTTCGACATGGTTTCGAACGGCGCCGATTTCAAGCTCTACGTGCCCATCAAAAACCGTTTCATCGTCGGCCGGAACCAGGTCGAGCAGCCCTCCCCTAACAAGCTCGAGAACCTGCGGCCCCAGCACTTTCTGGACGCCATCCTGGTGCGTCCCATCGATGTGGCAAACGACAAGGTCCTGCTCGAAAACTACACCGATGAAGAGAACGCGTACTATATTCTCCACGACGTCCACGTCAACGGCGGCGGCCAGCTACTGCTCAGGCGCACCATCTGGTTCGACCGCCTCACCCTGCGGATGGCCCGGCAGATGATCTTCGACACCTCGGGCAACATCCTCACCGACGCGCGCTACACCCAGTGGAAGCCCTGGGACAACGTGGCGTTCCCCAAACACATCGAGATCAACCGCCCGCACGACGAATACGCCGTGGTCCTCGACATGGTCAAACTGGACATCAATGCGGGCGTCCCCGACGATCAGTTCGTGCTCGAACAACCCGAAGGCACCACGTTGCAGGTGATCGGCCAGCCGCCCGAAGGACCCAAGAAGTGACCACCAAGCTCGTTCTGGAAAACCTGAAACACCGGCCCATGCGCAGCCTCCTCAGCATCCTGCTCATCGGCGTGCCCGTGACCCTCATCCTGAGCCTCGTGGGAGTCAGCGAAGGCCTTTCGCAGGATTCGCAAACCCGCGCGCGGGCTATTGGAGCGGATGTCGTGATTCGCGGATCGAATGCTACGACGGTGACTACGTTCAGCGCCGCCTCGATCGACGAGCGGTTCGTCCCCAAGATCGAGGAGCAGCCCCACGTGAAGCTGGCCATAGGCGTCATCGTGCACCCGGTCGACCTCCCGCTCAGCATGATGGGCGTCGACATGGCGCAGTTCAACGCCATGAGCGGAGGCTTCACTTACCTGGAGGGCCGGACCCTGGAAGGTCCCGACGATGTCCTCATCGACCGGCCCTATGCCGATCAGCAGGGCAAACGGGTCGGCGACACGTTGCAACTCGTCAACCACACCTGGCACGTCGTGGGGATTATCGAGGCCGGAAAGCTGGCGCGCATCGTGGTGCGGAAGCGGAGGCTTCAGGATCTCGACAGCTCCACCGGCAAGGTCAGCGTCATTTATGTCAAGCTGGATGACCCCGCCAGGGCGGACAAGACCGTGCTCGAGTTTCGCGAGTTGCTGCCCAATCTCAAGATCGACACCATGGAGTACTACACGTCCATGTTTTCGGTGACCAACATCAAGGCGCTGAAGATCTTCACCTACGTGGTGATCGGCATCGGCGTGGTGATCGGGTTCGCGGTGGTGTGCCTGTCCATGTATATGGCGGTGCTGCAGCGCACCCGCGAAATCGGCATCCTGAAGTCGCTCGGCGGCTCCAAGTCATTTATCCTCCGGACCATTCTGTTGGAGGCAGCGGTGCTCGGAATCGGCGGCACGATTCTGGGGATCCTTTTCAGCTACGGAGCTTGCTGGATCATCCGGACGTTTATTCCGGCTTCCTTCCCCATGATCATCGTCCAAGCGTGGTGGCCCAAGGCCCTGCTGATCACGCTGCTCGGCACGGAGCTCGGCGCCCTGTACCCCGGCCTCAACGCAGCCAGCCACGATCCCATCGAGGCGCTGGCATATGAGTAACGGAGAGATCATCCAGATCCGCGATCTGCACAAGATCTACCGCGTCGGCAAGGTCGATGTGCCGGCTTTGCGCGGCGTGGATCTGGGCGTCCGGCGGGGCGAGTTTCTCGCGATCGTGGGCCCGTCGGGATCGGGCAAGTCCACGCTGTTTCACATCATCGGGGGCCTCACGCCGCCCACTTCGGGCCAGGTTAAAGTCGCCGATCAGGATCTCGCGGCACTCTCCGATGCCGGCCGCACGCGCCTCCGCAAGCACACCGTGGGATTCGTTTTTCAGAAGTTCAACCTGCTGCCCAATCTCACCGCGCGCGACAACATCGCGGTGGCGCGCTACATCGCGGGAACCGGATCGAAGCCGGACCCGCAGTTCGAAGAAGCGCTGCGTGCATTAGGCATCTCCAGCCGGCTGGACCACAAGCCCAACGCGCTTTCCGGCGGCGAGCAGCAGCGCGTGGCGATTGCCCGCGCCATCGTGAACCACCCGGCGATCCTGTTGGCCGACGAGCCTACGGGCAATCTCGATACGGAGAACTCGAAAGCTGTCCTGGAGATTCTGCGGGACCTCAACGAGCGCCTGGGCCAGACCATCCTGATGATCACGCACAACCCGGAGGCTGCCGCGTACGGTCACCATATCGTCCACATGCGCGACGGAAAGGTGATCGGACTGGCCTCGCGGCCGGCCGGCTCTACGCCTGCCGCACCGCCACCAGCCGCTGCTGTTTGAGCCAGCGCAGCCGTCCCTGGTGCTCCTGGTACAACGTGGTGAAACCCGCCCAGAAGTACCCGAAGACGAACAGCAGCAGGAAGGGAATGGCGAAGAAGTTGTAGGACTCGACGGCAAACACAACCATGGCCAGAAAGTACGCGCCCACGAGGATTTCGGCATAGGGCAGCCAGCCGCTCCGGCGCCGGTATTTCTTCACTTCCAGGTTCATGGGCCGGTCGCCGATGGCGTACTTCGCTGTGCGCGCGAAAGCCGTTTGCACGCGGAACAGCGCCTCGAGCACCGCGCGCGTATTGACGATGGTCAGCCCGACCCCCACCGCCATGAGCATGGGCAGCCTCAGCACCGACCGCTTCCAGTGCTTGGGGTACAGCTCTTTTTGCGCCACCACATAGAACAGCGAGATCGACCAGAACGAAGCCGCGATCAGCGGCAGATCGATGAACACCATCTGCCACCAGCCCATGTAGAACCGCACGATCATCACCGGCAGCATGAGCGCCGAAACCACCACCATCAGCGGGTACGTAATGTTGGGCGTCAGGTGCAGGAACGCCTCGGCTTTGACGCGCTTCGGGATATTGGCGCGGAGGATCGCCGGCAGCAGCTTCATGGCCACCTGCGTCAGCCCCTTGGCCCAGCGCGATTGCTGCACCTGGAATCCGTGCATCTCCACGGGCAGCTCCGAAGGGCAGTCCAGCCCCGGCAGGTACACGAAGCGCCAACCCTTCAACTGCGCGCGATAGCTCAGGTCGGAATCTTCCGTCAGCGTGTCGTGCTGCCAGCCGCCGGCCTCCTCGATCATCTTGACGCGCAGGATTCCGGCGGTTCCGTTGAAGTTGAAGAAATACCCCGCGCCCGACCGGGCCCCGTGCTCCAGAATGAAATGGCCGTCGAGGAGCATGGCTTCCACTTCGGTGAGGAAATTGTAGTCGCGGTTGAGATAACTCCAGCGGGTCTGCACCACGCCCACCGAGGGGTCCGCGAAGAAATGTACGGTGCGGTGGAGAAAATCGGCCGGCGGACAAAAATCGGCGTCGAACACGGCCACCAGTTCGCCCGTCGCCGTTTTCAGTCCTTCCTGCAGCGCGCCTGCTTTGAAACCGTGCCGGTTAGGACGGTGATGATACTCGATGGGATGCCCAATGGTGCGATAGCGCTCCACCAGCGCTTCGGCGAACGGAGCGGTTTCATCGGTGGAATCGTCCAGCACCTGGATCTGGAGCAGCTCCTTGGGGTACTCGATCTTCAGTACTTCTTCGATCAGCCGTTCCACCACGTACCGCTCGTTGTACAGCGGAAGTTGGATGGTCACCGGTGGAAGCTGCTCGAAGCGCGCGGGCGGCGTGGAGACAGCCTTCCTGCGATGCTTGAAATACGTGCGGATGATCTCGTAGCGGTGAAGTCCGTACACCGACAGGATCACCAGAACGGTGAAGTACGGAATCAGCATGGCCCAATCGAACCACGCCAGCGAGTGGATTCCGGCGAACGGCGTCTCCGTAAACACGCGCTGGACCAGGCGCTGGGCAACTGACGGCGCCATGTACAACGCCAACGGTAAACTAACCGGCATGTGCAAACCAGGACGCGGAACAGACCTAGGGACAAAACAATTGTAACAGATGCGAAAACCTGGACGCACCTCTATTGCGTCTGTTTTCTACCGCTTATAAACCGTGCCTTCTGTTCTCCACGGGCGTCACGAATTTCAAGGCCGTATGGGTGGCCGAAAAGCCGGCGACCTTCACGTCCTTGAGCCCGGCCGCCCGGCCCGCTTCCAGCACTTCGATTTCGCGAATCGCCGTTGCGCCTTTGGGATAAACCACCCACAGCGCCCCGTCCGGCTTCAAACTCTTCGACAGCTTGCCAACCTGGTTCAATTCGCGCGCCGCGTTGGCCGCGAAGAGCAGCAGGTCTGGCTTCGCGCGTGCTTTCACGGCGCCGCTCTCTCGCAACTCCCTCTGGAAATCTTCATCGAACTCACCCACCAGGCGGATCGTCACCCCAGTCTTGACGCCCAGCTTGTCCAACCGCGACGGCGGATGGAGAATCTTGTGCGCCCACCCGTCCGCTGCTTTGCCCAGCTCGAACTCCGCCGGGCCGCCTTCGAACTCCAGCTTCAAAACGCCCTCTGCTGCGCGCACGCCTTTCAAATCCTGAAACCGCACCTTGAGCCGCTCCTCTCCGCGAAACAGCACGTGGTCCGTTTCGAGCAGCGCCTTCCCCACAAGCGTCCGCCGGCCCAACCGCACCCTGCATTCCCGCTCCTGTCCCATGCTCACTCCTCAATCGCGGCAGCTTCGCCGAACTTCACACCCAAATCCCGGAGATAGCCTTCAATGCTGGAAGTGTACCCGAAGACGAACCGCGCCAGAAACCGGAAGATCACGTTGTAGATCTCGCCGTCCTCGTGAATTCGCAGCTCCGAGCCGCCGTCCGGCAACGGCGCGATGTCGAATGTCCACACGCCGCCGAAGGGCAGCCCGCGATCCGCGATGCGCGTCACCATTCTCGCCGGGGGCCTGTCTTCCACCAGCTCGTAGGTGATTTTCTGGCGATGGTCATCCTCTTCCCACCAGCGCTTGCGGCCTTCCTGTTCGGGCAGCGGGCCGAAGCTCCTGACGCCGGTCCGCCAGTCCGGCGGCCCCGCCAGCACCGCGTAGAGCGCATTCGGCGCCACGCGGAACCGCGCCTTCCGGGTGGCGTGATGGCCCAGCGGAAGGATTGCGCCGACCCCCGCAACGAGCCCCGCCACGAGGACCAGCCCGCCCGCGATCCACAGCACCCACTTCATCGTTTTGTCAAATCTCCCACACCCGAATCCCTTTCTGATAAAACGACACGCCGCCATCCTCGCTGATTTTCAGAACCGGCCCGAAGCGCGAGGCGTGCAGGGCCGCCGTGGTCCGCCCGCCCTCCTGCGCCGGAAGGCCTTCCTCCACGTGGCGCAGAATCGCGCCGAAGGCCAGCAGATGGCCCTCGCGGTCCATAACGACTGCGCCATCCACGTGGGCGATGCTCTCCAGCACGGTCAGCTCGAGGTCCTCCACGCGCCGGTTGCGCAGCAGGTAATGAAGGTGGCCCTTGTGGGAGCCGGCCGTGTCCCCTGCCAGCAGGTCGCCCGACACGATCAGATCCGCGGCCTTCCGCGGATCGTCGAGCATTACAAAGAGCCCGCCGCGCCGCCGCTCCGCCAGGTTGAGCGCGGCGGTGAACAGGCGCCGCGCCAGGTCCGCCTGTCCCACCGCCCGGTAATACTCGTGATACTTCTCCGGAATGTCGCTCAGACGCCAGCGCCCTTCCATGAAGTGGAACATCTGCACGCCGCCGGCGAAAATCTTGATCTCTCCGTTGGGCGTGAGCACCAGGCAAAGGTGGCCGCCGTGCAGCGTCGCCAGCGTGTGAGCGTGGTAGCGTGCCGCGCTGGGCGCCGGCAGAGCGTCCGCACGGCGCCCGCGCGCGAACTGCTGCATGTCCACCAGGTCCACCAGCATGCCATCGCGGTCCACCAGGAATACGGTGCGCAACCCGTCGCACAAGCGGTAAAACGTCTTGAACCCGATGAGCAGGTTGGTGTACCGCAGCGCGCCCGGCGGCGGCGCCGGCGCGGGGTGAAACGGATCCTCTCCAGCGCCCAGCAGGATTACGCCCGTGGAGATGCGGCGGTTCTCATAGGTCAGCAGGGAGCTTTCGCGCAGCACTTCGATGGCATCCGCCACCACGTCGCGTTCCGCGGGGAGGCCGTCCTCGTCGAGGTAGGGCGTGTGATCGAGAAAGGCGGAGACGTAGCGGTCCTCCGCGAGGCCCTGGAAAACGCTGGTGGTCGACGCCGCCGAAGCGGCCGAGAAAATGCTGCGGTATCGCGCGGAGAGCACGGCCCCGATGCCCGCCAGCAGCCGCATCTGGTTTTCCGTAAATGGGCGTCCTTCGGTTTCGAAATGGTATCGCGAGCCCATCCAGTCGAGGTCGACGGAACCATCCGGCCGGCTGTGAAACCTCAGCGTGGGGCTGGGTGTCACCAGCCGCCCCTCGACAGCCAGGGCGGCATCCGGAAAGAAATACCGCACGCCGCGCTCGAAGAACGCCGAGTACAACGCGTGAACGATCTCGACGGTGGTGTCAGGCATCTTCGCCCTTCCGCAGCGCGCGCAGGTCGATGCCCAACGCCTGGCACTTCTTATAAAGGTGGCTGCGCTCCAGCCCCAGGGCCCTCGCCGTATCGGTCATGCGTTGACTGTGCCGCCTGAGCTCCGCCAGAATCTGTTCTTTCTCGAAGGAATCGACGCGCTGCGCGAGCGGCCCGGTTTGAGGCGCGGTTTCCGCCTGTCCGTTGGCTGCCGATTGCGGCAGCGCCAGCCGCACCGCCGCGCGATCCACGGGCCCCTCGGCCAGCAGCAGCAACCGCTCCACCACGTTGCGCAGCTCCCTCACGTTTCCCGGCCACGGGTATCGCTGCAGCTCCTGAATGGCGTCGGCCTCGAAGGCTTTGGGCTTCCAACCGTTCTGCTCCGACACCTGACAGGCGAAATGCTCCGCCAGCGCGGGGATGTCCTCGGCGCGCTCACGCAGTGGCGGCAGAAACAGCGGGAAAACGTAAATGCGGTGGTAGAGGTCCTGGCGGAAGGCGCCCTTCTTCACCTGCTCCTCCAGGTTGCGGTGCGTGGCCACGATCACGCGCACGTCCACCGCGATGGCGCGGTCGCCGCCCACGCGCTCCACCTGCCGCTCCTCCAGCACGCGCAGCAGCTTGGCCTGCAACACCAGCGGCATGTCGCCGATCTCATCCAGAAACAGCGTGCCATGATGCGCCTGCTCGAACTTCCCCACGTGCCGCGAAGCCGCGCCGGTGAACGAGCCCTTCTCGTGCCCGAACAGCACGGACTCGATCAGCTCTTCCGGCACCGCGGCGCAGTTCAGCGTGATGAACGGTCCGCCGCGCCGCTGGCTGCGCTCGTGCAGCGCCCGCGCGATCAGTTCCTTGCCGGTTCCGGTCTCGCCCAAAATGCACACGCGCGCCTCGCTCGCCGCCACGCGGTCCACCTGGGCCATCACGCGCCGCATGGCCTCGCCCGCGTGTACGATGTCGTGGCCGCCGACGCGCTGCCGCAGCTCGCGGTTCTCCTCCTCCAACCGCTTGAGCTTGAGGACGTTCTCCACGGTGAGCAGCAGCTTGTCGGTGGAGAGCGGCTTTTCGAGAAAATCCACCGCGCCCAGGCGGGTGGCGCGCACCGCCATCTCGATATTGGCCTGTCCGGAGATCATCACTACCGGCAGGGCGATCCCGAGACTTCGCAGATCCTGCAAGAGCGCGAGCCCGTCCTTGCCGGGCATGACCACGTCCGACAGCATCATGTCGAAGGGCTGCGACTTCACCAGTTCGAGCGCGCGCGCCGCGTTGTCGCACACGGTGGCCTCGTGCCCCGCCAGGCGGAAGGCCCGCGCCAGAGAGGCCAGCGTATTGGCGTCGTCGTCAACTATGAGAAGGTGAGCCAAATTTAGAGGTTACCCTACCCGGCTTGTTCGTGCGAGATGGCGGGGATACGGCAGGTTGCGTCACGGATGAATTCCCTACGGCGCCGCAGGCAGGCGCCGCTCCACTTCCCGGACGACCGCCTCGGCCCTTTGTAGCCCGTCTTGCGCTTCGGTCGAGTCGGGCTCGTACGGCACTCCCGGATAGCGGAATCGCCAGGCGTACTGCGTGAGGCCTTCAGCTAGAGAGACAGCCGGTTCGAGCGAGTCGTCAATGGCGAGGCACTCGGGGCTCAGATCGCCGAGATCGTGCGTTCTTCGAAAGGCCCTTTCGTGAAAGGTCAAGAATGCCTTGAGCGCCTTCTCCACGGCCTGCTGGCAATGAAACAACGCCTCCGCGTTGGCGTCTCCCGCAATCAGCAGCTTTGCGGCCCACAAGTCGCGCCGCGCACGGTCCAGCCATGCGCGCGTTTCCTCATGCCCCAACTGGCCGGGAGTCATAGAGTAGCTTGCCTTCTCGAACCACGGTCGCCGGCAGGGAAGCACGAACGTGCGTCGCGCGAGCATCGAAGTCGCTGCGACGCCAAGGCACAATGTCTTTCGGGTAGCCCATGCCGCGTAGCAAGGTGTAGATACCGCCATCTCGAAGCAACTCGGCCGGTGCGCCGTCCGGAACCACAACGCAGAAATCCAAGTCGCTGTCGGGACCTGCGTCGCCGCGGGCCTCGGAGCCGAAAAGGTAGATGCGCTCTGGATGGTAGTACTCCACGAGCCGACCCGTAATCGCGGTGATGGCTTCGTCCCGCGTCATCGTACTCCCATTATGCCTCTACATGGAGACCCTGCCAACGCCAGACCCGGCCTCACGCGCGTCGGCCGACTAAATGCGCCCGCGCAGTTTGGGGCTGACAGGCCGCTGGAGATTGAAGCTGGCAACGGCCGGAACCCGGACTGAGCGGCCGAACCCGAATCCGGTCCAGCGTGACTACCCAGAAGGACCCCCTAAGATCCGGCTGAGACTCAACCAGCGCCAAAGCCAAGTCTGCGGCCTCCTCCGGGGCATACCGGCTTGCCGATCCGTGCCGCCCCGCTCCATCTTACGAAAATAATCGTTGACATACGATTTAATTCGTATAACAATCGGACATGGCCGCTCAAAAGCGCGATCCTCTCCCCATTCCCACCGGGGCCGAGCTCGACATCCTCGCCGTGCTCTGGCGCCTGGGACCGAGCACCGTACGTGAAGTTCACGAGGCGCTCGACAAGGAGAGCGGCTACACCACGACACTCAAGCAGATGCAGCTCATGACCGAAAAAGGACTGCTCACCCGCAGCGAGCGGTTCCGGTCGCATGTCTACGAGGCTCGCACCCCCAAGGAGCAGACCCGCAAACAGATCGCCGGCGACCTGCTGAAACGCGCGTTCGGCGGTTCGGCCAAGAGCCTCGTGCTGGGCGCGCTCTCCGCCCGTCCGGCCTCGGCGGAAGACCTTAACGATATCCGGCGGGTATTGGACCAGTTCGAGAAAGGAAAGGGATCACGATGAACGCTGTTCAGCTTCTATCGGCACAGCCGTGGGTGGAACGCCTCGGCTGGACGCTGGTCCATTTTATATGGCAGGGCGCGTTGCTCGCGGCGCTTCACGCCGCGGTGCGCGGCCTGGCGGGACGCTCGCTCACCGCGCACGCTCGCTACACCCTGGCATGCCTGGTGCTGATCGCCATGGTGGCCTCGCCGCTGGTGACCTTCGGCTTGATGGGCGGGGGCGGCCCCGTGCCGGCGGCGGCGCCGCCCGCCGGCTATTCGGTCTCCGCGATCACTTCCAGCGGGACCACCGTGCGCGTCGCGTCGTGGCAGGCATCCCTGGGGGGCGCGTGGCAGGATGCCTTGCCGTGGGTTGTTGCCGCATGGCTCGCCGGCGCGATAGGCTTTTCGATTCGCCTGGCGGGTGGATGGGCCTTCGCCGCGCGCATGCGTTGGATGGCGGTTCGCCCGGCGCCCCGCGAATGGCAACACACGTTCGAAAGGCTGGTCGCGCGCATGGGCATCTTGCGCCCGGTGCGTTTGCTGATCTCTTCGCTGGTGGATGTGCCGATTGTGGTCGGATGGCTTCGCCCCGTGGTTCTGGCGCCTGTTGGCGCGTTGGCAGGCTTACCCGCCGGCCACGTCGAGGCGCTGCTGATCCACGAGCTGGCACACATCCGGCGCCACGACTATCTGGTCAACCTGCTCCAGAGCGCGGCCGAAGTATTGCTGTTCTACCATCCCGCGGTGTGGTGGGTCTCGGGCCAGATCCGTACCGAGCGCGAGTTGTGTTGCGACGACCTGGCGGCGGCCGCAAGCGGCGACGTGCTCACCTACGCGCACGCCCTGGCGGAGCTGGAGTCGCAACGCCCGGTGCACATTCGGGCAGCCCTGGCAGCCAACGGCGGATCCCTGCGGGATCGCATCGCGAGGCTCCTCGAACAGCCGGCCAGGGCCCCTCACACGCCCCCCGGCCTCGGAGCGGCGCTGGCGGTGAGTATCCTGATGGTGGCCGGAATCGGCGCCGTGGCCGTCCGCGGCGATCAGAAGCCGGCGCCGCAGGAGCCTGTCGCCACCGAATCGCCCGTGGACCCGGCCGGCGTGCGCGTCGATCTCGGCGGCGCCGGCGTGATCCACCGGACGCCGGTCGAGTATCCGAGGTCCGCGATCGAGAGGCGCGTCGAAGGGACGGTCGTGGCGGAAGTGACCCTGGATGCCGGCGGAGCCGTCACCGACGCCCGCATCCTCAGCGGGCCCGTGGAGCTGCGCAAAACGGTGCTCCAGTCCGTGTTGCAGTGGCACTTCACTTCCGGCGCGGCCGGGAGTGTACGCCAGGTCGTCATCACATTTCAGGTGGCGGCGGCCGCGGAGGCGCCGGTCACGACGGTTGGCTTTGCCGTGCGGCGCGAAGGCCACGAGCCGGAACACGTGGAGGTCGTCACGAGGCAACTTGCCGAAAGCGAGCGGACCATTGCCTCGCTGAGAGAAAGGCTGGCCGAAGCGAACCAGCGCTACGAGCAGGCCCTGCAAGAGCAGCGGGATTCCGGTCTGACGCGCGCCCAAATGCTCGAGAGGGAGCAGGAAGTGATGGCGGCACAACAGGCGCTCGAACGCGAGCAGGCGTCCCGCGAGTTGGGCGCCAACGACGAATCGCGCGCCCGCATCGAGCGCGAGCTTGAAATGCTGGCCCGCGAACGCCGGCCCGAAAACCTCGCCGGACGCACCCTGACCGCGATCGAAATCCGCGGTCTCAGCGACGAGGCAGGGAACGCTCTGCTCTCCCGCTTGCCCGTGCGCCTGGGTGATACACTTTCGGCAGAGTCGATCGAAGCGGCGCGGCGTATTGTCCGCCAGATCGACGAGCACCTGGAACTGGGATTCTCGTCGCAGGAAGGCGGCGGCGTGGTTCTCCGGATTCATCCCGCGGGATCGGCGGGCGCGCCGTTAATTTGGCGAAAATAGTCAGGAGGGGACAACATGATACGAACGGCAAGCCTGATCGCACTAGCCGCGTGCGCCGCGTTCGCCCAGCCGGCCGCGGCTCCGGCAGCATTCGAAGTGGCATCCGTAAAGCGGGCGGACGGCGGCGCTTCTCCGGGCGATATTCCGCGCAACATGGACAAGTCTCCGGGCCATTTCGCGATGCACAACGTTCCGCTCAGATTCTGCCTCGAGTGGGCCTACGACCTGAAAGACTACGAAATCTCCGGGCCCGACTGGATCAAGGTTGACGAGCGCTACGACATTATCGCCAAGGCGTCCGGGCCGGCCTCCGACGACGAGATGAGGCCCATGCTGCAAAGGCTGCTGACGGAGCGCTTTCAGATGAAGCTGCACCGCGAGCCGAAAGAGATGTCGGTGTACGTCCTGGTTCCCGGCAAGGGCCCGGCCAAGGTCAAGGAAGCGGCGTCCGACGGCCAGCCGAGCCTTTCGGGGGGCCCGTCCGGCGCGACCTTCACCAACCAGCCGATATCCAGGCTCACGTTCCTGCTGACTCGCCGGATGCAGCGCCCCGTCCTGGATCTCACCGGGCTCAAGGGACTCTACACCTACACCCTGGACCTTTCGGGGTTGCCGAACATGGACACGCAACCGGTAGAGAACGGCCCCGTCCCTTCCATCTTCGCGGCTATTCAGAACGACCTGGGGCTCAAGATGGAAGCGCGGAAAATGCCCATCGGCGTCCTGGTGATCGACCAGGTGAGTAAGATACCGATCGAGAACTGAAGGCGCATCACCCCAGCTCGATGCGGAACGTCGCGCCCTTGCCGGGCTGGCTCTCGACCGAAATGCGCCCCTTGTGATCGCTCACCACCGATTGCACGATGGCCAGGCCGAGCCCTGTCCCGTGGGTCTTCGTGGTGTAGTACGGAGTAAACAGGCGCGCGCATTCTTCGGGAGTAAGGCCTTGGCCCGTGTCCGAGACCTCCAGGCGCACGCCGCTCTCCGTCGCCGCCGTGCGCACCGTCAGGGTGCCGCCCTCGGGCATCGCGTCGATGGCGTTGAGGACCAGGTTCCGCAACACGCGCGTCATCTGCTCCGGATCGGCCTCGACGGCGGGCAACCGCGGATCGAGGTCGGCCACCGCCCGGATCCGCGCCTGCGTCAGCCGCGGCTCGAACAGCTTGAAGGTTTCGGCCGCCAGTTGGTTGAGGTTCAGGGACTGCATCTCGGGCGCCGGCATCTTGGCGAAATCGCTGAACCGCGCGATGATCTGCTTGAGCGTGGACAGCTCAGCGAGCAAGGTTGCGGTGCCCTCGCGAAACACCTCCTCGAACTGTTCGGGAAAACGTTCGCGCGCCCGCTGCATGTTCTCCACCGTGATTTGCAGCGGAAACAGCGGGTTCTTCAACTCGTGCGCCAGCCGCCGCGCCAGCTCGCGCCACGCCGCCACGCGCTCGGCCTGCACCAGCCTTTCGCGCTGCTCCACCAGCTCGTGCGTCATGCGGTTGAAGGCCCGCGCCAGTTGCCCGATCTCGTCGTTGGAAGCCGCCTCGACGGTCGCGCCCCAATTGCCCGCCGCCACTTTGCCGGCGCTCTCGGCCAGCCGTCGCACGGGCCGCGTCACCCGCGCGGTGGCCCACCACGCGAGCGCCATCCCAATCAGAATCCCGCCCGCCGCCACCTGAATTCCGATGCGCAGCAGCGACGCCTCCATCTCCACCAGCACGCGGCGCGAGCTGGCAATCAACAGCACTGCCGCCAGGTTGTTCTCGTATCCGGTGAGCGGCAGGGCGTGGATGGTCTCCGCCTCGGCGCCGCTTCCCACGCGAGCGGTGATGTTGCCTCCGTTGCGGGCCGCGGCATCGATCAGGGGCCGCATCAGCGCCAGGTCTCCGGACTTCGCGCCCAACAACTGCCCCTCCACGTTGCGGTACAGCAGCACCCTCATGCCCGCCGGCAGCACCAACGACGAAAGAAATCTCTGGTCCAGCAACTGGCCGCCCGCGACCAGCAGCTTGCGGTCGCCCGCCACGGCGGTCCCCACCGCCACCAGGGTCGTGGCGAATCCTTCGGGCAGCTCCTCGCGCTTCAGAAATGCCCCCAGCGCTTTCCAATCCGCCGCGCCGGCCAGCCACTCTTCCCGATGACCGAACCTCGCCGGCCACTCGGCCGAAGAGATGATGGTGCCGTCGCCGGCCACCAGCTCCAGCAGATCCAGACCGTTGGTGGACGCCAGCCGCGCCGCGGTGCCGTAGTACTCCGCGTAATCCGATGCGACTGCCATGTTGGCCTCGGAGTCGGCGATGGCGTCCACCGCCCGCACGATCTCCTGCTTGCGCCGCGCAAACTCCTTCTGAAATTGCGTCACCAGGACCTCGACGCGCTGCGATTCCATGCGCTCGAAGGCATCCCGGGTGTTGTGCGTCTCGAGCCATACCACCATCCCCACCGAGGCCACCATTGCCAGGGTAAAGACCAGCAGCAGGCGGGTGCGGAATGTCATGGCCGGCCGGTCTCCAGCCACAAGTTTTCAAACCGCCACTCCCCCAGCGGCGTGATGCCGGGCCCGCCTTTTACCCTCGGGCTCACCGCGTAAACGTCCGGCAAATGGAACAACGGGACCAGGCGAAAGCCGTCCAGCAGCGCTCGCTCCGCGGCATATAGGGCCTCCGGCGAGTCGGCCCGCGCCGGCTCCGGCAGTCCCAGCGCCGCCGCCACGCCTGCCAGGGCCCGCGCCGGATCCGTCGATGCGATCCGCACCTCCATCAGCCGCACGTCGGGATTGGCCCCCGCGGTCTGGCTCACCGTGAGGCCCGTATCTTTCGCGTCCAGCGCGATCCGGTCGGCGATGCGCCTGTTCCAGGAATCGGGCACGCCGAGAGTGAGCATGCGCGCCGCCGCCGGCGTCCCTGCCACCAGCGCCCGCGCGCGCGCCGCATCCTGCGCCGCCGGGAACAGGAAGCCGTACCCCGAGAGCCACTGCGGAAGCAGCGCCCCGGAAATTTCGCCCTGGCCCTGCACGAGCACGTTGTGGATGGCCGCGCGGTCCACCGCCAGCGCCAGCGCCTCGCGAACCCGCGCGTCTTCGATCCGCGGCGCGAAGACCAGCACCAGCAGCCGGACCGGCGCCGACGACCAGACTCTGCGCCCGGCGCGCCGCGGCTCGCTGAGGTCCACCTGGACTACGTCCGCCTTGCCCGTGTCGAGATCGAACCCCTGCTCGCGCAGCGGCCTCCCCATCTGGATTTCCACGGCATCCGGAAAGGGGCGTCCCCCAGGAGCATTCTCGCCGGCGGCGTACACGGCGCGTCCTCCAGCGACCCATTGGGTGATGGCAAACGCGCGGTTCAACTCCGCCATCCCGTACCCGGTCTGCGGCGGATCGGCGGTGACGAGCGCTTCGCGCACCTCCACTCGCAGGGTCCCGCCGTAGTGGGGCCGGGTGGCCGCAAAGGCGAGTGTGGCGGCCAGGAGCAAGCATGCGGCATTCTTAGCCCCCACACGCCACCCCCACCAGATACGCCTCATACTTCCCGCTCGCCAGGTTACGCACGATCGCCACGGCCGAGGTTCCGAGGGAAGGCCACAGCGCCACTACCGGCCCCGGAAAGTCGATCGCGCCCGTCAGCGCAACCGCTGTGCGATTGGCCATCGAAAAAGCCTGGATCGCGTCTGGCGCCGTCGCATCGCCCGCCCGCGTTGCCAGAACCACCGATCCGCCGCCGCAGCGCGCGTCGATCCCCGCGATGTCGCTGCCCCACGCCGCAACGCTCCCCACCGGCTCCAGCGCGGCATCGAAAACCTGGGTGCGCCCGTCCACCATCGCCAACAGCCACAACGCGCGCCCCTGCTCATCCACCGAGGCCGCCGAGTAAAACGGCCCGACCGTCTTGCGCAGCCCTGTCTGCGTCATCACGCGCCCGTCAAAAAAGTTCCGTCCCGCGGCGAAGGTGCCCAGCAGCAGTGCGCGGCTCCCGGATTCCAGGACCCACGGTTCCTCGCTGGCCCGGCATTCGATGGACAACCCGGGCTCCACCGTGCCGCTGCAAATCGCGCCCGGCAGATAGGCGTGAAAACCAGAACCGTTCACCCGCAGAAGTCCCCGCGGGTCGCGCTCCCACGGCTTCACGGGAGCCAGAGGCACAGTTCCCTTCAGTTCCCACCGCCCATCGGCGCGCGCGTAGAGCGCCACCTTCGATGGCGAGAGCACCAGCATCGCCTCGCCGGGAAACGCCACGTCGAGCATCTGCTCGTCCTGCTCCTGGATCAGCTTTTTTTCGAGAGCCACACCCGGCACGGCGGGCGCGGCAGTCTCGCTGCGCCTCCAGCCGGCGATCCAGACCTGCCGCTCTTCGCCCTTGCGGATCTCCTCCACCAGCAGGTACTGCGCCCGGTTTTCCGAGAGTGTGACGTGCGCTTCGACTGCCGGCGCCACGTCGCCCGCCCGCGCGCCCGCATCTTTGAGGCCGGCCTCGAACGCGGTCCGGGCCTGCCCCAATTCCAGGGAGCCCAGCGACGAGGCGTTGCGCCACGCCACCGATACCGTCTCGCCTCTCTGGAGCAAACCCGCCGTCCGGCGAGCCAGTTCGCGCGCCGCGCCGCTCAGGTCATCCGCGGCTGGCGCGCCCGGGGGGATGAAGAACAGGAGCGCGGGAATCGCCGCGTGCCATCCCTTCACGGCTGCGATCATAGCACATCGCGATTGCCTCTCCCCGTCACGATGCGGATGACCCCGCGCAGGCAGCCCCGGGCCACCCAATAGGAAACCGGAAACGTGATCGCCGCCATCACCATGCATCCGACAATGTTGTCCATCGCATTTCTCCTTATTACTGCGCGCTGCCCGAATCCGCCTCGGCCACCAACTCCACACCGAAAATCCGCGCGACTTCCGGCGTGCGCTCGCCGTAAAGCTCCACCGCATCGCCAACCGAAATCATCTCGCACAACTGTTCTACGTCGCGGTTGCGCATTCGGATGCACCCGTGCGACGCATTCCGCCCGATGGACTTCGGCGCGTTGGTGCCGTGAATGCCATATCCTTTGATGCTCAGTCCCAACCACCGCGTGCCCAGCGGGTTGGCTTTTCCCGGGGGCACGGCCTTGCCCTTGGTGTACCAGGTGGGATCTTCCAGGCGGGACACAACCGTGAACGCTCCAACCGGGCTGGGCGTCTTCGGCGCGCCGACCGCCGTCTCGAAGGTCCCCACCACGCGCCCCTCTTCCAGCACCGCCAGCCTGCGGTCCGGGATGCTGACCACCACCCGCCGCGACGGCTTCGCCAGCCTGTCCTGCGCGAGCGCTTCCGCGGCCGCCACCAGCAGAACGCCGGTCATCGCCGCCAGCTTTTTGACTTGCCTTTCCACCGTGAGCATCTTCTGTTTCCTCCGACTACGGAACCGGAAGATGCACTGCGAGGCCCAAACGAAAACCTCAGATTTTAAGACACTTGCGCATTCATCGCCGCGTGTCACCGCTGACACGTGTGGACAATCCGGGGCACAGCATGGCCCCCGCCCGCCGTGGTATCCTGGGCCAGTTCCGGCGCATAGGCCGGTCTAGACTGGGGTGTGCCCGAGATCAAAGTATGCTCTCGCGCATCGGAAAGTACACGGTCGAAAAGGAGTTGGGACACGGAGGCTTCGGTCGCGTCTACCTGGCCTTCGATCCCGACGTCAAGCGCAAGGTCGCCATCAAGCGCATCGAGAACGTCGATCCCGCCAAGCTGAAGTACTTCCTGATGGAGATCCCCACCACCGGCAGGCTGGCTCACAAGAACATCGTCACCATCTACGACAGCGGCGAGGATGCTGGCAATCCCTACCTGGTGATGGAACTTCTCGAGGGCCAGACGCTCAACGAGGTCATCCGCGACCGCAAGCCGCTTTCGCTGATCGACAAGATCCGCATCATGATGCAGGTCGCCGAGGGCCTGGGGTACGCGCATTCCAAGGGCGTGGTGCACCGCGACGTGAAGCCCGAAAACATCATGCTGCTGGCGGACAACACCGTCAAGATCATGGATTTCGGCATCGCGCTGGCGCCCGACCGCAACGTCCACATGACCCAGACCGGCGGCCTGATCGGCACGCCGCGCTACTTCGCGCCGGAGCAGATAGAAGGCCAGAAGGCCACCGGGCAGACCGATATCTTCGCGTATGGCGACGTCTTTTACGAGCTGTTGACCGGCAAGCATCCCTTCCAGCGGTACATCAACGATTGGATGGGGCTGCAAGGGGCAATTCTCACCTACGATCCGCCGCCGGTCGGCCAGCTCCTGCCGGGGTGTCCGGAGGCGCTGGAACTGCTGGTACAGCGCACGCTCGCCAAAGACCCTCAATTCCGCTACCAGACATTCTCCGAGCTGATCCTCGACGGCGAGGCCATTCTCGTCGACCTGCAGCACGACCTTTCGCTGCAGATCCTGGAGGAAGCGCATCGCCTCATCGATGCGGGCGACCTTCGCGGGGCGCGCGCCAAGGTGCGGGAGTCTCAACGGCTCGATCCGGGAAACCGCGATGCGCGGCGTCTGCTGGACACGGTCAATCAGCAGATCGAAAAGGAGGAGCTGCTGGCGCGCGTGGCGGGCTTCCTCACCCAGGCCGAAGGCCACATGCGGGAACGCCGCTTCCACGAAGCCGTCCAGGTCCTGGAGACAGCCGCGCGGGTGGGCAGCTCCGCCGAAATCGTCCAGACCCGCCTGGCGGAAGCCAGGGATAGACTGGACAAGTCTCTCCGCGCCAACCGGCTGGTGGAGGAGGCCCGCTCCTGGCAGCAGAAGGGGGAACTGGCCGAAGCGCTCGACCGGTTGCGCACGGCGCTCGAAATCGATCCCGATCACACCGAAGCCAGGCGGCTGACGCCGCGCCTGCGCGAGCAGCTCGAACGGCGCTTGCGCGAGCAGCGGAGACAGGAGGCGCTCCAGGCGGCATCGAGCCACGCTGCCGCGAAACGATACGCGGACGCCGTTCGGGCGCTGGACGAGCTGGAGCGCGAACAGCCCGGCGCCGCCGGCGTGGCGGAGATCCGCTCCGAAATCGGGCGCCAGCAGGCCGAGGACGAGCGCCGCCAACGCGCCGCCAGGTTCAATCTGGCGGTGAGCCGCACGCGCGAAGCCCTCGAAGCCGGCGAGCTGGAGCGCGCCGGCCAGATGCTCGATCATCTGGATGCCAACTTCGCCTCCGAACCGGGCGCCGCGGAAGTGTTGCCCGGTTTGCGCGAGCAATGGAAATCCCTGGTTCGGGGCCGCGAGATCGACGGATGGCGCCGGCGCGCCGGCAACCTGCTGAACCAGAAGTCGTTTCCGGAAGCCCTGAGCCTGCTGGCCGATGCTTTGCGGCGGTTTCCGGACGATCCCGGCCTCGCGCGGCTGAACCAATCCGCCGCCGAAATGTACGAGCAGCACCGCCGCTCCGAAGCCATTACCGTGGTACTGAAGGAATCCAACCTGTTGCGCGAGACCGGCCATCTTCCGCGCGCTTTGGAAGCGCTCGCCGGTGGACGGAAACGGTGGGGCGACGAGGCGGCCTTCCTGGAGCTTTCGCGCCAGATCGAAAGCGAGATCGAGCGGCAGCGCTACGCCGCGGGCCTCGAGGAGCTGCTCAAAACCGCCCGCTCACTCGTTAATCTCGGGCACAATTCCCGCGCGGTGGATCTGCTGTCCACCGCCAGGGAGTATGCCGGCGAACCCGAAGTGTGCGCTCTGCTGGAGTCGGCCAGCGCGGCAGACGAGCAGCGGATCGTCTCCGCGGCGCTGGCGGCCGCCGAAGATCTGAAATCGCGGGGAGATGCCAAACAGGCCCTGGCAGCGCTGGTGGACGCGCAGGCCCGCTATCCGCACAACGCCGCGCTTTGGCAAACCGCGGACCGGCTGCGCGAGCAGATCGACCGCGGCCGGCGGCAGACGCTCATCGCCATCAACCGGAACCTGATTCGGGTGGAGATCAAAGAAGGAGAGTGGAAAAGGGCCGAGACCGCTTTGCGGCGGGCCCGCTCGGAGTTTCCCGGCGAAACGGTGTTCAACGATCTGGCCGAACAGGTGGAATCCGGATTGTTCGAGCTGCAATCCCGGCAGATGCGCCCGCCCGAAATTGACGCGATTGCGGAGCGCATCCGCGATCTGCTGACCCGGGATGCCGTTCGCCAGGCAGCGAGCGAGCTGGACGCAGGTCGAACGCGGTACCCGAACGAAACTATTTGGGCGACGCTCGAGGGCGAACTCGAAGCGCGCGAGAAGCGCCAGGCCGAGGTCGCCGCCATTGCCGAGCGGGTGCGGGGGGCGATCGGCCGCGAGGATCTGAGCCAGGCGGCCGCGGAACTGAGCGCCGGCCGGGCGAAGTACGCGGACGAGCTTCTGTGGGCGAGGTTGCGGGCCGAGATCGGCGCGCGCGAGGCCGTACCCCAGCGTCAAGACGATGTGGTCGCCAGCGCTCAAAAGATCCGCGAGTGCCTCAAACGCGGCGACGTCCTCAAAGCGGCAAGCGAATTGGCCGCCGGCCAGGTGAAGTATCCGGGCGAAAGCCTCTGGCTCACGCTGCAGTCCGAGATCGACGCGCGCGAAACCCGGATCAAACGAAAGACCAGCGTTGCCGCCATCGCCCAGCGCGTTCGCGAGTGCCTCAGCCGCAACGACCTCCTCAAAGCGGCGGGCGAATTGGCCGCGGGGCAGGTACAGTATCCGGACGAAAGTCTCTGGCCCACCTTGCAGGCCGAAATCGATGCGCGCTCCGCCACTCTCAAACGCCAGGGCGGCATCACCCAGCGGATCCGCGATTACCTGGACCGGCACTGACGCGGTTTCCCCAACGGCGCATTACTGCTTTTTCTTGGGCGCGGGTTTTGCCGGTTTCCGGGGTGTCTTGCAGGCCATGGTTTCCTCCTTCGCGGCCAATGTAGCACGGCGATGCGGCGTATGGGAATAATAATCGGAGTTTCGGGTGAAAAAGACTGGAGGGCCGGAAGTTCCATGCCGCCGGGGTAAAATCGGTATTCGCATGTCCGAACCATTCGAGCAGCTACTCGATCGCGTTGCCTCGCTGTGTGGGATCGATCCGGGCTTTTGGGACATATGGGGCCGATACCGCGCCACTGCCGTCCCGACCCGGCAGGCCATTCTGCAGGCCATGGGAAAAGAAGCGGACAGCGTCGAATCGCTGGAGCGGACCCTGGCCGATCTGGGCCGGCGCGAATGGGAGCGGCTGCTGCCGCCGGCCATGGTCGCCGCCGAATCGGGCGAGGTGGAGCTGACTCTTTCCGTGCCTGCGGATTTGTCGGGACAGCGCGCTCACATCACCGTCCGCCGCGAGGATGGCGGGGCCGCCGGCTACGAAGTGGACCTGTCGGACCCGCCGCTGGCCGGCTCCGCCGAAATGGATGGGCGAACCTGGCTCCGCAAACTGGCCCGCCTTCCCATCCAACTGCCGCTGGGGTACCACGACATCGACATCCGGGTGGGCGGCCAGTGCGGCCACACCCGCTACATCGTCACGCCGGAGCGCGCTTGGACCAACCCCACTCTGGGCCGCGAGGGCCGCGCCGCCGGCATCGCCATCAGCCTCTACGGCGTCCGCTCCTCCCACAACTGGGGCTGCGGCGATTTTACCGACCTGCTGGACATAGTGGACTGGGCCGCCACCGAACTGAAAGCCGGCTTCGTGGGGCTGAACCCGCTGCACGCCATCCAAAACCGGCGGCCGTTCAACACCAGCCCGTATCTGCCGAACTGCATCTTTTACCAGAATTTCCTGTACCTCGACGTGGAAGCCATCGAGGAGTTCGGCCGCTGCCGCCGCGCCGGGCAACTGCGCCGGTCGCGGGAAGTCGAAGCCGAGATCGTGGCGCTGCGGGCGTCGCCTTTCGTGGAATACGAGCGCGTGGCGGCCCTCAAGCTGCGTTTCCTGAAGCTGCTGTTCGTCCAGTTCCTGCGCGAGTACCGGACGCGGTCGCCGCGCGCCTTGGAATTCCAGTCCTTTCTGGAGCGCGAAGACGATCTTCTCGAAAAGTTCGCGGTCTACTGCGCGCTCGACGAACACCTGCATGCGCGCCATCCCGATATGTGGACGTGGACCCAGTGGCCCGAGCCGTACCGGGACCCGGAATCGCGGGAGACGCGCGCGTTCCGTCAAAAACACTGGCGGCGCGTCCTGTTTTATCAGTTCCTCGAGTGGCAGATCGACATTCAACTGGCGCGCGCGCAGCGGAGATCGCTCGACCGCGGGCTGGCCATCGGGCTGTACCACGACCTGGCCCTGGCCACCGACCGTTTCGGGTCGGACCTGTGGGCCCATCGCCCGTTTTTCGCTACCGGCTGCCGCGTCGGCTCGCCTCCCGACGATTTCGCGCCGCACGGCCAGGACTGGGGCTTCCCGCCTCCCAATTCCGAGCGCCACCGCCAGGACGGGTACCGCCTCTTCGCCGAATCCATCCGCAAGAACTGCCGTCACGGGGGCGCGCTGCGCATGGATCACGTCATGCGTCTGTTCCGCCTGTACTGGATTCCGGACAGCAACGATGCCAGCGACGGCGCCTACGTGCGGGAGACGAGCGAAGATTTCGTCCGCATCCTGGCGCTCGAAAGCGTGCGCAACCGCGTGTTGATCGTGGGAGAAGACCTGGGCACCGTGGAGCCGCGGGTACGGGAAACGCTGGCCCGCTTCGGCATCCTGAGCTACCGGCTGTTCTACTTCGAAAAGAAAGGCGAGGAGTTCAAGCGGAACGACGAATATCCCGCCCAGGCACTGGTCTCGTCGACCACCCACGATCTGCCGACGCTGTCGGGCTTCTGGACCGGCGCCGATATCGAGGCCCGGCGTGCCGCGGGCGTGCTGGATGCGGACGCGGTAGAGGCGCAGGTGAAGAACCGCATGCTCGAAAAGCAGAAGATGCTCGATCTTCTGTTCGAGCACGGCCTGTTGCCGGCGAACCTGCCGCGCTCCGCGGACAAATATCCCGAACTCGTCGGCGAGCTGCACAACGCCGTGATCGGGTTCCTGGCGCTCACGCCTTCGCAACTGCTGGCCATCAACCAGGAGGACCTCACCAAGGAACACGCGCAGCAGAACCTTCCCGGCACCACGTGGCAGTACCCCAACTGGGGCCGCAAAATGCGCTACACCGTGGAGCAATTGCGCGCGGATCCGGAAGCACGCGGGTATACCGAGATGTTTCGGAACTGGATCATCCGGTCGGGCAGGCGAAGCAAGCGGGGATGATCCGTTGGGGCATTTGACCATCGATTTGTACGGAACCGGCTCGATGGCGAGAGCCTGCCAGGAGCGCCCTTTCGAGTGCCGAAAGCGGTCGAATTATTTGGAAACTTTGCCCGTTTGCTCTTGAATTGCCGCCTCGACACGGACTAGAATCCAAGCACTGGGGTACTCGCACATCCTGTACTGAGATTCCCAGGCTTACGAGGGGGCATGGTTTGCAGGGCAGCCGCGAAAGAGTTGAGCTTTGCCATTCGCAGGTCGCTGCCTCTAGGCGGCTATTCTTCCATCAAGCACCAGACCAACAGGAGGTTAACCGTGCACACAAACAGCAACAAAAGGACGAGTGGGGCATCCCTTCTGGTTCTCGCGATTGCCTTGACGATAGTCTTTCCCCTGTGCGCTCAAATCGGTGGCTCCGGGTCGATTGAGGGCACGGTCACCGATCCTTCAGGCGCCGTCATCCCGGGCGCCACCGTGGAGGCGACCAGCGTGAACACCAGCGTGAAGACGGCGCGGCAAACCACGGCCGCGGGCTATTACGTGATCTCGGCGCTCCCGGCCGGCGAGTATACCCTGAAGGTCACCGCCGAGGGGTTCCAGTCGCTGGTGCAGGAACACGTCATCGTCGACGCCCTCGGCACCACTGCCGTGAATGCCAACATGACCATCGGCTCGGCCGCACAGCAGGTGACGATCACCGAAAAGCCGCCGGATCTGAACATGGCGGACGCGAGCATGAGCCAGACCATCCGCAACGACGTCTACACCGCACTGCCTCTTACCATGGGGCTCGGAGGGGCCACCGCCAACGCGCCCCGCGACCCCACCTCGTTCGTGCAGTTCCTGCCTGGAGTGACCGGTTACGGCAGCAACACGGCCGGGTCCGTGAACGGCGGCACAGCCGCGTCCGAGGAGGTTTATGTGGATGGCGTGGCCGCGACCTCGGCGGTGCTGCAAGGAGAAGTCCGCTACCTCGCGCTGGGCGTCTCCATCGAGGCCGTGGACCAGGTGCAGTTACAGTCCGCGGGCACCTCGGTGCAGTACGGCGGTCAGGGTTCCACCAATTATGTGATCAAGTCGGGTACCAACCAGTTCCATGGGTTGGCCTATGAGAACGTCCGCAACAGCGACTTCGATTCGCGCGGCTTCTTCCCCAGCGTCAAGCCGGTCAACAAGCAGAACGAGTTCGGCGGCACCTTCGGCGGACCCATCCGCAAGAACAAGTTGTTCTTCTTTGGCTCGTACACCGGTTACCGGACCATCCAGTCGGTCACTCCGACCCTCATCTCCATACCGACGCTTCTGCAAAGGGCCGGGAACTTCACGGAGCTGCCGGCAGCCATCTACGACCCTGCGTCGACGGTTTGCACCGGCACCGCCTGCACGCGCACGCCATTCGCCGGCAACATCATACCCGCCAGCCAGATTTCCAAACCCTCGGCCTTGTTCCAATCGTTCCTGCCGGCGCCTACCAGCCTGGGGATTCAAAACAACTACCTCTCCACGGTGCCCACGGGATTCCACGTAGACAACGAGACCGTGAAAATCGATTACGCCATCAGTAACAATCACCGGCTTTCCGGCCACTACAGTCCCGGCAACAGGCACCAGTCGACGCTTTACCGAAACGGCTACATGCCGTTGCCGTACACGCCCTCGCGCCAGGTCATCGAGAACATGAAAACCGCCGACCTTAAGGAGACCTGGATGGTCACTCCGAAGTTATTGAATGAGTTCAGCGTCGGCTTCGCGCGTTTCGACGTACCGATCCAGGACACCACCATGCTGTCAAATTGCGGCGACGGAGGCGCGGGGGAGGCGGCGGGAGTCGCGCAGTATTGCAATAAGTGGATGACCGCGGCCGGAATCGGTGGTCTGCCGGCCGGCGAAGCCGCCCAGTCGTTCCCTTACCTGACCTTCAGCGGTCCCAATTCGGACTATAGCTGGCGCAACGGCAACACGCCGGCCTTTAATGAGACCCTCAACAACTTCACCATACAGGATAACGTGCAGTATACCAGCGGCAGACACTCGGTCACCATCGGCATGCAGTACCAATGGCTGCAAGCCAACGAGAAGCCGCAGACTTTCGGCACGTTTGCCCAATGGACGTTCGGCAATCTCGAGACCTCCGGTTTTGCGGCAAACAGCCTGACGCCGCAATCCACAGCGGGCAATTCCTATGCCAGCTATCTGCTGGGCGCTCTGGATTCCGCTAATGTCACCGATAATGCCAACATCGACTACGGTGGCCGTCTCCGCGACGCCTCCTGGTGGGTCCAGGACAACATCAAAGTCACCAGGAACCTAACGCTCACCCTGGGCCTCCGGCACGAGATTGATACGCCGTGGGTGGAAGTGAAGGACCGCATGTCCTGGCTTAACCCCACCATACCCAACCCGGCAGTTGGCGGCTTCCCGGGCATACTGCAATTTGCCGGCTACGGTCCCGACAGTTGCCAGTGCCGCAATAACATGTCGGTCTATTGGCGAAACTTCCAGCCGCGCATCGGGGTAGCCTACAGCTTGAACAGCAGGACCGTGATCCGCGCCGGCTTCACCCTGAATTCGATACGCACCGGGGCAGTCGGTGGAACCGTCAAGGAAGGAACCGGCTACCTCGGATACTCCGCCAACCCGGTGATTTCAACTCTCAACGGCGGCGCCACTCCGGCATTCTACTGGCAGGACGGTTTTCCGGCATACCAGCACGCCCCATTCTTCAGTCCTACGTTGAATACGGGTTTCTACACCGGCACGCCGCAGGGTTCATCGATCACCTACGGCGATCCGGTGCTGGGCCCGCGTCCTCCCCGTTTCCAGAATTGGAACGTCAGCATACAGCGTGAAATCGTCCCCACCCTGGTGCTGGATATCGCCTACGCAGCCAGCGAGGGCCATCATATCAGCGGAGGAACTCTCGGGTTCTGGTCGGACCAGATGGCGCCCCGCTATCTTGCGCTCGGCAACCTGCTGAACGCATCGGCGACGGCGGCGAACGTGGCGTCGTCTCAAGCGATCGTGCCGGGCGTCGGCCTGCCCTACGCGAATTACTCCGGAACCATCACTCAGATGCTGCGGCCTTTCCCGCAGTATTCCAGCGTCAGCACTGCCTGGACCAATCTGGGCAACACCAACTATGAGTCGCTGCAAGTGATCGCGAAAAAGGCCTTTTCCCACGGTGTCACGGCAACTTTCAATTACACGTGGGCCAAAGAGTTGGATGACCTGAGCACTTACTCCGGGTACGTGGATGACAAGGCTCAGAGCACCAATCCTGCCTCGGTGATCAACGCTCTGGTGGTTTACCAGTTGCCGTTCGGCAAGGGCCAACCGCTGCTCCACAGCAGCCGCGTGGTTTCCGCCATCGTGGGTAACTGGCAGTTATCCGGAATCACCACCTGGCGTTCGGGAGTGGGATTCGGGGCGTACGGCGCTTCCTGCACTTTGCCGAACACCGGAAGCTGCTGGGCTTCGTATGCTCCGGGCTTCTCCGGACCGGTACAGACGGCTCCCTACGGCAGCGGTAATCTGATCGGAGGGACAACCACTTCTTACCTCAACATTGCCGCTTTCCAGAACCCGGCCGCCTACGCTTATGGAAACACGCCGCGTACCATGGCTTACGGTCTTCGCGGCCCGTCGTTCTTCAATCAGAGCCTGTCGGTGAAGCGGCAGTTCACGCTTTACGAGAGGCTGAAGCTGACATTGCAGGCCGATTCGATCAACCCATTCAACAACGTCTCGTTCTCGGCCCCGAGCAACAGTATTTCATCGGCGTCGTCTTTTGGCCGGATCACCTCGCAGGCCAACAACCCGCGGGATCTGCAATTCGGAGCCAGGCTCACCTTCTGAGTTGAGTTGTGCCTGCAATGCCGCGGCGCAACCAGCGTCCGCCCCGGTCACGGTGTCGGAGGACCAGTCCACTTACACCGTTGCCAACGGCATCGTGGTGGCGCGTGTGAGTAAGAAAACGGGCGATCTGGTGTCGCTGCGCTACCAGGGGATGGAAGTGCTCGATGAAAGCCCGGAGCCCATGGGCGAGCCGCCGGAGATCCCCTTTACGGAAACCTCCGCGCGGCTGCCGCCATCCACTCCGTTCTCGATCGCCTTCGACCTCGGCAAGGCGCCTCTCGGCAAGGCGACGCTGCGTCTGGCCATCTGCGGCGGAAACGCGCCTTACGTGGACGTCACTGTGAACCAGCAGCCAGCCGGCAGAATCGACCGGTTGGCGGGCGATCCCACCATCGCACGCAACGGAATCTCGGGTATCTGGTACGAGCGGGAACTTCCCTTCGATGCATCCCTGATGAAGGCCGGCGCCAACGTCATGCAGCTCATCGTGCCCGCCGGCCCCGTGACCTCGGGCATCCTGTACGATTACCTCCGGCTGGAGTTGGAGGAAAGGTAACGCCACGCTAGGCGGACTGTGGCACTAACGCGGCCTAAACTGGTGAGCCGGGCGGGACTCGGCCCCGCGACACCACTTTAGACTCTGTAACTTACGGAAAACACGAACAGATAGAACCTATAAAACCAATAATCCAGGCAAAAGCCGCGACGTGTCCGCGACACGGCGGTCCCAGCGTGATGCTCCTCTGGCCGTGAGCTGATGGCGCGGTACACCTGATCAATCCATAAACGAAGTTCATTCCAAGGGGAACGAGGCCCGCTCGGCCATGCGCCGGACGGGCTTTCGGTTTTCTGGGCCGTAGATCATGATTTCGAACGCAGGCATCGCCGAATCGGAGGTCCTATGAGTGCCGACTTCAAGCCACGGCGGGAGCGGTCCGATCCCGCGGCAAACAGGACCAAAGTCCGGCCGATCCGCAAGCGAGTCGACCCGATGGAGAAGGGCCTGCCCGCGAACTTGGACGTCGAGCGGTTCGTGCTCGGCTCGTTGTTGCTGGATGGCAGCGCGTGCAGCGAAGTTGCACTCAACCCGGATGATTTTTCCATCGAAAGGCATCGACATGTCCTCGGATGCATACAGAGCCTTCACACTCGTGGCGAGCAAATTGACTACGTCACCGTAGCCGAGGAGCTGGGCCGGCGTAACGAACTGGGAGCCGACGGTCTGAGTTTTCTGATCTCGTTGACCGAAGGCATGCCGTACGTTGCGCACCTCGACAGCTATGTGCGCATCCTGCGCAACAAAAGCACTCTGCGGCGCACCATCTTCGAATCGCAGAAGGTGATGAACGAGTGTCTGCTCGAAACTGCGGCACCAGACGAGATACTGGGCAGCCACTTAGCCGAGATTGAGGGGCTGCGTGGGTCCGTCAGCGGGGACCGCCGTCTTATCCGGCGCATCGAGGACCTCGAATCGATCTTCGCCAAGCGCACGCCCCTCGAATACCTCGTGAAGCCCGAGTTACCCGTCAAGGCAGTCGTCTGCCTTACGGGCGACTCCGAGAGCGGCAAGACAACCTTGGCATGCGCCTGGGCCCGAGATGTTTTCCGACAGGGACACGCGGTTCTCATCCTCGACCGCGACAAGAATCCGCGAGACCGCATCTGTGACCGACTTGAGCGCCTGGGCATCCAAACGGACGGCGAGTTCTTCCGCGTGTGGGATTGCGAACAGGACGAAGAGCCTCCGCAACCGGACGACCCAATCGTTGTCGACTGGGTGAAGCGCATGGTGGTGGCAACCGGGAAATCTCCGGTTGTGATCGTGGATTCGCTGGTCAGTTTCTTCGTTGGAGATGAGGACGAGAATTCCGCTGTGGATATGCGCGCGCTGTTCAACCGCTGCCGCGCACTGACCAAACTTGGAGCCACCGTGATTCCACTCCATCACACCAACCGTAGTGGCGAGGCTCGCGGCTCAAGCGACTTCAGGCCGGCCAGCGACCAGGCATTCCTTGTGAGGAACTGCGACCGTGACGGCGGGCGCCTCCTGGACGTTATCACCCTGGAATGTGAAAAGAGCCGCTACGGGCTCTCAGGCCGCATTGAGTATCATTACGCCGACGGCAAGATGCTCCGCGTCGAGGACCGCGCACCCAGCAAACCGGTCAGCGAGCAATTGCTGGAAGAACTGAAAGCCAACCCCGGCATCTTGTCCGAGCCGTTTGCGGAACTGGCCTACAAGCGCGGCCTGGGAAGGAACAGAGGGCGCGAGTTCCTCAAAACGGGAGTCCGCAACGGCACAATCGAGGTTCGGAAGGAAGGGCGGAAGCGCCACCATTTCTGGCGTGGCGCCGAGGGCGGAATGGACGATCTTGACCCCCAAGGGAGGCTGGATCGAGGATGTGTGACTCCGGGTTCAACCTATCCGCCACCTCCGCTTTTTTGACCTATCCGCCACTGTAGGTGGCGGAATCGGCGTTTACCTGCGAGGGAATCCTTGCAAATCCATGAAAACAAACTATCCGCCAGTCCGCCACCCCTCTCCGGCGGATTCGGCGGATGGCCCTATCCGCCAGTCCGCCACCACCCTTTAGGGTGGCGGACACGGCGGATGCGATTGGCAGCACAACCGAATCGAGGCATCGCAAGCGCCTCGTCGGGTCTTTTGTTCGTCACGGACGTGCAGCTCGCAGAGGGAGCGAACATAACGGAGCAAATCGGGACCTGTCCCAATTTGGTGAAAGAAATGCGGGGACTATCGAAAAGCACTACGGAACTGATCGAATACGCATACCAACTTCTGGCGGCCGACCATCCCCAGACGTTGCGCCAGCTCCACTACGCCATCTTTAGCCGACGGGAGATCGCCTACAGCAACAATCAGGCCCACTACAAGCGGCTGAGCCGTGCCACGACAGCCGCGCGACGGGCACATAGGGAATGGCAACTGGCCGGCGAGAGAGATCCCCAGCCCGAATATGCGATTCCACCCGACTGGATGGTGGACGAGACCCGGCAGCCCGAACTCGTCAACTCCTGGCAGAACATGGAGGCGTACGTCGAGACGGTGAAGAAAGCGTATCGTCGCGACAACTGGCAGGACCAACCGCAGTATTGTGAAGTCTGGAGCGAGAAGGCCACAATCTTGGGAGCCATCCGGCCGGTTGCTGATCGCTGGGGCGTCACACTCCGTGTCTGCCACGGATTCGGTAGCACGGGAATGGAAGCGCAGGTCGGGACGCTGTTCGAGGAACTGGACAAGGAGATCACGGTGTTTTACCTCGGGGATCACGACCCCTCGGGCCATGTCATTGAGCAGGACATGCACCGGCGCGTGAAAAACGCCAGCGGAATCGATTTCCGAATGGTGCGGCTCGCGATTCATGCCAGCGATATCGCTCTCTTCAAACTGCCCCCGCAGGCGATCAAGGCGAGCGACAGCCGGGCAGCTTCGTTTCGGCTCCGATTCGGAAGCAACGCGGCCACCGTCGAACTGGATGCGCTCCCGGCGGCTGAGTTGCGGAAACGTGTCGACAAATCCGTTCAAAGCTCAATCGACCGAGAACGATGGAATCGACAGGTTGCGGTCCAGCAGGTGGAATTGAACTGCATTGCTGACTTTGCTGAGCGGATTCGGAACCTTCCCCAGGCTGGACATTAGAAGCAAACAGGAATACAGCCATGGCCCAACCTTCACGTTTCTCACAGCTCTCGCCGGCGCGGCAGGCCCTGGTTCGAGCCTGCCAGGCGGTGAACTTCGGTGAGATTCAAAACGTTCTTGTGCGGGATGCCGAACCTGTCTTTGGCGAACCCGCACCGGTCGTGGTCATCGACGCGAAGCTCGATAAGCAGGAGGAGCCGCGGCCGGAACTGGCATTGAAAGATTTCGAGCTTCGCGAGCAGGTTCGCAGGCTCATGGCTCGGCTTGACGACGTAAAGAACGGCGCGATCCTGCGCATCGAGGTTCGGGCCGGCATCCCGCGCCGAGTCGTCTTTGAATCGAGACTGGCGAAGGCGTCGGCAACTACCTTGACACTCCGGAGATAGGTCAGCCGTGGCGCTGTCGGTTGCGAAAGATTATGATAGCGGGTCGTGGCACTCCTATTCTGCACGCTGTGCGAGCACCGCTGGGATCAGACTGCACTGGAAATGTGGCTGTGTCCCAAGTGTGAAATGGCATCGGCGCCGATGATTGTAGTCGATGCGACGAACGATGAGATCGCGGACGCCTGGAGTTTTTTCAACTCTTTCCCGCTGTTTGCGCAAGTGCGCCAACTGGTCAGCGAAGGCCACAGCACGTATTTCAATGTAAACCCTCGCGAAGGGCTGAGTCCCTATCTCGATTTCTTGGTGTTGGCGTTTGACCGTGTTTTCCTTCCGGATATATGGGAATACGTGGACAAAACGAATGAAGAACGTTTGCTCTATTACTACGATGCCGGGGCGCTCATCCCTGTAGATCGCGGAACGCTCTCTCCCTGGATCACAGTGATGGGAGAACCTCGGCCCTCTGACCTTGACGCGGACATCAGTGAGCCTCGACCCCTGTCCTTCGAGGCTGGACTCGGCGGAAACGGGCAATGGGTGGGCGTCGATCCGAGACGATTGCCGCCTGGTCTTGAGAAGGTTGAACGGCGGGTGTTGGAAACGGGCCGGTTCATCAACTTGAGTCAGTTTCAGCGATGGGGTTCAGGAGGCTTTCCAATTTCGCTACTTGACCGACTCGAAAACTTTATCAAGATCCTGAGCCATCTGGACGTTCAAAGCCAAACTGTACGAATGCGGGATCTGGTCGCCCATCTGGCCGCGCACGACCAGTACGAATACGAGGGGAGGCCAAACTTCTTTTTTCTCACAAAGGAAACGTTGCCGAATCCAGCGGCCGACGTCTACGCGTTGTCGCGGCTAAATCATCTGAACGCTCAGGTTATGATATCTCAACTGTCCGCGGTACCACTCCTTGTAGATCCGACGCTTGGTCCGGTCCTTAGATGGAAATTCGGAGGCCATGAATCGACAGGAGAAGAGGCGAGGGTATCCGCTTTACGAACATTTGCGAACGCCCTTGGCATCTCTTTTCCACGGGGCGTTGACCACCGCGAGGTCATTAAGCTACGAGACAGCACCGCTGGGGCACAACTGCGATCCGTGCTGGCAGACGCGGTGAAACAGGCGCGTGAGGACCAGCTCACCAGCTCCACTGAGGTTTTACGCAGAGAATATGACAGAGCGCTTGCCGAACTCGCCCAACGGGCGACCCGGCTGGGTGACGTCGTGTCTCTTTCCATCACAGGATCGGCGAGTACGGCAGGATCAATACTGGGCGGACCCGTTGGGGCCGTCATCGGTGGAGCTGGTGGCGCCGTAGTTGGCTATGGAGCCAAGATTGCCGCCGAAGCCTTTTACAAGGTGGTTAAGAAGAACTGGGCATTCTACTTCGCGACATGGGGTAAGAAATAGATCTTCTTCGCGACCCCGCGATACGTCTCTAAGTTTAGAGCCGCGAGCCGGCGACAAAACGCGCTACGCTAGCGAGCCGAGACGTTGATTTCGCGATCGTTGAAAGCTGTCTGCATTCCTCGAAGGATGCGCTCGGCCTCTGCTCGTGGATCCGGCACGTCAGTAATCGGTCGTCCGATGACCAGATAGTCGGCGCCCGCGAGAATTGCAGCGCGCGCGGTCGTCCGGCGCTTCTGATCGTCTACTGGAGAGTCTTCATCGCGGATTCCCGGCGTCACCACGAGGAGATTATTACCAGACATTTCCTTTATGGCCTTAGCTTCACGGCCGGATGCAATCACACCGTCGCAACCTGCATCCAGCGCTTTTTTCGCCCTAAAGAGCACGAGTTGTTCAACTGTGTGTTGAGTGTAGCCCATCTCTGCGATATCATCGGCGTCCATGCTGGTCAACACCGTTACGGTGAACAGCTTCAAATCGCTCGTTCCCCGTCCCGCGACCGCACCCTGAATTAGGCTACTGGAGCCATGCACCGTCAGAAAGGAAATGCCGATTCCGGCTGCCCTCGAAACCGCCTTCTTGAGCGTCTCGGGAACATCGTAGTATTTATAGTCCAAAAAGACCTTCTTGCCGTCGTTTATCAGGGAATGGATGAGATTCTGGACGCCCATGGCCAATTGCAGGCTCAGGCCGATCTTGAAGAAGTGAACGGCACCGTGGAGCGCCCTTACCATCTCGTTTGCTTCTTCAATATCAGATAGATCCAGAGCGACTATCAGACGATCTCTGGCTTCGATTTTGGGAGTTCGCATTGATTGGAAAACTCCCATCTTAACAGAACTGGCATTAGCCAACGCTTGCAATGTCGGAACCTTTCCGTTCCGAGAGAAGCTCTAGAATCGCGCAACCGGAAGCCGTTCGATGGACGGCCCATTTGGCAAGAGGTTAACACAAAACATTTCTACATGCAAATGTTCCTTGCCATCGGCATATATAAAGTGCCAAATGCATGAAGCAGACGCGAGGGGGCGCAAGGTTGGAGATCGCGCTAATACATCGGCGGTGCACGACGTCCAGCCCGAACTCGCGACCTCGGGATTCACCCGTGATAGTTCGGCTGGGGATTACCTTCGTCCAGGCATTGGCTGGCGGGCTTGCTTCGGTCCGCCTCCGGCGTTTCGGCTGTTCAGAAGTATACAGAAGCTCTCGTCTGGCGTAAGATTGTTCACAGAGGCTCGGTTCGCCAGGCCGGCGCCACGGGCGCAGCTTGCGGAAGATCCCTCAACCAAACGAGGTGAGGCATGCTTTCGCAGGAAACGGCGGCCCAGATCCCGCAAATTCAGTTTTGGCCAATAGACCGGTTCGTCTTTTACGCCCGCAACCCCCGCAAGAACGATGCCGCGGTTGACAGGATGTGCGCTTCCATCCGCGAATTCGGCTTCAAGATCCCGGTGCTGGCGCGCAGCGACGGAACCGTGGTGGACGGTCATTTGCGACTGAAGTCTGCGCGCAAGCTGGGATCGTGGCCCGGCGGCGACACGTCAGCCATTCCCGTGATTTTGTGCGACGAATGGACGCCAGCTCAGGTCAAGGCCTTCCGCTTGTTGGTAAACAGGTCGGTGGCGTGGGCCGATTGGGATGAAGAACTACTCGCCCTGGAGATACAGGAACTGAGAGACGCCGATTACGATCTCAGCCTGACTGGGTTCGAAGACGAGGAGTTGGCGCGGCTGATCGCGGAGCAGGACGCGACCGAAGGACTGACGGACGAGGATGCGGTCCCGGATCTCCCGCAAACACCCGTCTCCGCCGCCGGGGATCTTTGGATCCTCGGCAATCACACGCTGTTCGTCGGCGACGCCACAAACGAAACCGACGTCACCAGACTGATGGCCGGCGAAGCGGTGGACCTCGTGTTCTCCGATCCTCCGTTTAATGTCGACTACACGGGCTACACGGAAGATCGGCTGAAGATCCAGAACGACCAGATGAGCGCCGAAGAGTTCAAGCGGTTCCTCCATGATTCGTTCCGGTCCTTCCGCAGAATCGTGAAGCCCGGCGCCTCGCTATACGTCTGTCACTCGTCGTCGTGGCAGCGCGAATTCCAGAACGCGCTCGAGTCGGCCGGCTTCGAGATCCGCTGCCAGATCATCTGGGCGAAAAACACGTTCGCATGGGGTTTCGGGAGGTACAAATTCCAGCATGAGCCGATGTTCTATTGCCACGTCGCGGGCCAGAAGGACCCCTGGTACGGAGACAAGTCGCAGTCGACTCTCTGGGAAGAAAAAAAGCCGGCTGCCAACCGGTTGCATCCCACCATGAAACCAGTTGAGTTGGTCGAGCGCGCGCTGGTGAACAGCAGCAAGGCTGGCGATGTTGTGGTGGACCTGTTCGCAGGCTCCGGGTCCACGTTGATTGGATGCGAACGCCGGGGCCGCAAAGCGCGGCTGATGGAGATCGATCCGCGGTACGCAGATGTGGCAATCACCAGGTGGCAGCGGTATTCGGGCCAAAAAGCCACCCTCAAGAGTGATGGGCGTGTCTTCGAGGAGATCAGTACGGAACGGCTGCAGGAGGCCACGTGAATCAAGCGATGCCGCATCGAAATCGCGACCATCGAGGCCCAGATCCGTGCCGGGCATCCGGACCTGGAAGCGCTTTGCCGGGTGCTGGTGGACTGGTCGATGGAAATGCGGCTGATCAGGCAGGAATCGCGCCCACAAGCAAGGAAGCCCGCCTCGGCCGGAGCCGGGCGGGCGGAAGGGGCCTGAGGGCGATCCTACTTCGCGAGGCTGTATACGCGGGCGCCGTCCTCGCGCTTGGCGGAAACGACCGGCAGGTCAAGCTTCTTGCCAAGGGTGCCCGAGATGAATCCCCGGATCGAGTGCGCCTGCCACCCGCTAGCGGCCATCAGTTCCGCGAGTGTGGCGCCCTTCGGCCGGCGAAGAAGGTCGAGGATGATGTCCTTCTTCGATTGCTCGCGGGGAGCGGGCGCATCCTGCGGCTTGGTGGCCTTCTTGCCGGTCTCCTTGGCCTGCTTCTGGGTGGCGGCCTTCTTCGCGCCCTTTTTGGCTTTGGGCGCGTCCTTCTTGGGGCTGGCGCCCTTCTTCGAGGAGGCCTTGGCCGGCGCAACCTCGGCGCCCTGTGGCGCGGCGGTGGCTGGTTTGGGCGCTTCCGGCTGCTGCGCCGGGGCGGCGGCTGCAGCGGTGTTGGCTTGCTCTGCGCTTTTGGACTTCTTCATCTGAATTCTCCTTCCGCGGTGATCGCCGCGGTCATGACATCCATCACTCGGGTGCGCGACAGAAGCAAGCGAATTCTGACGGAATCGTTGGCAGGCGAAGGAATCGCGATGGCCGGCGCGGCTGCCGCCGGTGTTCTGGGGCCCCTCGCCGTGCTGGTGTAAATGCCATGGCAATCGCTACCATTCGGCGGCGGGTTGGTGCGCTGGAGAGCGTGGCCAGTTTGGCGCTTATCCCCGACGAGCCACCTCTCACGCTGCCCGAACTCGACGCCCTCGTGCGGCGGTTGGAGGAGGGCGACCGATTCGGAGGTCAGGAGTTGAAGCGCATCGAGAGGCAGGGTCCGATTTGCCACGGCGAGTTCCTGATCCGGGTGACTCAGGGCAAGGTATTTGCCAAGCGGTACGTCGGTGTTGATTCGGCGGAGATTTGAGCGATGCGGCTCCCAAAGCGGCACGCAACTGACAAAGAGTCCCGGCGGAGCGGGGCAAAAGCCCGCAGGTTGCGTCAGGTTGCGTCAGGTTGCGTCCGATGAAAGGCCACGGCACAAAATTCGGGCGGAAGAAGGAAGAAGCGATTGCTGCCTTGCTCGTCCAACGCAATATCGACGAGGCTGCGAAGGCGGTCGGCATTGCCCCGAACACGCTGATGAAGTGGATGAAGGAACTGGAGTTCCAGACAGCCTATCGGGAAGCCCGCCGGGCCGCGTTCGGGCAAGCCGTCGCACGGCTCCAGCAAGGAACCTCGGCGGCAGCTACCACCCTACTGAAGACCATGATTGATCCGGCTACGCCGGCATCCGTCCGGGTACGCGCGGCAGAGGCCATCTTCAATCACGCGGCCAAGGCAATCGAAATTGAAGACATCGGCGCCCGCGTTTCGGACCTGGAGCGAGCTGCGGACGAAACGAACCCGAACTGGCGGCGATGAGAAGTGGCGTGGGCCGGCGGAGCGTTGAAAGCGGCTGAACATGACAAGTCTTCAGAGGCGGATCAAGAAAATCGAAGCGCACATGGCCGACCCGAGCGGCCTCGTGCCAGACTCGCAGAAGTGGCTGGCATACTGGGACCGGCAGATCTTCAACTACATGACGGCCCCGGACGGCAGACGGCCTGCAGTGCTCTTCCCTCTTGGGGCCTACCGTGCGGTCATGAAGTACATGGACAACCCCGGGTCTTTAGTCGGCAGCATTCCAGGGATAGACGAATGAAAGCGAATCGATGAAGACGGTTTTCGAAAGGGTTCGCAAGCTTGAAACTCGATTTGGGTCGACGACCGAAGCAATGCGGGAGCCGGCCGGCCCATCGGCAGCGGAGGTAATCGGTGCAAGGCTCGCCGCCTTGGGGATCGTCCGCGGTCCCAACGAGAGTCTGGCCGAAACGACCGCGCGGGCCATGGGGTTGAGCGTTCGGGAGTTTCGGGCGGAGTTGCAGCGGCGCGCGGCGGGATTCACCGCCCGACCAAAGCCATTGCACAGATTACTGCGCCGACAAGGACGCGAGCCCGCCAAGCGGGAAGCAGTCGGAAAAGCGAGTTGAGGAGACAACGAAAATGAGCCTCAGGAATCTCTCTCGGCGTTTGGAACAACTGGAAGTTCGCCTCGGGGCGGCTGACGAGCAGTTGGTGATTCAGATATGTTACGTCTCCGGGGATGGGAGCGTTGTTGACGGCCCACAGTTTACCGTGCCGGGCGCCGGAGGTCGCCACGGGGGAAGTACTTGGCTTGCCAGCTGCGGACGTCCCGGCTTCGCTGGCGGGCAGGATCGCAGCAAGGAAGACGATCGTCAGGAGGGTTCAAAGGATTGATGGCCGAATGCGGCCGGCGGCGACTGGGACGGCAGTTCTTTCGGGACGTGGGAGCTTCGCGTACCGTTGCGGCGTCGGGCACCCGGCTTCCCCGCGCAGAATAGCTACCGATATGACGAGATAACGCCAGCTACAGAGCTGATTTCCAGTCGGACAGGGATCGGTTCCAGCACCACTTTCCGAGTGGGAGATCCGCCAGCAGCGGTACCGACAACTTCGAAGCACTTCTTCCTGCCACAAGACGGGATTGCTGGCGGAAGGTGCCGCTCGCAAGAGAGGGCCGCGCCTAACTTTGATGAAATCCTTGCCCGCGACTGCCCGCCTGAATCTCGCGCCAGATCAGGGCTAGGAGCGAATCGACCTCCTTGACATGACAACCAAGCTGGTTGACGCGCACCCCGCGCTGCGTTCTAATCGAGAAGGCTTCCTGGTGCGAACGCAAAGCATGATCCCTGAATCTCTGCTACCGTCGTTTCAAGACACGCTCCTCCCGGGCGGGTACAATCTATTGCTAGGTTCTGGGACATCGCTCGATAGCCGCAATGGTCGGGGCGAAATCCTCCGCAGCGCCGAGCAACTGCGTCGCGACCTTTGCAGCGCGACCGGAGCTCGTGACGGCACGTCCCTGACACGGGCATACGCCCTTCTCAGCCCACCGCAAATTCAAGCAGAACTCGTCGACAGGTTTTCGAAATGCACGCCGGGATCTTCTGTAGGGTCCGTGCCGCGCTTTCTCTGGCGCCGCCTCTTCACCTTCAATGTTGACGATGTTCTTGAGAACCTCTACGCAATTCCCGGCAGCAAACAGGTGCTGGTCCCCCTAAACTTCAATTCGGCATTCGAGCCAACCCCTGACCGCCGGGAATTGCACGCGATTCACCTTCACGGATGGGTCCGGCAGCCCCAAGCAGGGTTCGTGTTTGCGGCATCTGAGTATGTCAGGGTTATGTCCACCTTGAATCCGTGGATGCATTTACTCGCTGAAATACTCGCCACTGAGCCGTTCATTATCGCTGGCACTTCGCTGAACGAAATCGATCTTGAGTACTACCTCAATCACCGCAGCCCGGCAACGCCTCGTCGCGGAAGAGGCCCGTCTCTTTTGATTGAGCCGAATCCAGATGTGGCAACGCGCTCAGATTGCGACCGCTATGGTCTCGTATTAGTACCAGCGACGTTCGGCGAGTTCATGGAGTGGCTGCGCGAGAAGTTTCCTTCGCCACCTACCGTGGCCGACCTCCTTGTGCCGGACATAGCTGGGCTCTTTTCCGAAGGTCTCTCTCCCGCACAGATCCTTCGATTCTTCTCCGATTTCGAATTGGTAGCCGCAGCAGACCAGCCCCTGCCTTCGTCTCCAAGTCCTTTTCTCTATGGACGCGAGCCCGAGTGGAAGGATCTCCATCAACACTTCGACATCGAGCGACGGGACAACGCAACTGTCAAGAACCTTGTTGACCACAGCTCGGCACCGAACTCACAAACCCGGTTGGTGCTTCTGTCAGACGAGGCTGGGACCGGTAAGACGACGATAGTTAAGCGTCTAGCCCATGACTTCGCGAGATCAGGCAGACCCGTGCTGACGATCCGTACGCTCTCGCGAATCGACAGCGAGAATGCAATTGCTTGCCTTTCCCGGTCCACTGTGCAGATTCTTCTTGTTGCTGATGACTTGGCTGATCACGCAGAACAGGTGATTGAGTTGCTGGAAGCTTCGTCAATCGCAGCGCTGCTCGTTGTGGTGGGCGCGGAGCGCTCCTATCGTCAAGAATACTTGGACGTCGTTCTTGGCGGAACACCGAGGTCTTCACTCCAACTATCGCCGCTTACTCTGAATGAGTGCCAACAACTGCTGGAACGTTACCGGCAGTTCGGTTTAGTTGGTGACACATTCGCGACCAAACAGCCCCGCGACTTTGCCAGACGCTTGCAAGGACAGCCTATCGCGATTGCAGCCTGCCAAATCCTAAACGATTTTCGCCCACTTGAGGCGATAGTCGAATCGCTCTGGGAAGCGGCTGATGCGGATGATCGGTTGCCCTATCTGTGCATCGCGCTTGCACAGCACTGTTACTCCGCCGGCCTTCGATACAGCATCTTGCAGGCGATCATGGGCCCCCAAAAACCCCTCGGAAGGCTTATGGCACAAGTTCCGTTGCGGCTAGCCGTGAACGCTGTCCAAGACGAATTCGTTATCGCGATTAGTGGTATTATCGCGGAGCGAATACTTCGGAGGGCCACCCGACGTGACGGGGGCATGTTGCTTGCCGCCTTCGTGGGCTTGGCGCTTTCTCTTGCGCCGCATGTTAACCGGAAGGCGGTCATGCGAAGGTCACCTGAGGCCCGGCTCGCTGGTCGTCTGTTTGACTCCGATAAGATCGTGAGGCCGCTGCTCGGTGCAGCCGCCGAGGACTTTTACGTGTCAGTCCAGAAACAATGGGAGTGGAATTCCCGTTACTGGGAGCAGCGCGCGCTCCTGCAGGCGGAGTTCCGACTTGAACAGAGCCCTCCAATTCGCACGACACGCTGTGGCGATAGAGGCCCATCCGTTTCCTTTGACAACTTTGGGCAAGCTTTTGCTGAAGCAAATGGAGCAGAGTCCCGACGAGGGCGCCGCCATGTTCGGTGAAGCGTTCGAAAAACTATCAACGGCGATCGAAAGCGAGGCGATGCGGTCGAGGATCACTGTACATCCGTTCTCGACTCTCCTTGCAGGATCGGCCCGATACCTCGAGCTTGGCGGCGTACTCACCCTGACCCAGAAAGCCACCTTGTCCGGCTACGCGGCAGAAGCGCGTTACCGCTTTCCGGGAGATCCCCTGATTGAAGCTGTACAGCGGCGCCTGGACAGCTTGATGTTCTAGTGTCATGCGGAACTGACGTCGGGCGGCGGCACGGATTTATGGTCGATACGGATCGGCCTCGAGTCCAGAATTGAAGCGGATGTGAGTGATATGGGCGTATACGGAGGCCCTAGGCGCGAATTAATTCCGGCCTTCACATTTTTTCCTCCGAATCGCAGCTAGAATCGAAACATGGCGTTCTTCTATACGAATCTGGTGCGCCCCCTCCATCATGCCGAAAACCACTTCCTGGAGGTGCTTCTCTCGGAGTTCGAGCTTACGGGCCACAGGAAGTGCGCCCGGGTGAAGGTCTCGTTTGACAGAAACTCGCCGGCTACCTGGAATCGAGCCGGAAGAGATGACGTCCGGTCGAACATTCCGGACTTCGAAAAGAAAGCCAATCACTACCAGGAGAAGCTGCAGGCTTTGTTGTCAAGAAAGCGCAAGAGCACCTGGCACTTTCGCGATTCAGATTTCGTCTTTCGATGGGCCAGTGCTGGCGTATTACCGATAATCCGGATGGCAGATCAGGAGTACTACTGCCTCTTTTATCGCGAGATATTTCCGGTTGGCTGGAATATTGCAAACGGTGCCTGCGACAACGTCGGGGAACTGCTCGATCCGCTTCGAACGCTCGAACGTGAACTCCGGGAAGAACTGATAATACTCGATTTCAAGAACCGCCACTGGTACGTTTTGAAGCGTGACGATGGGTATGCGGCGGACCGGCCGGAGTTCGCGGCCGCCCGCTTGATTGTGGATGAGCAGCGCCAGAAGCGGCATCACAGCAAGGTCCCGCTTCCTATTCCAGACATTACCGGATTTCAGCAGATCGAAACCCCGTTGAAGTGGCTGGAGGGGCCTGACTCTGCTGCCATCAGCATGGGCGACGCCAAGCACAATGTCCACCAGTGTTTCATGAATATCAATGCACTGGATTTCGGGATCGAGCTGGACCGTGTTGCGAGAATAAATGTTGGGGATGGCGTGGTCCTGTGCGACGGAGAGATTGCAGGCAATCGCTTGCTAAACAGACTTGTCGGCCTGTTCCGGGTCGATAAGCTCAACCGGCGGCTGGATCGAAATCATTTCGTGCCTGACAGGTTCTTTTACGATGGTGAGCCTTACCCGGGATCTGAGTTTCAGTCTCTGATGAAGAGAAGGTTCTTGCGGGACATCGCGGGAGTGCGCCCAAAGTCCGAGGTCAAACGGTATGAAGCCCTGCCAACCAAGTTCGACCTTTGCCCTGTCACCAGGGGATTAGTTCGCCGATATCACCAGTGCGCAGCTCCCGACCAGCCCCCTCCCGGAAAAATTGATGTCTTTATCAGCTTCGGGCGTGGCGACGATAAACTTGCCGGGCAGGTGGCTGACAAGATCATCGAAACCTGTGGGCGCCGTGTATTTTTCTCGCCCCGAAGCCGATATGAGCAAGGCTGGGACCGGGCCATCGACCAAGCGCTTGATTCAGCCAGTTGCCTTGTGGCCGTTGGCAGCAAGCTGAACCGTCTTTGCCGTCGTTGGCCCGAGTATGAATACCGGACTTTTCACAAGGATATCCGGAACGGTCGAAAACGCAGTGGCAGACTTATCTCGTTCGTTGCCGGCATTGAGCCAGTCGAGCTGCCCCTGCCCCTTCGGTCCTATCCAGTCGAGTTCTGCAAGGATTCCGACAATCCCGCCGAGGCACTTGACCGGCTCGCCGCCAAGCTGTGTTGAGAATCGGTACCAGTAGCCTCAAATCGCGGCGCCCACCGGGAGGCGATCCGTGTTTGGTTATTCGCGCCGCTTTCGTAGGCTACCGATATCACTGCATAACGCCCGCTTGGCGTAGCCGCTCTCCATCGCCCTCTTTCTCAAGAGTGGCTCCAGCGCGAGCCGGCGCGGCCGTTGGTAAACGCTACGCGACTAGTCAGGATCTACTGCTCAGAACGCCGGGTTCGGGACCACCGAGGAAGCTTACGGTTCTTACGGTTCTTCGCGCATGTTGACAGTAGCGGATGAACGCGTCCAGAATGCCAAGAGACGGGGAAACGGGGGTGCCGGTTCGCCTCGCACTGGGACAAGGACAACATCTAGACAATACTGGGGGTCAGGCGACTGGTACAGGCGATGCGCCGATAGCGGATAACGGGGGACAAATTTCGGTCTGGCCGGTTTCGGCCGGCCGGCAAAGGAGACCCTGTATGACCAGACGGCAGTTCGGTTTACTTTCCGGGGCGGCGGCCACGGGCGCGCTTGCTACCCCCGCCTCACCCGCCGGGGTGAAGAAGCTCAAGATCACGCGCGTGCGCACGGTGGAGGTGCGCGACATCGTCACCGGCCACACGGCCTGGTGCTTCCCTGGGACCCGAAGAAGATCCCGCAGGACACGCGCGATTACGTAATTGCGCAGTTCTTCACGGACCAGGGCGTGGTGGGCACGACCATGGACGGCGACTACAAACTGCCGGCGGGCATCGGCGCGGAGATCCAGCGCCGCGCCGAGGCGTACTTCGTGGGCAAGGATCCGTTCGACCTGGCGATTCATAACGCCCAGTTCTTCCAAAAGGAGAAGGCGCCGGCGCCGGTGCGCCTGTTCTTCCTCGAAGTGGCGCTGTGGGACATCATCGGCAAGGTGACAAGCCAACCGTTGTACAAGCTGTGGGGGGCGGCGGCGGACAAGGTCAAGCCGTACGCGGCCACGGTCCATTTCTACAAGACGCCCGAGGAGCGTGCCGAGGACGCGATCAAATTCTACGAACTCGGGTTCCGGGCGATCAAGCTGCGCCTGCATCATCCCGACCCCAAGGACGACCTCAAACTGGCGGCCACGGTGAAGCGAGCGGTGGGCGACAAGATGGAGGTCATGGTGGACGCCAATATGGCCAGTTCGAAGAAGGGCGATCCGCTGCCGGTGTGGGATTACGAAACCGCCTCCATGATGGCGCGGGAACTGGAGCAGATCGGGCTCTACTGGCTTGAAGAGCCGTTGAACCGCTACGACTACGACGATCTGGCGAAGATTCGCAAGCAACTCAAGCGGATGCACCTGGCGGGCGGCGAGGGCAACGTCGGGCTGAAGGATTATCGCGACATCCTGGGCAAGGGTGCGCTCGACTACATCCAGCCCGACCCCATGATCGGCGGGCCGGTTTCGGTCATCCGCAAGATCGCGGCCATGGGGGAAGCATACGGCGCCCTGTTTGGACCGCACCACGGCAAAAGCGGGGTGGGTATGTTGACGAACCTGCACATCCAGTGCGCTGCCCCGAACACTGGATTCCTCGAGTACATGTACGACCCGGGCTTCTGGAACGCGGACGGCTTTCAGGCGGGGTTTGCTTCGACTTATCCCGTCGACAAAACCGGCTATGTGCACGCGCCGGACGCTCCCGGACTCGGCATCGATTGGGACCGCAAGTTCTTCCAGAAGTACGGGCTGCAGTTCGGATAGGGAGTATGCCGATGTTCAAGCCGGGCCGCCCGCGGGCCCGCGGATGGGCGAGCCGCCGGCAGGCGGTCAAGAGTGATTTTAAGGAGGTTTACAAATGTCTCGCGTTAATTCGTTGTTAGCACTGGCGATTTTGTTCTCTGTCGCTGCCGTCGCGCAGTTTGACCTCGGATCCGTCGTCGGCACGGTGAAAGACCCAACCGGACTGCCGATGACCAACGTATCGGTCGAATTGCGAAGCGTGTCGACCAACGTTGTCCGTCAGACGGCCACTTCGGCGACCGGCGACTACGATTTCGTGGCCGTGCAACCGGGGCAATATACGCTCACCGCCAAGGCGCAAGGGTTCAAGGAGATTAGTCGCGGCTTCGAACTCGCCGTGGGGCAGCGGGCGGAGATCGGCGTCTCCATGGAAGTCGGGGCGGCTACTCAGAGCATCACGGTGGGCGCCAACGCCGTCACCGTGGACACTGTCTCGTCGGACATGAGCAACGTGCGGACCCGGCAACAGGTGGTGGACCTGCCGCTGAACAGTCGCAATTTCACGCAACTGGTGCTGCTGGCTCCCGGCGTGAACAGCGTCGGCAACTCGACCAACGCCAGCAATGGAGGCTACACCGAAGGTAGGGGGACCAATGGAGCGGTAGTCAATGGCAATCGCTCGAACATCGGCGTCTACATGTTCGACGGCATTCAGGGTGTCGATGCCGATGCCAACGTCGTGATCTTCTTCCCGCCGGTCGACGCCATCCAGGAATTCAAGGTGCAGACCAGCGCCGCGCCCGCGGCGTACGGCGGAGGTCCCAGCATCATCAACGTGACTTTTCGCTCAGGCACCAACGATTTTCACGGCGCTGTCTACGAGTTTGTGCGCAACTCGGACTTCGACGCCAAGAACTTCTTCGACTCGCCCAAGGACCCGATCCCGCCGTTTCACATGAATGAGTTCGGTGCGAATGCGGGAGGGCCGGTGCTGATACCCCACTGGTTCAACGGCAAGGACAAACTCTTTTTCTTTGCCGATTACGAGGGGAAGCGCGTGGCCCAGGCGCAAACCTACATCTCCAGCGTGCCAATTGCGCCTTTCCGCACGGGCGACTTCTCCGCGCTTCTGCCTAAGACCGTGGTCAAGGATCCCAGCACGAACGCGCCCCTTCCGAATAACCAGGTGCCGCAGTCGCAGATCAACCCGACCGCTGCGAAAATCATGACGCTGTATCCGCAGCCCAACATAGCCGGAGGGGCGCTGGTGAGCAACTATCTTTACAATGGGCCGCTGATCAACAACATCGATCAGGGCGACCTGAGGGTGGATTACCGCACGAATAACTCCTCGATTTTCGGGCGTTACAGTAAGGAAGACCCGCGCACGGTGAATCCCGGCTACCTGCCTGCACCGGCAGTGGGAGGTGGACCCGGATATCCCGGCGAAACGCTCGCGCCGGGATGGCAAAGTGTGTTCGGCTACAGCCGTTCCATTGGAGCCTCGAAGTACTACGAATTCCGAGCCGGGTTTTCCCGATTGCTGGAATTCATTAACGTTTCCGACGCCTTGGTCGGGAATGTTGCCGAGCAGTATGGCATTCCCAACGCCAATATCGGCGGTCCCGGCATGTCGACCGTCGCCGTTTCCGGAATGGCGTCTCTGGGCGACGGTAATGGAAGCCTGCAAAAGGTCAACAACATCTGGGAAGTCAACCAGGCTCTCAGTTGGGTGAAGGGCCGGCACGAGCTGAAATTCGGCGGCAACTGGATGATGACTACGTTCGCATTTTTCACGCCGCCGAAACCGGTGGGGTCCTATTCCTTCAACGCCTCGTATTCGGGGTATGGCCTGGCGGACCTGCTGTATGGAAGGCCGATCAGCTCCCAGATCGATATCACCCAGTACTTCACCATGACACGCCACCGGCCCAGCTTGTATGTACAGGATAATTGGCGCATCAATTCGAAATTGACACTGAACCTGGGAATTCGCGATGAGTTGGTCACGCCTTGGACGGAGAGCCACAACCGTTTCGGGATATTCGATCCGAGTAACGGAGGAAACGTGGTTGCGATCGGCTCCCCCGGATTCCCAGGCAATACGGTCACCGACGGGCGGTATACGAACTTCGGCCCGCGGGCGGGTTTCGCCTACAACGTCACTCCCGGCACCGTGATCCGCGGGGGCTTCGGCATATTCACGGCCTACGAGACTTACAATTCCAATCCCATGGCCAAGAATGCGCCCTTCAACGGGTCGCTGATCACCACTAACAGCTCGGGTGCGGCGGGCTTCGCCGCTGCGCTTCCCGTTTCGGCCGGTTTCCCCACCTCCCGCCCCGCTCTGTTCCCCGCTGCCGGGACGGCTTTCCAGGTATTCGACCGAAGTTTCAAAAACCCGTCCGCCAACGAGTGGAACCTCAACGTCCAACGGCAGCTATCGAGCCACGACACGCTTTCCGTGGCCTACATCGGCCAGAACAGCGTCCACGGGCTGATCAATCCAAACATCAATATGGCGGTCCCTGGTTCCACACCGGTGGCGAGCCGCAGGCCGTATCCCAACCTCGCTGATGGAACCATGAACTGCACCTGCGCCAACGCCTCGTTCAATTCGCTCCAGGTCACCTACGTGAATCGTCTTGCCGCCGGGTTCGATTTTCAGGGGGCTTACACATACGCCCACAGTCTGGATAACTCCAGCGGGAACACCAACGCCGCAGGTATTCAGAACGCCCAGAATCTGCACGTGTACCGGGGGAACTCGGACTTCGATATCCGCCACCGCCTGGTGTTGAGCTGGTCTTACGAACTGCCCTTTGGCCGCGGCAAGGAATTTGTGGGCAGCGCCCGCGGTCCGCTGCAGGCAATAGTCGGGGGCTGGCGGGTGAACAGCATCGATACGTTCTCCAACGGCTTTCCCTTCACACCGGTCATGGTGAGCAGTCTGTTGAACTCCGGCAGCGTCACGCAGTGGCCCAATCGTATCGGCTCGGGCCACCTCTCCAATCCGACCATTCTGCAGTGGTTCAATCCGGCCGATTTCGTTTCCCCCGGAAACTACATTTTTGGAAACTCGGGAAGAAACATTTTGTTCGGACCGGGGACCAAGCAAATCGACTTGTCCGTGTTCAAGGACTTCGCCTTGAATGAGAGCGCCAGCCGCCGTCTGCAATTCCGTGCCGAGGGCTTTAACGTACTGAACACTCCGCAGTTCAATAACCCCAATGCACAGATCGGCAACGCCGCCGTGGCTACGATTACCAGCGCCGGTGCGCCGCTGCTCTTCCAGCGCACGTCCCGCGAGATCCAGCTTGCGCTGAAGCTGTATTTTTAGAATCACCCGCGAAGTCCTTTTCGAAGATGTGGTAGGCGATGGCGTCGGAAGAGAAGAAGTCCATGGTCTCGCCCCCCATGGTCTGGATCTCCCTACGCGCGAACGTGCAGCAAGCGAGACGATTTGTTTCTCCGTGACCCAAAACCCGAAAACTCATCCACCGGAGGTTAGAAAGTTCGGCTGAAGCAGTCCCGCTCGAAACGAGAGCTTGAGACCGTACATTTCATTGGCCGTCAGATCCAGCGTCCGGAACCTTGATGTCGTCCAGCGCGGCGCAGCAGCGAATGAGTCGATTGAGGAAGGATTACGACTCCCTTCGATCCGGAGAGCCGCGAACAAGATAATCTTCCATTGAGTTTGTAATCGAGCCCTCGGCTCACCGTTTGACTGGCACAACGACGTACGGCTGCTCGGTCTCGAAGTCCGGGAACATCCGACCGGTGCCCCGCGCGTCGATTACTTCCACGAAGTACATGAGATTCCACTTCGGGTCGATGAAGGAGGCGGGAACCGTACCCGAGTACGCACCGGTCCTGGCGTCGAGGACCATGTTCGCGGTCTGGTAATCCTCTGTTTGATTCAGATGACGGTACCGCAGGAGCACAGACTTCACGCCGGCGCTTGCTGTGACATTCGCCCTCACGGTGAGGTCGTGCCCCTGTTCGGCGAGAGGCGGGCGTGAGACGACAGCCACGGGCGGAGTGCCGGGCACCGCCGCCGGAATGAGGATGACCTTCGCGTCGGCCTTGCCCGTCGCGCTCTGACGTTCGACGAGCAGCGCGTCAAAGTCCTTCTTCAGCAGATCGAGTTCCTCGCTCCAATGCCGGGGAAACCGTCCGCGGAGGCCGAACGGGAGTTCGGGACTGTAGACGTCACCCGCGGCGGCGACCATGTCGCTCCACGCCCGGACGGCCAGCCGCTCGTGAGCAATCGCGCGGTCGAATGCGGTGAGGTCTCCGCCCTGCTTGTACAAGTTGTATTCGAGACCACCGAGCAGCCGCTCGGAGTGATAGCGCGCCAATCCCGCGAGAATCCCGAGGTCGGCGGCCGTCGCCTTGAACTCGCCGCTCGCAGCCGCGCCGAGCTGCCGTTTCGCCTGACCCAGCTCGGAGAGGATGGCTGAGGACGTGGATGCAAACCATCGGCTGGTGTCCTCGACGCGCACCATCGGTGTGTCCCTTCCGCCGAGCAGGCGCGCTGCGGCGTCCCGGACGTTCTCGAACAACTGAATGTCGCTGCCCTCTTCCTGCGCGGCGTATTGCGGCAGGCTGCCCAGCCGTTGCATTTCCGGCCAGCCGACGGTCGTCGGAAAACCACGGTACGGGTAGCTCGCCGCGACCACTCTCGGCAGCACCTGACTGGCGCGCTCGAGCGCGCGCTCGACGTGCGGCCCGGCCTGTGGCCCAAATCGCGCCACGAATTCGTGCTGCCAGACGTCTGACTCAGTCGCCGGGTTGTACGTCAGGCGTCCCCACACGCGGTAGTAGTGCCAATAGCGCTCGAACTCATAGCGGTAGGTGCGGTACGGCGCCGAATGAATCGGCAACGGCATCGCGGTGTGCGGCTCGCCGTACATCTTCGTCGCGAGAATCTCGTTAATCTCGAGCGCGTCGCTGTCGTAGATCCGGGCACTCATGGCGAGGCGTCGCGTGTACTCCGGATCGCCCCAGAGCAGCAGACGGGTTGTCCCCCCGGTCCACAACTGCCATTGCATCCTGTACGTCTGCGGGTACTTCAGCAGATCCGCGTACCCGTGGCGCACGTTCATCTGATCCTGCCTGTTGATGTGCATCGGGTGGAAAGGCATCCCGACCTGCTCCATCCAGACCTTTGTGTTCACCAGAAAATCGAGCCCCATCGCGTGGGAGTCTTCGTAGATCCGGGGATCGACGCCCTTCGCCCGCATCTCGGTCACTTTGCCGAGACGCATGACCGTCCTGAAGACGTCCTCCCAGAAGGGCACCTGGATCGAGTTGGGAATCCCCGCCTCATCGAGCATCCGCCACTGGTACCCGTCGACATCGGGCACAACCTCCGCGAGCTTCGCGATGGCGGCCTTTGTGTAGGCTGCCAGATTGTTCTGGTCGAGTCCCCTTACCAGCTGATCCTCACCGCCCGGGACATTCACGCGTCCGAAGCGTTGCCCCTCGGCGCCAACGGTCACGCCGCGGTCGATGTGGTCCCAGCCGCCCAGAAACAACTTGAGGCCGCGCTCGTGAGCGAGGCGGACGATGGCTTTGAGCGCCACCAGGTTCTTCGCCTGCATGGCGGCAGTCATGCCCGACATCCTGACGTTGGGCCAGCCGGGCGTATCGAAGAAGTACGGATACATCGGGGCCATGAAGCCGCCGGTTTCGTAGCCGAACTGGATCGTGAACTGGTTGAACCGGTTCGCCGCCAGCATGTCGAGATACGTCCTCCAGTACGTCTCGTCGTAGAGCTTGCTCTCCCAGTACGCGCGATTCATGGTGTACATCGACACGGCGCGAGTCTTGAGGTACGGCGATTCGGCGATGTCGCGGACCGACGTGAACGGATCTACCCGCCCGGCGTCGCTCGCCGCCCAGGCTACGCGGTCTGCTGCGTCCAGCGCGGCATACATCAAGCCGATGGCTCCGCCTCCGACGAGGACCAGCGCGCGCTTGCCCTTGAATGTGGCTCCGCGGCGAATCACGAGCGATTCCGGGCCGTCCGGCAGCGCGACGTGCATGCTGGTCAACGCCGCGGTCGCCGGGCCATTGGCCGCCCGAATGCCGGCCAGAACAACGAACGTGCTCGCCGCCACCGCGTCAACATCCGCGCGGACTGTCAGCCCCCGCGCGGTCAGCGCCGCTTCGAGCTTCGATAATCCGTGCTGCGCGGGCGCGGGCATCTGGCCGTCGACGACGATCGCGACGCCTTGAGCCGTCGCGGCAGTCGCGCAAGAGAGCAGGAACAGAATCCCGGCCAGGCAGCGAACCGCAGTGCCGGTAGGAGCACACCTCGGAGCATGGACCGAGGCCCGGAGACCCGAATTCGTCATGGTGCTATTCTAGCTACTCTCCGTCGCAAAATAGCAGGGCTTGAGTCGCGCCGCTTGAATATTGTGGGTAGGCAGGGGTGCAGAAAGGGAAATCCTCAGGGAGCGAACCCGAGCTGGCCTGGCACATGCACGGCAAAACGGGAAGCGTCTCGGTCGGCCGGCGACTGCGGCGGTGCATACTGCCGAGATTCGGAAACTGCATCGCGCTGGCGTCAGTAAATCCGAGATCGCTCGTCGAGTGCGGATCGGGCGCACCTCCGTCCGCCGAATCCTGGGAGCAACGTCATGAAAAGACCCAAGCGGGACCCTGAGCGGGAAGACCGCATCCACAACGAAGCGATCGTCGATGCCGGTCCGGATGAACAGGCAATGAGCTGGTATTACTACCTGGAAGGCAAGATCCGTTTCCCGTTCCGGGCGAGGTGTGTCGCCGCGAACGCCGTCTCGCCGCTCCGGAAGGGCGAGACCGTCGAGGTCCTGCGCATGGCCGTGGAAGATGCGTGCGAACATGACATGCTTGTGCAGATCCGTTGGCAGGGCCGGAAGATGGCCGTTCCTCTCTCGCAACTGGACGCCATCGATCCGGATGAATCAACCAAGGAAGCCATCGGTGACTGGCATTACTGGGTGTCGCAAGGCTACTGCCTTTAATCGTCACCTTGGGCCCCCCTATTTGATTTTCCAGGTCCCTTGTACGAGCGGAAAGGGCTGCCAGTCAACGAGTCTGCCCATCGGCCGCAACTCTCTCAAGATTGTTCGCCAAACCGTCGTCCGAAAACCGCCCCTTACGAATCGCTGATCAAGACGAGGCGAGAAACGCGAGCCGGAAGCGCCGCCCTGCTTGATGTCCTCGCCCTACCGAGGTAATGTCCACATGACGTAGCTACCGATATTGCCCATTAACGAGGACAAGATGAACGAACTGGTACCTGCAAGAAGGTCGGCAGATTGGCGCCGGCTGAAGGCCTTGGTGCTCGACAGCGTCTCCTCCCCGATCACGAAACGCGTCTACAATCTCGGGCTCGACGAATTTTTCGCGTGGTTCGGCCTGGAGCCGCGATCCGGATTCAACAAGGCGACGGTCAGCGCCTGGCGCGTCGTGCTCGAGGCCCGCGGGCTCGGCTCGATTTCGATCAACGTGCGGATCACGGCGGTGCGCAAGCTGGCGGTCGAGGCCGCCGACAACGGCCTTCTGGCGCCCGACCTGGCGGCCGGGATTACGCGCATCAAGGGAGTGAAACTGAGAGGCGTCCGCTTGGGCAATTGGCTTTCGGTCAGGCAGGCGCAGGCATTGCTGAACGCCCCGGACACTACAACAAAGAGGGGCCTTCGCGACCGCGCCATCCTCGCCGTACTCCTGGGCTGTGGCCTGCGGCGGTCGGAAGTGGCATCGATCACCTTCAGGCACGTCCAGCAGCGAGATGCCAGGTGGTGCATCGTGGACCTCGTCGGTAAGCACGGCCGCGTGCGCACAGTGCCGATGCCGACGTGGGTCAAGGTGGCGATCGACGCCTGGACCTCGGCCGCAGGCATCACCGATGGTAGGGTATTCCGGCCGGTGAACCGGGCGGACCAGGTTCAGGACACCGGCCTGAGCGAGAAGGTCGTTTGGCAACTGCTCCAGCAGTACGCGGCGGTGGCCGGTGTCCCGGGCATCGCCCCCCACGATTTGAGGAGGACATGCGCGAAGTTGTGTCGGGCAGCGGGCGGCGAGTTGGAGCAGATCCAGTTGCTCCTGGGCCACGCGTCGGTGCAAACGACCGAGCGATACCTCGGCACACGGCAGGATCTGGTCCACGCGCCGAACGACGGGATCAGATTGAGGGTGGCGGTGTAGTCGGGCACACGACAAGAACCGAGCGCGCTCGGAAGGGCCTGGCCTCGGAATGCGCCGCGGCATGCCGCGCGCAGAGAATCGTATGGGACAACCTGTTCGTGCCGAGGACTGTCAGTTACCTCCCATTTTCGTCCCGTCGGAAAAGATGATCGAAGCCGGCGCCCAGCCTTTAAGCATCATAAAGAATTCGTCCTTTTGTGCGATTCTGCGATGGCATGATCGAAAGCGTGGCTACTGTTGGGCAAGCAACCGTTCAGCCTCGGCGAGCTGCGCCGAGGCCCAGTCCCAAAGCACTTGAGGGTGATCTTCAGCGATGTCCCCGATAATGTGATCACGGGTGCTCGCGGAGTTGAGAGTATCGCTGGGGTACCTGTTGAATGCTATGTCCGCCTTAACCTGGTCCATCCATTGCCTAAGGGCCGGGCACTCCGAAATCGCGAGCTTTCCACAGAGCGTCCTTGCGATGGTAACCTTCAATGGCCATTCAGCTTCGCCGTTGCGTTGACTGGAAAAACGAAGATTCCATACTAGCGAAGCAAGCTGATAACCACTCATCGAAAGACGGATCGCGTTCCGAAGCGCGTCTGCATCATTCGCCGCAGACGAGAGGTACCGATCCACCTTAACCTTTGCGTCCAAAACCCTCTGGGAGTAGTCGCGGTAGGCGATCCCGCTGTTAGTTACTGACCGTAGCGCCTTTAATGCGTCAAGCGCGTCCCGTGCTGCCGATGATTGGGCTGGCGAAGCGGGCTGGGGAGTCGCGCCGAAGTAAATGGCCTTAACCTGGTCGAGCGCAATCGTCAGCGACTGACCGGCAACCTCGACCACCACGCCGGCCGAGGTGGCTTGTTTGAATGCGCCCTCGATGCGCTCGCCAGTCTTTAGTTCGATGGTGTCGCCTGCGAGGCTCAATGTGAAAAGCAATGGCAGAACAAGCACGCACACTTGGAATGTACTCATGATGTCGGGAGTATACCAGTCACTTTCGGCGTGAACAAGGGCTATCGGACCCGGGCTATCGGACCCGGTACTCCTCAGACGAGCACTTATTTCGCGCTCTAACGGATTTCGCTGCGCGTGCCTTGACGCCTGCCGATTCCCTCAGGGCTGCGGGCTGCCCAGGAGGCCTCCGAAGGGGTACACCACGGAACCGCCTTCGCGAGGGGCCAGAGTCGCTCGGAATGAAAACAAGGAATTAAAGGCCCAAAAATAAGTGGTTGGATGTATAATCAACAGCGGCCAGGAAGCCAAGACGGAAATTCTGAGGTTAATACCTTGTTCTAGGCTGGTGGCCGACGGTTGGGCACATGGGCTCCTGAGGCCAAAGTCCAAGGCGACTTTCCGAAGAAGCCGAAGCGTGAGGCTTAGGTTGCACACGGAAGAAAAGGAAATGGTGGGTTTTCGCAGATGGATTGGCGCGCTAGCTGTGTTGGCGCTGTTCGTTGGGCGGGCCGCCGCTCAGGTGTCAGGCGGTGGCGGTGCAAGCGGCGCCTTGACTTGCTATGCCACCGTCGCAGTGCCTCCCGCGCTGCGGGCAGAAGGCATGACGGAGAACATCGGTGACATCGTAGTTTCCTGCACCGGCGGCAGCTTTCTGGCTCTGGGTTCGGCGATTCCCACGGCTAACCTCGTTGTCAGTCTGGGCACCAACGTGACCAGCCGTCTTCTGGGCATCGGCGGTATTTCGAATGCCTCGGAAGCGCTGCTGATCATCGACGAGGCCGGGGCATCTGTAGCGAAGGGCGGGAGCTTGGTTCCGCTGGTTCCGGGCTTCGGTCCGGACGCTTCCCAGGTGTTTTGCGGCACCCCTCAGGTGGGCGCTGACATCGGCGGCTGCCAGCAGTTCGCAAACACCGTCAACGGGCTCCCGATCGCGGTCAGCGCGGCCGGGGGAATAACCCACGGCGCTAACGTTTTTTCGGGGATCGTGAGCGGCAACCAGGTCACGTTCAACGGTATTCCTTTTCTGCCCCCGGTCATCGCAGGCACGCAGCGCGTATTCCGCATCACCAACGTTCGCGCCAACGTGTCCGGTTTGGGCGGCGGAGGCCTCGCGGGTACTACCCAGCTACTGGCTTCGGTCGGGTTTAGCGGCAATACTCCGGCGACCGTGATCGCCGCCTTTATCGAGGCCAGTCTTAGCACCGTGCTGCGCGACGCGGCCAACACTGCCAACCTGAGCAGCAGCGGCGCGAGCTTCAACCAGTGCAGCGGCCTGAGTGCGCCATCGGGCGTGGCGATCCTGCAATACACAGAGAGTTTCGGCACCGCGTTCAAGCTTCGCGTGCAGCCCACTGCCGTCTATAACGGCCAATCCGGCTCTCCGGTCCAGAACGTCCCAGGCACCATCTACAACTCCGAATCCAACTTCGTGTACACCGGCGCGGCCGGCAACGGCTTCGAGTCGGGTCTCGTAGATTACGGCACCCGCCTGAAGGCCACCTTCAACAACATCCCGGCTGGTGTCCGCATCTTTGTTTCGACGACGAACCTAGCTGTCAACACCGCTTCGGCGAATACCCCTGCTCCGGCCGGGAATACCTCCATCAGCTCGTTTGCAGTCCTGGTCTCCAGTGAAATGGCTCCCGATTCCAACGGACTCCTGCCTCTACTTTCCCCCACAACGGGTGTGAACGGCTCCCCGCCGGTGACCGGTTTGACGGAGCTCTCCATCTCGGCCGGTTCCGCGACCGCGGTTTGGGAGGTTGTCAACACCAACCCGAACCTGAAAGAAACTTTCCAGTTCGGCGTGTGGACCCAGTACGTCAATCCGGCTCTCGGTACTGCCACGGTGAACCTTAGCTATGCTCCAACGCCACCCGCTTTCGGCTCTTTAGCGGGCTCGGCTGCCTCCGGCTCACTGCCGCTTGTCAGATTTGCCGATACATCCACAGCGAGAAACCTCCTGAACATCGGGATATGTCAGGGCGGTAATCCGCCGCAGGCCGTGTCTGTGAGTCCCGCCGCGGGCAGCACCTCTTCTCAGACGTTCACCTTCACCTTCTCCGATCCCGACGGCTGGCAGGACCTTGATGTCGTCAACGTCCTGATCAACAACTTCCTCGATGGTCGCTACGGCTGCTACCTTGCCTACAGCCGCCCCTACAACGTGCTGTACCTGGTGAACGATGCCGGCACCGCGCTGCTTCCGGGCCTCGTGCTGAACGGTTCTGGCAGCGTGAGCAACAGCGCGTGCACCGTGACTGGCGCGGGCTCCTCGACGGGCGTGAGCGGCAACACGCTCACCCTGACGCTGAACATGAGCTTCGGGGCGGGTTACGCCGGCAACAAGGTGATGTACCTAGCGGCGCGGGACCTCGAAGCGGGCAACTCCGGTTGGCAGGCGCTGGGCACCTGGGGAGTGCCGGGCGCCCCGCCGACCGGCCCGGCCGCCGGCGGGGTGACGCCAGCGCGCAGCAGCGGGACCGGCGGCGGGACGTTCACGTTCACCTTTACCGACAGCAACGGCTGGCAGGATCTGGGCGTCATGAACGTGCTGATCAATGACGCCCTGAACGGCAACGGTGCCTGCTACCTGGCGTACAGCCGCGTCTACAACGTGTTGTACCTGGTGAACGACGCCGGCAACGGGCTGTTGCCCGGCCTCACACTCAACGGAACGGGGACGCTGGGCAACAGCCAGTGCGCGGTGACAGGGCCGGGCTCCTCGGTCGATGGCAGCGGCAACACTCTCACGCTCACGCTGAACATGAGCTTCCCATCGTCGTTCGCGGGGAACCGGGTGATCTACATGGCGGCGCGGAGCAACGGAGATGTGCTCAACTCAGGCTGGCAGGCGGTCGGGTCGAGGACGGTGCAGTAAGGGGTTCAGTGCCGCTGAAACCCATTCGGCAAAGCGGTGGAAACCGGCGCCCACGGTCAAGCCGTCGTGCCTGTTGGGACAGGTCCGCGGGCGGCTGCGGGCTAGGGCCGGGCGGACCGGAAACGCCCGATAATCACAATTCCCGGGCGTTCTGAACCCCTTCGGACCCGGGCGAAGCCGCGGAGGTTTTTGTCATGTTAGCGATGGCCGCCAATAGGCGGACCTGTGCCTGGTTTCGATCATTTTGTTGCGCCAGAGTCGCATTCTGTTGTTTCAGCAGCGCATTGGTTTCTTGAATTTCGCGGTGGATTGCATACAGTTTTATCGGAGCCACGAAGAGCATTACGAGGAATACCAGCCCGATCAAGAACAGAGCCAGTATGACTACGCCGCCGAGGGCTCCAGCGGTTGAATCCATGACCGGAGTCTCCTTTCGGGGAACTGCTCGTCATTCTGGCATGTGGCACTGCTATACGCAATCAGTGATTCCGCCATCCTTCCGCTGGATGCCGCGATCGCGGCCGGCGCTGTCTCTACTGAATTCCTGGTAGAGCTGCGCGCGGTCGCGGTGCGCCATGCCCGAAGGCCTCCGAGCGGCCTTGAAAGCGCCACAGGGAAGCCAGCAAACCCGAAAATCCCTATTACAGGGGTTTCCAGACATCGCTACCCTTTACTCGGCTTGGAATTTCTGCTAAAGCTGACACATGCACCATATCCTCAAACTCTGTTTGGTGGTTTTGCTTGCGCTGCCCGCATTCTCCCAGCGACCGAACCAGCCGCGGGCCAAGCCTCAGGTAGATTCGACTGTTGGCATTGGGAACGGTATCATTACCCACGTGGCGGACGGAGGAGGTTGGACGACTTCAATTACTCTAATTAACCTCTCCGAGACCAAAGCAGCCGCGTTCACCCTGAACTTCTACGGCGACAACGGGAATCCGCAGCCATTCTCTTTCCAGGGGACTGGCAAAGCCTCAACCCTGACCGGTACTTTGGTTGTCGGCGGATCACTAGTAATCAAAACAACGGGTGCAGGCGCTGCAACGCAGGGGTGGGCTCAGTTTGATTACTTAAGTACAACCGACTCCGTAGGCGGATTTGCTGTGTTCACAAACAGTAATGGCAACGAGGCGGCAGTGCCGTTCGAAACAGACCTCTCGGAGAATTCGATTCTATCATTCGACAACACCAACGGATACGGCATGGGCATCGCTCTGGCAAATTCGGACTTCTCGACCGTGACAATCAACGCCACCTTCAGGGATGGGAACGGGGCCATCTTGGGTACGGATAGAATTGCAATGGCCTCGATGACCCACACCTCATTTGTCTTTGCCCAGCAGTGGCCCTTTACCGCAGGCCGACAAGGCACTGTTTATTTCCAATGCTCCGATGCCTACGGACCCAACGCTTTTGGTCTGGCCATTCTCGGCCTGAGATTCACACCGCAAGGCGCCTTTACATCGGTGACATCATTTCAACAGTGGACGGTGGATTGATCCACCTACCATGCCCGCACCACCCGTTGGCGGCGACGGCACGCCACGAGCATGGTGCTGACCGGCAACAAAGCCAGCAGCAACCCCGTCGGCAGATTGCGGAGGGCAGGAGTGCACTGCTGAAAGGCGCCGGACCGGGCGGGGCGGACGTGTTGCGGCGGGCGGACCTGGAAAAGCTTTAAGACGACTCACTGTCCGGCGTGTCTCACAACCGCTCATTTCTCCCGAAAGTGACCCAACCAACGCAGCAAGCAATCAAAAACTCTGTCGAAGGCCTCTGCCTGGAGCGAACCGAGCCGGTAGTGAGCGTCGACGGTCCGAAAGGTCGTGACGCCCTGCACCAGAAAGGCGCCAGGCTTTAGGAAGGGAACACGAACTACAACCTCGAACGGGGAAGTCCGCAAGCTGGTTGTATGCGGCACAACCGTGATAAGTGATCGGTCTTGATCGCCGAAGGCCACGCTAACGACCAGCGCGGGCCGGATCTTGCCGGCCATGCCGAAGTCAATCAGCCAGACTTCACCGCGCCGCGGAGTCGACATCTTCCTTGTCGAGCAACTCAAAAAGGGCGGATGAGGCGGCGCCTATCTCTTCGTCCTTGATCGAACCGGAATCGAAGGGTAGCGAGCGGCGCAACACCTCGTCGGTAAAGGCGCGCTTTTCTTCCGCTGGCAGGTGTTCGAATGCCTCCAGCAGAGTTTGACTCTCGCGGCTCATGCCTCAATAGTAGCATTGTAGGCCTACAAAAAGCATTGATGACGGTAGGCACAAGGAAGGGGCGGGATTTCATCGCCCACGGGCTGCACGTCTTTCCACGCCAGGCCGCACACCCCAGAAACCCGCACGCCAGACATGTACAGCAGGCGCAACAGCGCGGCGTCCCGTGCCTTGCTGGTGCGATGAATGATGTCAGCACGGACTGTTCATCGAGGATCCGGCGAAGAACAGCCCGAATCTACGCTTGCGTGTGGCGACGCCGCCGGCGAAGTACGCACTGTGGATCGAGAGCGTGGTGCTGATCGAACGATTGCGGGAGGTGCAGGCCATGGCGGGATTCACGAGGTTGGAGGCGGCGGGCGACGATTCCACTGCCAAGTGGTGGCGTAACGCTGGTGCGTCGCCAGCGCATCCGGTGGGTCGGCGACCGCTGGGCAGGGTGCCAGCGTCGCACACGCCATCCAGTCGAGAATATTGCGCTGCCACTGCGGGACGAGACGCGCGTCGAAATACGGCCTCGGATCCCAAGGTTGACGCGCCGGATTGTCTGCAGTGATCGGACTCCCGAGCACGGCACGGAGAAAGTCCAGCAGGTCGCCAATGACTAAGGTGCCCTTCCGACGATCCAATGCCCGCACCGCGTTGGCTTGGGGCGGGCGCCGATTTCGTTGCAGCCAAACAATGTCCAGCGGAATGTCGGCATCAGCAAGTTCAGGGCAAATGTCGAAGTCACGACCACTATACCCAATGACAACGAGCGTCCTGTCCGTAAGCAACGAGAGCAGCAGTTTTCGCTTCCAGCCCTGGAGGCGACCCTCTCTGCCGAGAAAGCAGACGAGTGTTCCTTCGAGGCCTTCGGCAGCGGTGCCATGGATCTTGTAGCAAGCTGGAAGCGTCTCCTCATGGAGAGAGTTGAAATCTGCTTCGGTCGTAACGGGCAAGAAAGCAGACTCGCTGTTTCGGCAAGCCTCAAGAGCTCGGTCGTAGTTGGTCGTAATGATGCTGCTCAGGGTGCCGGACTGCAGCGCGCGAGCCAGCGCTTGATGTACCGGGTTCGAAACGTCTGAGCCAAAAATGCCGCACACGATCCTTGGGACTGCGCCACGATCCGGGTAGCACTCCATGAGGCTCTCAAACGGCAGCCGACCGAAGTCGGCTTTGAGCCATTCCGGCCAACCCGCGCCGAAAATGAAATCCCAAAGGCCCGCACAAACAGCCATTCCAAACGGTAGTGAAGTCGGCGGGTACACGGAGACGAAGGACCCAACCAAGACGACCGGCCGGCGTTCTGGCAACCTGGCGAGTTCATCGCGACAGGCCCCAATTCGCACACAGCGGTATTTCTTTGGCGCTGGCACGGTGCTACTCCGCTTAATCAACACGATAGCAGCCCGGCTGCTGGCTTAGCATTACAACGAGCCACCTACCGGACAAACGGCTCAATCGACCGTTTGCACCTGCGAGGAGTACACTGCTTGCGTAGGATGCCGACGGTAGACCCGCCACGGATTGACTACGCCCAGATTCTGGCTGCAGCAACATCCCACGACTACGCAGGTTTGCGCGAGTTTCTCACTGATGAACTGCCGTACGTTTGGCTTGATCATTACATCGCGATGCTGCCGCATCAGCACAACGTCCACCGGATTCCTGTGGATGGCTTCGAGTACCTGTGGGACATGAGCGGTGAACTCGTACGGCAAGGCATCGTGCCAGCCTCGGCAGCCGTCGACGACCGTCTCATCGCCGCCCACGGATTGTCACGGCCCGCCGCAGAGGTGCGGAAGGGCTCCCGCTTGCGACGTCGGACCTTGGGCCCCGTGAGTGTCGTCGACCCATCGGAGCGGTTGCCCTATGATCGCGGGCACGCAATTGGTCATGCGCTTGGTGGGGTGCTTGATCTGAACATAATTCCGCAAACGCGCGCCGTGAACCGCGGGGGCCTCTGGCGTCAGATGGAGCGGTACTGCCAGGAGCATCTTGGAACGTACTTTTTCTGCCGCCCCATCTATGCTGGTCTGTCCTCGCACCCCAAAGAGATCGAGTTCGGCGTCCTCCGGTCCGATGGGTCGCTGTGGGCGCACAGCTTCCAGAACTATGGGAGGATCGAGGAGCTTGAAACATTCGAACGCCTGTACCGGGAGAAGATCGCCAGACAGGAGAAGCCCAAAAAGAATACCTAAAAGCGAGAGAACAATCGCTACCCTCTATTTCAAACAGGCCATCGCGTGTTTCTCGCTCCACTCGCGCACACTTGGCCCACGTGGCGCCCGTCGCGGCGGCACGGCTCGTACTGCCAGCGGTTCCGTTCCCTCCTTGCGTTTCTCGTCGGCTGCACGCTGGCGCGCGGCGATTACGTCGAGGGGCCGCCGGCCGGGCCCCGAAGGTTGGGGGGCTATAGCCAAGCTGTAGCCGCCTAATGCTGGGGCTCAAACAAGCTTGATGTCCCGCCGTCAAGGAGGTGTCCGGCGTCAACTATTTCTTCGACCCGCGTGTTGCCTCAGCTAACGATGTTACCGAACTGCTAATCGTCGTTGGCGGACCGTTGTAGGAGCTTCCCGATGTCCTCTGCCCACAACTGGTCCGGCTGGACGCCATCCGGTAACAGAACCACTCGTACCCCGCAGTGTGGTCGTAGCTTTTTGGCGATGATGGTGCTCGCGTTGCGGCCAGCCGGGTCGCCGTCCAACAAGAGCGTGATATGGCGGAACCTCTCCAGAAGGGCGTGGCGCTGGGGCTCGTATAAAACCGATCCCATTAGCCCGACGACGGACCGAATGCCGGCTTGATGCACTTTCATGCAATCGAAAAATCCCTCCACTACGACGACCGTGTTCTCCACTCCGGCGGCGGCGCGATTCATGTTGAAAAGGATCTCCGACTTGGCGAAGGCCGATGGGAGCCGGTATCGCGGTTGAGTCTGGTCTACCGAGCGTCCGCAATAAGCGATCAGTTCTCCGTCAGCGTTGTGGATAGGAATGACCAACCGCCCATGCATCAGTCCAGGTCCCGCGTAGAAACCGACTCCAAACTCGACCGCTGTCTTTTCGGTAATCCCGCGTCCGGCCAGATAGGGGTGCGCGCAATCGATGCCGGTCAGAGTGAAGTTCAGGGGCAAAGAAACCCTTCTTCTTTTCGTAACCAGTTCCTCCCCGTTCGACGTCGATTTCCACGGATCTGACGAGCACGTCATTGCCTGTAGCCTTCGGGCGGCCTCGACCAGAGAGCAGCCCTCCATCGCAGCAACGAAGTCCAATACGGTTCCGCCGGCCTCGCACGCGAAGCAGTGAAAAACATTGCGAGCCAGATTCACGTGGAAGGCTTCACGCCCTTCGCCGCGGTGAATCGGGCAGCACCCGCGATATTGATCTTTTCCGCTTCGCCGAAGCTCGACGTGATAGTGCCGGAGCACAGATTCCAGTTTCACCGCGCGTTTGATCGATTTGAAATCCAGCCAGTTGATCATGGACGCACCTCCTCGGAATTGAAGGTGGCGTCGGCGTACAATTCTTGTTCCAAAGCCGACCCTGATTCAAGGCCGAGCACCAACTGGCGGGCAATTTCACTGCGCCACTGTTTGACTCGGCGTTGGAGAGTTCGCAGTTGCCCCGGCGCAAAAGTGCCGGCCATGCTTTTCTGCAAACGGAGGAACAGCTCTTTGGCATTGGCGTCGGGCTGTTCGTTGAGCCACTGCTGAACCTGTGGCCAGACTGCTTCAAAAGGGTCCACACGAGTGCGATAGGTTCGTGGCCCACTGCGTCTCTTGCGATGTGTTGGACGCACTTCACCATCGCGCCACACAGTGGAAAGACTGGCGACGAAACCGCTCAACTCCGGGGACGATTGAGCCACGTCGGCGTGGGCGACACCGACTTCCAGCTGCGCGAGCACTCGCTGTGCTTCTCGAATCTCGCTCAACAATCGAACCGGGTCCAGTGCCGCCAACGTCTGCCGGAGCTGTTCCTTGCACTCCTCTGAAACATCTTTCCGTTCCAAGAGACGCTCACACGGTGTCGCTGGAGGGTGGTACTTCTTGATCACCTTCGCACCCTCACGTATTTTCGAAAGCAACTTGAAGGACGGTTGAAAGAAGTTCACGAAGAGCCGGGCGGAGGTGTACAGCTTGTTTAACACCGCCGTCGTCTGCGCGCCCTCCAGCCTTCCGTAGCCCACCATTCGCCGGATCACCGCGCCGTTCTTCTGTTCGATCCACGCTTGATCATTCTTCTTGTACGCGCGACATCTGGTGAGTTCGATTTTGCTGTCCCGGCAATAGCCCACCAGCGTGTCGTTGATAAACGCGCTGTCGTTGTCCACATCGAGCCCACGCACCGGAAACGGCACCCTCGCCCGAATCTCGCTCACCGATTCAGTCACCAGCGTTTGTTCTCGGACGACCATCGCAATGGCTTCAGTCCAGCCCGAGGCGATGTCAGTCAACACCAGGCTGTGGACGTAACTACCCACGGTCGACTTTCCGCAATGCACCACCATGTCCATTTCGAAAAACCCCGGAGAAGGATCATGCCAATCTCCAAAGGTCCGCACCGGGATGCTTTTTCGCAACGGCGTGTTGATCATCGTTCTGCGACGGCCCTGTTTAGCGGCGTTCCGAACCATCGTCAACAGCCGGTCCATGGTAGCGGCGCTCATGGACAGCAGACTTTCCCGCACTGCGGAATCTAATTTCAAATGTCCATGGCGCTCCATTGCGTCGACGAGCCCGGCGATCACCTGGCGGAGGCGTTTACCACAGATTCGATCGGCGGCCTCCCAAACGATCGTCAGCGCTTCTCGAACGGCCTCGTCGTAGATCCGCGCCCGTTGTCGCGGCTCAGGAGTTTCCGGTTTCGGTGATTTCTTCAGCGCGCGGATCGCGTGCTTGCGATGAAAGCCCGTCACCTTGACGAACTCGTCAAGGATCTCCTGCTTCTGGTTCCGTCCGGCGGCTCGATAGCGTGCTGCCACCGCCTCAATCAGTTCCCGTCTGGTTGTCACGCTCAGTTGCCTCCTCAATCTGCCACTCGTCCCTTTCCTTGGAACGGGTAACATTTTTCATGAGGCAACCGGCCGCGCTGGGTAACAAAAGTGATGAGTCAACGCGATCCGGCGTTATAGTTGTCGTCGATCCGGAGAAATAGTTGTCGTCCATCCGAAGAAATAGTTGACGCCGGACATTCCGATTCACTATCCCAATCCGGCAACCCCTGCCGTCTTGGCCGTCCACGGTGTGCGCAGTAGCGTTGTCATCAGTAGCTTCAACGGTTTCCTATCGCACCTTGAAAAGGAAAAAAACTCAATGCCTGAAACGACGCTCATCGCCGGTACCGATACGTCCGGCAAACTGACCAGAGCGGACCTGGCCCTTGTGCCGGCCCCGCATTCCACGTCAACCCACCAGGTGATCCCACACATCGACATCGTGCAGGCCCTCGAAGAACAGCTTGGGTTTCGGCACATCGCGATCGCCTCCGAGGAGTACGCCGTCACGAAGGACGGCAAGAATTTCTTCGGCGTGATGACGCTCGACCAGGGGATGGACGGCGCCAGCTTCGCGCTCGGAGTCCGCAATTCCCATTCGAAGCAGTTCCGGCTTTCCATCGTGGTCGGCCTGCGTCTTTTCGTGTGCTCGAACTTGTCCTTCGCCGGCGACTTCAACATCGTCCTCGCCAAGCACTCAAAAAACTTCTCGCTGAAGAATGCGATATCGATCGGCATCGATGAAGCCCAGCGCGGATTCGAGCCCATGCAGATCCAGGTGTCCGCTTGGAAGGAGATCCAGGTCTCGGACGATCAGGCGCGCCTTGCCATCTTCAAGGCGTTCATCGAGGACGAGCTCGACGCCCCCAAGCACCTCGCACGGGAAGTGTGGCGGAACTGGCGCGAACCCGCTTATGAGGATTTCCGGCCGCGGACGGCCTACTCCCTCCAGAACGCCTTCACGAGCAGCTTCAAACTGCTCGACGCCGTGCCGCAGTACCGTGCGACAGCCGACCTCGGCCGCTTCTTCCAAGAGGTCCAGTGATGTCATTCAGTGGCTTCGTCATCGTCTTCCTCATCCGGCTTCTACGCGAGCGGCCAATGCGCCGCCTGCGGGAGGACTACCGACATTCGCCCGACGGATCAAGGCGATGCTCGACGAACGTCCTCGTCAAGCTCGCTCCACCGAAGGGTGCCATGTGAGCGTTTTCGCGAAGTCCTGCCGGTTGCCGTGCGCCTCTGCGAGTGAGGCAACGGCAACTCCCATTTCGTCTCCAACCGTCGCATCGCTGGAAGGCGACCGCGTCCGGAATTCATTACAGGCACGCCACCCGTGCCTGTTTCTTTTGCTGCGTTTGTTCCAAATCAGGGGGGATTTGCCGGGCAGTATGTCTGGACGTGAGGCGTGCTAAACAGTACGATTAGTATAAGGAAAATGCGTTCGCGCCGGATCAGTCATAAAAACAGATGTCGAAAGTAACTCCACCACAAAAACATCCGGGGGCACCCCAATCCGAATTTGCGACGCGCAAGCAGCTCATTGATCGGCGGCTCGCCGCAGACGGCTGGAAAGTCGTCCCATTTAACGAGCAGAAGCCGCTTGCGTCGCTGAATCGGTGCGCTATCGAAGAGTATCCGACGGAGAACGGCCCGGCTGATTACGCCCTCTGCGCCGACGGGCACATCGTGGGAATTGTCGAGGCAAAGAAGCTCACGCTCGGCCCACAGAACGTCCTCTCCCAGGCAGAGCGCTACGCGAAGGGAATTCATGAGTCAGGTTTCGCGTTCGGCAAGTTTGGCGTTCCGTTTCTCTATTCGACCAACGGAGAGGTCATCTGGTTCCACGACATCCGCCACGCCCTGAACCGTTCGCGCCAAGTGACCCGCTTCCATGCGCCGGGGGCGCTGCACGAGCAGTTGGCCCGCGACACGGACGCTGCCCTGGTGAAGCTCGGTGAGGCGCCCAACAACAACCCCAAACTGCGGCCGGGCGTATCGGGGCAGACCTCGAACTTTTGACGCGTTGCTGAAGAAACTTATGGCATGGTTCGCTGCAAATCCGACCGCCTCATTTGAGAGGGCGACGATCCTTCCTGATAATGATAACGGCACCACCACGGGTCACAAGGAAGCAAAACGTGCCGGTTGAGGCAACATCCTAAGGACAGTAAGACTTCTCGCTCCCACAAATAAGCGGTGTCCTCGCCTCAAACGGCGCGACCAAGAGGTTCGGGCCGCTTACACTTTCCCGCGCCGGCGGCAGGTGCACTGCTGCACGCAGTAATTCGAGTCTCTTTCGAGATCACGAAGACTTCTCGGCCTTCCAAAGCTGAGAAACCCAATTTAGACAGGCGTGAAGCATTTCCCAAAACCGCCCCGTAGTCTTCTTGGGACGAATGCGCGCCTTTGTTGCACCAGGATCGACGCCAGTAACGGGCAGGCCCTCCAAATCCCCTTGCCGACAATGGAAGGGAAATAGCAGCCCTCATAACAAACAGTTCGTCGGTAACAATCCGCCGTGCCGTCGACAAAATGATAGATCTGTTCACCAATGTCGGAAATACTCACCGGGTTCAGAGCCACATGCAGTGCATGCATGATAAGTGAGGACGCGAGATGCGTGCTAAACGGAAAGACGTTCTCATTTCTTCGTAATGTATGGTCAATCGGCAAATTATCGATATAGGTCGGATCGTCGAGATCGCCACGTCTTTCTACGTTTACGAGATCCGGATCGTACTGGCCCATGCACTGCAAACAGCGTTTGCCGGGGTAAACCGCATGACTTCTCCAGCTAGCATTCCTTAAGCGGCCCGCGCGCGTACGGATGAGAATCCCTCCATCAATGACAGGTATTAAATAGCCATAAGCGATGTAGTTGAGCACGTGCCTGGGCCACGGCCGATCAACACAACTAAAAAGAATGTCGCAATCGAGAGCCTCCTTGAATCCCTCGATTTCCGTAACCGCAAGCGGGCGCCTCTCTATGATCGCTTTCGCCGCAGTAGCGCTCCTTTGAAGTGCGGCGCCAACTAAATCTACTTTCAATCGGCGTCCGGCCGCATCCTCAACACCGGCGTGAAGCAGCCGATCGAGATTGTGCCGTTCTACGTGGTCGTAATCGATCAGTTTGATGCGTTGCACGCCTATGCGCGCCAAACACTCTGCAACAACCGATCCGACACTCCCGACACCCACGATGCCAAAGCGGAGCCTCGCAATTTTCTGCTGAGCCTGTTCGCCCCACGCAGAGATTGTGCGGGTCAGTTCCGTTCGGAAGGCCAGTGGCGGCAGCAGATTATCACTAAACGTTGTCTCAAGCCCGTTGCCGCCGGCGACGCGAACACTTTCACACCATTGGCGCTCATAGGTTTTCGGCGCAGTTTTGACCCAAAACCGTCCACTCCAAGCACCGTCCGTGCCGAGCGTCATCCCGACAAGAGGCATACCAGTTGTCGCTTTGATTGCTGGCGATTGGCGTCGCTCTGTGTTTATGTCATCGTAGCTCATATCTTGCCATCCATCGGAAGGATGACTATGAAGGAATACGACGCCGGCACCCTTCTCCGTCGCTAGTTTGATGGCGCGTCCGAGGTATTCTCCTGTAGTGCTAGCATTCCCGTGGACTTCACGCTCATGCTCCATTGGTAGAATGGCCTCGGAAACAAGGGCAGTCATGCGGTTCGTACCCGCGCCTGGCCGCCAGAGCGCATAGCAAACGTCTTCCTGCCCGTCAGCTTTCAGAAGATGCTCTTTCAGCACCTCATGAGTCTCCGAGGTAAGAGCGACACTGTACTTCATAGCGTTTCAACGATGCGCTTAATATGGCGGAGGTACGACTTAACGTCTCTCTTTGTGCGGCTCCAGCCCTCCTGCCGATCCCCAAACGGTCTGCTCAAGTACTCCCATTCGGGTCCAAAATTCGGGCTCTCCACCGCACGGTCGTTTCCCGTTCCGTTTGGGTTTATCGGAATGAGCCGCGGTGAGATGTGCGGGCCAGTGGGACAGGTGACATCGAAATCGGTTGGAACTTCAACGCCGACAACAATTTCCGTATCCTTGAATCGGCCCGCTGCAATCTGGTATTTAAACGCAAGGCGATTATCGCCGCGGTCTTCGACAACGTAGCCGAGCTGCTGCAGCCCTTCGGTGAATGCTCCTTTCCCAAACATGATCTTCTTAGGACACCGGCATCGGTCCAGTTGGTTTAGTGATGAAGCGCATTCCGTTCTTCATCTCGATCTTTTCGTCGGGCTTGTCCTTATACGAAATGGGGTCATGGCCGTGAATGATCTGCTCCAAATAGTTTGCTTTTGGATCAAATCCTGCGTCAGTCAGGATGTTGACCGGAGTGAGAACCTCTGCGATCGTCGACTCTGGTTCATCATCAAGGGCGTAGTGAATCCAGTGCTCATGTTCTTTTTGTTCTGTGTCGCTTGCCATACGTGCTCCTAATAGATTTGTGCTGATTTTCGACCTTTTGGGCGGCGGGCGCGCCGCCTATGCGGCAGTTGTAAGCTACCATCAGCTTACATTGTAGGGGAGAACTCTTAGAGTGTCAACTGCGCGGCGGCGGCAGGTGGGTAGAGGGCATCAAGCCGGATGCGGGCGACGATCGGGTTTACGTCGAACGTCTCGGCCACAAGCCGGGCTGCGGGCTCCCGGCGGTCGTCGGCAAGCGCCGGAAGGCCGAACATCCCCCGGAAAACCAGCATGGGAGTGACGGCCTTCTCCACCAGCGCTTTTGGCAAGAGGAGTGCACCCATGGCTTGGTTTGCTTGGAATTCCCACCACCGGTAGGGGGGCTTCTTGGTTGCGGGGTCAGATCCGGAAATGCCCACGTCGCGGCAGAGTATTTTGGGTGCGTCGGATGCGAGGCCGTCACCGAAGAGCGAATCGGGGCGGGCGCCAAGCGCGAAGAGGTGCGCATGAAGCAATCCATGACCACCCTCGTGCGCCAGAGTACTCCTTAGCCGTCGCTCGGCAGGCACCGTTCCTTCCTCATCAAGCGCCCTTGCGACTACGATCCCCGCCACGCCCTTTGCGCCGAACCTCGTCAATCCCAGCAACCCCTTCGGCAGATCCTCATACGTCGGCTGGATGCTGAACCGCTTTTCAATGAAGCGGTCGATGCGAATAGGCGCGGGATCGGAAGGATAGAGCTGAACCTTCTGTAGTTCCTCGGTGCAAATTGACTCGATCTCGGCGGCCTCGTAAAAAGGCCGCTCCGCAAACGGACCGCCTTTGGCTCGGAAAGTCTTCATTTCTTCTTTCCACGACCGTGGCTCTTCAAGAATGCCAGCAATTCGTCGGCGCTCACGTCTTCATCGACCACTCTGCGAAGCGCGAACCCCATTGCCGGATTGCTAGCCGCGATGCGTTTCAACTGCTCTATGGGTAGCCGAGAATCATGTTTTTTGAGCTCTTCGAGCGTGGTTCCTAAAGCGAAGGCGATTGTTTTCAAGACCTCATCCGACGGATGCCGCCTGCCAAGTTCGACATCCGACAAAAATGGCGCGGAGATCCTAACCTTCTTTGCGAATTCTCGAACCGAGAGATCCTGCTGCTCCCGCAGCTCTCGAATGCGTTCTCCAAGGGGTTTCATACTGTTGTCATCTGTAAGCTTACAGCGACCGCGGAACTCGGTCAACCATATTGCGTGTGCGGGCGTGCGGAGGGGGCGTCCACAGCATCCCCGTGCCACTAAAGACCACCCATGCACTTCGCGATTTCGAGAATGCCAGCATTCTCCGGGCGATGAAGTCATTTATCCTGTTTCACAATAACCGCCGGAGACATGCTGGTCTGCCCCGCAGCACCCGGCGGCGGGATCACGTCGAACACCTGTCCAAAGACGTTTACCCTCCGATTCGATGGGGGAATACCGTCCAGACGATCCAGGAGGTCTAATGCAAACACAGAGAACCCATTGCGAGACCAGTTCAGCATTAGGCGATACGTCTCGTTTGAAATCGTAGGTCCGTAGCACCTGCTGAAGTGCCATCGGTCGGGACCCGAAAAGGCTACAACGCCAGCACCCTGGGCAACGATAATGATGTTACTCTTGTCGTCAGTGCATATCCCTAGGCCATCCAGATTCCTCGCAATCGGTATATCCATGTTGGGTGCTGCTTCACCGGGCGAGAGCGGCAAAAGCTGGAGGATTCCCGTCATTTGCTCATCTAATCCGCAATGTAAGACAGCACCGCCCCAATAGCCAACGATTGGAGAAGTCGGAATCAGTTTCGGAAGGATGTTTTGATTCCCAACCAACGTGACATCGAGATCAACAAAAAAGACACCTGACGCGAATGTTGGCGGCAGGTGTTTCGTGATCGTATTGAGTTGAGCCAGTTTCGCAAGAGCCTCCTGGGCGGTCGAGGCCGTCAAACTTGCTTTCACTTCCAGGACGGCTCTGACGTGTTTGGCGGGAATTGCTCTCTTCCTGCCTTGGTCAGAGGTGTCATAATCGCCATCGATCCACATGACTGGGGAGTTGAGGGCATCATACACGATCACGTCGAAGTGATACAGGGTGTAGGCCGTCACAATTTCGTCGGGGATTACATAGCCGGACGTGACGCCGTATTTCGAAGGCAAGAAATTGGACAACCAGTTCCGCAAGGCTGCTTCCCCCGCAGGTCCGTGCGCCGTGTGGACGGGGCGCGATGCGTTGTATTCTTTCGCTTTCAGGAATTCGGCGATGATATCCTTCCGGTTCCGGCGGAACTCTCTCCACCCGAAGAATCCATATTCGGCACTGTGTCCAGAGGTCACGAGTACACGTTCCTACGTCTCGGGATTAGTTCAAACCACAAACCGCCTGACCATTGGTACGTTACGATTTTAACAAATGGCATGGCTGTCCAGATTTGCGGGCACCAGGACGACTTCTCGCAAGCACGGGCAGTACGGGTGCAATGTGCTGCCTTGAAATGCGCGTTTGCGCGATGATCGGCCCTTGAGGTATTATTTGAGGCCTACTTCCCGCCCTTCCCGATGTAGGATCTCGTGAGCGGGCCGAAGTAGCCGCTCGCGGGGGCGATGCCGGCGCTCTTTTGGAAGCGGACGAGGGCAGCCCAGGTCTTCGCGCCAAATCTGGTCGTTTCATTGCCCGGGGAGCCGGGCCCTGTCCGGGAGACGAGGAATCCATCCCGATTCAGGAACGACTCCCTCCGACCGCGGACGGCGACCAACTCTATTTCAAATGGTTGGCTCCACGGCTGACCCGAACAGACCGGAGACTGCTGCGCTTCTCGCATGACCCTGCTAAAGCGAATTCACGCCCCCGGCGTCTTCCTCCGCGTGATCGCGCATTGGCACGCCGCGCCTCGGCGACGCCAAACGCGCTCTCGCCGCCGGGAGGCGTCCGCGGCGGGGACGCGACGAACCGAAACCGCACCTTGCCGGACGAGGCACTCGGCTCCGCCGCCCGCAAGGTTTGTAGTCGGGGTTCCGACGCGCGCCCATCTGTCCCCCTACCGTAGTAGGTCGCCATTTTCCGGTATGCCAGGTTCGTCCAGCAACTGAATTGACGATGCCGGACCAAGAAAGCTCCAATCGCGGAGCGCCCAAACGATCTTCTTGTCCCGTGTCACTTCAATGATTTGTACCACGGTGGGCCAGTCGTCTTGTTTGACATGGCCGCCCCAGTTGCAGATCACCGTGTTCCCGTTCGCCAGCCGATCGAGTTCCTGCACATTGTGAAGCTGGATTCCAGGCAGGTCATTATTGATCTCCCATACCGTCTCGCCTTTGCCGTTCACTTCACGGGCGTAGTGACCACTGTTCCCGCTGATGAGGGTATTGCCGTTTTTCAGCCTGACGGCCGCCCAGGGATTAGCCGGCACGTCGACCGACCACAGCTCCTTGCCGTTGGCATCGTACTCCACTACCTTACCCATATCCATGTGCGGCACGAGGAAGGTTCCATCCTTGGTCATGCGGATGTGCCTGAACTGCCCGTGGATTTCGGCTGGATCACGTGTCGGTACAACGAACTCCTTCTCGACCTTTTCGGTCAGTTTGTTGATCAGCAAAACCTTGGCAGGGCTACCATTTTGCATCAGCAGCACCCGGTCCTTGCCGATCGGTTGTGCCGAATGAACTTCGGCATTGGGCGGGGCGACGTAATCCCAAACAATCTTCTTGTCGGGTGTAATTTCACTCGCGCCTCTCCCCTTTCGGGCGAAAACAATATTCCCGCTCGAGAGCATTGTGCAGTCGTCCAACTCCTCCTCGTTGGGAATTGAGTACGACCATACCGGCTTTCCGTTTCGGACGATGTACATGGTCTGAACCGGCTTGCGCGTATCCCACTCCCCACACCATAGAAACGGATGTTGCGCCAGCCCCTTGCCCGGCAGGGCGATGGGCTCAACTGCCAGAGGCGGCCCCTTCTGTTGTGCCTTCACAACGAAGGCTGAGATAGCCAAGGTCAGCACGAGCGCAAAAGCACCGCGTGCGGCTCCTGGCTGACCGACGTTAAACGACCTTCCACGCATTCCGTCTCTCCTTCGTCTCGTGTCACTCGCTCGGCGCTTCACTTAGAAGTAGAACTTCAATCCGAGTTGCACACGTCTGGGATTGATGCTGGCGGTATACCATCCGAAGTCGCCATTGACTTGGTTGCCGCTGGCGTCGAACCGCGCGCTCGTGTCCAACCCGCTGAACTCCGGGTGATTGAATGCGTTGTACGCTTCCAGCCGGAACTGGATACGCCGCCCCTCCGTGACGAACGGAAAGTTCTTCACCAATGATAGATCCCAGTTGTTCACTCCCGGGCCACGGACTGCGTCTTTCGGAGCGTTGCCGTTCCCTAGCAGCGATGAAGCGGGCACCTGCACCACGGACGTGTTGAATGCATGCGTTGGGCTACGGTCACCCCAGGGAAGGTTTGGATTTCCAGTCAGGACTACGCGGGTATCGACGCCGGAGCCACCACCGCCGGTAATGTCCGCTCCGCTTACCAAGCTGTAAGAAATGCCTTGCGGCTGACCGCTGATGAACGAGGGGATTGCCGCAATCTCCCAATTATCAAAGGCGGCCCGGACGAGGCGGGTGTTGGCAAAATGGCTCAGCTTCGGCAGGAGGCAATCGATATTGCCGACCAGCACGTGCGTACGATCGAAACCTGCCTTGCCGTAGTTGCGGATTCTCGGATCGATGAAGGGATTGAGAACGTTCTGGTTCGAGTCAGTTAAATCCATCGCTTTCGACCAGGTCCAAGCGACCCCATAAGTGAGGTTCCGCTGGAAACGGCGGCTTACGCGAGTCTGCATCGATTGATAGTTGGAGTTGCCCATGAACGATTCGTAAAGGACATCCGAGAAACCTGGAATCGGCCTCAGGAAGTTCAGAGGCAAGGGCTTATTCCCAGACACCGTCGAATCGATGCTCGATGGAAGAAAATTGGTGCCATACCGAACAGCATTCAGGTTGTTTTGTTCCATCATGTGCCTGCACACCGAGGCGACATAGGCGACACTTAAGATGGTGCTGTAACCGATGTCGCGCTGAACCTCGAAACTCCAGTTGTAAGTCGATGGCGCTTGATAATTAGGCTGAATTCCCAGAACGGAATTGGGGCTCACGAAGGTTGCCGGCGCGGCGCGGAGTTGACTGATGGTGGTGTAGTAGACTGTCTGCATTTGGAAAACAGGAGGCTGGGAGAGGAAATCGCTGGTGCGATCAGTTGGTAATATCCCAGGATACATACCAAAGCCGCCACGGACCGCCAGCTTGCCGTTTCCGAATACATCCCAGGCGAAACCCAGCCGTGGTTCCGCTTGCACGCCTGCCCCGTTCATGATGTTGTCGTGAAAGACCTGCATGCCGTCGAAAAACTGACCAGATCCCGGCGCCAGGGTTCCAATCAACACTGCTGGCACGGTCTGTCCGGTTCCTGGGATGAGGCCAATCCGGGATCCGCCCTGCAAGTACGGCTGAATCAGCTTTGGCGCATTGGCCGGACTGTAGGAGGATGGCACAAAACCCGCCAGCTGACCGCCCTTCACGTAAACCGGAATGATGTCATAAAAACGGACGCCGAGATCGAGCGTCAGCCGTTTGCTGAGGCGCCAGTTGTCTTGCAAGAACCATTCGACGCTGGTGGCGCGGGCCCAGGAGAACGGGCGGCTGTTGGACTCCGCGTAGCTATTGATGGATCCGAGCAGCGCATTCGAATACGCGTAGTTGGAATCGAGCGGGTTGTTCGTGTTCCTGCTGAAATCCACAGCGCCGTTGAACGCCTGGATGTTAGCGAAGGCGACCGCATTTCGCGCCGTCCGATCGATGGAGATTCCCAATTTCAGATTATGGCCACCGTAAACCTTGGCCAGGTTATCCGACCAGACCGACTCCGTTTCAGTGCCGACAAACGGGAACCGCCCCTCATACGTGAGGTTGAGCGCGCTCGGCACTCCACCGAAGGTCACGTTAGGAAGGATGCTTAGCGGATTGTCCTGCGGATAGAATTGCGGAAAATTGATACCCAGGCCCGTCCGGCTGTTTCCCGTCAGGGATGAGTCGGGGATCTCCTGGTACTGTCGAAAACGGCTCACTCCCAGAGTTAACTCGTTGACCAGGGTCGGGCTGAACGTGTGGATCAACGTTCCCACCACTCCTTTGGTAGGCTGCTCTGAGGTCATGGGAAGATGCGGCCACTGCGTATCCCCAAACCCGTTTTGCGGATTGTTGAGCGCGTAGGTAGTGTGGTTTCCGCGAGCATAGAACGTCGTGCTTCGGTTGATGTTCCAGTCCACCCGCAGGGTCTCAAAGTGATAGCGTGTCTGCGCGATGCTCTGGAGAACCTCGTTAAAATTGTGTTTGGGATCGACCGCATTTGGCAGCGGGAAGAAGGAGAGGAGTTTTTGTGCCGCAAGATCAATCCGGTTGGCCGGCACAATGTTACCCGGAAATGGCGTTGCAGGCGTACTTGCCAGCGGATCGTAGATCGAAATGCGTGCACCGTTCGTGTCCACCGTCTGCGAGAAGTCGCCCTGGCGCTCAAGCGCCGTGGGAACCGTTCCTCGCACGAGTGCGTTGGGCGATGACACGGGCAGGAACTCCTGGGACCAAAAGAAGAACAGCTTCTCTCGCTGCTTGATCAGATGAGGAATGAGAACCGGGCCCCCTAGAAAATAACCGGGGAAGGTGTAGCGGTAGCGCGGCCGCAGGCTCCCACTTCGATTCGCGAAGAAGTCATTGGCATTCAGGGCCTCGTTGCGGAAAAAGAAATATGCGCCGTCATGAAAATCATGAGTTCCGGCCTTCGTGGCCACCGTGATAATGCCGCCATTGGAGCGCCCATATTCCGCCTGGTAGTTGGACGAGAGCACCTTGACTTCACTGATGGACTCCAGGGCGGGGATCATGGGTGTTGAAGTCTGGTTCCCGCTGTCCAACGTCGGGACGCCATCGAGCGTCAGCGTAAGACTTTGGTCCCGGCTACCATTGATCTTGAAGGTAGCTAGGCCCGAGCCTGACCCCCTCGGCGCATCGATATTGGCATACGTGGTCTCGGCAACGCCCGGCACCAGGCTAAGCAATGACAAGAGATTTCGTCCTACCGTGGGGGAGGAGGTGAGCTGCGTACTAGTGAGAAGGCCCGAATGCTCACCGCTCTGCGTTTCCACATGCGCCGCTTCGGCGGAAACCGATACCGACTCGGTGAGGCTCCCGAGCTGCAATGAAATGGGCCGGAGGACAGCCCGCTCGTTCGCCGTAAGGACAATCTCCATTTGCTCATATTGCTTGAAACCGGATGCCACCACCTTCAATTGATAGCGCCCGGGCAGCAGTTCGACAAAAACGAAGCCGCCTGTTTCGTCGGTCTTTTCGTTGCGCCCCTGGCTGGTTTCGGCGTTCGTCAACTCGACGGTCGCTCCCACCGCAGCCGAACCCGACGGGTCCAGCACGGTGCCCGAAATCTGCCCGGTCAGGCCTTGACCGGCCAACCGGAATGGAAAGCATATCGACAGGAAGAGGAGTGGCAAGAACGCCAGCAGCCAGAGCACTGACGAACGTCGAGGCCGCCAGCTTGCGTTATCGAGGGTCATTGGCGAAAGCTCCCTTTCAGTGAAATATCACAGACACAGTATCGCTTTTTGGGGTCCTTGTCAATCAAGACTTAAAACGTCATATTTGTTGTACATACGACGAACCGTTAGCCAAATCCCCCCTAAGTGTTGACATATCACAGGAAAATCGGCAACAATGGGCCATGTCCCGTTCAGTGCTCGTCGGTAAGGATAGGCGCCGCCATCCCTCGGCCAGCCTTTCGGAAAGGGCTTACTCGGCGATCAGAGAGCGAATTTTTAGAGGGGAGCTGCGGCCCGGTGCGGAATTGCGGCGGCGCCAGTTGGCCACGGAACTCAAGATGAGCCTGCTGCCGGTTTCGACGGCGCTGCAGCGTCTGGAGAGTGACGGTCTGATCGAAACCAGACCCCGTGTGGGCACCCGGGTTCGGGTTCCCACTCTGCAGGATATTCGGGAACACCACGTCGTGCGAGAGGGCCTGGAGAGCCAATCGGCGCGCCTCTTTGTGGAGAACGCCAGTCACCAGGAGCGGCAAGAATTGCTCCGTATGGCCGAGCACATGGACATTCTTTTTAACCGTGCGGCGGCGGGCGACCGGGACCCCGAGTTTCTCTTCGCCGTCCATAATTACCACTTCCAGCTTCATCTCCGCATCGCAGAGTGCACCGGCTGCGGAGCGCTCCGTGCCATCATCGAGCGAAACCACGTGCTCGAATTCAACTGGCTGTATGATATTTGGGCTTACGATGTTGCGGCTCGCGCGCCTGTGATCACACCCCGGTTTCATCGCGATCTCGTGGAAGTTCTTGTTGGAGATGATCCGGAAGCTGCGGATGCCGCCATGCGACATCACATACGCTCCAGTCTCCAGAATCTTCTGCATGTGATGGAACTGACTGCTCAGCGTTCGGATTGACTCGTAAAGCCGCAACCCGTCTGCGCTCTCCTACAGGATCACCGCCCGCCAACACCTGCGCGAGGCCCTGTATCTCATACGCGGTGTAGGGGGAGAAAACGAAGCGAGCGCGGCGGATGACGGTTTGGAATCGGGGTATGGGATTGTCGGCAAGGCGTTCAGGCCGGCCGTGAGTACTCCGCGACTAATAGCCGGCCCCACCGATTGTTTCGGTTTGTCGATCATGAATCTTGATCGAGGCAAGGAGCGGAATCAAAAATCGCTCGTGCATCTGGTCTCTCCCAGCAGCCACACCTTTCGTGGACGCGTGCGCGGTGTCACCCTGAAAGCCAATCACTGGCGGGACAGATTGCGAATCACGAGTTCCTGGAAGCTCTGAGCGCCACGATCTTCGGCCGAGAATTGCTCCTGGCGCGCGGCTTTCGATCAATTCCAACACCCGGAATTCCTCCTCGGTGATGTCAGCCAAGGTGAGCGTCAAACCCATTGCCTTCGCGCTCACAAGGCGGAAGCACCGGCGCACCATTATGCCGTTCGGAGTATCCATCGCCTCTTCGAGCAGGTTCTCGGGGCAGCTCGAACCGTGGCTGACATCGATGGCGTTCCAACCGGCATCTGCTCAGCTTCCGGAGCCAGTGGTCCGTCTGGTCCGCCATCAAAAACAACGAATGGCGAGGCCGGAAGAAAGCCGCCACCCTTGCGGGCAGCGACCTCGGTCGGCCTCAATCTTGAATCCCTACTTCTTGATTTGATAGACCCGATCGCCAGCCTCGGTCTCGACATCGGGCGACGCGGCCGGGCCTTCTCTTACGAGTCCGCCGGCGCGGAATCTCGCCCCGCGCCTTCCGCCGTGTGGTCGCGCGATGCTACGCCGCAAATCGCCGACGCCAATGGGCCTTCGGCGCCGGCAGGCGCCCGCGGCTGGGCCGCTACCTGTCAGCCGCGGCTCTAGGCGACGCGACCGGCGCAGCTGTCGATTCCGTCGCCTTCCGGCGCGCGATCGCGCGACTGGCCCGCGGGCGCGCCATCGGCTCGTGACCCGCGACATCTTGCGAGCCCCGACCCGAACACACCAGAGACGGCCGGGCTTCTCCCACGAGTCCGCTGGCGCTGACATTCGCCTCCGGCGTCTTCCTCCACGTGTTCTCGCCATGGTACCGTGCGCCTCGCCGACGTCAAACGCGCTCTCGTCGCCGGGGAACCCCCGCAGTCGGCGCCCCCCCAGCGCCGCGGTCAATTCCGCCGTCGGAACAGATATCCGGTGGTAGTGTTACTGGAAGCAGCCGTCCTGGAGAGAATCCGGGCCTGGCCACGGATCGCTCCATGCACAGTCTGGGGATGTGAATAATCATTGAACCGACGTGCTGGCTCACCCGGCACTCCGGCCCGTCCTTGACGAATTCCGCAGCCTCCTTATACTGACATTAATGGTTCAAACACTTACCACAACAGCACAATATCACAGATCTAAATACCTCTTGACCACAACAGTTCTCAGCGCACTCGTAATGGTTGGTCTTCTTATTTTTGCAGTCTTTCACGTGGCATCGGTTGGCGCAGTGAGACTGTTACCGGTGTACATATACATTATTTTAGTTTTGAAACCGCTCTCGTATGGCCTGGACCCCTTGGCTGTTCTAACCTCTGTGCTATATTTGAGCCTCTCACCTGACCACCAACCTGCTAGGCGCTACTTACGGCCTATAGTGGTTACAGTGCTGTTTATGCTCTGCTTAATACTCTTGTATTATGGCATCGTTATGCTGCGGCTGTTCTTCTTCCCACCCACCTTCGACTTCAGTGGGGCTAAGGGACTCTAATAACTTTATATCATTCCGGAAATTGCTCCAATAATACTTGTTAAGCCTTGAGCCTGGGTAATAGATAAGTGTTTGCCTGATTGTGCTTGAATTTCATTTGTCAGAGCACCAAGCGCATTTTGCGCCTCCTGCGACCGACCGGCAGTTACTGCCTTCTGAGCAACGTCGATTTTTGCCAGGAGGCTCTGACCAGTTCCGGTGTCCAACTCAAGACTTATCACTACTAACCTAAGGAGGTCAAGCCACAATCCTGGAGCCTCAGGCTGCCCTGGCACAATTGACACGTCGGTAATTCCGTCACCATTAATGTCGAGATCTAACGCCAGGGGAGTGCCACTTGCCAACACCTTAAATGTTGCCCGCGATAAAGGGCCGACAGGAATATTTGTGAACGTCACTATGGGAAATGCTGATCCACCACCGCCAGTTCTCTCCTTGAGGGACAGCGAAAAGACGCCTGTCGTCGTGGCGGCAATGTTAAATGTATAATCTTGTCCAAGGGCAAGGAAGCCCCCCTCATTATTCGTAAATTGGAAAAACTTGCTGAAAGGGATTAGTTCTTGGACAGAACCATCTGTCGTCACTCCGTCCGCCTCCAGTTGGGAGTCAGTGACCGTTACTTTTATTGGACTGCCCGTTGTCCACTCAATCGTAGTTGGAAGTGACGATGGCGTGGTACTAACCCCAGGCGGAAGTGTCGAAACGTTACCCTGGAGAATCTTATCTATCATCTGCTGAACAGAGGTGGCGTTGGGGAGTTTGTTGTGTGCAATACCGTTGACGTAGAATACCGTCCCCAGGAACTGGCCACTATTAAGGGGAACTGTCCCATCGCCAGTACCACTCTCCGCCATCCAAGGCGAAAGAGTTGACGGCGGCGTAGAGACTGAAGTTGTGGGCGGTTCTGGTGGTAGTAGATCCAACTGCTGTAGGGTTGCTAGACCCGTTCCGACAATCGCAAATTGGGGCGTCAGGGAGGATAAAGCGATGCTCTGTTGGAAAGTGACCGCATCGTTTACCCAAGCTGTGCTCAGTAATAGTTGATAGCTCTCATCAAGAGTAAGGTCACGTTGGAGCGAAACAGAAAAAATGAATTGATCAGAGGGAAGCATCTGAAAGACCGAGGGTAGCGTTCGCGCTACTGTTGCGAGTGTCGAGTTGTTAATGAACGGGAGGTCTTCAAGCAGTGGGCCACTATTAAACGCTAGTTCACTAAATGCGAACGGCGCCCCTTTTTGGGGAGTGCCTAAATAAATCACCTTACCTATCTTCGAGCCCCCAGTGTCCGCAAGATACCGCCGGACGATCAAACCACCCATGCTATGCGCAATTATATTCACGTTTGGCGCACCGGTTTGCTGGAGAACTTGATCGATAAGCGTTTGTAAGCGGACTGCGTTGGTCGCATTATCCAAGCGCCAGTCGTATGGGAAAGTAAACAAGGTTTGGCCCGTCTGGTAGCCTGTTCCGCGTAGGTGGTTTAGCAGGCCGCTGTAAAAATCGAGGTTGGATGAGAAGAGGACAGGAACAGTTCCGTCGAAGATTGGGCCAGTGCTAATGCCAGGAACGCTATTACCGTTCTTATCTAATTCCAGTGCGAACAGATATGAGTCAAATGGGTCTGGGATTGCCAGCACTGGATCGACCCATAAATATTGACCTAATAAATTTAAGGATGTCCCCATTACCCCAGGAAGGACGATCACTGGAATTGCTTTGGCAGTGCGTATTTGGGCTATGGCAAAATCACTACCTGATGATATTTGAACACTGGTGATCGGTTCGTTGTCTGATGCCGCAGCCAAAAGTGCTCCATGGTAGCCGTTAACGGCTTGCGACACGGTGCCGAGCACCGTGGTTCCGTTCAGGAAGGTCGCGGTTATGGTATAGACACTATAGGGATCGGGCTCAACTTCAACGCCAAAGGTGCTGGCTGGATTGGAGAGTGCTATTGTCACGCTGGTAGCTGGAGTCGTTTCGAGGACTCGCGGTGTGCAGCTTTCGGTGTACGGCGGGCAGTTCCAGGTCTGCCAACTTGTGGGCACGGTTCGAGCCTGCATGGGGATAGAGAACGTAACCGTCTCGGTGCCGTTCGTGACGGAGGTGATGTTGGTGAAGTCCGGCACGGTTATTGGGAGCAGTGTCGTGGAGCCTGTGTAGGCAGTGGTTGGAGACGAAATTGGGGTAAAGGCTGCGTATGCCGGCCTGGCAACAAGCTGCGTTAAGACCACCAGAAGGATGACGGACGACTGGAAGCAAATGACGCGTGAGCGGCGCATTTCGTGGTGACCTCCTTGATTAGCCCTGGAGGGCAGCAGGGAGAACCTGACGTCTAGTATGGCCGAGGTGTCAGTCGAGATGTATTATATTTCCTGCACGGTAGGAAATACAATGAAAAAAGATGGCGCTGATATGGTTTGCGGGTAAGGAAAGCCTGTTGAGGGTAAGGAAGGGCCTTTAGGGAAATCCCCTAACGACCAGGGGAATCAGCCCATCGCCGGATATCCATTGAACGGCCGCGCCCACCCCAAACCTGACGCCCTATCGATTGTCGACCAGGAAAGAAAACCCGGAGACCGTCAGCACCGGTTCGAGGGCGGATCACTGTTTCGGCGCGCAAGCTCTCTCGCGATCAGGCTGACAGAGGTATCGAGCTCCTCAAGCCTTGCCAACAGTCGCTGTTCCACGAGCCCCATCTCGGTCTTGATGGCAACGAGCAGGCCGTTCAGTTGTTTATCGGTGTGCCTTCCCTCGCGCCAAAGAGCGATCCCGATGAGCCGGAGGGCATCGCACTGAGGGTCGTCCGGAGAACCGTTCTCCTTATTTCCTTCTGGGTCAGGTGTTGGCATCCTCCTCAGCATACCGTCAACGGTGTCGCCCGGAAGACGGTCTGACGTGCCGGTTGCGGTAATCCTCTGGACCCATACCCAGCTCCGATGCACGTTGCGGATCATTCACTCGCCATCGTCGCCCGTTCGAGCGGGAGTCCCTACCCGTCAGCTTCGCATTCGGACAGACTCGAACTGCAGAGTTGTGGGGTTTCTTCATCTCCTTTCTCGATCAGCGCGCGCCGGGTCATCTGTGGTGCCCCTCGTATGCCCAGACTCGAACCGTCTTTTCCCAGAAATACAGGGCTCCTGGAGCGTCTATTATGCCGTCAGTGCGATGGGCGTCATCACTCGAAGTTGAGGCGTTTCCGTAACCTCTTGAGCCCCCACTTCCTCACCGTGACACAGCGCGCCCAATACCGTCCGCAGATCGTGCCCGAACAGCAGCGCTTCCTCCGCTCTGTCGCCCGCTGGCGTCAAGCGCTCGATCCAGACCTGCTGCTCGAATTGAAGCCTGACCGCACTGATGTCATGTGAAGCGAGATAGCGGCCGAGGTCACTGTGCTGCCGGTCGAGCGGCAAACTGAGCCAATCCCTGAACGCGTGCGCGTGCAGCCGGGCAAGCACGCGCGCAGTCTCGGCTTCTCCGAACTGCCGCGCCGATTCCTCTTCGTAATATTCTCCGGTCGCTGTGTCGCGTAACGACGCGATCAACGCGAGCGTTCCGAATATTGTCGGGATCTGTACGATGCGTTCGTTCCAGAAATCCGAGCACGATCGGGCCATCACCGGCAGGATCGGCGTTTCCACCGACTCATCATCCTCGTCCTGCACAAAGCAGCTTTCGAAAGCCCGGTCCAGAAGTTCGTCCGTCAGTTGGAAGGCGAGCTTCTCGAAGTGAATGAGGTTCAGAGCGTGCGTCAGAACATCGCGCGGATGGCAACGCCGGAAAACCTGGCGCGACTGCTTGTAATGGCGGTCGATGAAGCGCACGATCATTTCGCGCGTGCAAGGAATGCGGCAACTGGAACAGAACGCTTCAAAGATCCGGATGAACTCATTCTTGGTCGGCCCGTGGAGCCGCATTTTGTATCGAATGCGCCTCAGGAAAGCCTCGTCGCCGAGGTCCGCTGGATTCAGGTTGGTGGAAAAGACCATAAAGGCCTCAAACGGAACCGTCATCTTCGCGCCGCTCAGAAAACTCAGGTAATCCAAGCTGCGCTCCATGGGCACGATCCAGCGGTTGAGCACCTCGGCGGGCGAGGCCTTCTGCCTGCCGAAATCGTCCAGTAGATAGATCCCGTTATTGGCCTTCAACTGGTACGGCGCCTCGTAGACCTTCGACGTTTCGTTGTAGCGCAAGTCCAGCATGTCCATGGCCAGCTCGCCGCCCGTCACAATAAAGGGTCGCCTGCACTTGATCCAGCGCCGGTCGTACAAGCGCGCCGTCGAAACCGTCAGGACCGACGGCTGATCGCCCTCCTCGATCCGCTCATGGTAAATCGGATCGAATACTTGGATGATATTGCCGTGGCATTCCAGGGCATAAGGGATGAAAATCGGATCCGTATCGAGCTTGGCGAGCGACTCGATCAGAAATGTCTTGCCATCGCCCGGCTTGCCGTAAATCAGCAGCGAAGTGGCGGAACTTACAGCCGGACCGATCTGGGACAGCAGGCGTTCGGTTATTACCATTCCGTTGAAAGCCCTTGCCAACGCATCTTTCGTAAGCCATCCATCGCGGGGCCGCTGACAGCGGACAACTTTCACATATTGCTCGATCGGCACCGGAGCGGGGCCTACATACTGATTCTCCTCCAGGCATTCGCGTGCGCGGGTCCGGCCTGCTTCGGTGAGGGCGAAGACGGCGCCGACATTACCCATGCCCAACGAGCGCTTCACCTGAATGATGTGCTGCAGCTTCAGACTTTCTACCACATCCTGAATGACGCTGAACTTCAGCCCGATGGCAGCAGATAGGTCCTGACCATAGACATCTCCACGAAAATATATGAGTTTCAGGATGAGGTGTTCCAGCAACGATTCAGCAAGCGCCGTCTGCTCGATCGATTCCGGTTCGGGCAGAGAGTAAAGATTGGATGTCGGTTCGCACACTTGATTTATCCTGAGCTGCCCGAAGTCACACCCTCGTTTCAACCGGATCGGGCTTCGGCGGGGCAGCCCCGCCAGCCGCTAACATCTCTCGTCCGAAATCGGTTTTTCTGGCGAAGTACCTATTCTCGACATTAAACATTTCCATCAAGAGAAAAACGCGCCGGGTGGCCGCGTAGTTTGCGCCTGAACCCGACGGCACACCGGGCCACCACCGCCGTGGTGGCGAGCAAGAGGAATGGCAAGAGCGCGAAGAGAAATGCCATGAGAATCCACTATGATACGTCCAATTTGATTGTTCGTCCAATTCTTATCCTGGCGTTGCAGTACGGTTAGTACCGGTTAACATAGGTCACCGGCGAACTCCTGCGCGCCTGCCGCCCGGGCGGGATCATCACTGTAGCAAACTGGACCGAGCAATGCTTCGCCGCCGCTTCAGTAAGGAGACCACCTGTGTAGCTCACGGCGCATCCTGCCGCAGAACAGCCCTGTATCGAGCGATGAGGCGGGGTGGTTAACGTTCACCCGTACTTCCCTTACCATATCCGTACCCGTTCCCCTTGGAATTAGGGCTCTCCGCGGGAATTCGTAACAAGTGGCATTCTACGGGGCTTTCTTGGTTTTCTGAAAAGCGACATATTGGGTATTGGTCACGGCCATGCGCTGTGCTTTCAATAGGAGGTAACGCATGTTCTTATAGCCGCGACCACGGTTGATCAGCATGCGGATGTTGCCGTTGATGGCTTCCACGACGCCGAAGCGCACTCGGGTCCGGTAGTTCAGGATCCCTTCGAGGTGTTTGAGCAGCATCCCGGCGAGGTCCTGAAAGGAGGGTAAGCGCTGCCACCGCAGTTGATCGATCCACTTCTGCAGATAGTTCAGCATGGCGCCCTCGTAGC
>Ga0209517_10000317_pt1 | contig 85382 bp, 69 predicted proteins | sample PeaSoiMetSII2010_FD_187695 | JGI IMG/M metagenome (GOLD analysis project Ga0209517, IMG submission 187695) | Peat soil microbial communities from Weissenstadt, Germany - SII-2010 (SPAdes) (version 2) | ecosystem: Environmental > Terrestrial > Soil > Wetlands > Peat | place: Germany...
CCCGCCGCTGAGGGCCTGCGGATAGAGACCATTCACGATTTCATAGGCAGTGCCGTCGCCACCGACGGCGATGAAGTTACGCTGGCCGCGGTCATAAGCTTCGCGTGCAATCCGAGTGGCTTCTCCGGAAGTGCTGGTTTCCGCGACTTTGACCTCAACGCCACCAGCGCGCAGACGCTCCAAGGCCGGAAGCAGCAGTTTGCGGCTCCGTCCGCCGCCTGCCGCCGGATTCACGATTGCAAGATAGGTTTGCCCCAAGGTTCCAGATCCATTCGCCGCAAATAATGGCTGCGCCGGTCACAAGCCCACGATTGCTTCCCGCGCCACGGACTTCCCGATCTCTTCGGCCAGCGCCTGGCGTTTGATCTTCATGGAGGCGGTGCGGGGGAAGTCTTTTTCCCAGATCAAATATCCGCTGGCGCGTTTGAAATCGGGCAACCGCCGGTTTCGCACCGAGATTTCTTGCAGCAACTGGCTGTCGAATTTCTGATTCTGCTCCAGCCGGAGTACAAGCGTCAGAACCTCGTGGCCGAGTTCCTTCTTCGGCCAGATGTAGTTGGCGGCAAACACAGAGTACTCTTTCACCGGCAACCCGTCGAAAACAGTTTCGATGTCTTCCGGGTAGATGTTCTTGCCGCCTTCGGTGACGATCATGTTCTTCTTGCGCCCGAGCAGATGCAGATGACCTTTGCGATCCAGGCGACCCAGATCGCCGGTTAGAAGCCAGCCATCAATGATGGTTTCCATGGTGAGTTCGGGGTCATTCAGATAGTGCGACATGACCGTGGCGCTGCGGACGACGACTTCCCCAACTCCCTCGGCGTCGGGATTCAGGATGCGCAGGTCAACTCCCGGCAGGGGCTTGCCCACAGTGTCAGCGCGGAACGGCCTGAGATCGTTGAGCGTGAGAGCTGTGCCCGCCTCGGTAAGACCGTAGCCGTTGACCACCGGAATGCCGAGATCGTAGAAGAACTGCATGGTGGAAGGCTCCATGAAAGCGCCGCCGGTGATCAAAGCCAGCAAGTCGCCCCCAAAGGCGCGGTGCACGCTGCCCAGCAGCATGCGGCTGAGCTTCACGCGGGGCTGACCGCGGGTCAGGAGTTTGTTGATCGCGATCATAGTGTTCAAAAAGGCGCGTTTCCATGACGGCAATTCGTCGAACTTCGCACGCAGGCCGCGCTCCAGATTCTTCACGATCACGGGGACCAGCGACACGTAAGTGATGCGATAGCGGACAAAGGCGTCACGCACAAACTCGGGACGCAGCGTGCGCAGGTGCACCACGCAGGCGCCGCAGACAAAAGGCCCGATGAATCCCACCATGAAATCAATCGCGTGATTGGTGGGCAGAATGCTCAGGTAGCGGACGCCCGGCCAGAAGGGATACCAGGCGGTGAGGGACCGGCACTGTTCGATATAGTTTTCGTGGGTGAGCACGCAGCCCTTGGGACGTCCGCCGGTTCCCGAAGAATAGACGATGCAGGCGATGTCTTCCCGTTGCCGCATGACGAAGTCGGGGGCGCCCTTGCGTTTGAAGTCCTCCCAGCGGAAAGCGCCAGAGAGGTCCGCCCCCAGGGGGGCTTCGGTCACGAGAACGACCTTGGTCGCAATCTTCTGAAAATCCGGTTCCTGGGTGATGGCCTGCCACAAGTGGTACTCGACGACCAGCGCCTTGGCTTTGGAGTGAGCCAGCAACTGCAGGTGCTCAATTGCGGTGAGCTTGTAATCCAACGGGACGAGCACGCCACCGCAATAAAAGATGGCGTAGGCGGAAATCAGCCACTTTGACTGATTCGTCATGATGATGGCCGCGCGGTTGCCGGTATCGAAGTCGGCGTCTTCGAGGGCGCGCGCCAGGGGCAGGGCGATTTCCTTGAAGTCGGAGTAGGTCAGGCGCACTTTCTCGCGATCGCGGTCCGCTTCGATCAGGCAGATTTCGGCGGAAAAGCGGTCGAGCGCGTCGCGCAGCGCCGCGCCCAGACAAGTGTATTGGCGGAGATCGAGCATAAGAAACTGTTGATTTTTGATTGTAGATTGTCGATTGAACGTGAAGATACGGCGCTGATGGCGATGTTCCCTGACAATCAACAATCAAAAATCAACAACCAGCAATTTGGTTCTAGAGCCGCGCCTGAATCTTGCCGGCCAGGGTGCGGAAGTCACTCACGCCCTGCAGTTCATAATCCGGCAACTCGACATGGAAGTGGTTTTCGAGCATAGTCAGCAGGTCGAGCGTCTGCAGGCTGTCAATGCCGAGCGCTTTGAAAAAGTCTTCATCGGGAGACAGTTTTTCACGGGGCACTTGGAAGTGCGCGGCAGCAAGATTCAGGATTTCGTCGAGCGTGTTTTCAGCAGTTTGCATAAGCAGTCATTCTAATGCAGTCATGCCAATTCAGTTCGGTTAGGGCAAATACGGCTGCGCGTCTGTGCTTTCGACAAATTTCTTCAATCCCGCTTCTACCGCGGGTCGCGCAAATAGCTCGCAGAAAATGTCAATTTCCCGCCGCAATTCGTCATGCGGGATGGGTTTAATGAACTGCTTCGCCTCGACTGCGGTGTGGCGGTCGAACTTTGCCATCTGTGCCGCGGTTGCGCGAGCGACTCGCAGCGCTTCGCCCTCAGAGACAACCTGACTCACCAGACCGATCTGCTGGGCCTTGGTAGCGTTGAAGCTGCGGCCGGTCAGGAGCAGGTCACGAACTATCGCATTTCCCAGATCCCGCTTCAAGCGCGGGATTCCGCCGAATCCGGGAATCAATCCCAGCCTCAGTTCGGGAAAGCAGAAGCGGGCCATCTTGTCGGCGATGATCAGGTCGCAGACGAGAGCGAGTTCGAATCCGCCGCCGAATGTGACCCCATGGACCGCGGCGATCGTGGTCAGTGGCGAGGAATCGATCCGGTTTAACACGCGATGAATGCGCTCCAGAAAATCACGCACGCCCTGCACGGCCTGCGACTTCTCCATCGCTTGCGAGCGCTGGTAGAGTTCGCGCAGATCCGCGCCGGCGCAGAAACCTGACTCCAGCTCGCTGTATACGATGAGCGCATGCGCGTCGCGCTCCAGATCGTCGAGGGCCTTCGCAAACTTCTCGAATTCCCCCAGGGAAAGCGATCCCAGTTCGTTGCAGGGCGGGCGGTGGAGGGCCAGTTCGATGACCCCGCTCTTCAGTTCCCACGATAGCGCCTGCCCTTTGAATTGCTTCACGCCTGAGATCGCCCCTTTCGCCGCCTTAATTCAGCCTAGACTGCGTGCTTCACCTTGTACATATCTTCGATCTCGTTTTTCATACGGGCGGAGATCAAGTCGCGCTTCAGTTTGCCGTTGGCCGTGAGCATTCCATTCTCCACGGAGAACGCCTCCAGACGCAGGCAGAACGCCCTCACCTGCTTGTAGTGCGGCAGTTGGGGGTTTACCTCGTCGAGGGCCACCTGCACTTGTTCGCCGGTCACGCTGCCGGTGACCAGCGCAGCGAGATAGCCACGGCCGTTGCCCACGACGACCACCTGCTGCGCACCCGGCAGATGAAGGGCGATTTCTTCTTCGATCATTTCCGGAGAAATCTTGTGCCCCGAGCCGAGAACAATCAGATTCTTGATCCGGCCGGCGATGCGCCAGTTGCCGGAGGCGTCCATTTCTCCCTGGTCGCCGGTATGAAACCATCCGTCGCCCAGTACTTCGGCGGTCTGCTGCGGACGATTCCAGTAACCGGGGAAGATGTTGGGGCCGCGCACGACGATTTCATCATTCTCGCCCAGCCTCATCTCGATGCCGGGAATTGCGGGCCCGACGCGGCCCGGTACCGGATTCGCCGGATCGTCCATGGTGCAAATGCCGGTCGTTTCCGTCAGCCCGTAAACCTGCAACACCGGGATGCCGAGCATGCTGAAGTAGTCTTGCGTCTCGGGAGTGAGCGGGGCTGAGCCACAGATCAGAGCTCTTAGATTCTCTCCCGCCATTTTCTTGCGGATCGTGGGAAAGACCAGAGCGTTCGCCAGCCCGAGCCAGATGGAGTCAGTTGCCTGCAGCTGCTTTTCGTTTTGCCGTATCCATGCCACTTTGGCCCTCGAATAAATCGCCCGGGCAATGCCGCCCTTCTCTGCGATCTGTTCGTCCACGCCGCGCCGCATGCGCTCGAGCAATTGCGGCACGTTCAGGAAGTAGTGCGGCGCTACAGCGGGCACGTCGTTCGGAATTTTCGTCAGATCGGTGTTCAACGTCACCAGGCTGCCGCGAAGAATAAACGTCAAGACCGCGATCCAGGACGCGCAAAAACTAAATGGCAGGTAATGGAAGACGCGGTCCTGTCCCCAGCGGCCACCCATCAGCGAATCCAGCCGGGCGGACGTGCAGCCCAGCATGAATCCGACATTCCCTGCAGTTAACACAACTCCCTTCGCTTCGCCGGACGTGCCCGAGGTGTAGATGATGGTCACGGGATCGGCATCGCGCACCTGCGGGCGATCAAGCTGAACTCCGGCTACGCCGGCAAAAATCTCGTCAAACAGGAAATGCGGCGCAGAGGGCCAGGTTCGCTGAATTCCATCGCGTAAGGTCGCATCGCCGCAGCAGATGAGCGCCGGCGTGCTGTCTTTCATCATCGCGACCAGTTCGGCCGGGGCCTGGCGGAAATAGAGCGGAACCACAATCAGTCCTTCGGCGATGGCGGCCAGGTTCATCGCGATCCAGCGAATGCTGTTCGCAGCCAGCAGGCCGCAGCGGTCGCCCTTCTGCAGTCCTTTGGCCGCCAGAAACGTTCGCGCCTTCTGGATAAGCTCCAGAAATTCGCTGCCGGTCATCCCCGTGACCTGGCTGTCGCGGATTTCCTGCAGCACACGGACGTCCGCGCCTGCGTTGGATTGCGACGCCTTGAACTGCGGCGCTTTGAGCTGCGAGAAGATGTCACCAACGAAGGGCATAGGTGTGGTTGCGAAAGTGCGATCAGCTATAAGCCGCCGCCAATTGGCGCAGCGAGGAACTCATCGGCGGCAGGTAGTCATCCCAGCTCCATTCGCCCCGTCGCGTTGGGAAGTCGGGATAGAGGCGCTGCACCTCTTCTTCAAGGAAAACGCCCATGCGCGCCATAACTTTGAGATTCTTCACGACCGTTCGGGCAATTCCGTCGGCGATACGTTCGCCCTGCGTGGCCAGAACCTCAAGCGCCGCGAGCAACCTTTGCTCCAGATCGGGATCGTCCACGTTCATCAGCAACTCCTCATGCCCACGCTCTCGCATCAGATTACGGATGCGCTCGTCCATGGTGATGCCGGCCGAAGGCACCAGCGCGGGCATGGAGGTCACTATGCCGTGATAGCGCGAGGAGGCCATCATGTGGCAGGCGCGCAGAATGCTGACCAGTTCGTACATGTTGTACTGGTCGGAGGTCAGAACGGGCACGCCGCCCAACTGCTCGGCAATACGGTTGGCGGGACGAGCGTCGAGGCGCTCGGTGGCCGCCAGAATCACGAACACATTGCGCCGCTTGCGGAAGGCGTCCACCGCGCCGGCAATGGAAGTCAGATAGTGCTGGTAGGCGCGATCGGCCGCCGGGCCCGAGTTGTGAAAGTAGACGGTGCGGTAATGGCTCTCTTTGTATGCGCCCGTGAGGCTGTGCAGCGCGTACTTGGCGACTGACGCCCGCACGGGCCATTCAAAGGGATTGATGGGGCACACGACCAGCACCGGAGTTCGTCCTTCCCATCCGACTTGCCGGAGGGCGTTCTGCCCGTATTCTGCGGGCCGCGGTTCGAAGGTCCAGGCAGTGTCGGTACCCAATTCGGTCGGAACGCCGAGTTCCCGCAGCACCGCGCGCGACTCTTCGTTGCGCGTGATCACCAGAGAATTCCTGCAATAGCGCGCGCACATCTTGGCCACCAGCGGATCCATGTGACCGGCCTCAGCGCCGTAGCCTACCGAGAGTTTGTTCTGCGCGGCTGCTATACCGAGCGAACCGATCATCATCGTGGTCAGGGCATTGGCGAACTTGCTCTTGAACATCGAGCCTTCGCAGGCGACCACGCCGTGATGCCGGGGCACTTCGTTCGCCAGGAATGGCGGAAAAATGTCGGGCAGGTGCACCTGGTTGGTGCCGTCGAAGTATCCCTTCGAGAACTCGAAGTTCTGGCTCATCACGCTGAACTCAACCTGGCTGGCGCCGAGGATATGGCGAATCTGGCGCAGCATCTCTTCGACGCGCACGTCCGATCCCATGTTGCGTGTGCCGTTGTACCCGGCGAAGAGCAGCTTCAGTTTTTCGCCCGGTTGCCAGGGTGCGCCTCCGCCGAGGATCCACCTGGTTTTCGCGCGCTCGATGTTGCCGCTGACCCACGCTTCCAAAATGAAATCCATCATGCGGCGGTACCTCCCGCGGCGGCGGGCCAAGGCTGGTAGTTGTAGCGAAAATTATTCTCGCGGCTGAATTTCAGCAGCGGGAAACTGTACTGGGAAAAAGGCACCGGCTTGCGTCCCAGTTCGAAGGTCACGCGCGTGTTATCGAACACGGTGTTCCACACCAGATAAGGCATGAACACTTTCATCAGCGAAGCGCCGTAGCCGAGCGACCCCTTGCGGTTGGAGAGGAAGTTGACGGAGCCGGCAAACGGCTTCTCCGTAAAGGGCAGAAACATGGGGCAGCGTTTCTGTTGCGCCGCGGCCAGCGCCGTCGTCAACTGGCGGAAGGTCTGCGAAGACGTGCCCGAGGAAAGATGATAGGTGTCGTAGTTCGGCTGATCCTTCTGGTGCAGCGTGGCGATGGCATCGGCAACGAAGTCCACATTCACGATGTCAATCTTGTCGTTGGGACGGAACGGCAGCACGGGCAGACCCGCCAGAAACACAAACGCCTTGACCATATCGAACTGCGTCGTCTCGGCATGGCGGCTGTCGCCGAGGACGATGCTGGGGCGGAAAACCGTCTTGGGCGTGTCGGGGAGCAGCACTCGCGTCATGTGCTCGCAAAACTTCTTCGTACGCGCGTAGGGATCGTAGTCGGAGCGGTCCCACTCGATGGAGCGGTCCTCGGTGACCACTTCGTTGTGGCGCTTGCCGGCCACGGCCACGGTGCTGACCTCGCTGAAACGCCGGAGGCCATGGTAGTGCTCGGCATGCCGAGCCAGCGTCAGGACTTCGAGTGTGCCTCGCAGGTTCACATTCAGGCAGCTTTTTTCCGACTTCCGGTTCAGCGACGCGGCGCAGTGAATGACGGAGTCTGTGGTGTGAACCAGTCGGTCGTATTCGTCGCGATTGAGGCCGAAACCGGGCGAAGTCAAATCGCCGCAGAACACCCGCATCTTGGTCTGCAGGAATTCGAAGAAACGCGGGAAATTCAAGTGCAACTGCAGAGACTGCCAAAGGCGCAACTGGGCCTCCTGCGGGTCGCGCGCCCGCACCAGCAGATTCAGCGCGGCGCCGTGGCCTTCCAGCAGATTGGCGGCGACGTGCGCGCCGATGTATCCGGTCGAACCGGTCAGGAATATCGCCACGTGGCTCCGTTGGTCCCGGTCTTCACGGCGATGCCGTTGGCGGGCGCAAGTTGAAAGCTGCGAGGAGGCCGCGCTTCCAGAGGCCGGCCTTCGATCAAAGGATAAGTCCAGCGGCGCAGCGCCGGGATGTGAATGTTGATCCAGTACTCCCACCAATCGAGCGCCCGCGTATCGTAAGCGAAATCGTCCAGCTCCTCGGGAACGAGCGCGTGCGAGAGCTTCTCGATATTTTCCGCCGCGAAATCATGCTCATGCAGCAGGATAAACGGCTCGAACAGTTCAATCAGCTTTTCCACGCGTTCCAGGTTGCGCTCGGTCTTAACCAGGGGCGCCTTCCGCAGTGGCAGCGGAGACATGATGCGCTGAATGGACTTCACGATCGCCTTCTGCGCCGGCGCCGACATGCGGTTATAGCGCGTCTTCGAGACCGGAATCGCATCAAAACGCAGGCGCAGCCAGGATTCCAGCCCTTCCTGGGCGCGGTAATGCTTGCGGTGCGCGAGAGAGGTCAACTCGATGCACCGTCCCATGTCGCAGGGATTGGTGACCGAGGTCGCAAGCTGATACAGGGGGGCATGCCGGCGCTCCATGACGGCGGCGGCAATCAGGGTCATGCCCGCGCACACCGCATCTACTGGAATGATGTCCAGCCGCTTGCTTTCGTTGGAAGGCAACTGGCGGAAATATGTGCCCAGCAGATAAGAAAGCGAAGCCGAAGTGTTGATGCCTTCGTTCCATCCCAGAAACGGCTTCGAGACTGAGGTTTCCACGATCGCGGGACGCACCACGGCAATCGGCAGTCCCGCGCCGCGTTTGGCGATCAGCGATTCGGCCAGACTCTTGGTGAGCGTGTAGGTGTTCGGCCAGCCCAGTTCCTTGGCGCGCCGCGTCCCGGCTTCGGTCAGGTAGGTCTTCAGCCAGCGAACCCGGTTCTTGCGAATCTGGTTTTCTAGCGCCGCGCCCTGAAGGTCTTTCGCGGCGTGTTCTTTGGAACGCGCCTGCAGGCGCAGTCCCGAGGTGACTTCCTCGCTCTCGGACTGCGTGTCGGCCCGCTTGATCAACTCATGCAGGGTTTTCCATTCCTGTTCGGCATCGAAGCCGTCCAAGCCGCGCGGGCTATAGTTGGGAATCAGCTTCTCGCTGACCCGACCATCCTGTTCGCCAGCCACGTAGCAGGTCGAAAGATGCAGCAGGCCGGCATGGTCGGCGGTCCGCATGAAATCAACTACGTGAACCGCGGCATCCGTATTGGTCGTGAGCGCATCGCGCAGGTCGGGATTGAAATCGGTCAGGCCCGAACTGTTGATGATCAAGTCGAGATCCTTCTGCAGGCGGCGCGAGGTCTCAAAGCTCAGCCCCAGACCCGGCTGGGTCACGTCGCCTTCGACAACTTCGATCTTCTCGCGCAGAAACTCTGGGAGACTGTCTCCGTAGCGCTCAAAAAGCGGATCGAACACGGGAGAATCTTCGACCATCTTCTCAAAGCGCCGCTCCGCCGGATTCGATTTCTGCCTGCGAATCAGCAGGTAGATGCGCTTCACGTCTGGCAAATCCAGCAGGGTATTGGCCAGCCATACCTTGCCGATGAACCCGGTCACGCCGATCAGCATGACGTGCTTTCCGGCAAAAGCCCGCCGGACGGAAAATCTCTGGGACTGCTTCTGGCCGTCAAAATGGACGACGGGCCGTTCGGGCGCCGCGGCCTGTCGCTCTGCCGGAATCGCCGCCGCGCGCAGAGCCTCGAGGGAAATGTCCAGATGGCGAGCTAGGGTCTTGGGAGCCCGGCGGCCGTCCGGCATGTTTTCGCGGAAGGGAGCAAACGCGCCGCGCGGGCGGATCACCGGCTCCAGCAGCCTGCCGGTCGCCACGCCATCGCGAAACTCCAGGCGGTTGGCCACGATCCGCTTGACCCCCAGATGCTGGGCCAGAGGGCGCATGATGTGCTCCAGCGCCTGGCTCACCAGCACCACATCGGCGCCAGCCTGCACCAACTCTTGCACCTTTTGCACGCCCTGCTCTTTCAAGCGCGGCTGCAGTTTGTATTGGAAGTACTCCTCACCCAGCAGATCGAGGCGGTCGCGGGTGACCCCGCGCAGGACGGCGTGCACCATTCGTGTGGCAAATTTGCGGTTGGTGGAGTACAGGAACGGGCGCAATAAGGCCGCCAGAAAGATCAGGCCGCGGCGACGGAAGCGCTCGCTGAAGGTCTGAGCGTTCCAGGTGAAGAAAGCCACCGGCCTGACGACGGTCAGGTCAAGGAGGCTGCCTTCCACCCGCCAGTAGACGGTGGGGGCCGCACTGGAATTGTGGTTTACCGATTCCAAGATAATCTTCGTTCCTACTATGGGGCTCCCTTATCAACAGGCAGACGAAGTCCCTATTGTAAACAATTGAGGGGATGGAGCGAAGGGGAAGGCGGCAGATTGCGCTTCCCGGCCCCGAAATCGCAAAAACCAGACCCCAAGCGACCTCCCGCCTCATTTCTCCTTTTCATCGCCTATCTGCCGCCCCACGGCGAGCGCAATTATGCCGCTGAGGGCCACGGTCGCCCCGATCGCCAGCAGCCCTCCCTGAAACCCGCCGTTTGCGGTTCGAAAGAATCCGACGACGTCGGGGCCGAAATATCCGCCGAGATTTGCCAGGGAATTGATGACGGCGATGCCAGCGGCTGCTGAGAGACCCGCCATACGCGAAGTGGCCATCGCCCAGAAGGGTCCCACCATCGCCTCGGCACAGGCCAGCCCGAGCCCGATGCCAGCTACTACCAAGACCGGAGAATTTCCGTACCCGGCCGCCGCGAGCCCAGCCGCTCCCACAAAGGCAGGAATTGCGGTGTGCCAGCGGCGCTCGCCGCTACGGTCGGAGTGCATCCCGACCAGAACCATCACGATAGCGGCGACCAGGAACGGAACCGCCGCCACCACGCCCGTCCAGATATAGCTGAGCCCCGACACAGCACGGATCACCGTCGGCAGCCACAAAGTGACCCCGTACGCCGTGGTCGAGACGCCGAAGTAGACCAGCGACAGCAGCCAGATCCTCGGACTGAGAAGAACTCGCAGCAGACTGCCCTGCGGCAGGCTTGATTCTGCCTGCTGCTCGCTCGCCAACTTCTCGAGCAGCCAAGCGCGCTCCTCGCCCTTCAGCCAGCGTGCCTCCTGCGGGCTATCTGAGAGAACCCGGTACACGGTTGCTCCGAGCAGGATGGCAGGCGCGCCCTCCATCAGGAACATCCATTGCCAGCCGGCGAATCCGGCTCCATGAAGCCCGAGCAAGGCCCCGGAGATCGGGCTGCCGACAATGCCCGCGATGGGATTCGCCGTCATGAACCAGGCCACGGCCCGGGCCCGGGCGTTAGCCGGGAACCATCGCTTCATGTAGAGGATCATGCCCGGAAAGAATCCGGCTTCGGCCGCTCCCAGCAGGAAGCGCATCGCATAGAAGCTCCGTGGCCCATGAATGAAGATCATCAGGCAGGAGATCACTCCCCAGGTCGCCATCAGGCCTGAAATCCAGCGCCGGACGCCGAACCTTTCCAGCACGAGATTGCTGGGCACCTGGAAAAGGAAGTACCCGGCGAAAAACATCCCCGCAGCACGCCCGTAAACGCGGTCGCTGATGCCAAGTTGGTCGCGCATCTGCAGCACCGCGAAGCTGACGTTGATGCGGTCGAGGTAGGCGACGATGTAAAGCAGGAACAGAAACGGCATCAGCCGCCACATCAGCCGGGAGACGACGCTGGATTCGAGGCGGTTGGGTACGGTTTCCAAGAGCATTCCCGGAGGCTGATTTTGATGCCCGAGGATTCTACGCCAAGCCGAGCTTTTCCCGAATCGTGGCGGCGATTTCCGGGGGCGAGGATGTGATGCCGACGGTCAAGGCAGTTTCCGTTTCCTCCAATTCGGCGAATTGGCTGGCCAGAATCTGCTCGCCCGCAAAGTGTCCTTGCCGCGAGCGCAGGCGTTCTGCGATTAAGTCGGCGCTTCCCTGCAGATACACAAATCTGACCTCCGGGCCGGCTTCCAGTTGCTGCCGGTAGCTGCGTTTCAACGCCGAGCACGCCAGCACAACGTTGCGGCTGTGAGCGATCCAAGTGGTGATCTCAGCGCGAAGGCGTTCCAGCCAGGGCTGACGATCCTCGTCCGTGAGCGGGATGCCGCGCCGAATCTTCTCGACGTTGCCTTGCGGATGGAAGTCATCCGCGTCGGCGAACTCCCATCCCAGTTGTTGGGCCAGCAGACTTCCAACGGTCGTTTTGCCGGCGCCCACCACTCCCATCACAATGACGACCATGTGAGATTCCAGCCTTGCCTGTCTCCTAGGTGAGCTTTCTCGGCGCCGGTCCTAAGGTTGTCGAAGATTATGCCATGCGGCAGCAGAAATGCCGCCGGCAAAGACGATTTCCCGCCGCTCATCGTAAAATGCGCAGAGGCTGCCGATTGAAACTCACCGAAGATCCGCACCGACGGCTGAACGCCCTGACCAACGAGTGGGTGCTGGTCTCTCCCCATCGCGCCACGCGCCCCTGGCAGGGGGAAGTGGAGCAATCGAAGACCACACCAGCGCCGGCTTACGACCCGAACTGCTATCTCTGTCCCGGAAATCCTCGGGCCGGAGGGATTCGCAATCCCGCATATTCCTCGACTTTCGTCTTTGAAAATGACTTTGCGGGTCTAAGTCCAAGCACGCTGCCGGATCGTTTGGATCTTGACGGCATGGGGTTGCTCGTCGCCGAAGCGGAACCCGGCATCTGCCGCGTAATCTGCTTCTCTCCGCGTCACGACCTGACGCTGGCGACGATGAGCCCGGATGAGATTGCACCGGTGGTTCGCACCTGGATGGATCAGTTCAGGGAGCTGGGCGCCATCGAGGGCATTCGGCACGTCCAGATTTTCGAGAACCGCGGCGCCATGATGGGCGCGAGCAATCCTCATCCCCATTGCCAGGTCTGGGCGACGTCTTCAATTCCGGAAGCGCCCGCCAAAGAACTGGCCGCACAGCGCGCCTACTGGAAATTGCACAACCGGTGCCTTCTGTGTGACTACATCCGGTTGGAAAAAAAGCAGCAGGTTCGCCTGGTTTGTCAGAACGACAATTTTCTGGCCCTGGTGCCTTTCTGGGCGGTTTGGCCGTTCGAGGTTCTGCTCTGCAGCCGGCGCCACTTCGGGAGCATGCAGGACTTCACCGCGGACGACGTTCGATCGCTTGCCCAGATTCTTCAGCAAGTGACTTCGACCTACGACAAGGTGTTCAACGCTCCCTTCCCTTATTCCATGGGCTTTCACCAGTCGCCAACGGATGGTCCGGATCACTCCGAGTGGCACTTTCACGCGCATTTCTATCCGCCGCTGCTGCGCTCGGCGGCAATCCGCAAGTTTATGGTCGGTTTTGAAATGCTGGGCATGCCGCAACGCGACCTCACCCCGGAGAGTGCGGCGGAGCGATTGCGCAAACTCGCGGCGCAATCCGCGCTGTAACTTGCAAGCTGATGACAATGTATTCTTGCGAGAGGAAGGAATCATCCTCAGTTGAGGTCTTCAGAGGTCTTAATGAGAACCATACCGCAATACGCAAAGCTAGCACTCATGATAACGGCGTTCGCAGTCATGATCGTGGCGTCAGTGGAGGCGTATCAGGCAACCGCAATTCCGACCGCAAGGCTGATCAATCCCGATGATCTGGTGAAACTCCTGCAGTCTTCCGGCAAGGAGAAGCCGCTCATGATCCAGGTCGGGTCTCGCGTTCTTTTCGCGCAGGCGCACATTCCAGGATCGGAGTACATCGGCCCGGCTTCGAGTGAGGCCGGATTGCAGCAACTGCGCAAGCGAGTCGAACCGCTGCCCCGGACAAAGTTCATCGTTCTTTACTGCGGATGCTGTCCGTGGACGCATTGTCCGAACGTTAAACCCGCCGATGATGCGCTGCGAGCTTTAGGATTCACCAACGTCAAGGTGCTGTACATCTCCGACAACTTCGGCACGAATTGGGTGGATAAGGGCTATCCAGTGGCAAAGGGAGAGTAGGCCCGGTGATGAAGGAAAAGCTTTTCATTGCCGCGCTGATTCTGGCCGCCGTCGCCGGGTTTTACGTGTTCACCCATAGCCATTCACACTCGGGAATCGCCGCTGTGAAGGATCATCCGCTTGCGCCCGACTTTACCCTCCCACAATTGGATGGACAGCAACTTCGCCTCTCTTCCTACCGGGGCAAGGTCGTTCTGCTCGACTTCTGGGCGACCTGGTGTGTTCCGTGCCGGGAGGAAACGCCGCATTTCGTGGAGTTGCAGCAGAAATATGCCGATCACGGTTTGCAGATCATCGGGGTTTCCATGGATGACGGACCTGAACCCGTCCGCAGTTTCTATCAGCAATTCCACATGAACTACCCGGTCGCCATGGGGAACGCGAAAACGGGTGAGCTTTACGGAGGAGTGCTGGGATTGCCGATCGCGTTTCTGATTGGCCGCGACGGGCGCATCGCTGCCAAATACACGGGAGCCACGGGTGCCGCAGTCTTCGAAAAGGCCATCTCTAGACTGTTACAGACTCAGTGAGTTCGCCGTGATCCCAGTCGTCGCTTTGACCTCTTCGCGCTATACTAAGGGGTTTTTGGACGGAAGGCAGGCATGCGGGAGACCATCAAGCAACTTTGGCCCGAGATTGATTGGATCAAGAACCTCCAGCTGCGTGAGCAGGTTACCCAGACTTGGATCAAGGCCCTCGAGCGCAGCCCGCTCAAGGGCGACGACCTGAACCAGATTCCGTTCACTTTGCTCGTTCCGAATTGTCCCATCACCTTTATGGAGCACAAGCGCTGTGTCGTGCACATTGCGCGCGAGAGCGCCAAAGCCATGCAATCCTTTATGGGACGTGCCCTGCCGATTGACCTGGACACGGTGATTGCGGGAGCGATTCTGGCCGACGTGGGCAAACTGCTGGAGTACGAAATCGGCCCGGACGGTAAGAGCCGGCAGAGCGAGCGCGGTGAGGCGCTGCGTCATCCCTTCACCGGCGTCGCGCTGGCGATGGAATGCGGCGTTCCAGACTCCGTGTGCCACATCATTGCCGCTCATGCCGCCGAAGGCGATCTGGTCAAGCGAACCACCGAAGCGTTCATTGTGCATCACGCCGACTTCATGGCGTTTCTGCCCTTCAAGAATCCGAAAAACATCCGAGTGAAATCGTAAGGAGAACGTCCTTGTCTGCCACGAAACCCGCCCCCTCGAAGGAGACCGTCACCGCTCGGATGTCGCGCTGGGCGGCCAGTTTGCAGTATTCGAACCTTTCCCAGGACGCCGTCTACCAAGCCAAGCGTTTTCTGCTGGATTCCTTGGGATGCGCGCTGGGGGGCTACCAGCAGCACGACGTAAGGATTGCTCTCGATGTGCTGGACGAAGTTGCCGGTCGTGGAACGGCCACCGTGATCGGGACCGGCAGGCACATCGATCCGGTCTCAGCCTCGCTCGCCAACGCGCTCATGATCCGCTGCATGGACTACAACGACATTTACTGGAAGCAGGACCCTTCGCATCCCTCTGACATTTTCCCGGCGGCGATCGCCTGCTGCGAGCGAGCGGGCAGCGACGGCAGGGAGTTGATCGTCGGACTTGTGCTTGGCCACGAGTTCGAGATGCGGCTGTGCGAAGCCGCGTTTCCAGGAATTCGCGAGCGCGGCTGGCATCACGCCACGCTGACCGCGTTCGTGTCGCCGATTGTCGCCGGCCGCGCGTTGCACCTGCCCTGGGAACAGATTCAGCATGCCATCGGCATTTCCGCCAGCCGCCACTGCACGCTCGGCGCCGTTACTGCTGGGAAGCTGACCATGATGAAGAACACGGTGGATCCAATGGCGACGCAAAGTGGCGTGCTCGCGGCGCTGCTGGCGGAAAAAGGCTACTCGGGCCCGGAGCACGTGATTGACGGCAAGGAAGGGCTGACCCACGTTTTCGGCCCGGAGTGGAAGCTCGACCTGCTCACCGATGGCCTGGGAGATTCGTGGCGCATCACGCAATGTGGTATGAAGGCCTTTCCGACCGAAGCCTTGACCCACACGCCGATTTCCGCCGTGCTCGATCTGGTGAAGACCAACGATTTGCATCCTGAACAAGTGGAGAAGATTCAGATTCGCTCCCTGGCGCGCGCGGCAGACATTCTCTCCGATCCCAGCAAGTATGATCCGCACACCAAAGAGACTGCCGATCACTCGCTGCCTTACGTGATCGCCGCGGCGCTAGTCGAACGCCAGGTCACTCCCGTGCAGTTCACCATGGAAAAGATCATGGACCCGAAGATTCGGGCGCAACTTAAGAAGGTCGAGGTGGTCGCCGATCCGGAGATCGAAAAAGTATTTCCAGCGCTGCAGCGTGTGATCGTCAACCTCACAACCACGGACGGCCGGACGTTCTCCAAGCAGCTGGACTATCCCAAGGGCGATCCGCGCAACCCGCTGACCGATCAGGAAGTGGAAGAAAAATTTGCCGCTCTCGCCGATGGAGTGCTATCCCAAGGCGCGCAAAAACGAGTGAAAGAAGCTATCTGGAATTTGGAACGAGCCGAGTCCGTGAGCAAACTGATGGCGCTCATGAAATCTGACCTGGCAAAGAGGAAGCCCGCCGCAGCCAGGGGCAAGACCAGGACCCGCGCCAAAGGCCGGACAAAGAAGCGCTGAGCCAGAGTTCGCTGACCCAGGGTTTGCTGACCCAGGGTTTGCTGACCCAGCGTTCACGCATCATTCGGGTTCGATGAAGCGTGCCGCGATCCGATTGGAGTTTTCCCATGCCGCAGACGATGGTCGAAAGGATCGCGCAAGCCCACCTCGCCGAGGGCCCGCAGCGGCCGTTGCGGGCCGGCGATTTCCTGTCCATCCGGCCGTTTCACGTGATGACGCACGACAACAGCTCGGCCGTGATGAGCAAATTCAAGGCCATCGGCGCGAAAAAGATATACGACCCCAGGCAGTTGGTCTTCGCACTGGACCACGACATTCAGAACCATGACGAATCCAACCTGAAAAAGTATCGCTCGATTGAAGCCTTCGCCAAAGAGCACGGCGTTGATTTCTATCCTGCCGGCTCCGGCATCGGCCACCAGATCATGGTCGAGCGCGGATATGTTTTACCGGGATCGTTCGTGGTTGCATCCGACTCGCATTCGAATATGTACGGCGCGCTGGGAGCCATCGGCACGCCGATCGTCCGCACGGACGCAGCTGCGGTTTGGGCTACCGGGGAATTCTGGTGGCAGATTCCGCGGGCGATTCAGGTCGTGCTGGAAGGCCGGCTACCGGAGGGCGTCAGCGGGAAAGATGTGATCATCGCTCTCTGCGGCCTCTACAACCACGACGAGGTCCTTAACGCTGCGGTTGAGTTTTCCGGGCCGGGCGTGGCCAGTTTGACGATGGACGCACGCTTCTCCATCTCCAACATGACGACGGAGTGGGGACCGCTGGTCGGCTGGTTTCCTGTGGATGAGGTCACTATCCGCTATCTTCGCGGCGTGCACCAGCGTTTGAAAGCCGTGCAGGTTGAGCGCTTCACCGAAGCCGACATCGAGAAGTGGGCCGCTACTCCGCCACGTCCCGATCCCGACGCCGCCTACGCAGCCCGCATCGTTCTTGATCTCAGTCATGTCACGCCGCACGTTTCCGGGCCGGACACTGTGCAAGAGATGCAATCGGTCGCTGCGATGGAACAGAAGAAAGTTGCCATTCAAAAGGCATACCTGGTGTCGTGCGTGAATTCCCGCGCTGAGGATCTGGCAGCTGCGGCGCGCGTCTTGCGCGGCAAGAAGGTCGCGCCCGGAGTGAAGTTCTACCTGGGAGCGGCCAGCGCGTGGGTGCAGCAGGAAGCAGAAAAACGCGGCGTGTGGCAGACCCTGCTCGAAGCCGGGGCAATTCCGCTGCCCCCCAGTTGCGGCCCCTGCATCGGCCTGGGAACGGGGCTGTTAGAAAAAGGCGAGGTCGGCATCTCGGCCACCAATCGCAATTTCAAGGGCCGCATGGGATCGCGCGAGGCTCAGTGCTATCTGGGAAGTCCGGAAGTGGTTGCGGCGTCGGCGGTCGCCGGCTACATCACGGGGCCGGGTCAGTTTTCCGGGCGCGCCCCGGTTCGCCAGTACCAGGAGTTTGCTTTCGACGGGCCACCCGCCGAGCGCGTGCAGATCCTGCCCGGTTTCCCGGAACGTGTCGAGGGCCGGCTGGTATTTATGCCGCAGGATAACGTCAACACGGATGCCATTTACGGCAAGGACTACACCTACCGCGACGACATGACGCCTGAGATGATGGCCAAAGTCGTGATGGAGAATTATGATCCAGAGTTCGCGCGGCGCACCGGCGCGGGAGACGTGGTGGTCGGCGGGTTCAACTTCGGCACCGGATCGAGCCGCGAACAAGCCGTCACCTGCCTGAAAGCCAAGGGCATTCCGCTGGTGATCGCGGCCAGTTTTTCGCAAACCTATCTGCGTAACGCTTATAACAATGGCTTCTTGTGCATCGAGGTTCCTGGCCTGGTCAAACGGCTGCGCGAACAGTTTGCGGCAGCGATCGCGGAGAAAGAGAAAACGATCGTCCCGGGAGACGCTGTGGATATAGATTTCACTTCCAGCACTGTCACCTGGCGCGGAGAACAATTCTCCTTCCCGCCATTGGGTGCGGTGCCGCAGTCGTTGGTCATTGCCGGCGGCGCGGAGAACGTAGTCGCGAAAAGGCTGGGATTGGCCTAGCACCGTAAGGATCAGTCTGTCGTCATTTTCAGGAGATTAAGCAACCATGGCGAAACACACCGTAATCACGATGCCCGGAGACGGAATCGGCAATCAGGTTTTGCCTGAAGCGCTGCGAGTCCTAAAGGCTGTCGAGTTTGACGCCGAGTACATCCACGCCGACATCGGCTGGGAGTGCTGGCGCCGCGAGGGCAACGCGCTCCCCCAGCGCACGATTGATCTGCTGGCCAAACACAAACTGGGACTCTTTGGCGCCATCACTTCCAAACCGAAGAAAGAAGCCGAGGCCGAACTGAATCCAGAACTCAAGGGCAAAGGCTACTCGTACTTCAGCCCCATCGTCACCATGCGGCAACGCTTTCACCTGGATACCTGTGTTCGCCCGTGCATTTCGTTCCCCGGCAATCCGCTGAATTTCATTCGCAAGCGCACCGATGGAGGCTTTGAGGAGCCGGTCGTCAATGTAGTCGTCTTCCGGCAAAACACCGAGGGCCTGTACGCGGGAGTAGAGTGGACCAATCCTCCCGACCAGGTACGCGCCGCGCTTGCGACGCATTCCAAATTCAAACCGTTTGCGGCGGTGCCCGGCGCCGATCTCGCGATCTCTGTGCGGATCATTACGCGAAACGCGGCGCGCAAGATCTGCAAAGCAGCTTTCGAGTGGGCGAAGAAGCAGGGCTACAAGTCGGTGACCATCTGCGAGAAGCCCAACGTGCTGCGCGAGACTTCTGGAATGATGGAAGACGAAGCCAAGGCGGTGGCCAAGGAATTTCCCGGAATCGCATTGTGGTCCACCAACATTGACGCGCAGACGATGTGGCTCACCAAGAATCCAGAGGACTACGGCGTGGTTGTGGCCTCGAACCTGTTCGGCGATGTGATCTCCGACGCTTTCGCCGGCCTGGTGGGAGGCTTGGGATTCGCAGCATCGGGCAACATCGGCGACGAGGTAGCTGTATTCGAACCCACGCACGGCTCCGCACCGAAGTATGCCGAACTCAATCCGCCGATTGTGAATCCGATTGCCATGCTCCTTTCGGCCGTCATGATGCTGGAACACGTCGGCGAAGTAGACAAGGCGCGCCGCATCCGCGAAGCGATTGCGGCTGTGGTGGAGGAAGGCAAAGTGCGCACCTATGACATGATGCGCATTTCGGGCGGAGCCAGGTCCATCAGCCAGGGTGCGGCCAGCACGGTGCAAATGGCGGATGCGGTACTGGCCAGGCTGAGCTGAACAGGAGTTTTTCTCATGACACTTGCCATGGAAACTCGATCGGGCGAAGCGGGACACTGGGGCGCCGAGATACGCTCCGACCTGCACGTGCGGATCGAACCGCGCGAGCGCGGCGGGGTAGAGATTGATCTCGAGTCGCGTGTCAAACCTTACTACGGCGACTCAATCCGCCGGCAAGCCGAGGAAGTGATCGAGGCGTTGGGCGTGCGGCACGCTCTGGTCCAAATCCATGATGAAGGCGCGCTGCCCTTCGTAATTGCTGCGCGCATCGAGGCTGCCGTCCGGCGAGCGGGACTGGCCGAAGGCACCAGGGTGCTCCCGGACCGAATGGCGCTGCCCGCAGCTTCGGCTGGTGATCGCATGCGGCGCTCGCGGCTCTACGTTCCCGGCAGCGAGCCCAAGTACTTCATCAACGCGGCGCTGCACGGGGCCGACGGGGTCATCCTAGACCTCGAAGACTCGGTGCACCCCGGCGAAAAAGACGCTGCCCGGCTGCTGGTGCGCAATGCGCTGCGCGCGGTTGATTTTCTCCACTGCGAGCGCATGGTGCGCATGAACCAGCTTCCCTTGGGACTGGAGGATTTGCACGAGATCGTGCCCGAGTCTCCGGACTTGATCCTGATTCCGAAAGTCGAGACTCCGGATCAGGTCGTCGAAGTCAGCCGGAGAATCGAAGGCGTGAAAGCCGAGTATGGGGTCACGCGCCCGATCTGGCTGATGCCCATTCTCGAATCGGCGCTGGGGATCGAGAACGCGTTCGCCATCGCAAAAGCGAGCGATCAGATTGCAGCGCTAACCATCGGACTGGAGGACTACACTGCCGACCTTGGTGTGGTGAAAACCGCCGGTGGCGCGGAATCACTGTACGCGCGGCAGGTCGTGGCCAACGCGGCGCACGCGGCCGGGGTACAAGCCATTGATTCTGTATTTGGTGACGTCGGCGACATGGACGGCCTGCGCGCCTGGGGCCTCAACTCGCGCGCTCTCGGCTTTGAAGGCATGGGCTGCGTTCACCCGCTTCAGATTGCCGTGATTCACGAAGCATTCGCACCCACTTCGGCCGAGATCGAGAAAGCGCAAAAGATCGTAGCTGCCTTCAACGAGGCGCAGGAAAAGGGCCTGGGCGTCGTGAGCCTTGGGTCGAAGATGATTGATCCGCCAGTCGTGCATCGGGCCCTGAAACTGATGGAGCGGGCCCGAGCGATGGGCCTCGCCGACTAACATGAGTGAGTGAGTGAGTGATGGAACGCGATGGGGGTTTAGTGGCTATTCTCGACAAGTCTGCACTGACAGCAAATGCGGCAGGACGCATGGTTCCGGAAACGGTGAATGGCCGTCCTCAAGCTCCCTACAAAGGCGTGGGCCAGCACCATCCGGCTGGAACCAAGGCCTCGCCACCAGTTCGCACGGCTGCAGACTATCCCGATGACGGCGACAAACGTGTCCCTGATCTTGAAACGGCGCTGCGAAAATGCGGGCTGCGCGACGGCATGGTCATTTCTTCCCACCATCATCTTCGCGATGGCGACCGCGTTGCCCTGATGGCGCTCGAAGCTGCGGCCAGAATCGGCGTCAAGAACCTGATGTGGTTCCCCAGTGCATCCTTCCCTTCGCAAAAGGGAGCGATCGAGCTGATGGAGTCGGGCGTCATCGAGCACATCGAAGGCAGCATGAACGGGCCGCTGGGTGATTACTGCACTCAGGGCAAAATGCGCGGCACGGGAGTCTTGCGCTCGCACGGCGGACGCTGGCAGGCCATTCAGGACGGCGAAGTCCACGTTGACATTGCAGTGATTGCGGCGCCGACCGCCGACCCTTTCGGCAACTGCGATGGCTCGCATGGAAAATCCGCCTGTGGCTCGCTGGGCTTCGCTCTCGCGGACTCGACCTACGCCGATCACGTCATCGCCGTCACCGACAGTCTGGTTCCCTTCCCTTGCATTCCCTGGCAGATTCAAGGCAACAACGTGGATTACGTGGTCGAGGTGGACTCCATCGGCGACCCGGCCAAGATCGTTTCCGGCACCACGCAAATCACGCGCTCGCCCGACCGGCTGCGCATCGCCGAGTTCGTGGCGCGATTCCTGCGCGAGGCCGGCATCATGCGCAACGGCTTCTCCTTCCAGGCGGGCGCGGGCGGCATCGCTCTGGCTTTCGTCAGCTATCTCAAGCAGATGATGAAGCAGGACGGCGTCAAAGCCCGCTTCGTGCGCGGCGGCTCGACCAAGTACCTGGTCGAACTGCTGGAAGAGGGACTCACCGACTACATCCTCGACGGACAAACGTTCGATCTCGATGGAGTGCGATCCATCGCCAACAACCCGCGCCACGTGGCCACTTCTCCGTTCACTTCGTACAACTACCACGGCAAGGGAAACTTCGCTTCCCTGGTGGACGCCGTGGTGCTGGGCGCTACCGAGGTGGATACGAATTTCAACGCTAACGTGGTCACACACTCCGATGGACGGCTGCTGCATGGCATCGGCGGATGGCAGAACTGCCTTTCGGCCGGATGCACCATCCTGGCCGTGCCATCCTTCCGCGATCGCATTCCCGTCATTGGAGACGAAGTCACCACGCTGTGCGGACCCGGCGAATTGATTGATGTAGTCGTGACCGAGCGCGGCATTGCCATCAATCCGCGGCGCCAGGATTTGATGGACGCAGTCCAAGGCTCGAAACTTCCCATCCGCCCCATCCAGGACATCAAGAAGGAAGTCGAGCGCATTTGCGGCGGCAAGCCCCAACAGCCAAAGCGCGGAGATCGGCCCGTAGCCGTCGTCAAGTGGGTGGACGGCACCGTGCTCGACACCGTGTGGCAGATTCCGTGAACTAGGACTCGGTTTGCCCGCGCCGCATGAGCCGCGGAAGCAGGATCAGAATCAGTCCATAGAACAGAAGCGAGACCACCAGCGAGGCAGCATTGCCGAAGCGCAAGTCTTCAAACAAAAGCTTCAGCGTGCCGAAGGCGACGGCGGCATAGGCCACCCAGCCCAGTTCGACCCGTTGCCAGCGTGCCCCTAAGAAGCCAAGGCCTAGAGCCAAGGCGCAGTTCACAATCGTGCGGACCACCGAAAGGTGCGACGCGGCCACTTCCAGCCGGCCCGTGGCTAACCACACGATCGCGACCACGAACAGTGCAGCTCCCGCAAAACCCACCAGCGCCGCTGGAACGACCCACAACAAGCGGCGCTTGTGCGAATCTTCGATTTTTCGCGCTCCGATGCCGTAGCACAGCGCGCCAGAAACGGCGATGATCCATACCCCCCAATCAGGCGCCGCTGGTACCGCCCCGGCCAAAGCGCCTCTGACATACGCCGGCAAAGGCGAGACAGCGGCCGCCGCCGCCAGATAGAACGACGCGTGCAAGCCAAGGCTGAACTTCGCCGTGCGGGTGTACACGAAAGCCGCCGCTATTCCGGCCAAACACAAGAACGGCGCCAGCAGATTTGTGCGAAGAAGCAGGAAACTCCCCGCCAGTAGCAGAGCCGCTGCCCAGGTGGCGGAGACACGACGGTTTCGGTTCTGCGATTCTTCGGTGAATCGCGACAAAGCTCCCCAATAGCATACGGCCGCAAACAGCAGGAACAGCGTGCCGAAAGCCGGCGCCGCCGCGCCTCGCGTAGCGCGCATCGAGCCGAACGCGGCCAGCACGAAGGCGATCACGCCTTGCCCGATCTCAAAGAACGTGATCCGCTGGCGCAAGGCGAAGCTGCGAACTCCGATACTGCCGCCGTAGATCGCCAGCAGAACCAGGCACAACACAGTAATGGTGCTTGAGCCAACGGCCGGATAGCCCTCCGGAATCGTCTCTGATGACGCGAGTAAATACACCAGGAGCCAAACGGCAAAATCGGAGGCCAGCGCCGGGACAGCTCGCAGGCTGAGCCGGTGTCCGAGGCAGGCAGCGATTTCTGTCGCCAGGGACACGGCCAACAAAGCCGCAGTGAGCGGCACCAGCTGATGAGTTTCGATGATCAGCGCCAGGGCCGTGACCACCGCCGCAAGCGTCGCCACCCATGGGATCAGCTGCAGGTCGCGCCGCCACGCCAGGGCCAACGCCAGCACAGCGAAAGCAACCAGAACGACCGCCGCGAAAGCGGGTGACAGGACCTGGAAGCGCACCGTGGATTCCCACAGCAGCGGAGCGAGGATGAGCGCCGAGGTGATGCCATAGGCGGTACTTGCAAACCGGCTGGCGGGGTGAGTTCTCGCCGCCCAGACCATCCAGAAGCACGCGTACACGATGGCAACGAGCAGCACCGGCAGCTTTGGGATCGTGCCCAATTCCGCGATGGCACGCAGCAGGTAGGCGCCGGCGATTCCAAGGACTGCTTTTCCCAGCACAGGTACAGCTCCACCCGGCATCTCCGCCGGAGGAAATCCGCGCCAGGTGGCGGGGCCTTTCGATCTTTGCAGTGGTGCGCTGATCAACTGGGCTGGCGCGGGAGTGGGCCGTTCGGATTGGCCTTCAAGCGCGGCAACCCGGCGTTCCAGTTCCCGCACTCGTTCGCCCAGTTGCTCTACAACCGATGCGACGCTTTCGACAGCTTGCGCCATACGCTTCTCCGCATCTGCCCCGCCAGACAGGGGCCTAGCTGGTTCCGTGCGCCGGAGTTGCGCCGGCGGCGGGAATCGCCGCATCCGGCCAGGGCGGCAGGAGTTTTACCAAGACCCAGAGAATCCCAAAGGGAAGAATCATGAGCGCGATCGCGGTGAGCATTCCCTCCCGCGTGGCAAAGCTCATCTTGTATGTCGTGTATCCGAGGAAACTCTTGGAAAAGAGCTGGCCGCCGATCACGACGTTCCAGCGCATCGCAAAAATACCGACCACGGTCAAACATCCTGCAAGCCCGTAGATTCGTTTGCGCACGGTGTCGGTCAGCTTCAGAATCTGGGCCAGTCCCAGCAACGCGATGGGCGTTACCGTGCCCAGAAGAATCTGAACAATGACCTGCGATTTCCAGAGCCGCGTGTGCACCATGAAATCCAGGCTGCGGAACGATTCGTCGGCTTCATAGATGCGCTGCAGCAGATCGAGCATCTCCAGGCTGAAGTCAATCACGAAGGTGTAGAACAAATACTGCGCGATCTTGTCCAGGCAGCGGATATCAATTTCCCTTCCCCGCAGGCGCGTGGACAGCATGTAGAGCAACATGACGGCCGCAATGCCCGACACCATGGCGGAAAAGATGAAGACGATCGGCATCAGCGGCGACGACCACCAGGGGTTGGCTTTCACCGATCCAAAGATGAAGCCCACATATCCATGCAGCAGAAACGCGGAAGGAATTCCAATGACGGTAATGAAATAGCCGAGGCGCTCGTCAATCCGCAGAGAGCGTTCGCTGAGATTGCTCGATCCCAGGGTGAGCGCGCGATAGACCAGCCGTGCTGCGCCCGTGGTCGTCTGCGACTTCACAACGATATCCCGCCGGTAGTCGAGCCAGATTTCCAACAGCAGCACTGCCATCAGGTACCAGAGATAGACAAATCCGAACATGGCCATGGCGGAAGAACGGTGCGGCGTCAGATACATCTCAAGCGAACGCTCGGGATGGCCAAGATGCAACTGCAGCGGCAGGGGCGCAACCAGCAGAAACGCCAACGCCGTAAGCAAGGCCAGCCGGTAGGTCGGTTTCACGGCCTCCACGCGGAACACGCGCTCCAGCGAAGCGAGAATGAAGGCCCCGGCCACCAATCCCGTGATGAAGGGATAGAGAACGATGAGGACGCTCCACTGCAGTTCCACTTCGTTCGGATACATGAAGCCTTCAACAGGGATTTGCACAAGCCTCCTTATTGCACCGAACCTATCTCACTGAAGCAATCTCACCGAACTTATCGCACTGCATTTATCTGACTGAACCGTCCATGCCGTTGTAAAACACCTTCGCGCCGGTGGCCATGTGAGGTTTCAAAACCTGCACGCTATGAGTTCGCAGGAACTCATGAATCGGGTCTTTTGGATTCTTCAAATCGGCAAGCTGGCGCGCGCCCGTGGGGCACACCTCGCAACACGCCGTCGTCAATCCCTTGTTAATGCGGTGATAGCAAAGCGAGCACTTCTCCGCCGTCTTGGTTCTGGGATTGATAAAGCGGCAGCCGTAGGGACAGGCCTGCACACAGTAGCGGCAGCCCAGGCAATAATTCTTGTCCACCAGCACGACTCCATCCGGCGTGACGAACGTCGCGCCGACCGGACAAACCTGCGTGCAGGGAGAGTCCGCACAGTGGTTACACAGCTTGGGGACAAAGAAGTTCTTGCCGCCGGCGTCTTGATTGGGCGGGAAACCCTGCTTGCCGCCGTTGGGTGACTCCACTTCCGGCCGCTCAAGCCTCCAGTCGGCGACGTGGTAGCGCTCGATCCAGGTCCGGTAGAAACCGTCAGGAACATCGTTTTCCTCCGCGCAGGCGCGGACACAACTACCACATCCGATGCACTTAGGAATGTCGATGAGCATCGTCCACCAATGCTCGGTGAGTTTGTAGTTGGGTGACAATTCCGGCGTGCCCGCGAGAACGTATTTCCACGCGACCGCGGCGGCGGGCAGCAGTACGAGCAGGCGACGGCGGGTGATGTCCATTATTTCTTGCCCTCCGTCTTTTTCTCGACCTCGGCTTTGGTTTCAGTCTTGGTCTCATTCGTGCTGGTTTGAATCTTCGGGCGGTGCGGCTGATGGCAGGTGTCGCAAGCGATGCCTCCCGAGTGATCCGCAGTCACCACCTGCGGAAAGCCCTTGGGCTTGGCGCTGTTGGCCTCGTGACAGCGGGCGCACAGGATGGCGGTGTCGAGCTTCGGCGGCGTCACCGAGGAGGGGTCGTCGGCATGTTTCGCCAGTGGTCCATGGCAGGCCTCGCAGGCGATGACCACGTGCCTGCCCTGCTTCTTCTGCTCGACAACGTCGGTGTGACAGGCCTCGCAGGCATCGTGGCCAGCAAACGCAATGGGCCGCGCCGCCGTTTCCGCGATGGCGGCTCCGCGATAGTGCCCATACTGGCCAAAGCTGGCAGGGACGACTGCGGCGCGCAAGATGACGAATGCAAAGAGGGCGATCACGATGACAACCGCAAGCCGGGCGAGGTGTTCAGTATCCTTAAACAAGTTCGTTATCCCTGCGCCGGACTGCGGGCGCGATCTGCGCGCATGAGATGCGCAATGTTCTTCGATACCTGCTATTTCTTCCGGGAACGATGATCCAAGTCACAGGAACCTGTGACTCTGGTCACTACGCACACTTTCAGTAAAAGGCGAAGATTACACCTCCAGCGGGAGAGACCGGATGTCAACACGCAGCCAAGGGATGGCCGACGGGGGCGGTTCGCCGTCTCCGCCCATCGTGCGCAGACGATTTGTTGGGGTGCTACTCGGTGGCGGATTCTTCGCGACTGCCATCGCCTTCATTTATCCTGTCTTGCGCTACTTGATCCCTCCGAAGGCTTCCGACCTGGGAAGCGATTCCGTCGTGGCGGGCCGAGTCGGAGAGTTGAAGCTGAACAGCGGAAAGATCTTCCGTTTTGGAAGCCGTCCCGGCCTGCTGATCCGCACTGCCAGCGGAGAATATCGTGCGATGTCCGCCACTTGCACCCACCTCTCTTGTACGGTGCAGTATCGAGATGATCTTCATCAGGTATGGTGCGCTTGCCACAACGGAACCTACGATCTAAACGGCAGGAACATCTCTGGTCCCCCTCCCCGTCCGTTGGAAGGCTTCGAGGTTCAGGTGCGTGGCGAGGAGATCTTCGTGAGGCGCCGCCGGGAGTCCTGACATGAGCCCTTTACACAGTGCACGCAAATGGCTGGACGAGCGTCTCGGGTGGGATGACCTGATAGCTCCCTTACGAAAGAAAACTGTTCCCACCCATCGCCTCTCCTATTGGTACTTTCTCGGCGGCATCACTCTCTTTTTGTTTGTCATTCAGGTGCTTACAGGGATTCTGCTGCTCTTGTATTACCGCCCCGGAGCCAACGAAGCTTTCGAAAGCGTGCAGTACGTTATGACGCAAGTGCAGTTTGGCTGGCTGATTCGATCGATCCACTCCTGGTCGGCCAACTTGATGATTTTTACCGCGTTCGCGCACATGTTCAGCGTCTTGTTCCTCAAGGCATACCGCAAGCCCCGGGAACTGACGTGGGTGAGCGGAGTGATCTTGCTCTTTCTGGTCATGGGATTCGGCTTCAGCGGTTACCTGTTGCCCTGGAACACGCTGGCTTTCTTTGCCACCAAGGTCGGCACCGAGATTACCGCCCAGGTGCCAGTAATGGGCAAGCCGTTGATGATCTTCCTTCGCGGCGGTGAGGAGGTGACAGGTGCAACCCTCACCCGGTTTTTTGGATTTCATGTAGCTGTCCTCCCCGGGCTGGCGACGCTACTGATCCTGGTGCACGTGTTACTGGTGCAACGCCTGGGAATGAGCGTGCCTCCCAGGCTGGAAGTCGAGTGGAGGGCAAACCCGTCTGCCAAGCGGGAAATGAAATTCTTTCCCAACTTTGTGCTGCGCGAACTGATGGCCTGGTACGTAGCTCTGGGAGTCCTGGGCGCTTTGGCCGCAATCTTCCCCTGGAACCTGGGGCTGAAGGCGGATCCTTTTGCCCCGGCGCCGGCTGGAATCAAGCCCGAGTGGTACTTCCTTTTCATGTTCCAGACTCTGAAGCTGATCCCCCCGAGGGTGTGGTTCATCGACGGGGAGGTGGTCGGTGTGCTTGCTTTTGGGCTGGTCGGCTTGCTCTGGGTCCTGCTCCCGTTTTTCGAGAGCGACGATCCCTCACGCACGAAACGCTGGATCACTGGGTTTGCAGTATTTGCCCTGATGTACGTGGCAGGTATGAGTGTTTATGGCCATCTCGCGAAATAGATTCGACTTCTGTGCAGCCCGCTGTCTGGTGTTGGCTAGCTTCGTCGCGCTCGCGGCTGGCCTCAGTTACGGCCAAGTCAAGAACTCCTGCCTGGATTGTCACTCCGCCTTGCCTGAACCCTTGGGAGTGACGCAGGAGAAGTTCAGCCAGGACATTCACGCACAGAAGGGTCTGACCTGCGCCAGTTGCCATGGGGGCGATCCAACCAGCGACGATCCAGATCGAGCCATGAGCCGCAAGGCGGGATGGAAAGGCAAGATTGATCGCAGGCAGGTTCCGCGGTTGTGCGGAAGCTGCCATTCCGACCCAGCCTACATTCGGCAGTTCAACCCCAGCTTGCGCACGGACCAACTGGACCAGTACCACACCAGTGTGCACGGCAAGCGCCTCGCGGGTGGCGATGCCAAGGTCGCGGTGTGCACGGATTGCCATAGCGTCCACGATTTAAGGGCGCCGAGCGATCCGCGCTCGACGGTCAATCCTGTCAACGTAGCGAACACGTGCGCTCGCTGTCATGCCGACGCGAGTTACATGAAGGGGTACTCCATTCCCACGGATCAGTTCGCGAAGTACAGCACCAGCGTCCACCATGAAGCGCTGGCGGTGCGCGGGGATCTGAGTGCGCCAACCTGCACCACCTGTCACGGAAACCATGGCGCGGCTCCTCCAGGAGTGGATAGGGTTCAGAATGTGTGCTCTACCTGTCATGTTTTCCAAGACCAGATGTACGAAAAGAGTTCGCACAGAAAGGCCTTTCAGTCGGCTTCTCTTCCAGGATGCGTCGTGTGCCATAGCAATCACGGCATCAGACATCCAACGGATGCGATGCTTGGCGCTGGTCCTGACGCCGTCTGCATGCGGTGTCACACCCCAGGCGACTCCTGTGATCAAGCCAGGGCAGGATTGTTCGGCGAGTTGAATCAATTGGATCAGGCTATCCAGAGGGCGGACCAGGTTCTCGGTGTCGCGGAATCTTCCGGCATGGAGGTAAGCGAAGCCAGGCTGGGACAGAACCAGGCGCGGGATTCGCTGACCAAGGCACGAGTAACAATCCACAGCTTCCGGAAGGAACTGGTAGATCAGGATATTCAAGCTGGCTTGAAGATTGCCGCCAACAACCTGCAGGCCGGGCAGAAAGCCATGGTTGAACGCAACTATCGCCGGGTCGGCTTGGGGGTGTCTCTCGTAGCAATCGCTTTGATGCTGGTTGGACTGCGGCTCTATATCAAGAAGATAGAAAGTTAGAGGAGTTCGACGCTAGGCCGGCCCCATCTGTAGCCGGTTTGCCTGCAACAGTTCCAGTGTCCATTGCGGAGAAAGCGCGAATCGGGGCGCTGCTCCGCCTCGTTCGTAAACGAACTTCCGCGTAGCCGAGAGATCACTTGTCGTCCCGCACGATGGGCGTTACTGGTTGAGCGGCAGCAGGGCCTGGCAAGCGGCTTCGCTGGGGATGGCTGCGCCGGAAGGCTGCACCCGGATGACCCCATCTTCGAACGAGCAGAAGCTGCGGATGCCGGTCTGGTTCAGGCTCGCCGGTACACCCGTCGCGTAATAAGCCGTGGCCGGGGGACCACCTGCTCCCACGGCGGTAAACGTATAGCCGCTCTTGTTGCCGCCGGCGAGAACGCTGTCAATCAAACAAGCTGTGGTCGAACTTGGCGTGCAGGGCGTGATCCCACCCAGGACTGCCAGGCTGCTGGCATAACCCACAGTTGGGTAACTGGAGGCGTAGCTAATCATCGCGGAATTAATCACGCGGATGGAGTTCACGGCAGACGACTCGTTGGCGGAAATCTTGGCGCGCAACAGATTGGGGATAGCGATGGCCGCAATGATCAAAATGATGGCCACTACGATCAGCAACTCGATCAGCGAGAAACCCTTTTGCTTCCGCATTAGAATGATGACTCCGTCCCAGAATTCCGGCGCTACTAGCTTAACACCGGAGCGGAAAAAACGTCCCTTCGGTATGAAAAATAAACTATCCGTCGAAGTATGGACGCTAACTTGTTGATAGCACCACGGCTAACAATTAGCCGGACCACCGCTTCGGCCTCTTCGGAGGTGCGCAGCTTCGGGGCAATCTGTCAGAATACACGACACTGCTTACATGGGCCTTGTTCGGGTTGAACAAATCAAGCCGCGCGGACCATACGGGAGGGGACGATTGATCGGGGCAGTGGACATCGGTGGGACCAAAATCGCGGTAGGCATAATTGATGACGAAGGCAAGGTTTTGGCGCGTAGCGAATGCCCAACCGGTGCCAGCCTGGGATATTCGCATGGGCTCAGCAACATCGAGGAAATGCTGCGAGCCACCGCGCGTAGCGCCAACGCGCAGATTTCCGGCGTCGGCATCGGATCAACCGGGCCCGTCTTCCCGTTGACCGGCGAGTTCGGCGACGTCACTTTTCTGCCGCACTGGAAAGGCCACAATCCGGGGGAGGATCTGGCCCGAATTTTTCAGGTGCGAGTCGCGCTGGAAAATGACGCCGACGCTTCCGCTCTGGGAGAGGCGGGCTGGGGTGCGGGCAGGAACAAGAAGAGGCTGATGTACGTAACCGTGGGAACGGGAATTGGAACAGGGTTCATCATAGACGGTCAGCTCTACCGGGGAGTGGACCACTCTCACCCGGAGATCGGGCACCAACTGGTGGATCCTTCCGGACCTCCGTGTGTATGCGGGTTTCGGGGGTGTTGGGAGTCGCTGGCTGCCGGTCCCGCGATGGTGGAGTGGCTGAAAAAAGAAGTGCCGGCCAACTATCTCCATCGCGATGATTTGACGGCCAAGCGAATTTGCGATCTGGCGGCGACCGGCGACCCATGGGCCCAGAAAGCGGTGGATCGGGAGACTCACTACCTCGGTCTTGGCTTGGCCAACCTGGTGACCATGTTTACCCCCGACGCTATCGTTCTGGGCGGCAGCGTAATGAAAAGCGCGAACCTTTTTCTCGACGGCATCCGCAAGATCATCCGTGAGAGCTGCCAACTCGTCCCATTCGAAAAGACTGAGCTAACCCTTGCCTCCCTGGGAGAAGACGCCAACCTGATCGGCGCCGCCAGAGTCTGGCATCACCGGTTCGCGGGCCGGGGTGGCCACTGATATGAGCATGATCGAGGGCAAATAGCAGGGCGGGAAAGTTCGACTTGGCTACGTTCGCACTCGCTACTAGCACTAAGACTACCAACTCACCAACCGTTGCCGGACTTGTCCGATTCCTTCTGGTCGTTCGTCCGGTTGCGCTTCCTGTAGGCCAGAACCGTGATTCCTACCGACATGAACATCGGTGGAACAATCAGCACCAGGATGCCCGTGCGCAGCCCCTGAATCAACCGATGCCCCGCTCCGGCCGCCTGGGTGTAGCAAAGAGCGCAGCTTTGCGCGTAGCATGCCGAGTTCGCCGCCAAAACGAGAGCGCCGGTAAGTGCCACCTTCGCCCGGTGGGCTAGCCGCAATCCTGCAAGATAAGCCAAGCGCCCTCCTCTATTTCACGAACGGTTTCATGGAGATCAGCCGGAAACTGTCGGCCCAAATCATGTTCAACATAACCAGCACGAACAGCGTGCCCGGAATCAGGGCCAGGCGCAGCGTGGCTTTCTCATCCCGCAAGTGCATGAAGAACATGACCGCCAGATACGCCTGAATCACGGCCAGAATCAGCATGCGCCCGATGGAAGGACCCATAGTCATGGCCACGACGACCTGGATCACCGCGATGGCAAGGATCACGCCGTAAACAATGTAGGTGGTGCCCATGCTGTTGGAATTGTTCGCGCTCATCGTTATGCTCCTGTGGCTGCGGCCGTCTCGGCCGCACGCTCTTCCCGGTTCCTTGTTCTCTCGACTACCGTTTCATGTTCAACAGGTAGATCAGCGGCACCACGAACATCCATACCAGGTCCACGAAGTGCCAGTACAGCGCCCAGATTTCAATGTGCTTGGAAGCATAGCGGCCGGCCTTGTAACCGGAACCCACGACGATGAGTGCGACCACGCCGCCCACCACGTGCGCCATGTGCAGACCGGTGACGGAGAAAAAGGTCGCGCCGAACATCGGCGCTCCCCAGGGATTCTGGAACGGACGAACCCCCTCACCGATAAGGGTCATCCATTCGCGGATGTGCAGCAAGGCGAAAAGAATGCCGCCGGCCGCGGTAATCATGGTCCAGCGAAATGCGGCCTGGCGGTCGTCGGCCTTTGCCGCCTTGACGGCAAACAGTACAGTCAGGCTGGAGCTGACCAGAATGAAGGTCATGAGCAGCGCATTCCAGATGCTTGCCGACTCGAAGACCAGAGGCCAGTCCGCCGCCGAGTTCCGGATATAGCCATACGCCATCAGAACGGCACCAAAGGTACAAGCATCCGAAATGATGAACAGCCACATCACCAGCTTGCTGGAAGGAATGGAAAACGGACTCTCTTCCATTACTCCCGCGCCATGCCCCATTGTCAAATTGCCTTCGCTCACGGTGCCTCCCTCTGAAATTGGCTTACAGCTTCACCCACAGGATGAACAGCAGGTACATCCACAACATCCCCATGAAATGCCAGTAATACGAGGTGGCGTCCAGGGTGCTGCGGCGCAAGGGTCGCCCGGAACTGCGAAACTTCACCATGACGCGCGTCAGCCCGCCCAGCCCGCCCAGCACGTGGACGGCGTGAACTCCGGTGAACACATAAAAGAACGAGCTGTTGGGGTTGGTCGGCAAATACAGCCCCTGCGACCTCAACTTCAGCCACGCCAGATATTGCCCCGCTACAAATACCAACCCGAGCAGCATCGTCAGGTTCAACCACAACGTGGGCCGGGAACGGTCACTCTCCTGCCCGCGCATGAAAACTGCAACCCGATGCCGCGCCAGCTCCAGCGTGATGCTGCTGGCGATCAAGGCCAGCGTATTGAACCAGAGAATCGGAGGGAGAACGATGTGGTGCCAGTCCGTGGCCGAGCCTTCCCGCACATACAGGGCGCTGGTCAGCGCGGCAAATGACATGGCAATCGCCGCCAGGGCCACCCAGATTCCGGTGCGCGTGGGTTCGCCCTTGGGATCGGCCACCGCCCGCAGGCCGCCACCTTCCGGAACCAATCCCCGAATCCCGCCCCCGCCGTTTCCATCGTGCGGCCGCAGGTCCTTCTCGTCCAGCTGGACTGGCGGTGGTTGCAGTGTCGTTGCCATGAATAATCCGTTTCCCTTCCTGACTCGGTTCTGACTGATGCGGCGTGGTCGCTCCGCCAGCTTAAGGCGTCTCTCCCGCTCGCTCCGGCGAAGTCTGCATCAGATAATCGCCCGTCGAACTCTTGACTCCGTATTGATACGGATCGTGGTAGACGACCGGATGCACGCCGCCGAAATTGTCGAACGGCGGCGGCGACGAAGGCGTGGACCACTCCAGCGACGTGCACTCCCACGGATTTGCTGTCGCTGCCGGCCCCTTGAACCGGCTGTAGATCAGGTTGAACAGGAAAATCAGCTGCGCTGCTCCGGTGAACAAGGCGGCATACGTGATGAACTTGTGCACCGGCACCAGCGGCACCAGGAAGTCATCCGTGAAGGCCGAGTAGCGGCGCACATTGCCCGCGAGCCCGAGGTAATGGAACGGCATGAAAATGGCATAGGTGCCGATGAACGACAGCCAGAAATGCCACCGGCCCAGGGTTTCGTTCATCATTCGTCCGGTCATCTTGGGGAACCAGAAGTAGGTTCCGGCAAACACTCCGAAAATGGCGGCCACGCCCATCACCATGTGGAAATGCCCCACCACGAAGTAGGTCGCGTGCAGGTAAATATCAATCGTGGGCTGGGCCAGGAAGAATCCGCTCACGCCGCCGGCCACGAACATGGAGATGAACCCGAGGCAGAACAGCGAGGCGGCGTTAATGCGCAGGTTGGACCCGTACAAGCTGCCCAGCCAGATCAGCGTCATGATGGTCGCCGGGATCGTAATCATCAACGTGGGAAACGAGAACACCAGCGCCGAGAACGGGTTCATGCCGCTCAGGAACATGTGATGGCCCCACACCATGTAGCTGAGGAAGCCGATCGCCATCATGCAGTAGACGATGACTTTGTGGCTCAGAAGAGGCTTGCGCATGTTGTTGATGAGAATGTGCGAGACGATGCCCATGGCGGGCACGATCGCGATATACACCTCGGGATGTCCGAAGAACCAGAACAGGTGCTGCCACAGCAGCGGCGAACCTCCCTGGTGCGGCTGGAGGTGATCGCTTACGTTCAGACCTGACGGGATGAAGAAGCTCGTGCCTCCCACGCGGTCCAGGACCAGGAGCAGGCAGGCGGGCAGCAGAACCGCAAAGGCCAGCAGCGAAATGCAGGAGGTGATGAACCACGCCCAGGTGCAGATGGGCATGCGGGCCAGAGTCATGCCCTTCGTTCTTAGATCGAGCGTGGTCGCAATGAAATTCAGCGATCCCAGCAGCGAGGCGATGCAGAAGACAAAGATCGAGAGTCCCCACAGCGTCTGGCCAAGTCCCTCACCCGGCCCGGAATCTTTCCCGACCGCGCTCAGCGGGGCGTAGGCAGTCCAGCCCGCCAGAGGCGGTCCATCTCCCACGAAAAAGGCTGAGATCAAAATGCAGAATGCGACGAACGTGGTCCAGAACGACATCATGTTGAAACGGGGAAAGGCCATATCTTCCGCGCCAATCTGGATGGGCAGGAAGTAGTTGCCAAACGCGGCGAAGGGCGCGTTAGTCAACACGAAGAACACCATCAGGGTGCCGTGCATGGTCATGAGCGAGAGGTAGTACTCCGGCGTCACCACGCCGCCCGGCGCACCCACCTTCGACAGCCACTGCACAAGCGGGATCGGCGAGTTCGGCCAGACCAGGTGAATGCGCATGATCCAGGAGAGCACCATGCCCGTGACCACGGCGACCAAACCCAGCGCGTAGTACTGCAAGCCGATGATCTTATGGTCCAGGCTGAAAACGTACTTGCGAATAAAGCCCGTTGGCGCTGTGTGGTGTGCTGCGTGTGCGGATGCCTCTGACATTACCCTTCACCTCTCGATGGAGTTGGCACTCGCCGTCCGCCTTCGCGCGGAACGGCGCGGACTGCGCAACTACTGCGACTGCGCCTTCAACCACTTGTCAAAATCGTCCTGCGACATGACGTTCAGATACGCCTTCATGTTGTAATGGCCAAGACCGCAAAGCTGCGTGCAGACGATTTCATACTTGCCCACCTTGGTCGCCGTGAAGTGAACCGACAAATCCAGGCCGGGCACGAAGTCCTGCTGGATGCGCAACTCGCGGACATAGAACGAGTGCCCCACGTCCTTGGCGTGCATCATCAGGTGGATTTCCTTGTTCACCGGAATCACCAGTTCCCCAGACGTAATATCGTCGCGGGCAGGAATATCGTTCTCCGGATCGAGCCCGAAGAAGTTTGAGTTGCCTTCGTCAATCTTTTCGGGGTGGATGCCGCCGAACTTTCCGTCAGGCCCGGCGTATCGGAAATAAAAAGCGAACTGCCCGGCCTGCGCCTGCACCTGGAGCGCGTCCGCCGAGGCAGGTTGGAAGTACACACTGCCCCAAGCTTTCGTCCCCAGCGCCCCCAGAGCGACCGCTTCGGCGCCCACCAGCAGAAGCGCCGCCACCACCAGATACTTCGCGCCACCGGGAAAATTCTTCAGCACTCCATCCTTGCGCCCGCCGAACTGCCACACGAAGACCCCGAGCACCAACTGGGCAGCGAGAAACGACAAGCCCGCCTCGAGCATCGTCTCGTCGAGTTGCTTGTCAATCTCGGACCCGTGCGTGGAGATGTCCTCCGGCGGCGCCAGGGAGATGTTCGATCCAAACCAAGTGTGGGTGACGATGGGAACTGCCGAGGCCAACGCAATCACGATTACCAACACCGCAAATATCTTGCCGCCCATGTTCCCTCGCATTGCCCCGAGCGTCGGGGCGATTGGATTAGGCTGGTGGCCGGCGCCGCAGCGCCGGCCACCGAGAGAAGCGCCTGTTAGTACGGTTTCAGAACGAAGCTGAAGTCAACGGACTTCGTTTCATTGCCAGAAATGGTGACTTCCTGGGTCTGCTTTCCGTCGGGCTCGTGCCAAGCCGTAATCGTATATTTCCCGGGCGGCAGATTGGGCAGACTGAAGCCGCCGTTTTCGCCGGTGATCGAATAGTGGTTGGTCTTGAGCACCACAAACCAGCCGTGCATCCAGGGATGGATGTTGCACTTCACCTCGATGACTTCCGGCTGATCCCATTTGTCTTTGATCGGCGGAGTGCCCGGCGGCTGCGACTTGTTCCACTCACGATTGACTTTGGCCAGAGGATGGATGTTGTGCGAGGTCTGATCTTCGTTGAGCACGTCGAGCTCCTGCCCCGTGTGCATGGCAAGAACATGCGGGCCATATTGACAACCTTTCTGCGTAAAGGTCACTGCTTGAGCGGGCGCATTGGCGTCGTCTGCACCGGCAGAGATATAAACGACGACGTTCGCCAGCGCGTTGTTAGGACCGGTAACGACCCCCTCGGTCATAACCGGAGTCGCGTGCTGCTTGGCGCAGCTGGGCTCCTTCGACATGTCAATCGCCTTCTGTTTGGCCGGTGTCCCGGTATAAGTGACTTTGCCGCTGATCGTGCCGCCGAACATCAGGGCCGGACACAGAGTTGCCATCAGTAGTGCTATGCAGGGCTTGCTCGCGCGCATTTCCTTGCCTCCTGAATCTGCGTGAATTAAGATCGGTTCTAGTTTCCGCCGCCTGCCGTCCGCGTCCCGGACTGGCTGGCCGGCGCTTCGGCTTGTTTCTCTACGTAGGGAGGAATCTTCCCGCCCGCCGCCTTCAGCACGTCATTCTCTTTGCTGTGACGATTGACTTGCAGAGTGCGGAGGAAGTGAACCAGATCCCACGCGTCGTTGGGCTGAATGACGTCCGCGAACGACGGCATCGGCGTTCCATCCACGCCGGTAATGAAGATCTTGTACACGTCCGCATTCGTCGAGCCGCACTTGAAACGGGAATCGTCCCCGCCCGAGGCGAAGTTGTATGGACGGATGGGCTGATCTTTGCTGTCAGTCAGCGTAGAGGCCGAGGGACCGTCACCTTTCCCTTGCGGACCATGACACTTCCAGCATTCCAGTTTGGTGAACAGCGCCTTGCCGTGCGAGATGCTTTCGATCGTCACCGGAGGCTCGGCTGGAATCTTGATCGGGTCACCGGCCTTCTCTTTTTCCCACCGCGGCGAGAACGTCTTGATGTATGCCACCAGGTCCGCCCGCTGCTGCCGGGTGAAGGTATTCCAGATCGGCATGTTGGAGTTGGTGAGGCCGCGGCCGACGGTATCGAATAAATCTTCGTCCGTCGGCAGGATGCCGGTCAGAGTCGAACGGCACTTGAAGGTGGCAATGGTGAAGTCGCGCGGCTTGGGATCGAGCCACACAGCGTTCTCGCCGTTGCCGTCGCCCAGATCTCCATGGCACCCGGCGCAATATCTCCGGTAGTCGGATTTCGCGTCCTGGGAGTGGCCCGTGAGATTGCCGATGTGGCTCTCCATCGCCTTCGGCGGAGTGGGCGGATGGGGCCCGACATCGGGCACATCTTGCGCTCTGGCTACGGTGAATCCGGCCACGAGAACGAAACTCAGAATCACGCTGAAAAAATGCTCTTGGTTCAGTCTCTTCATTGGCAGCATCCTCAATACGAATTCTTCGCGGACGAACTCAGTCGTCCGCGGTTCATTCCCGCTAAAAGGCGAAATCAAATCCGATCAGCAGTTCGCTGGTGTTGATGTTGGTACCAGTCGGGGATGTGCCATCCGAGTGCAGCCAGTTGTACTCGTTGTGCCAGGCGAAACCGGCGCGACTGGTCATGAAAGGGTTGTAGCGATAGCCGACGGTGTAAGTGGAGATGTCGCCGAAGTTGGAAGCCGACCCGGTTCCGCCCATGTATCCCGGCCCATTCGCCTGCTGCGACATTTTGATGGTTTCGTATCGCCCGATGAAGATGAGCTGCGGGCTGTACACGTAGTGAGGTTCGAACAGAACGCCGTTCCAGGTCGGTGCTCGCGAACCTGCCGGGAGCGTCCCGCCCGTGTTGTTAAGTCCGGCAATCCCAAGAGTAGAGGCATCGATCAGGTCGCCGTAACCTTGCCCGAACCACGCGTTATCCCAGCCATGCTGCGTGACCACCTGCAGGTCAACGTGCTGGCCGAAGTAGAACTGGCCGACGAAGCCTTCGCGGTGGAAAGACTTGTTTCCGGTTCCTGAACCGCCAATCGGATTGCCCATATTGGTCAGCCAGGTCGTCGGCGCGTCGCCCAATATGGCGTATACGCCGATGCGCTGCACCCCCGCTTTGCCGGCGTCGAAGGCCTGGCTGGCTGCGAAGAACCCCGTGTAGGAATTGGCCCCGTAGGGCAGGCCTACCTGGCCGTCGTTGGAGCTGAGCAGCGAGATCGAGTAGCGAGTGCGGTCGTCGTAAGAATGGCCCATCAACTCGACCCCCAACTCGTTATCTCCGATTTGGCCGAAGATGTTGCCGTCACCAACCGGCCTGAAATGATAAATCTGGTAAATCCCGCCATTGCCCGTCAGGGTCAGAATGCGTTTTTCGGAAAGCAGGTTATCCAGCTCGAACTTGCCGAACTTGATATTCAGCCAGGGGCTTCCAAACAGATTGTCCAGGCGGCCCATCACTGTCTCGAAGTGAAATGAGGCGGTAGGATCGGACGACGGCAGCACGTAAAAGGAAAAGTTCTTCTCCAGTGTGCCGCCCGTGTGGAAGTCGAGACCGCTGAGGTCAAAGCCGGAAGAAGTAATCCGCGTGACCCCGGTGTCGGTCTGGACTTTCCCCGTGCTTAACCGGTGCCAGATCGGCGTGATGCGGAACGTGACCGGCCAGTACGCTGGGTTCTGCCAGATCGGGGCGTCGCGGTCATTCATCAGCTGGTAGCCGTTGTCCTTGAACTTCTGCCCAAAGTAATTCAGCATCGGCCAGGATTCGTGACACGCCGAGCAGCGGAGGCCGTACTTGCGGGCAAACGCCGGCAGAGCATTTGCGTTTTGGTTGCTGCTCAACAGGAGCAAGATCACAACCAGTGCCGTGGCCGCAAAAGATTGCACCCGCGGCCGCTTCCAGCTAACGTTAGACTGCGTCCCCATACGCATGCCCATCTCCTCACGCAATTCTTGGTCGGACAGATTCCGCATTCCCACAAAATGCAAAGGCGAGATTCACAACATTGGCAAGCGAACCCCTTCACACGCCGCCTGGAGGTACGACTTTTCCCCCATCACAGGTCCTACCACCGTACCGGGGCGGAATCCTACTACGGCTCTGCAATCTCCTGCAAGGGGGTTGTGACAATTTTTTTACAATTCTTTTACAAGCTAACATCCGCCTGCCAGGTGATTGGCTCCAGCCGGATGGCTCGTGAGTTGACACAAGTACGCTGTAGCTGAGAATCTCTGCCATACAGGGGACACGGTGGAAAAGTCGCTCCGGTTACGTTGCTTTCAAGCTTCGGGTTTCAAGCTCAAGTTAGGCGCGGCTTGGCTGTGGAAAACCTGCCTGGCCCTGCTGTGTCTGGCTGTCGCTCTCCAACTTCCCGCCCGCGAAAAGGACGCCACCCAGTATGGGGTGGGCCTCATCATCAATGTTCCGTTTCCAGAAAGCGAAGTCTCCCGGGTGGTGCAAGACGTAGCGCAGAACGGCATCATCCGCGGCACCAAGGAATACAACAAGGACGAATACGTGATGGGCGCGACCCAGGAGTCTTCCGTGCGCGTCTTTCCGTCCTGGACCGAAGGCGGCAGAGTCTTCTACAAGGTGCGTGCCCACGCTCTGGATCCTCGCAATTTCAAGGACAGCGGCGATGTCGGTACTCTGGCAGTCCGTTATATCGTGCAACCTCAGGGCGAGAAGAACACGGTGCTGCGCATTGATGCCATCTTCGTCGAAGATTTCCGCCATACGTCCCATCCATCCAACGGATCGGTGGAAACAGCGGAATACAAGGACATCCACGACCGGCTCGACGCCATTGCAACTATGAAGGCCCAGGCCGTCGAGGCCGAGCAAGAAAAGCAGGAACAGTTGACCAGGAAACAACACCAAGTCCCGATGGAGTCGCCGCCGGTCTCCACCGCCCAAACAGACTCTGCCGTTGCCCCCGCGCCGCCGCCGAAGGAGACCCCACCAACGCAGACTCTCGAACAGCGCGTGCAGGAGTTGCGGCGGCAGGTGGAGCGCCTGGTGAAGTCGCCGGGCGCCCCGCTGAAATCCGCCCCATTTCACACCGCCAGCACGCTGCAGTCCCTGCCTGCCGGCACCGAAGTTCTCGTCGTGATCTCCACGCCTTACTGGCTTGGAGTGGAGACCCATGAGGGCCAGCACGGCTGGATTCTGCGCGCCGAACTGGAGCAGTTGCCGTGAGATCGCGTGAAGCAGTCCCGGTCCCAGCTCTGCTGCGTGCGTTGCGAATCGGTGTGCTGCTGATTCTCGCGGCGGCGCTGGTCGAGGCACAAACCAGTTTCCCGGAACGCGTCTTCCCGCAGTCGAAAACCGCGGTCGAGAAAGCCCTGAAGGCGATGCAGGTCAATCTGTCGGGCCGGCTCCCGGCGCTCGATGGATTCGCAAAGTCCGCAGAGCATTCGCTCGACCGCTACCAGCGTGGTTTTTACCAGGCAACGGTCCAGGTCAGCTCGACCGCCTCCGGAGGGTCGCTGGTACGGGTGAGCGCGAAAGTGACGGCGTGGTACAGCGATCCAGTGGCTTCCCACTCTGGGTACCAAGTGCTGGCCTCCAACGGACGGATTGAACAGGATCTGCTGGACCAATTGGCCGAACAACTTGCCGGGAGTGCGAACGCCAACGACATGGCCGCTCCAGTCGCGCCGGCGAAGCCCTCCGCCAAGCCCGGGTCAACCGAGCCTGCGGTTCCGGTTCCCTCCGCTCCTTCCTCCAGCACTGCAAACGAATTCTCCTCGTCGTTGAGCCAAAGCCTGGAAGCTCAGGAGCGCGCCAGCGCTCAAATGACGAGCCCGCCCAACCTCGCTCCGACAAACAGTTCCCTGCAGGCGGAGGCCGACAGCCTGGAAGAAATTGTGAAGAACGTATCCCATCCCAAGAATCTTGTGGCGGTGAAGAAATTGGGAACGCCGGTGGTCGCGTCTCCCAGCCTGACCGCGAAACCGCTGTTTCTCGCCAGCCTGCACGACGAATTTGAGATGCTCGACTTCAACCGCGACTGGGTGCACGTGCGGATTTCCGGTCTCTCTCGCGGCTGGATATGGCGCAATAGCCTCGAGATGCCGGAAGGCATCCCTGACACAGAAGTTCCGGCTGGGCCCGCTCCGGTAGCGGCCGCGGACTTGTTCCATGTGGTCCGTGAAGAAACCTCTCCTTTCCCCGGCGATTGGGAACCGCTGCGAGGCAAGAACGTCAGGATTTTCTCGGTGCAAAAAATCGACGAGAACGCGAAGGGCGCCGGGCCCAGGGAGCGGCTGGAATATGCGAAATTCCTGCTCGACACAAGCTACACCGAGATGACGCAGAAGCCGCAAGATCTGGCCGGTATCGTATTGATTTTCGATTCCGCCGACGGCGGTATGATTGCGGCCACGGTCGCCACCCTTCAGCAATGGAAAGCCGGCACCCTGTCCGACTCGGCTTTGTGGCACCGGTGCTTTTTCGACCCGCCGGAAACGTTTGATTCCAATGGGGCAGCGGGAAGCCCGTCAAGGTGATCCAACGCGCGAAGCGACTGCCCGTGATAGCCTGACTAACTGGGCGAAATGCGTTTTCCCTTGACAATGGCAGGCGATGGGAATATCTATGCATTCCTTGAGCGCGTAACGGCGTGGGGCCCTTACGTGTTTTCTCTGCAGCCAGGTAAGAACTTTCTGGAACGTTAGACACGGCCTAATTCATGAGCACGATGACACTGCCTCTTTCTGATTTGCGCACCCGGGCGACTTCTCTCCTCCGCGACTATGCCGAACTCACTAAGCTCCGGGTCACGACTCTGATCGTCATGACCGCGTGGTGCGGATACTTCTTTGGCGCGCACCAAGCCGGGAGTTCCTGGTTTAGCTGGGGGCTATTTCATTCTCTGCTGGGCATCGGGCTGGTTTCCAGCGGCACCGCGGCACTCAATGAGGTCATGGAACACGACGTGGACGCGCACATGCGGCGCACGGCGCTGCGCCCGCTTCCGACCGGCCGCATGACTTTGCTGCACGCCACCGTGGTCGGCCTACTGGCAGCCGTGGGAGGCTCGATTTACCTGGCGTTGTTTACCAATCCCCTGACCGGACTGCTGACCTTCCTGACCTCGGTTGTCTACCTGGCGGCCTACACGCCGTTGAAGCGCGTTTCCCCCATTTGCACGTTTGTGGGAGCTTTTCCCGGAGCTATGCCGGGAGTCCTGGGCTGGACTGCAGCCCGCAATCAACTGGAATGGGGAACGCTGGTCTTGTTCGCGATCCTGTTCGTCTGGCAGTTTCCGCACTTCTTCTCGATCGCGTGGCTATACCGCGAGGATTATGCTCAGGGCGGAGTCCGGATGCTGCCCGTCGTCGAAGAAGACGGCCGCTCCACCGCGCGCCGCATCTTGGTGTATTCGGTGGCTCTGATCCCCATCAGCCTTTTACCCAGCTTCATGGGAATGGCAGGCCGCATTTATTTTGTCGGCGCGGTGGTGCTCGGCTTCGCCCTCCTCTACTTTGGGATCCGTCTGGCCTTTCTCAACCTGCCGCTGGCCAGCGCACTTTCGAAGAAGCGCGCCCGTCAGGTTCTGCAGGCCACGGTGATTTACCTTCCGCTGCTCTTTGCGCTGATGATGAGCAACTCCGCGCGGCCGTGAGCCAACAGGACCTGGGCGGCCGGGCCGGTTCTTCCTGACTGCATCCGACCCCACTCCACTACTGGTTCTGCGCCGTCTGCTTGACCGCCAGGTCCGGCGGTGGCCCAACGTTGTCAGGCAACTGCGCCGTCAACGAGTCCAGAAACGCCAACAGGTCGTCGCGTTCATCGAACGACAAGAAATCCAGGGGGTGGATTTCCTTGTGATCTGATGCAAACTGATGCGCAACCTAAAGGCGAATGAACAACTTGTCATTTGTCGCATGTCGAATTCATTGTGTCGCTGATCCTCTTCCTCCTGGGGAGTATCAGCGCTGGCAACAAACGTGCATTGATCTTTGGGCGACGATTGTTGCAAGCTTAAGACCAAGCTGAAGACAAGGCTCCAACTGACAGAGAATGGGACGCCAGCCTGCGCCCGGAAACTCCGAGCGCAGGCACTAGCACGCTGGCTTCTTGCAGTGCTCGCTCCCTCATGTTTGCTGGCCCTGGTCTCCACTTCTTCTTCTGCTCAGATTTCTCCCGGCCCGTTGTCGCGACCGCACCAGTCTCTGAACGGATCCACGAACTGCGCAAGTTGCCACAAGTTCGGTGGGCAGGCGGCTCTGAAATGTCTGGAGTGTCACAGCGAGATAGCCACCCGGCTCTCCGCCCGCAAAGGCCTGCACGCCACCTATAACATTCCGCCCGGCTCCAGCCAGGAGTGCGCACGCTGCCACTCCGAGCATAACGGGGAAGACTTTTCCCTGATCAAGTGGGACACCAAGACCTTTAACCACAGAGAAACCGGCTACCTGCTCGAAGGCAAGCACGCCGGTGTGGCCTGCAACAAGTGCCACAACGCTTCCCGGGTTTCTTCTCAGGACCGGACGGCGATCAAAACCAAAGACCTCAATCGCACCTACCTCGGCCTCTCAACCGCCTGCGCAACTTGTCACGAAGATCCCCACAAAGGCCGCCTCGGACCCACTTGCCAGCAATGCCACAACTTCGAAGATTGGAAGACCGTCAAGGTCGAGCAGTTCGATCACTCGAAGACGCGTTATCCCCTGACCGGGCTGCACGCCCAGGTGCAATGCGCCAAGTGCCACACCAACGGGCCGGACGGAAAACCGCAGTACGTTGGCATTCCCTTCAGCCAGTGCGCCGACTGTCACAAGGATCCCCACCACGGCAGCTTTAAGCAGACTTGCGAATCCTGTCACAACACGAGTGGATGGAAGAAGATTTCTCTCCAGGCGGTAAACGAGCGCTTCGATCATTCGAAAACGAAATATCCTCTCGAAGGCAAGCACGCCACGGTGGATTGCGCGCAGTGCCACGCCAGTGGAGATTTCAAGAAACCACTGGCCTTCCAGAAGTGCATGGATTGCCACAAGCCCGATCCGCACAACGGCCAGTTCGCCAAGCGCGTGGACGGCGGCGAGTGCGCTTCCTGCCACACAGTCCAGGGCTGGAAGCCCTCGACGTTCACCGTCAAGGAACACGCGTCGAGCGCGTATCCGCTGCAGGGCGGGCATGCCCGCGTCGAGTGCGCGCAGTGCCACATCCCGAAGGGCAAAGACACCCTTTTCAAGGTCAAGTTCGAGCGCTGTACGGATTGCCACGGCGACCGCCACGCAGGTCAGTTCGTCGCTGCGCCTTATTTCAACGCCTGCGACCGCTGCCACAATCTGGACGGGTACAAGCCCTCCACCTTCAGCATCGGCAAGCACAAGCAGACACGGTTCGTTCTTACCGGCGGACACATCGCGGTCCCCTGCGCCGACTGCCACAAGGAATCGGCCGAATTCCAGCCCAAGCCGTCAGCCATCTATCACTGGAAGAACCTGGACTGCACCAGTTGCCACGCCGATCCGCACAAGGGACAGTTCAAAGAGCGCATGCAGCAGAAACGCGCGGATGGTTCGCGAGCGGGCTGCGAAGCGTGCCACAGCACCAAGTCGTGGAAGGAGTTGTCCGGCTTCGATCACTCCAAAACTACATTCGCGCTCACCGGAGCGCACCGGGCGACGGCCTGCCGCGACTGCCACAGGCCTCCTAACCTGGAAACGAAGATGTCGAATGTGGACTTCAAGGCGGCGCCTTCCCAGTGCGAAGACTGTCATGAAGACGTTCACGGAAAGCAGTTCGCCAAAGGCGACATCACTCGCTGCGTGGACTGCCACACCAGCATGAAGTGGAAGCCTTCGCGGTTCGACCACGACAAGAGCACCACGTTTCCGTTGCGCGGCGCGCATCAGAACGTGCGCTGCGCTGAGTGCCACAAGCTGACGAAAGTGGTTGCCGCCAAGACCGTGCTCTTCTACAAGCCCACACCCAGGGACTGCGCTGTATGCCACGGCCCGACCAATCCCGTGCCCAAGTCAAAGAGTCCCGCTCCGAGCAGTGCACCTTCCAGCCAGATGTAGGCAGCCCGTCCACTTGGTTACCAAAGGTACCTGTCCTTTCAGCGTCGCAGGGTTTGCAATCTTGCGCATTTCCTTATCCGCCAAGTGTATTTCTCAGAGTTGTAAGTCTTCTTCCTGCGCGAATCTGTACCGATAGCGCGCAGGGCATTCAGAAAAATTAGAACGCTCTAATTCTTGCGGAAAAAAGTGCGCAGCGACGGGCAGAACTTACATTTGAAGCCCTTTGGTAATCATGGTCGTAATAGGAACCATAGCAACCAAGAGAGGGCCGAATCGGGCGTTGCGGGCAGGCACTTCTGTAACTTTCAGCATAGGTGCCCGATTCACTAATCTAATTGGACTGGTAATTGCTGCATTCTGCATCACTCTCTTCGTGGGTTGTCCAGGTTTGCCGTTGACTTGGACAAGGGGCAATTCATCTTGGCATACGTGGGTGTACTCAATCTGGTTGGAGTCCTGTTGTTGGCTTTCTCCGGGTCTGCCGGGGTACCGACGCCGCAGGTCTCCGGAGGTACGCACAGCCCGCACGGCAATCTTAATGTTCCCTGCCAGAACTGCCACACGGCAAACGGATGGCGGCCCATCCGTGCGGTTCCGGAATTCGATCACAACCAGACGCGCTACCCCTTGCGCGGCATGCACCAGTCGGTGACCTGCACCCAGTGCCACGTCAAGCCGGTGTTCACGAGCGTGGGACAGCGCTGCCAGGATTGCCACGCTGACATTCACCGGCGGCAACTGGGGGCGAACTGCGAGCAGTGCCATACCGTCCGGGGATGGCAGGTCTCGGTCCAGCAGATTCAGCAGCATAACAATCGCTTCCCGCTCACCGGTGCGCATGCGGCGGTGGACTGCGACACTTGCCACAAAGGCGCGGCCAACAGCCGGTTCCAGACCATGTCCACGGAGTGTTATTCCTGCCATGCGGCGGACTTCCAGGGCACCACGAACCCGAATCACGTCAGCGCCAAGTTTTCCACTGCCTGCGATACCTGCCACACGACGGACAACTGGCTGAATGCGAAGTTCGATCACAACACGACCGGATTCCCTCTGACGGGCGGCCATGCCGTACCGCCTCGCGAGTGCACCGACTGCCACGTGAACAACAACTACAACCTCACGACGACAGCCTGTTACTCGTGCCACCAGAAGGATTTTGCCGGCGCCACCAGCCCGGTCCCGCACGCCGGTTTTCCCACCACCTGCGAGCAATGTCACGACACCGTGCAGTGGAGCAATGGCAAGTTCGACCACTCCACCACCGGGTTCACCCTTACAGGGATGCACACGGTGCCGCCCCGGCAGTGCACCGACTGCCACGTGAACAACAATTACACGCTGAACAACACCACCTGCGTGTCGTGCCACTTGAAGGATTTCCAGGGCACAACCAACCCGAACCACGTGGCTTTGAACTTCTCGCAGACCTGCGAGACCTGCCACACGACGGCAGGCTGGTCCCCGGCGACTTTCGACCACACGACGGTGAATTTCCCGCTGACCGGCATGCACACGGTGCCGCCGCGGCTGTGCACCGATTGTCACGTCAACAACAACTACAACCTGACCACCAACACCTGTGTGTCGTGCCACCTGAAGGACTTCCAGAACGCGACGAATCCCAATCACGTGGCGGGCGGCTTTGCTCAGACTTGCGATACCTGCCACAACACCTCCGCCTGGCAGCCGGCGACGTTTGACCACTCCAAGTCCGGCTTCCCGCTTACGGGATCGCACATGGTGCCGCCGCGGCAGTGCGCCGATTGCCACGTCAACAACAACTACAACATCACCAACACGACCTGCATCAGCTGCCATCAGACCGACTACAACAATGCCACCACGCCGGTGCCGCACGCGGGCTTCCCCACGACCTGCCAGAATTGCCACGACACCACGGCGTGGACCGATGCCACTTTTGATCACTCCACCACGGGGTTCCCGCTGACGGGCATGCACACCGTGCCGCCGCGGCAGTGCACCGATTGCCACGTCAACAATAACTACAACCTGAACAGCACGGCCTGCGTGACCTGCCACCTCAAGGACTACCAGGGAACGACCAACCCGAACCACGTCTCGGCGAACTTCCCGCAGACCTGCGACACTTGTCACGACACAAGCAACTGGACGGATTCGACGTTCAATCACGCCAATACCGGATTCCCCCTGACCGGTTTGCACACGGTGCCGCCGCGGCTGTGCACCGATTGCCACGTCAACAACAATTACAACCTGAACAGTACAGCCTGCGTGACCTGCCATCTGAAGGACTACCAGGGCACGACGAACCCGAACCACGTTACGGCGAACTTTCCGCAGACCTGCGACACCTGCCACAGCACCTCGACCTGGCTGAATGCGACGTTCAACCACAACAGCACTGGGTTCCCACTGACGGGCAACCATATGGTCCCGCCGCGGCAGTGCACCGATTGCCACATCAACAACAATTACAACCTCACCAACACGGCCTGCGTCTCCTGCCATCAGACCGACTACAACAATGCCACCACGCCCGTGAACCACGTTGCCGCCGGCTTCCCGACCACCTGTGAAACCTGCCACGACACGGTGCAATGGAGCGATGGCACCTTCAACCACACCACGACGGGTTTCGCGTTGACCGGCAACCACACGGTGCCGCCGCGGCTGTGCACCGACTGCCACGTCAACAATAACTACAACCTGACCAGCACGTTGTGCTACACGTGCCACCAGAAGGACTACGCCGGCACGACCAATCCGAACCATGCGACGGCTGGCTTCCCAACTCAGTGCGAGCTGTGTCACGACACGACCGTCTGGACCGATTCCACCTTCAATCACAACAACACGGCATTTCCACTGACCGGCATGCACACGGTGCCGCCGCGGCAGTGCACGGACTGCCACGTCAACGGCAACTACACCACGCTGCCCACGACCTGCGTCGGCTGCCACCAGACCGACTACAACAACACGACCAATCCCGGCCACGCCGCGCAGCCGCAATTTTTCCCGACCACGTGCCAGAACTGCCACAACACAACGGCCTGGACCGGCGCCACGTTCAACCACACCCAGTACACGCAGTTCCCGACCAACCACGGCAATGCCAACGGAGTGTGCTCCACGTGCCACATCAATTCGAATGACTACTCGGTGTTCCAGTGCACGGGCTGCCACGGCGGAAATAACGCGGCCAACTTCCATCACGAAAATGTTCCGGGCTACGTCTACAACAGCATTAATTGCTATCAGTGCCACCAGAGCGGACATGGCGGATAGAACGAGTTTGGCGTGAGACGTGCTCGTCACGTAGCGAAGCGCAGAAGAATTTCGGCGGCAGTCGGAGCGCCAGCGAGTGTTGACCAACAATGACGGCAGTCCAGAAACAACTGGGGACGTGGATGCTCTTGTTGTCTTGTGCCGCGGCTCAGAGCCCCGCCGGGAAGGCCACGGTGCAAAGCGTCTCAGCGCTGCGCGCGGGAACCGGCGTGCGGGTGGAAGTTACGCTCAGCGCTGCCGTCCAGCCCTCGGTTGAAACGGCGGTTCATCCCGACCGGATCCTGATGGATTTTCCCGACACCACCTGCAACGACAACGCGACCAATGTTGCAGTCAACGCGAATGGTGTGCGCCGTGTGCGCGCCAGCCAGCACAGCACCCGCCCGCTGATCGCACGCGTGGTTCTCGATCTCGATCAGGCCCATCCCTACACGCTCAAGACGGAAGGGAACCGCGTCATTCTTACTGTGGACGCGGCAGAAAATGCCCGCAGCGCATCCCCCCGCACTGCTTCCCAAGGAGCACCGGTCGCGGCTACTTCGGGCAACCTGCTTGGAGTGTTCCGGAAAAAACGGGATGCGCCGCGGCCGGTCGCACCGGATAACACGGCCTACAATCCTTCTCCCGCGCCACCCCCGACACCGGCAGGTCCACCGTTCGAGCCGTCGTCTGCCAACGCAGCGGGCTCGACACTTCCTGCACCGCCGCCCCCTGTCGCGCAAAGCCAGCCGGCCAACGTTCCCGCGCAGAACTCTGCAGGGCAAGCTTCTTTCGAACAGAATCAGATTGCCGTTGCGAAGCCGGGCGCCGCCGCAGGAAATTCGTCTGCTGCCGTTTTCCCTGCAACCGAACCCTCGGCGCCAGCCGCACCACCGTTGCCGGCTGCCCAGAACGACTCATCCCCAACGACCGTGGCTGCCGCCCCTGTAGCCGAATCGAACTCACCCGCTGCCGCGCCGCCGCAAGCTCCGGCGAGCGATGAGTCCGCAAACACAGCTACAGCCGCTCCCGCAGCAGAAGCGGGCGCATCGGCTGCCGGAACGCCCATGGTGATCGCTCGTGCTGATGATCCCAGCTTGCGCACCGTGTTCAAAGTGAAATACGTGGCCGAGGGCGTGGCGTATCTGGAGGGTGGCCGCGCGCAAGGCCTGACGGAAGGCATGAAACTCGAAGTTGAGGAGACGAACTTGCCGGCGCGGCAGGGAGACAGCGCCGCGATCTCCGATCCGCGAGTGGTGGCTGAGTTGGAAGTCACGGCAGTCGCGGAAACATCCGCGGTGACCGACATTTATGCCCCCAAGCGTCCGGTGAAAGCCGGCGATCTGGCCTATCTCTCAAGCGGCGACGCCGAAGCTCTGGTACAGCAGCGGGCCCTGAGCGCGACACGGCAATATCCGGCGGTGATTTCGTTTACCGAGGGCGACACGCTCGATGAGGAAGTGCGCGAGCAGGTGCCTCGCCCGCCGCTGCCTTCGGTGAACCGCGCTCGGGGCCGCATCGGGCTCGACAACATCGAGACGATCAGCCACGGCGCCAGCAGCGTCACCAGCACGGACATGGGCATAGCTTTCCGCGGCGACATTACACGGATCGGTGGCACCTACTGGAACCTCAGCGGTTATTGGCGCGGGCGGCTGACCAAGGAATCGGCAGCCAGCCAGCAAACGCTCCAGAACCTGATCAACCGTACGTACCACCTCAACGTGACCTACGACAACCCCAACTCGACGCTGGTCGCCGGCTTCGGCCGCCTGTACCTGCCCTGGGCGCCCAGCCTAGACACCATTGACGGAGGCTATTTCGGCAAGCGACTCTCCAAGGGCACGGTGCTCGGCATTTTTGGCGGTTCCACGCCCGATCCCTCATCCTGGGACTTCAGTCCGAACCGCGCGATCGGCGGAGCGTTCATCAACTTCGAAGGTGGTGAATACGACGGCTTCCACTACAGCAGCACCTCGGGCGCCGGGATGAGCATGGTGAAGTGGGCGGCCAACGACCCGTTCATCTTTTTCGAAGATTCAATTTCCTACAAGCGAGATATTGCGGTTTACGAGTCGGCGCAGCTGGATAGTCCCAAGGGAAACACCCAGACGCCCGCGCCTGGACCCGGGCTGGGGCGCAACTTTTTCACCCTGCGCGTGAACCCTCATCCGCGCCTCGAACTGGATGCCAATTACAACTACTTCCGGCAGATTCCGACGTACGATCCGACCTTGATCGGCACCGGTCTGCTGGATAAGTATCTATTCCAGGGATTCAGCGCAGGAGGCCGCCTGGAAATATGGAATCAGGTTTGGATCTCCACCAATCTCGGCCGCAGCAACGGCACCGGCGACACCAAGTCTTCGCTCAATCAGATGTACGGCATCACTTACGGACGGGTGCCGTGGTTGAAGGTGCGTGCTGACGTTCGCTATTCCCGCTTTAATAGTTCCTTCGGCGCCGGATCGTATAACTCGGTTTCCCTTTCGCGGCAAATGAGCGATCGGTTGCGCCTGGAACTCCTGGTGGGACAGCAGAACTTCGCTTCTCCGATCACCATCAACACCCGCTCCCGCTTCCTCACCGGCACCGTGGAAACCACTCTGGGGCCGCACTATTACCTGCAGAGTAATTTCACCACCAATCGCGGAGACTTGAGTTACGACCAGTTCATGTTTTCCATGGGCTATCGCTTCGACTCGAAAAGGAAGGGCGAATGACTCGCATAGCAATCGTTTCGCAATCCCGCCGCGGTATCGCCATCCTGATCCTTCTGGTGGGAGTCTGTCTCGCGGGCACCACACCGGCTTCCCCGGAAGCGCAGAAACTGAACGATCTGCTGGCGCGCACCGCCGACCAGACGTCCGGATTCCTCGATGAGTTTTCCAACGTGAAATGCACGGAACTGGTGCGGCAGGAGAAGCTAGGCAAAGACGACAAGGTTGTGCTCAAGGAAGAATCCGCCTTCGACTACCTGGTGATCCTGAACAACACCGGCGGCGAACTGAGCCTTTCGGAGTCACGGCTTGCGGTGCACGCGGCGAAACCGGACCGCAAGAACACCCCGATGCTGCTGAGCAACGGATTCGCCACGCTGTTCCTCGTCTTTCATCCCTACTACGCCGAGGCCTTCCAGTTCGCCCTGGCGGGCGAGGAAGTTTCGGGCGGCAGGGTCCTGGAGAAGGTTGCCTTTCATCATGTTTCCGGCATGAAATCGCCGGCGGCGCTGGCCCTGCGCGGCAGGGAGTATCCGCTGGAACTCTCCGGGACGGCCTGGATCGATCCCCAAACCGGTTCGATTGCGAAAATTGAAGCGGGAATCGCGGATACGCTGACGGATGTAGGACTGAAGTCGCTGACTTCCGAGATTGATTTCGCCCCCGTGCCGTTCGCCGATTCCAAACAGGTCTACTGGTTTCCGGCGCAGGCGCGAGTGGAGGTCGAGACCCCCCGGCAGCACTGGCGTAACTTGCACCAGTTCACGGCATACAAGAAATTCTCAGTGAGCACAGAGGAACAGGTCATCAAGAAATGAGCGCAAACGCTACCGCAACCGTGGGTATCGCCGACCGGACCAACGCCGCACCGGACGCTGAGAGAGGCCATCGTGTGCGTCTCTATGCTCTGTACGTCTTGGCCATCGCCACCAATCTCGCCATTTTCATCTATGGCTTCGACTACTACAAACTCTCGTCTCTCGACCGTCCTTTTTCGCCGAAGCACCACATGCTGCGGCCCAGCGGTCCGATTGGCCTCTATCTGGGATTCCTGGGAGTAGCTTTGTTCGTGGGAATTTTCCTCTATCCGCTGCGCAAGCATTGGCCATGGCTGGGGCAGAAAGGGACGACGCGGCACTGGCTGGATATCCACGTACTCATGGGGCTGACGGCGCCGTTCATCGTTGCCTTTCACTCGACGCTGAAATTCAAGGGCATCGCCGGCATGGCGTTCTGGATCATGTTTGCCGTATCAGCCAGCGGTGTGGTCGGGCGCTACCTCTATGCCCAGATCCCGCGCAAAGTGACCACGGCGGAGCTTTCCAGGAAGGAACTGCAGGAACTGCAGGACCGCCTGGCGCACCAGCTTGCGGCACAGAATCTGCTGCCCGAAGCCGACCTGCGCGCCCTGTTACGCCTTCCCGATGCCAACCGCGTACAACGCCTGCCCATCGTGATCGCGCTCGTGTACATGATGATTCTGGATGTGACCCGCGTATTTCGTGTGGCCCGGCTGCGGCGGCACGCGCTCAGCTTCGCCGAGTCCCTCCAGACCCTGGTCGGATTCCTGCCCACCCGCCATCGTGAGGTCGAAAAGGCGATTCACGCCGCCGCCGAAGAAGCCGCGCTCTCCAAGAGAATCCTGTTCCTCTCGCGCTCGCAAAAAGTGTTCCATCTCTGGCACGTCGTGCACAAGCCTTTCAGCTACGCGTTTGCCGTGCTGGCCCTGCTGCACATCGGACTGCAATTCTTTCTGGGGTATTTCTGAGGGGCCGGCGATGGAGACCCTGATCACTTACGGCGTTGGCGGACTCATCTGCCTCTTCTTTCTTGTGGGCTATCTCAAGAGCCTGAAGAAGAGAGAGGCCCGCGCCCACGAGGCTGCCGAAAAAGGCAAGTTGTTCTCCGAGGGGCCCAAAGCGCAGCATCCCCACATTGATACCAACTACTGCATTGGCTGTGCGACCTGCACCAGCGTCTGCCCGGAGGGCGACGTTCTGGCGATGATCGGAGGCAAGGCCGTCATCGTCAACGGATACAAGTGCATCGGCCACGGGCTGTGCGCGGAGGCTTGTCCCGTCGGGGCCATCACGATGGTCCTGGCCAGCCCCAGCATGGCCGGCGACCTGCCTCATCTGACACCGGAGCACGAGACCACCGTGCCCAATCTTTTCATCATTGGAGAACTGGGCGGACTGGCTCTGATCAAGAACGCGGTAAATCAGGGCCGCGACTGCATGGATACGATCGCCGCCCGGCTCAAAGCGCATGGCGCGCCCCATCCCATCCCCGGCGTCTACGACGTGCTCGTGGTCGGAGCAGGGCCGGCGGGAATCAGCGCTTCGCTGCGCGCCATCGAGCACAAGCTCAACTACCTGACCATCGAGCGCGATGAAGTGGGCGGAACCGTGGCCAAATACCCGCGGCAAAAACTGGTCATGACCAGTCCGGTCGAGTTCCCCATGTATGGCCCGTTCAAAAAGCTGCAACTCTCTAAAGAACAACTGCTGTCTTTTTGGGACATGATTCTGAACCGCTCCGACTTCAATGTTTCCACTGGCGAGAAAGTGGAGGACGTCCAACGAGGAGAAGACGGCGTCCTCACCGTAGTCACGGGCACGAATCAATATCGCGCACATGCAGTCATCCTTGCCCTCGGACGCGCCGGCGAACCACGCAAACTTGGCGTCAAGGGAGAAGACTTACCCAAAGTGATGTACCGCCTGATCGAGGCCGATCACTACATCAACAAAAAGATCCTGGTCGTCGGCGGTGGAGACAGCGCCGTCGAAGCGGCCATGGGGCTGGCCACCCAGGCCGGCAACCAGGTGACGCTTTCCTACCGCAGCGAGCGCTTCAGCCGCATCAAGGGGCGGAACGCCAAGCGCATCGAAGATTGCATGCGCTCCGGAAAACTGAAAGTCCTGTTCAACTCGAATCCGGTGGAGTTCAAGCCGGAATCGGTGGTGCTTGATGTCAGCAACACGTTACAGGAAATGCCCAACGATTTCGTCTGGATTTTTGCCGGCGGCACGCCGCCCAACGCCTTCCTCAAGAAAATCGGCGTGGGTTTTGGCGCTCGCGACCTGACGCCCGAAGCCAGCCGAGAAGCCAAGCGGGCCGACTCAGACCGGAAACAACTCGTGCAGGTTGCCTCCGGCCCCGCCCACTGAGAGAAGATCGGCACTCCGCTGGACTGGGTTTCCCCACTCTTTTGCTACTAGGCGCGTCAGGTTGTTGGCGCCACACAGGACAGTCAATTTCAATTACGTACACGCGTTTCTGTGGGAGCGGGCTCGATTGCAGATTTGAATGCGCTGATTCCGGCTAATTCGGATGAATCGGTATCACTTTCCCGGCCTTGCAGCTAGCCAAGGAACTAGCTGGTTCGGAAGAGAACGCAAAGGAGACAAGCTTGAAATCCAGAATAATGAGAAAAACCGGGATAGCTAACTTATTGAAATGATGGTGGCCAGGGACGGAGTTGAACCGCCGACGCCAGCCTTTTCAGGGCTGCGCTCTACCACCTGAGCTACCTGGCCACGTTTCGACGCCCGCTGGCGGCGGGCTGCGAGGCTTGTTTCGCTTCGAGCTGATTGTGCCGGGATGCCGGTCGGACGAAGCAGATCCAACGCCGGAAGCGTGCGGAACGTTCTCGATTATAGCAACCGGGCAGGATTCCCTCAACGTCGCCCATCACTGCTAGCCTGCAAAACTTCTCACGAACTCCACCAGACTTCGCAGGGCAATGCCTGAGGGTCCCTTCGCAATCCACGGTTTCTGTTCTTCCATCCACGCCGTGCCCGCGATGTCGAGATGGATCCAGGGCGTGTCTTCGGCGAACTCTTTCAGGAACATCGCGGCGTTGATGGCGCCTCCCCAGCGTCCGCCGGAATTCACAATGTCGGCGATCGAGGAACGGATCTGCTCTTTGTATTCGTCGTCGAGCGGCATGCGCCACATCTTTTCGCCCGCTTTGGCGTTGGCCCTGTGAAAGCGCTCGTACATGTCGTCGTCGTTGGCGAAAATTCCTGCGTTGTTGTGGCCCAGCGCAACCACGACCGCGCCCGTCAGCGTAGCTGCATCCACCAGATGGGTGCACCCAAGCTGCCGCGCATAGTAAAGGCCGTCGGCCAGCACCAGCCGGCCCTCGGCGTCGGTATTGATGATCTCAATGGACTTGCCCGACATGGCGATCTGCACGTCGCCCGGCTTCTGGGCTTTGCCCGAAGGCATATTCTCGGTCGCGCACACAATGCCAATGACCTTGACTTTCGGCTTCAGTAGCGCGATGGCGCGCATGGCGCCAATCATGGTCGCGCCGCCGGCCATGTCGTATTTCATCTTCTCCATGCCGTCGGCGGGCTTGATCGAGATGCCGCCCGTATCGAAGGTAATTCCCTTCCCCACCAGGCCCAGCAGCGGCTTCTCGGGTGCGCCCGCCGGTTCGTATCGCATGACGATCAGCGCGGGTGGCTCGTCGGAACCTTGCGCGACGCTCCAGAACGCGCCCATCTTCAGTTCTTTGATCTTGTCGGCGCCATACACTTCGCATTTCAACCCGACCTCGGCGGACATCTTCTTCGCGCGCTCGCCCAAGATCGTGGGCGTCATGCGATTGGAAGGCTCATTCACCAAATCGCGGGTAAAATTCTGCGATTCACCGATGATCTGCGCTTCGGCGGAGGCCTTATCCAGCGCGGCTTTGTCGGTGTTGCCGCTGGTGACGATGGTCAACTCGTCAATCTTCTGATCCTTGCGGTCGCTGCGGTAGTAGTCGGGGTCGAAATTTCCCACATGCGCGCCTTCCACAATCGCGCGCACGGCTTCTTCCGCGGGAATGCCCGGCGGAGCGACAAATGCGAAGCTGCGAATACCGCGAGTCTTCAAGGCGCGCACAGCGGCGCCGGCGATGCGCCGCAGGTCGTACCCGGAGAATTTCTGTGCGCTCCCGCCGCTGATCAGAAGCAGGCGCTTCGCCTTCAGCCCCGCGGGCTTGTGCAGCAGGTTCGTTTCACAGGACTTGCCGGTCAGTTCGCCGCTGGCCAGCAGGTCGGCTACGACCGACTGCACCACGGGGTCGGCGGCGGCGACTTTCAGTTGCGGCTTCTTGTCCTTTTCCTTCGGCGCGGGTTCCGCGTGGTCCAGCACCACGGCAACCAGGGATTCGGCTTCGACTTCAGCGGGAACGGAAAGAGAAATCGTCGTTTTCATAGTTGGGTATGAGGTCGTCAGTTGAGCATTCCAGTATCGTCGGCAAGAAGGTAAAAGCGCAAGCGGCCTCCTGTCTGTATCGCCGGGATCATAGCGGAATACGCCAAGAAGGTTCCCCGTCCTGCTTTTTCCAAAAGAATGATCCGCGGGCGGGCCGTTCTAGATATCGCCGGGTAAGAGCGACCGGTGCGCTACTTCCTGGCTGCGGAGCCGCTCATCGAGTGCGAGGCGATCAGGAGTTTGCCCTGGTCGCTATCAATCGCGTCGAGATCGAAGAAGATCTCATGCTCGCCGAATTCTCTTATTCGGAAGTAATAAACCTTGCCGGCCTCGGCGTTGAAGTGCGCCAGGCTGACCGCTTTGCTCTGGTAGTCGAATCGAGATTGCCAATTGGTACAAAGGTGATGCTCGCCCGGACTGAGAGAAAGCGAAATGTGGTAGTTGTGACGGTTGATCGCTCCAACCCAGGCACCATCCACGCCGACCTTTACCGTAACCCCCGCCCCGATGATATTGTTCGCCGCGCCATCGTCTTCGATAACGTACGCGAGCGCCTTGCCGGCTTCGGGCTGAGATCTGGAATGCTGGGTCGGGTCCGGCTTGATGGCGAGGCGAACGTCTTTGGGACCGCAGGCGGACATAGCTGATGCTATGTCCTGGTCTTGAGCAAGGGCGGAAGCGGCGAAGAAGATCGTCGCTGAGATCGTCGCTGAGAAGATTGTAAGAAGAACGCTTTTCATGAGATTCCTCCGGCTGGGAGGCGTTGGATGGACTAGTTCGCGGGGAACTGTCCGTTCGTTCCGCAGCGCTGAACCAGCCATGCCATCAGTATGAGGCTCTGGGACGATTCGAGGATGTCTAGATTTTTATGATTTTGCAACAGTTTGTAAGAGAACGCTGCGCGCTTCAGAGCGATTGGACACTGGGGAACAAGTTGGCCAACCTAGCCGTATCCTCCCTCGCACGCCGACGCAGGGATGACTCCGGTCCAACCCCTGGCGTATGATTCAAACCCGCAGCCCTTACAGGTGAGGTTGTTCATGCAGATTCGATGGAAGCTTGTCGTTCTGGTTGTCGCAGTTGTCTTCGGAGTTACCTCGCTCATCAGCCGGGAGACGGCCTCGGCCGCTCCGCAGGCGGCAGCCCCCGCCAAGACGGCCAGCGCCGCGAGCGCCGAACCAGGCGGCGCCTTGTCCATCCCCGACACCACACTGGCCATCAACTCACCCACGCCCATGTCGCAGCGCGTGGTGCACTACGAAATCGACGCCAGGTATGACGCGGTCAAGCACACTGTGGAGGCGACCGAGATTCTCACCTATCACAATCTGACCGGGCAGGCGCTCGACCATTTCCCCTTCCACCTTTATTTGAACGGCTTCCAGCCCAAGGCGACCTGGGTGAGCGAGGCCAAGCTCGTGGGCAATCGCGACACTTCCTACGCCAAGTGGGAAGAAAAAGAATACGGCTCGGAGGAAATCAAGAGTTTCGAAGTGGTCGGGCAGGGAGACCTTACCAAGGATCTGCAGTACATTCAGCCCGACGACGGCAATAAAGACGACAAGAGCGTGGTGGACGTTCACGTGCCCAAGCCCATCGCTCCCGGCGCCTACGTGCAGTTCAAGATTGCGTTTCACGATCAGATGCCCGAAACCCAGGCGCGCACCGGCTGGAAGCGCGATTTCGTGCTCGGCGGGCAATGGTTCCCGAAAGTCGGCGTGTGGTGGCAGGGCGCGTGGAATTGTCATCAGTTTCACGCCATGACGGAATTTTTCGCCGATTTCGGCGTGTACGACGTCAAGCTCACCGTCCCGCAGAACGAAGTCGTGGGCGCGAGCGGCGTGCTGGTTGAAGAAAAAAGCAATCCGGACAACACCAACACGTTTACTTATCACGGCGATGACATCCACGACTTTGCCTGGACCGCCAGCCCGCGCTACAAGGTCAAGGACGACGGCGTATTCCAGGGGCAGATGGGTCCGGTGAAGCTGCGCTTCCTGCTGCAGCCTGCACATTGGGATCAGGCTGAACGCCACGAGCGGATCATCAAGCAAACCCTCGAACACTTCGAAAAATGGTATGGACCATATCCCTACAAGACGTTGACTGTGGTGGATCCGGAGCCTGGTTCGGCTGCGGGCGGCATGGAGTACCCCACGTTCATCACCGGCGACACCAGTTGGTGGGCGCCCGGGGGCATACATTTGCTCGAACTCGTGCTGGAACACGAATTCGGACATCAGTACTGGTACGGCATGGTGGCGACTAACGAATTCGAAGATGCCTGGATGGACGAGGGCATCAACAGCTACACCGAAGTCAAGGTGCTGGATTCAATCCTGGGCAAGGACACTTCCATATTGAACATGGCGGGAATCACGGCTGGAGAGCGCGAGCTTCAGAGGCTCGGCTACATCAGCGTGGCCGACCTCGATCCCATAGCCCAGAAGGGTTACGACTACGCCACCTATAACTCTTACGGCGGCATCACCTACGGGAAAACCGCGAGCGTGCTGCTGACGCTGGAGGGCATCATCGGCGAAGACACCATGGCGAAAGCCATGCACACCTACTTCATGAAGTACCGCTTCACCCATCCCACCAAAGAAGACTTCCTCAAGACGATCGAAGAGGTTGCGGGCAAGGATCTGCGCTGGTACTTCAACCAGGCCGTGTACGGATCGAAGGTGATGGATTACGAAGTGATGCGAGTGGATTCCTTTCCCGTCAACTGGTACGAGAAAAAAGAGATGGGATTCGGGAAGAAAGAAGACAAGAATGCCGTCTACCGCTCCACGGTATGGCTGCATCGCAAGGAAGACTTCACGATGCCGGTCGAGGTGGAGATCCGCTTCAGTAATGGCGAAAAAATCCGCGAGCACTGGGATGGACAGAGTCGCTGGACCAAATTCAGCTACGAAAAGAAGGCCAAAGTGGAGTCGGCTGAACTCGATCCCGATCACAAAATTCAGATTGACCGCAACAATTTCAACAACAGCTATGTAGTTGAGGCCAACCCGAAACCGACTCACAAACTATCCACCTACTGGCTGTTCCTGACGCAGTGGGTGAGCCAGGTGCTGGCTTGGTGGGCGGTTTGAGGCAGAATGTTGGCCAGAAAGCATCGAAGAGAGCGAAGGGTAGGAACGAATGAGTGAAAACAAGAGTTTACTGAGCGGCGGCCTGGGAATGGTGATGCGCAACAAGCGCTACATCTTCTGGTTTTGGCTCCTGAACCTGACCCTGGCGGAGTTTGGAAGCGCTGCCTTCCGCAAGAGCGCCCACGCCATCCTCGACCACAGCGCCTACGCGGATCGCCTGGTTCACGGGTTCGACTTCTCAGTGATGCTCGAACTGTTTGCGCGGCCGGAGTTCGGGCCGATGGCGGCGATGTCCACGCCGGCGCTGTATTTTGCCTTCCTGTTTTTTCTGGCAACTGCAATCTTTCTGCCCGGAGTGTTCCAGGGATATGCTTCCACCTACCGCCTGCCCCGCGCAGATTTCTTCCGCGCCTGCGGCACCAACCTGTGGCGCTTTATCCGGCTCATGATCATCGCCGCCATCGTGATGGGGATCGTCGCCGGGATCCTGTTTGCCATCAGCGGCGCGATTGGAAAAAAGGCGGTCGAGAGCACCAACGAGAAGCTCCCGTTCGAGTTGCAAATGACGGGGCTGGCCGTGATTTTTCTAATCATGACCACGCTGCGTATCTGGTTTGACCTCGCCGAAGCGGATATCGTGTTGAACGATCAACGGGCTGTCCGCAAGTCCATCTGGGCAGGGTTGCGGCACACATTGCGCGGCCTGTTACGATTGCTGACCAGCTACGTCGTGGCCACGATTGTCGCGGCGATTATGTTGGTGGGAGGGCTTTGGGTGTGGATGAGACTCGTCGCGCCAGAGAGCATTTTCGGCGCATTCATGGTCGCGCAACTCACACTGTTCCTGCTTCTGATTCCGCGTTTCTGGCAGCGCGGCGTGGCGGTGTCCTACTGGCAGCAGAAGATGATGGTTCCGGTCGTCGCGGCGCAGCCCATCGCCCCGCAGTCGGCCGCTCCGGAACCGGCGCCCGTGGCGATCGAATCCATGCCTGCGCCTCCGCCTCCGGAGGCCCCTCCAACCCTGCAGAGTTAGTTCTCAGTGGTCCCTCTGTGACCCCTGTGCCCTCTGTGGTTGAGGTTTTTCCCGCCCTTGAACGAGCGAGTCGAAGGCTGCCCTTGCAGCGCCGCAAGCGGATGCGAGTTACAACACGACCACGGTGATCCCCTGATTGCGGCGGCCCAGGTCGGGATCGCCCTTCAATTCCGGTTGCGCCTGCAACAGACGCCAGGTTTCCTCATCCGCCTTCGACCAGTTCTCTCCGAAGATGCACCCGCGAATCTGCCCGGCCTCCGCCAGTTCTCGCAAACGCTTCTGCACGGCGATGCGAATCTCACCTCCAGCGCCGGAAGACCCATAGCCGTGCACGACCTTGAGCAGGGCGTTCTTTCCCTGTCGGGCAAGTGCAAGTTCGCGGTCCAGTCGCTGCAGCGCTTCCCGAACCGGAGGCATGTCGGACTTGAGGTTTACGGTTTTGACGGCGCGGCCTCCGGATTCATCGCCCCATCATAGTCAGTTTCGGGAAGGGCACGGCCTCAGCCGTGCCACCCACAGCCATCAAAAGAGCGGGCTTTCGTCCTGAGGTCCGCAGACCCTGTCCCACGTCCAACATTCATGAGATGAGTAGATGCGTTCCGGGTTCTTTAGCTATCGGGGGAGCACAGTAAATTTTTTTCGGCCAGGGAGCCGGTAGGTTTCAAAATCGTCGTGGTCAATGGTGAGGATGACGCTGAGGCGTTCGCGTGCAGCCAGATGGACTAACGTGGCGTCCGCAAAATCCATGGGGCAATCCGCGTATTGGGACATGAGGGCTTGAATCTGAGGCAGCTCTTCGTTGGTAATGACGGACATCCGGACCGCGCCGGAACGCAACAGCGTCCAGACGGCGCGATCATCGTGAAGGTTGCGCCGGACAAGATGAAAGGCTTCGGTCAGGACCGCCGCGGTGGTCAACCAGGGAAGGCGGTTGTGGTTATAGGCTTCGACACACGGTTCGTGCCATTCATCGTCGCGGTCCACGAGGGCGAGAATGGCTCCGGTATCAATCAGTCCGGCTGGCAGACCGGCGAGCAGACCGGCGGGTTCGAGCAAAGGCACGGGACTCCTTTGCGTGCTTGCGGGCTATGATTTCGCCGACAAGTTCGCTGGTTCGGGCGGAGCGGCCGGGATCCCCGCCACGGATGGAGCCGATGGCGGCCATGGCGCGCTTGCGGATGGCGGCCTGTTCCGCCTCGTCATCAACGTTGCCGTTGCGACGTTCGGCGAGCCAGTCGGAAGTAACGCGGTCCAGCAGCGCGGACAGCGAAGTGCTTTCACGCCGGGCTTCTTCCTCGAGTTCTGCCTTTTTGTCGGCGGAAACACGCCAGCTATAGACTTCCGTCTTCATGCACTACATTGTAGTGCATTCGCCGGGCAAACACAAGGCCCTAGTCCCGCTTGCGGCCCCGCGCCATCGCCTCTCTCGCTTCTTTGTCCGCCGTCCGGCGCCGCTCGGTCTCGCGTTTGTCCCATAGCTGCTTGCCTTTGGCCAGCGCCAGTTCCACTTTTACCCGTCCGTTCTTGAAGTACATCCGGGTCGGAATCAGGGTCAGGCCCTTTTGCTGGGTCTTGCCCATCAGCTTGCGGATCTCGTCGCCGTGCATGAGCAGTTTCCGGGTCCGCAGGGGCGCATGGTTGTGGATGTTGCCGTGCTCGTAAGGTCCAATGTGAGCGTTCAGCAGCCAGAGCTCGTTGTCTTTGACCAGCCCGTAAGAGTCCTTGAGGTTGGCCAGGCCCCCTCGGATGGACTTGACCTCGGTTCCGGTCAGGGCTACGCCGCACTCAAATTTTTCCAGCAAGAAGTAGTTATGTGAAGCGATCCTATTAACGGCAGCATCGCGCTGGCCGGAGGCGGTCGGGTCGCGCCGGGGCGATTTCTCCGGGCTGGGCTTGGTCTGGTGGGTGGGTTGGCGCGCCATGGCAGTAAGAGAGTAGTTATCTTAGCGCATCGGTCGTGTGCCGGCCTCCGGCTCTCGGCTTCCGGCCTGAACCTGGGTCGGCAAGGGATCCCGGCCAGGACTTTTCACCCCGGAAGCCAAACTCCTAAAGCCGGGAGCCGAGGGTACCCTCTGGGCCTACGACCAAAGAGTATAACTGCCTTGCGTACAAGCACTTCGGGAGCCGGAAAGGGCGATGCTATAATCGCGTCATCGGAAGTTTTTTTCGAATGTGGCGCGGGTTTTCCGCAGAACCACAACGCCGGTCGTACGCGGCGCAAGGCGGGAAGTCTGCCTGTTTGGCGGAGATTAAACCAGAAGGCTGTATAGAAATAAAGAAGGCTGGCATAGAAAGAGAACCATCTCTGTGAGTGCCTTTCCAAAGAGGATTAAAGCATGAGACGCTTGAGACGCCCGGCAGGACTGCTGCTGCTGGCCGCGGTTATAGCACTTCCCGCTCTCGCTGACAAAGCCAAGGATCTTTACGTAAAAGGTGAGGACGCCGAGGCTCGACAGAACTACGAAGCCGCCTACGACTTCATCCGGCAGGCGCATGACCTGAAGCCCAAGGATCTGCGCTATCGTGCCGCGTTCCAGCGCGTTCGTTTCGAGGCCGCAGCCGATTTGGTTCATCGCGGACAGAAACTGCGCGATGACGGCAAGCTTGACGAGGCAGTGGCCAGCTTCCAGAAGGCGATGGAAATTGATCCCTCCCTGTACATGGCCAAGCAGGAACTGGGTCGCACCCTGAAGATGATCAACGACCAAAAGAATCCGCCGCCGCAGGCGGCCGGGCCCCCGGCCGGCCTGGAGCGCAGAGTCCAGGAAGCCGCTGGGCCGGTGGAACTGGCTCCCATCTCCAGCATCCCCATTACGGTCAAGTTGACCGACAAATCTGACATCGTCTACCGCACCATCGGGCAGTTGGCCGGAATCAACGTCCTGCTGGACCCCGAGTACGTCCCGAAGCCAATCAAGGTCGAACTCACCGGCGTGACGCTGGAAGAAGCGCTGCAGATCACCGCGCTGGAGTCCAAAACCTTCTGGCGCCCGGTTACCCCCAACACGATTTTCGTCGCCCAGGACAATCCCGCCAAGCGCAAGGAACTGGAACAAAGCGTTCTCAAGACTTTTTATCTTACGAATCTTTCCCAGCCCACCGAATTGCAGGATGTAGTAAACGCGATTCGCGCCGTGCTCGATGTGCAGCGCGTACAGCAGTTGCTCTCCCAGAATGCGCTGGTTGTCCGGGGCACTCCGGATCAGATCGCACTTGCTGAAAAGCTGGTGGACGACCTCGATAAAGCGCGTCCGGAAGTGATCATTGACATTGCCGTAATGCAGGTCAGCAAGGACCGGTCGCGCACCCTGGGACTGAGCCCGCCCACCAGCGCCACCGTTTCGCTGCAGGAGAATATCAACAATACGGCTAGTACCACTACCACCACCACGACACCCACCAGCGGCTCGGGGAACGGCATCAACCTCAATAGTCTGGCCAACCTGAACGCCACGAACTTCCAGGTTTCGATTCCGTCGGCCAACCTGTCGGCAGTGATGGGCGACTCGGACACCAAATTGATTCAGAACCCCCAGATTCGGGCGCTCGACAACCAGAAAGCGTCACTGAAGATCGGCGAACGGCTCCCCGTGGCCACCGGCTCGTTTCAGCCCGGCATTGGCGGCGTCGGCATTAACCCGCTGGTTAATACCCAGTTCCAATACATTGACGTGGGCGTGAATATTGACGTGACGCCGCACGTGCATGCCGACCGCGACGTCACGCTGAAGATCACGATGGAAATTTCGTCGGAGATCGGCCAGGCCAGCATCGGCGGTATCACCCAGCCCATCATCGGGCAGAAGAAAGTGGACCTCGGCGAAATCCGTCTGCGCGACGGAGAATCCAGCCTCATTGGCGGCATCCTGGACGATTCGCAGACCAGGTCGCTCAGCGGAATCCCGGGCCTGGCGCAGATTCCGATCCTGAAGTACTTTTTTGGCCAGAGCACCACGGACCACTCTGAAGACGAGACGGTCTTCGCCATCACTCCGCACATCATTCGTGGAACGGATGTAAACGAGATTAACCAGCGGGCGATTGATATCGGGACCTCGACCACCATTGAATTGCGCCATGTGAGCCGGCCTCAGGCGCCTACGGCGAGCGCGGCAGCGCCGGCGAATCAGGCTGCGCCGAGCCCGGCTCCTGCCGCTCAAACTGCTGCACCGGCCGCCGCCGGTCCGGCCAGCTTCCTGTTCGATCCGCCCACCATTCAGGCGACCAAGGGCAACACCTTTGTGGTCAACCTGGTGATTTCCGGGGCGCAGAACGTGTATTCGGTGCCCGTGCAGCTGAACTACGATCCGAAAATGCTGCAACTGGTCAACGTATCGAATGGCGGCTTCCTCTCGCAGGATGGCAAGGCTGTGGCCCTGGTCCACCGCGAGGACGAAGCCGTGGGGCAGTTGCAGATTACGGCCACGCGGCCGCCCGGCTCCGGTGGAGTTTCCGGACAGGGCGCCGTGGTCACGATCACTTTCCAGGCGAAGGCCAGCGGACAGACTCCCCTGACCATCACTCGGGGTGGAGCGCGCGATCCCGGATTGCAGCCCATTACGGTCAATGGGGCGCAGGCGGCGGTGACCGTCGAGTAGAGCTGGACGGGACCTCCTCCGAGTTCGATGGAGCTTAAATTGATGAGACCATGACCATGCCGGGATTCCATCACGGCGCCCCCCTCTCTCGCACCACGAGGGAACGTGGGTTCACGCTCCTCGAGCTGATCGTGGCGGCCGCCATCCTGACCATTCTGACCCTGATGGCGGTGCCCCTGGCCCGGGTAACCATTCAGCGGGAGAGGGAAAAACAACTCCGTCAGGCGCTGTGGGAAATGCGGGACGCGATTGACCGCTACAAGGACGCAGCCGACCGCAACATGTTTCGAACCAAGGTTGACAGCCAGAACTATCCGCCCGATCTGGACGAACTCGTGAAAGGCGTCGAAGCCCAGGGCGGCAAGAAAATCCGTTTCCTGCGTTCTATTCCTATAGACCCCATGACGAAGAGCAAAGAATGGGGCTTGCGGTCCATGCAGGATGATCCTGACTCCGGCTCCTGGGGCGGACAAAACGTATTCGACGTGTATACCAAGTCGGAAGGCACCGCGCTCGATGGGACCAAATACAAGGACTGGTAAATGCTACGGGGCGTGAACAACCTGGGACTCGAGCAACACCGATGCGGCGCCTTGCCGCCGGAAGCGGCACATTCCTTTCACCCCTGCCGACGACGAAAAAGGTCTTTCGGTTTCACGTTGCTGGAACTGATGATCGTCATCAGCATCATCATGATTCTGATGGCGGTGGCGGTCCCGGTATACAACCAGTCCATCATTCAGGCGCGCGAATCGGTCCTGCGTTCGAACCTGAGCACTCTGCGCAACGTCATCTCGCAGTACACGCTCGACAAACAGAAAGCCCCGCAGTCCCTCGACGACCTGGTACAGGCCGGCTACCTGCGTTCGATTCCGCTGGATCCCATGACCCGGCAGGCGAACTGGGAAGTCAAAGAGGAAGACGTCATGATGGCCGTGGACCAGCAGGAGCCCGGCATCACCGACGTGCACTCGGCCTCGAACGGCACGGCCAGTGACGGCACGGCTTACAGCAGCTGGTAGATTCCGCTCAGTATTCTTCTCCTTCCTCATCCCGCAGTGCTCCACTAGTAGATTCCAATTATGGACATTCCCAAGCCAAGCCCCTAAAAGTATCCAACTTTGTTTCTGTGGGTCTTCAAATAGAAAGCAAGTCAAGGCCCTCGCGCTTGACTACAACTGGGGGAATGCGTGTTCTCAAAGCACTTGGTCTTGGTGTGTGCGCTTGCGGTTGTGTGCGGCTGTGCCGTCGTTTCCGGGGCTCAGGCCGGACCTGAGGAATTCGTCTCCAGCTGGCAGAATCGCGTACGCGATACGCTGTCGCAGCAGCCTTCCTGGCCCATTCCGCTGGTGACCGCATCGTCGGGGCTGCTGCAGGTTTTCCGCGTGGACGTTCTGCGCCAGATCGCGCCCGTGGGCACCGATACGTGGAACTACGGCAACACCAAGGGCTTTAATTTCGTGCCCTGGTACAACGTTGAGTTTGATGTGCTACCTCCGCCCTACATTCAACACCACTCCGCCGCAATAGACGGCTTTGGCGACTTCTCCATGCTGCTGAAATACCGCTTGGCGGCAGGCAACGAGAGTCACGGCGCTTACTCCGTGAGTTTTGCCCTCTCAGGCACAGTCCCGACCGGCACCTACAAGAATGGCAGCTTGGCTGGCACCATTTCTCCCACGGTCTGCGCCGGCAAGGGCTTTGGACGATTCGACGTGCAATCGACTCTCGGCGCAATCCTGCCCGCAGGCGACACCGCCAAGCTGGGCCGTGTGGCCGTGTGGAACACCGTGGGACAGTACCGGGTCGGCAAGTTCTTTTGGCCGGAGATTGAAAACAACGCGACCTTCTACCACGGCGGCGCCAATGATGGGCGCGTCCAGAATTTTGTCACTCCCGGGCTCATGGTCAGCAAATTCAAGCTGGAGCACGATCCTCTCAACCGGCTAGCCCTGGTATTTGGCGGCGGAATGCAAATCGCCACCACCCACTTCCACACTTACAATCACGGACTGATCTTTACCACGCGCATGCTGTTTTAAGAAGCACCAGGCTGTCGGTAGTTTCAGGGGGACAGCCGCTCGGGACAGGCTCTCGGCTGTCCGTCGAGCGGAGCTCGACCGCCCATCAACCCGCAGAAATCGGCTTTCCTAGGCGGGCTTTGCGGTTTCTGATTTCCCGCTTTATGATCCTCCGCGATAGCATAAGATATGAGTCTCGTTTTCGAAATCGTAGCCCTGTTCAGCGTCGCCCTGTTCGCAGGAGCGGCCGTGTACATCAATCTTGTGGAACACCCGGCACGCATGGAATGTGGCACGGCTTTGGCCGTTACGGAATTCGGACCGAGTTACCGTCGGGCCACACGAATGCAGGCGACGCTGGCGATAGTCGGATGCCTATGCGCGCTAGCTACGTGGCGGGCAACTGGAGATTGGGTTTGGCTGGCCGGAGCGATCCTCATTGGATCGGTGGTCCCGTTTACCTTGATTGTCATCCTGCCGACGAATAACAAGCTGCTCGATTCCACTCTCGATCGCAATTCAGAGAGCGCTCGACGGCTCCTGGTGCGGTGGGCCAGACTACACGCAGTCCGCACCGCTTGCAGTCTGATGGCGCTGATGATCTTTATTGTCGCGGTGGCTCGCCACGCGCGGCCGTGAAGGAAGGCCCAAGTAACTGATGTCGGAATTCTTAGTTTGAACGCGTCCGTCCTGAGCAGTTACCATCTAACCATGCCCGTTGAAACCCAACTCACCCAGGCCCCCGTCTCCATTCGCGCGCCCCGCGGCAATCAGATCACCTGCAAAGGCTGGCAGCAGGAAGCCGCCATGCGCATGCTCATGAATAATCTCGACGAGGAAGTCGCCGAGCGTCCCAAAGATCTGGTTGTCTACGGCGGAACCGGCCGCGCCGCACGCAGTTGGGAAGCCTACCGCGCCATCATCGAAACCCTGAAGAATCTTGCCGACGACGAGACTCTGCTGGTGCAGTCGGGCAAGCCCGTGGGCGTGTTCAAGACCCACGATCACGCGCCGCGCGTGCTGATTGCCAATTCCAATCTCGTCGGCCACTGGTCGAACTGGGAGAAGTTTAACGAACTGGAGCGCGCCGGCCTGATGATGTACGGCCAGATGACCGCCGGCTCGTGGATCTACATCGGCTCCCAGGGGATCGTGCAGGGGACGTTTGAGACCTTCTCCGCCGCCGGCGAGAAACACTTCGGCGGCGACCTCGCGGGCAAGCTGATCGTGAGCGGGGGCATGGGCGGAATGGGCGGAGCCCAACCGCTGGCCGCAACCATGACAGGCGCGGCGTTTCTGGGCATTGATGTGGACCCCGAACGCATCAAGAAGCGCCTGAAGACCGGCTACTGCGACTTCATGGTGACCACGCTCGATGAGGCGTTACGCATCTTGAAAAACGCGGTCCGTAAGAAAGAAAACGTCTCCGTCGGACTGGTCGGCAACTGCGCGGATGTGATCCCTGAACTGGCGGAGCGCGGCGTGGTTCCTGACATTTTGACCGACCAGACTTCGGCCCACGATCCACTGAACGGATATGTGCCGAACGGCATGACTTTCGAACAGGCGCTGGAGTTGCGCCAGCGCGATCCGCACGCCTATCAGGAGAAGTCTCTTGACGCCATGGCGCGGCACGTCGAAGGCATGCTGCGCCTGCAGAAAATGGGCGCGGTCACGTTCGATTACGGAAACAACATCCGCACCTTCGCCTTCCAGCGCGGAGTGAAGAATGCTTATGACTTCCCCGGCTTTGTGCCCGCCTATATTCGTCCGCTGTTCTGCGAAGGGCGTGGACCGTTCCGCTGGGTCGCGCTCTCGGGCGAACCATCCGATATTCACGTGACCGATGATCTCGTTCTGGAGCTTTTCCCCGACAACCGCATTCTGCGCCGCTGGATTGACCTGGCGCGAAAGCGCATCAAGTTCCAGGGCCTGCCCGCGCGCATCTGCTGGCTCGGCTACGGCGAACGCGCGCAATTCGGCCTGGCCATGAACGATCTGGTAAAGAAAGGAAAGATCAAGGCCCCGATCGTGATTGGCCGCGACCATCTCGATTGCGGGTCAGTGGCCTCGCCCTTCCGCGAAACCGAGAGCATGAAAGATGGCTCCGACGCCGTCGCTGACTGGCCCCTGCTGAATGCCTTGATCAACACAGCCGCAGGAGCGTCATGGGTATCAATTCACAACGGTGGCGGCGTCGGTATCGGCTATTCGCTGCACGCAGGTCAAGTCACGGTCGCCGACGGCACCGACATGATGGCCAAGCGAATCGAGCGCGTGTTGACGACGGATCCAGGAATGGGCATCATTCGCCACGCGGATGCAGGGTATGACGAGGCGAAGGAGTTCGCGAAAAAGAAGGGTGTGAAGGTGCCGATGGCGCCTAGAGGCAAATAGGCTTCATGGATTCAGAAACATTGACCTACTTGTTGCGGGGGGGACACGTCAACATGCCAGACCGCGTGGCTCGCGGCTTGTGGCCGCACTCGCCCCTCAGATTTGCGCAGCTTCTCGCTCACTTAACGACATTGCTCGAGGAGAACGAATGGTTTCCGACGGAGTGGCACGCGCACAGTGAGGGTGAGCCGGTTGACGAACGCGCCACGATCCAGCGAATTGGAAGTAATAAGTATGTGTTTCGTTCGTCACGCGCTCATCCGACTCACCCCCACGCGGTAGCGCAAACCGCTGAACACATTTTTACGACTGCTCAAGATGCAGCTCGCTACTTTCTCACATGGGATCTGCAACTTCCCGGCGACCTCGATGGCTGGAAGGTAATCGAGTGAGCTCAACGTTGCTGCTGATTAACATCGGCCAGCTTCTCATGCTCCGCTCCTTATCGGGCAAGTCCGGGCCCCGCCGAGGTCCCGACCTTCGGGAACTCGGCATTATCAGGGACGCTGCTGTTCTGTGCCTCGGCGGCAAGATTGTCTCTGTCGGCACAGCCAAAGACGCTCTGCGCGATCCGTGGCTCAAGAAATACCGCAAGCGAGTGACGGAGATCGACTGCGCCGGCAAGGTCGTTCTCCCCGGCTTTGTAGACTCCCACACGCATCCCGTGTTTGTCGGTCCACGCCTGGTGGATTTCGAGAAGCGCATCGAAGGCGCCTCCTACGTGGAAATTGCGGCGGCAGGCGGTGGAATCCGGTCCAGCCTAGAAGCGGTTCGCAGGGCGACAAAGGGCGCGCTGGCCGCCAAAGTCCTGACCGTGCTGCGCGACATGGCCGCATATGGCACGACCACGGTTGAAGCCAAGTCAGGCTACGGCCTGACCGTCGAATCGGAAATGAAGTCGCTCGAGGCGATCCGTGAGGCTGCTTCGCGCTGGCCCGGGACCGTCGTGGCCACCCTCCTCGGAGCACACGTCGTCCCAAAAGAATTCCAAGGCTGCTCACAAAAGTATGTTGAGATCGTCTGTACAGAGATGATCCCGCGGACGGCGAAGCGGAAGCTCGCCCAGTTTGTGGACGTCTTCTGCGAAAAAGGCGCTTTTGCTGCGGAGGAAACAGAACAGATCTTTGCCGCCGCAGAGAAGCACGGGTTGCCCGTGCGGGCGCACATGGGCCAGCTTTCCGAAACACTGTTGTGGCCGTTGCTGCGTTTCAATCCGGCGTCGTTCGACCACATGGACCACGTGAACGAGGACGACATCCCGCAGTTGGCCAAGCGCGACACCGTAGCCACGCTGGTGCCGGGAGCGAATTATTTCCTCGGTGTGAGGGAGTATCCGAACGCGCGCCGCCTGATTGATGCAGGAGTGCCGGTCGCGTTGGCAACGGACTATAATCCGGGCACTTCGCCGACCATCAGCATGCCGATGGCGATGTCGCTGGCCTGCACGCAGATGAAAATGTCCCCTGCGGAAGCGATCGCTGCCGCGACGATCAATGGAGCGTGGGCCCTCCGCGTGGCGGACCGGAAGGGGAGCATCGAGCCCGGCAAAGATGCTGATTTGGCGGTATTTGCGGTGAACGACTACCGCGAGATCCCGTACTGGTTTGGGGCCAACCACTGTGCGCTGACGGTGCTGAACGGAGTAGTTGCATCCTGAGATTGAACTTTCGCAGGGCGCCCTCCGTATGGAATCAAGGGGCCTGTGTGTGTTGCTTGGCCGGGATCCTAAACATAACAAAGGCCATAGTAAGGAAACTGACTCGATCTTCTGAGGAAAACCCATGAGACGAATTCTCGCTGTGATGACATTTGCTGCGCTCGCACTCTCGCTGGCTGCCGCGCAGCGGCTGCCCGAGGTCGCACGACCGGAAAATTACAAACTCACTTTCACGCCCAACCTGGAAAAAGCCACGTTTGAGGGCGATGAGACCATCGCCCTCCGGGTGCTGAAACCGACCTCAGAGATCACGTTGAACGCGGTGGATATTGACTTCCACGAGGTCACCATCACCAGCGGTGCCACGACTCAGAAGGCCAAGCTAACGCCGCAAAAAGAGAAGGAAATGGTGGTGCTGGCTGTCGAAAAACCGATCGCCGCCGGCCCAGCCACCATCCACATCACTTACGCGGGCATCCTGAACAGCGAGATGCGCGGCCTCTATATCGGGAAAGACGACCAGGGCCGCAAATACGCGGCCTCGCAGTTTGAGTCCACCGACGCGCGCCGCGCCTACCCATCCTTCGACGAGCCGGACTATAAGGCTACCTTCGACATCACCGCAATCGCTGACAAGGGATTCGTGGCCATCTCCAACCAGAAGGTCGCGTCTGATACGGCTGGCCCGGGCGACAAACACACGGTGCGTTTTGCCACGACCGCCAGAATGTCTTCTTACCTCGCGGCTCTGGTGGTGGGCAACTTTGAATACATTGAGGGCGAAGCCGACGGCATTCCGATTCGCGTTTATGCGACGCCCGGCAAGAAAGAAATGGGCAAGTTCGCCCTGGAAGCGGCCGAGCACATTCTCAGCTACTACGACAAGTATTTCGGAATCAAGTATCCCTACGGCAAACTGGACCTGGTCGGGTTGCCCGATTTTTCCGCCGGTGCCATGGAGAATACCGGATGCATCACCTTCCGCGAGGTGATTCTCCTGATTGACGAAAAGCAAGGCTCGATTGATCTGAAGAAAGCCATCGCCGGCGTGATGGCCCACGAAATGGCGCATCAGTGGTTCGGCGACCTGGTCACAATGAAGTGGTGGGATGACGTGTGGCTTAACGAAGGCTTCGCCACATGGATGTCGAGCAAGCCGGTGCAGGCGTGGAAGCCGGAATGGAATTCAAACCTGGATGATGTAAGCCAAACCGGGGGAGCGCTGAACACAGACTCGCTGGCGAACACGCGCCCCATCCACCAGGCGGCCGAGACTCCGGCTCAGATTATCGAGCTGTTCGACGGCATTGCCTACGGGAAAGCGGCGTCGGTGCTGCGCATGCTGGAAGCCTATCTCGGCGAGGAGACCTTCCGCGCCGGCGTCAATGCCTATCTGCAAAAGCACCAGTACGCGAATGCGACGGCAGACGACTTCTGGGATGCGCAGGCGAAGACGTCCCACAAGCCGGTGGACCAGATCATGCCCACGTGGGTGCAGCAGGCTGGCGCGCCCATCGTGGCCGTGAAGGCGCAGTGTTCGGGCAATTCCACCAGCGTCACGCTGTCTCAGCATCGCTTTTACAACGACCGCGCCAAGTTCGCGGAGTCCAACGATCAACTCTGGCAGGTTCCACTGTGCATGAAGGGATCGGCAAACAGCGCGCCGAAGTGCGAGCTACTGATTAAGCGGGAAGAGACTTTCACGCTGCCCGGCTGCTCGACCTGGGTTCTGGCCAATGCGGGTGCGACCGGATACTACCACGCGGGCTATGAACCGAACGCGATTCGCGCTCTCGCCGCCGACGCGGAGAGTAAGCTGACGCCCGCCGAGCGCATTGCCTTGCTGGACGACATCTGGTCCTCGGTGCGAATCGGGCAGGAATCGATCGGCGACTCGCTGGCCTTCGCCCAGGGTCTGCAGTCGGACCGCAGCCGTGCCGTGGTGGAAGATGTTCTGGGAGGGATGGACTACATCGGCCAGCACCTGGTGAACGACAGCGATCGCGACGCCTATCATGCGTGGCTGAGGCAATATCTGTCTCCCGCGATGAAGGAGGTTGGATGGGAGCCGAAACCCGGCGAGAGTGACGAACAGAAGACTCTACGCTCGCGTCTGTTCAGTGCGCTTGGTTACGACGCCCGAGACCCGGAGACGTTGGCCGAGGCCCGCAAGATCGCCGATAAGGCTCTGGCCGATCCGGCATCGGTGGATCGTGAGCTGGCCGGAAGCGCTTTCCCGCTGGCGGCTCTGAATGGCGACTCTGAATTCTTCGACAAGCTGATTGCGGCCCTGAAGAGTCCAAAATCGCCGGAAGAGTACTACATGTACTTTTTCGCGCTGCCCCAATTTAGCGACCCGAAGCTGCTGCAACGCACTCTGGATTACGCCATCTCGCCCGACGTTCGTTCGCAGGATGCATTGCAGCTGGTGACAGGAGTACTGGCGAATCCCGCGGGCCAGCAACTGGCGTGGAGTTTCATTCGCCAGCATTGGACAGAAATCGAAAAGGCCGGCGGACCGTTTGCCAGCGCTGAGGTCGTGGGCGCCACCAGCATCTTCTGCGATGCGGCAATGCGCGATCAAGTGACGGAATTCTTCAGCGCTCACAAAGTCGAGGCTGCGGAGCGCACCTACAAACAGTCCATTGAACGGATCAACAACTGTGTGGACCTGAAGTCGCAGCAGGAATCGCAACTGGCGTCGTGGCTGGGCCAGCACGGCACCGCGGGCGGCAAGTAGAAGAAGCTGAGGTCACGACGGCCCGGGAACTTCCCGGGCCGTTACTTTTTGCGGCCAGATCTGCACAGAGACCTGCAGGCGTCTCCATGATTAGAAGGGCGATTAGAATAGCCTTCCGATGGAAACATTCACCCGGCTCTGACCGGTCGGGCTGACGCTGCCGGCCAGTGTGATGGGGCCGACGAAGGTATCCGCGATCACGCCAAGGTTGAAGGTGCCACGCACGGCGACCGGACCAGGATCAGTAGCCTTCGTGCCGAAGGCCGTGCCCGCTTCGTACCATGCGCCCCAGTATATTTTTCTTCCGACCAGTGAGGGCAGGATGTAAAGTTCGCGGCGAAATCCCAGTGCGGAATACGCGTAATGGTTGCCGAGAAATTCCTGCGGGAGATAGGCGCCGAGGCGGAATGGTCCCCCCAGAGCAAACACCTGGAACGGGCCTGCATTGCCGCGGAAGGTAGTCCCGCCCGCCGTGAGCAGGAACAGCGACGTTTTCTCGCTGATAGGTGCGAAGCTTGAGGTCTGCACGTCAAGCTGGCCAATCGGGTGCTCCAGCCCCGGGCTTTGCAGCACGCGGGCGAGCGTAGCCACTACGCGCGTCCCCTTACTGGGGACCGACGGACTATCCTGGCCATCCCAGACATAGCGAGCGCGGAATTCACTGGTGCTGCCGCGAACGATGGGGAGTCCGGCGCTGCCCACGAGGGGATCGAGTTTGCCTGCGAAGATCTCATAGCCGAGCCGGAATTCGCTACGGCGCCCGGAGTTATAGCCCAGGTCGAAGCCGCCTCCGGCACGCTCGTCGCCGAAGACGGCGACGCGAGTCATCCCGGTAAATGAGTTGCGCGCCAGCTTCGATGCGAAGGCGTATGGAGCAACGAAGAACCGGGACCCGGCCAGAGGCTGGTAAAACTCGGTCGCGGCGAGATTGCTGGAACCGAAAAGAAGATCGCTCCGCCATTCCCCGCCGCGGTCGGCAAAATCCATAAACGTGACGCGCGCCCCGGCGGAGAAGTCGAAGGCAGATACCCCCGACCCGTCCACGTTGACGGCAAGATCTACAAACGGAGGGCCATAGGATTTGTCGTGCGTCGTGACGCGTACGGCGGGCACTCCATTCTGCGTGAAGCCCTCATAGCCCAACCGGTCGAACTGGCCTTCCCCGTCAATGCGGGTCAGTTGGGTCTCGAGGGCGGGGAGATTGAGCGGTCCGCGAAGCGTCTTGCTGAGCCGGTGCTGAAGTCTGGCATCTGTGTCGGAATCAGCACCGGTGACCTCGATCCCTTCTACTTTCTGAGGCTGCGGATGCTTGCGCGCCTGGCGGTCGGCCAAGTACTTCTGCCATTCTGCTGGATCCTTGATGGCATAGGGCAGAACGGCCGCAGACTGGCTGGCAGCGCTCTTGTAACCCAACTGGATGAGTTCTTTGACGCGTGAGTAATCTCCCACCGAGAAACCGCTCACATCCACGCTCACCTTGGCCTGGGCCAGCACCAGGGAACGGCGTTCGTTCTGGGCGATCATTACGTCCACCGCCCGGCCGAGCACGCCCGTGAGGGTTCCCAGTTGAGCGCGGTCTCCGGGGGGAAGGTGCAATTCCACCGCGATGACCGTATCAGCCCCCATTTCGCCAACGGTTTCGACCGGAATGTTTTGCACCATGCCGCCGTCGGCCAGCACGCGGCCTGCGAGTTCCACGGGCGTGAATACGCCCGGGATGGCCATGGAGGCGCGCACCGCCTGGGCCAGGGGCCCGTCATGCAGCACCACACGTTCGCCGCTCAACATGTCTGTGGCCACGCAGCGGAAGGGGATGGGTAGATCGTCGAAACTGGCAAGCTCAGACTCGGGAAAAGCGATGCGGTCGAGCAAGAGTCCTACGCCGTGACCGGGATTGACGCCGTTGGGTCCATTCAGACCGTGCTTCAGCCCCAGCGGAGCGTTGATCAGAAAATCCCGGCGGTCCTGCTTCCGGCGATAGGAAAGCTGGGTGTATCGCGGCTCGGGAAACAGGGCCTCGTCCCAGTCAATCTTTTCCGCGAAGTCCTGAATTTCCTTCGGGGACATGCCGGTTGCATACATCGCACCGATGATGCTGCCCATGCTGGTTCCGGCAACCCGGTCCACCGGGATGTGGTTTTCTTCCATCCACCGGAGCACGCCGATTTCGGCGAGGCCAAGCGCGCCGCCGCCGCTGAGCGCGAGGCCGACTCGGGGGCGTGGGGCGGGAACAGAGGCGGAAGGCTGGGCCGGATTCTCCTGCGCCTGAGCCAGCGCCGCAAGAGAAATGCCAAGCAGGACAACGAAGCAAATCCAGGTGCCTGCCGATTGCCGAGAAGAAACCATTGTGTACTCCCAGTGCAGCAGAAAAATTCACTGCGGCAGCAAAATGCGTATGCGAGCAAGTTTCACGGTGAGAGAAAAAGGTTAGCAGGTTTGCGCGACGGGAGTCAGGAGCAGCCAGGAACGCATTCTTCAAGGTTTGGATGGCGATGCGGATTGCGGGGTGCGAATCTGATCCACCACGGCATGCACGGCTCCGATAACCACCTCGGGCCGGTCCATCTGAATGTAGTGGGAGCTGTTTCTGGCGATGGTTTGCGTGCCGCGCGAAGATAAATGCGCCAGTTCCTCCTGCATTTTTTCCCATGCCTCGTTGGCGGGCTTGGCCAGATCTACCGGCAGGTCCGCCGAGGGCTTATCGGGGTCATGCGAAAGCACAGCCAGGGGCGTATCGCCGAGAGAGCCGGTGGCAGCCGTCTCAGCGGCACTCTCGGCAAACGCCTTCATCTCCTCGGAACTTTCGCGAGCGCTGTGGAAGTTGCATTTGGCAGCGCGCTGGGCGGGATTATCGTCGCACAGCCCCAGGAGCCGGGGAACGCCAAAGGGCATGGTGTATTCGAGGAACTCGGCTTCGCGCTGCCAGCTTCGGTTCATGTTCCTCAATTCCGGCGGGAAACGATTTTCCTGGTCGGGATGGGAAGCGTCCACCAGCACCATGCCGGCAACTTCACTGCGGTACACGCTGGCATGGACACGAACGTCATATCCGCCCATGGAATGGCCGACGAGGACGTAGGGCGGCGCGATGCCCGCGGCTTGCAGCAGCGTGTGCAGTTCTTCAGCGATCACCTTGCTGGTGCGCGGCCGGGAACTGGAGTCGCTATAGCCAAGTCCTGCGCGGTCGTAGGAACAGACGCGCGTGAATTCTGCAATCTGCGGCTGAACCTTGCGCCAGGAAACATAGGTGTCGCCCAGGCCAGCATCGAGAATGACGGCGGGACTTCCCTGCCCGGCGCAGTAGATGTGCATCCGGAGACCCCCCGCTTCGACAAGGTGGCCGGGCATGGGATTAAACCTGCGATCCCGCGACTCTGAAATGTTCTGGTAAAGAAATCCGGCAGCTGCGAGGAGAACGACGAAGGCAAGCAGGCCGCGCACGATGCGGCGGAACCACGGGTGGCGCGGCATGGTTGCGTTCGCCGTTTCGGTCATGGTGGAAGTTGGAACTCGCGTAGAGGGTGCCCACGGGGCATCCACGCGCGATTCCGGCATTCTACATGACGGGAGGAACCGTGATGCCCATGACCGCCAGCGCGCGAATCAGTTCGCGGCGGACCACGAACACGGTGGCCAGCAGGAACTGTTTCCTCGTTTCATCGGGTTCGCTGAGGATGGGATGGCTATGGTAGAAGGTGTTGAACAGCTGCGCCAGCTGGAAAACGTGTTTGGCCAGATAGGCGGGCTCGGTTGTGGCTATGCACTGGTCAATGACGTAGGCGGTCTTGGATGACGCCAGCCAGAGCTCCCAGATTTCGTTGGCCTCCGCTCCTGTGAGAAAGTTTGTCAAATCCCCGGTGGAGATCCTGCTGGCAACGTCTTTGCAGAAAGTTTCGGGATCCAAACCTGCCTTTCTGAAAATACTGGTCGCGCGCACGACTGCATATTGCGCATAAGGCCCGGTCTCGCCCTCGAAACTCAGTGCTTCTTTGAAGTCGAAGGCGATCACCGACGGCTTGGTGTATTTCAGCATGAAGTAGCGCAGCGCGCCGATGGCAATCTGTGTGGCAATCCGCAGGCGTTCGTCATCGCCGAGTTGCGGGTGGCGCGAATCTACTTCTTTCTTGGCCGAGGCGATGAGCTGATCGAGCAGATCGTCGGCCTTGACCCCAAAGCCCTTGCGCCCGCTGACCTCGATGTAAGGGCGCGCTTTGTCTTCTTCGCTTAGTGTGTATCCCAGTTCGGCGGCGCAGCGCGGCGTGAGCGCGACCATCTCGTAGGAAAAATGCGTATAGCGGTCGGCGGCTTCCCCATGGCCAAGCCCGCGCAGGGCTTCGATCACCGTGTTTTGCGCCTCAGACTGGCGCGCGTCAATCACGTTGTAGATTTCGGCGACGTCGCCGAAGTGGGGATGGTCCTTCTCTCCCTCTGTCGTGGAAATCCAGCAATCGTGATGGTTGGGATAGAGGTAGAACTTGCGATAGCCGAAGTCGCGGCCCAGCAGGCCGAACTTCCACATATGGTAGGCGATGTCTTTACCGACGTAGCCCACCGTACCGTTGGAACGCACGATGACTTTCTGGTCTTCCTCTGAAACTTCCTCTGAGACCTCGCCGTTCTCCGTGTTCCCCGTGTCTTCGGCGGTTAAGCTCTTTTGTCCCGTCCCTGCGCGGCGCATCACCCAGCAGCCTCTATTCTTGCCCTCGCTCTCAAACGTGAGCACCAGGGCTTCCTTCAGCTTGGTAAAGGCCGCATCCCAGAAGTGCAGGTGCAGGATTTCGCTTTCGCGGGGCAGGAAATCGTATTCGATGTCGAGCCGGTCCATGGTCTCAAGATGCCGGCGCAGCACGGCGATCGAGATCAGGTCGGCAACAGCGGCCGTGTCGCTGGCGGCGTCTTCAATCGCGTGCAGCGTTTGGAGGCGCGCTTGCAGATTTGCCTTGTCCTGCTCGTACCATTGCGAGACGCGGGCATACAGATCCCAGCAGTAATAATCGAAGCGCGGCCGGCCAGCGAGTGCTTCAATTTCGGCGCGCGATTTCTTTTCGATATGGGTGAATCCCACCACCACGTCGGCCACCTGCACTCCGGTATTGTCAATGTAGTTCTGAACGTCCACTTCCCGGCCCGCGTAGCGCAGCAACCGCACAAACGTATCGCCCAGGATGGCGTTGCGCAGGTGCCCGATGTGGGCGGCCTTGTTGGGATTGATGCTGGAGTGCTCAACCAGAATCTTACCGTGGGAAATGTCGCTCTCAGGCCTTTGATCTGCGATGAGAGCAATCACTAATCCAGCTCGATTCAATCTTGCGTTTACGTACGGGCCCTTTGCCTCGAAGGACTCAAATCCAAGAACTCCCGTTTGATTGAGCAGGGCGACGATCTCTTGAGCGATCCTCGGGGGAGGAGCAGGAAACAGCTTAACCAACTGAAAGGCCACGGGTGATGAATAATCGCCCAAGCGTACGAGCGGCGGTTGCTCAATAGGGACATCGCGAACTGGTTTATCGGGACATTTCGCCAATAAGGCGAAGCGAATCGCCTCAGCGAACAGTCTTTGGTAGTGTCGATACAAGGATTCCCTCTAAGCCCTTGAAGAAACAGTGATTTTAACAGAGAGGACTGCAGGCGCACGTTTGACGGAGGCGGAAGCGTTCCCTATGATGAAAGTTTCTCATCGTGGCGGCACAAACCCTTTCACCACAGAGGCCACAGAGTGCACGGAGGTTGCTCTTTGTGAAGCTTCCGCTGTGATCTCTGTGCCCCCTGTGGTGGGGACTCGGAAGTTTATGCGCATTGCCTACCTCGAGTGTTTTTCCGGCATGAGCGGCGACATGTTCCTGGGCGCACTCGTGGATGCCGGAGTTTCGCCGCAGTTACTGGAAAACGCCGTGGCTGCGCTGGGAGTCGGCGCAAGGCTTGAGATTTCGCGAGTGGTGCGCAGCGGTATTTCAGCCACGAAAGTGGATGTTTGGGTGGACGGCGAGAAGGATGTGGCGCGGGCACCCTCACCCGCGAACGCTGCGGGTGAAAACGAACACGATCCTGGTGAACACACCCACCCGCTTGAACACGGACATTCTTTACAGCTCCGGCAGCCGCGGGGGGGGGCGCCGGCGCCACAGGAGCACTCTCATGGGCGGGGCTTGACCGAGATTCGCCAGATCGTCGGCAAAGCCGGCATCAACGAAGCAGCTAAGAAAACGGCCCTCGCGATGTTCGAGGCTCTGGGGGCAGCGGAGGCAAAGATTCACAGGGTGCCGGTCGAAGAAGTTCATTTCCACGAGGTCGGAGCGGTGGATGCGATGGTGGACATCGTTTGCGCCGCGGTGGGCGCGGAAAGTCTGGGAGTAGATGAAATCGTCTGCTCGCCCTTGAATGTCGGCGGCGGGATGGTGACTTGCGCGCACGGAACGTTTCCTGTCCCGGCTCCGGCAACGGTCGAACTGCTGGCCGGAGCGCCCGTGTATTCGTCGGGGCTGCAATGCGAGTTGGTCACACCCACGGGCGCCGCAATTGTGAGGACCTTGACCCACCGCTTTGCCGCGTTCCCGGAGATGAAGATCGAGAAGTTCGGCTACGGAGCTGGATCGCGTGATTTTTCCGGCCATCCCAACGTCGTGCGGCTCACCGTTGGAGAGACGGCGTCAACTCTGGCGGCGAAAACCGCGTCGGATGTGGTGACCGTACTCGAAGCCAATCTGGATGACCTCAATCCTCAGGTATTCGGCTACGTGACCGACCGCCTGCTGGAGGAAGGCGCGCTGGACGCGTTCGCGATGCCGGTTCAGATGAAAAGGAATCGCCCCGGCACTCTGCTGACGGCCTTATGCAAGCCGGAAGACGCCAGCCGCCTGACGGAATTGATCTTCACCGAGACCACCACGCTGGGCGTCCGCCGGCGCGAAGAAGTGCGGCAAACTCTGGCGCGGCGCTGGGAGAATGTGCACACGCCGTGGGGCGAGGTCCGCATCAAGATCGCCAGCATGAACGGAACGGTTACAAATTACGCGCCCGAATATGAAGACTGCCGCCGGATCGCAACTGAGCATCATGTTCCTCTGAAGACGGTGATGCAGGAGGCGGCGCGGGTTTATCTGAGCGAAAAACAGTAACCGAAGAGCACCTACACACAGAGCCCTGGGATCTTCTGTGGCCTCTGTGGTTAAGAAATAGATCATGACCAGAAAGTTCTACATTACGACCCCGATTTATTACGTGAATGCGCGGCCGCACATCGGACACGCTTACACGACGATCGCCTGCGATACGATCGCGCGGCGGCAGCGCCTGCTGGGCGCTGACACGTTTTTTCTGACCGGCACCGACGAGCACGGGCAGAAAATCGAGCGCGCGGCGCAGGCCGCGGGCAAGACGCCGCAACAATTCACCGACGAAGTCTCGGGGGAGTTTCGCGCGCTCTGGCAACGCATGGGCATTTCGAACGACGACTTCATCCGCACCACCGAAGACCGCCACAAAAAGCGCGTGCAAGAGTTGTTCCGCCGCATCCGCGACAACGGCTACATCTACAAAGGACGATACAGCGGGCAGTATTGTTTTTCTGACGAACTCTACGTGGACGGGGCGAAGCCCGGCGATCCCTGTCCGATCTGCAACCGGCCCACCGAAACTGTCGAAGAAGAGAATTACTTCTTCAAGCTCTCCGCATTTCAGGACGAGCTGCTGGAACTCTACGCGAACCCTGACTTCGTTCGCCCGGAAACGCGCCGCAATGAGGTCATTTCATTTGTGAAATCGGGCCTGCGCGATCTGTCCATCAGCCGCTCGACGTTTTCCTGGGGCATTCCCGTACCAGACGATCCCAAACACGTGATTTATGTGTGGCTCGACGCGCTGGCCAACTACATCACGGCCATTGGTTATGGGTCCTCGCACGCCGGTGCGCAAGCGGCTTTCCAGAAGTACTGGCCAGCCGACGTGCACATGATTGGGAAAGAGATTGTCCGCTTCCACTGCGTGTACTGGCCCGCATTTCTGCTGGCGGCGGGACTGCCGCTGCCCAAGGCCATCGTGGCCCACGGCTGGCTGCTGTTTGAAGAGAGCAAGATGTCGAAATCGCGCGGCAACATCGTGCGCACCGAGACGATTCTCGACGTGCTGGGCGCCGACGCGCTGCGCTATTTCCTGCTCCGGGAAGTAGTCTTCGGTCAGGACGGATCGTTTTCGTTTGACGCGCTGGTGCAGCGCTACAACTCCGACCTGGCCAACGGCCTGGGCAATCTGGCCAGCCGCACGTTAACCATGATTAACAGATATTTCAAAGGCGAGGTGCCATATCCCTCGCACGGAGCGTCGAGGACCGCTGCGGATGACGCGATTGCCACGACGGCGCGCCAGGCGATTCATGAATTCGCCACGCTGTTCGATCAGTTCCAGTTCTCGCGTGCGCTAGAAACGGCGTGGGGACTGATTGCAGCGGTTGACAAGTACATCGTCGAGAACGAACCCTGGTCGCTGGGCGAGAAGCAGGACGAAGACAGCCGCTCGCGTCTGGCCACGGTGCTCTATACCTCGGCCGAGGCACTGCGCATTGCCACCGCTCTCGCGCATCCAGTCATGCCGGATGCAACCGCCAGAATCTGGACCCAGATGGGCCTGGGAGACATCAAGAAACTCGCTCTGGCCGATCTGGCGTGGGGGCAGTTGCCTCTAGGCACGAAGCTGGGCGAAGTACAGCCCGTTTTCCCGCGCGCCGACAAGAGTGCGATTGAAAGGATGCAGAGCATGGAAGATCAGCAACGAGGCCCGGTGGTGGAGGAGACCATGGCGCCAGCGACGACGCCGGCAGCGGCCCAGGCAACGCCGAATGAGAAGTCGGCCACGCCGCCCGCAACTCCCGCCTCTGACGGCGGGAAGATTACGATTGATGACTTCGCCAAGATCGAGCTGCGTGTGGGCGTGGTGAAAGTCGCCGAGCGCGTCCCCAAGGCCGACAAACTCTTGCGGCTGGAAATTGATATCGGTACGGAAGTGCGGCAAGTAGTGGCGGGAATCGCCGAAGCCTACGCGCCCGAGACCCTGATTGGCCGCAAGGTCGTGATCGTGGCCAACCTGGCTCCCCGCAAACTGCGCGGACTGGAGTCGAATGGCATGATCGTGGCCGCGTCTCTGGAAGGCGGAAAGCCTGTGCTGGCAAGCTTTCTGGAGGATGTGCCGGTGGGAGCGCGCCTAAAGTAGGGGAGAAGTCAAACAAGATCAAAACCAAGCCGAGCTTCGCTCGGCCGGACAGCCGGGGGCGGCTGTCCCCACACAAGCATGTTCGTAGATTCTCACGCCCATCTCGACGGCAAGCAGTTTGACTCCGATCGCGAGCAGGTAATCGCTCGCGCCCGGGAGGCCGGAGTTCGAACGATGGTTGCTATTGGCAATGGCGATGGCCCTCCGACGCTCGATGCCGGGATTCAACTGGCCGACCAGCACGCGTTCATGTATGCGACGGTCGGCATTCATCCCCACGAGGCCAGGCTTGCGGATGAAGCCGCCTACCAGACGATGGAGCAACTGGCTCGGCATCCTAAGGTGATTGCTTGGGGTGAGATCGGACTTGATTACTACTACGACCATTCCCCTCGGGAAATCCAAAAACAGGTTTTTGCGCGACAGATGGAACTGGCAGCGGCGGCCAAACTGCCCATCGTGATTCACTGCCGACCTTCCGAAGGCAGCGACAATGCCTGGGAAGATTGCCTCGGTTTAATCAGGGACCAGTGGGCTCCGCGCGGCTTGGGCGGCATTCTCCATTGTTTCACCGGAAACCGGGCGCAGGCCATGCGCGCTCTGGACATGGGCTTCCTGATTTCCTTCGCCGGCAATATGACCTATCCCAAGGCCCAGCAGATTCGCGATGCGGCGCTCGATGTCCCGCTCGACCGCTTGCTGATCGAAACGGACTCGCCATATCTTGCCCCCGTGCCGCACCGCGGCAAACGCAATGAGCCTGCCTTCGTCGTAGAAACTGCCCGCAGGATGGGCGAATTGCGCGGGCTCAGCCTGGAAGAAGTGGGCGAACGCACCTCCCGTAACTTCTACAGTTTTTTTGAATTGGCTGAAATGGATGAAAAGAAAGTTTCAACCCCTTAGGTCCAGAGTTCTGTTAACCTCAGGTTAAGATTCCATTGTTTCAGAAAGAATAGAAATGTATGCCCGATAACAGCTTCGACGTCGTCAGCAAGATTGATCTGCAGGAAGTTTCCAACGCCATCCAGCAGGCGCTGAAGGAGGTCCATACCAGGTTCGATCTGAAGGATTCGAAGTCGAACATTGAACTGGAAAAAGACGCCATCGTGCTGCACTCTGCCGACGAGTACAAGCTGAAGGCCGTGAACGACGTCCTGCAACAGAAACTGGTCAAGCGCGGCGTCGCCCTGAAAGGCCTGATCTACGGCGAAGTGGAACCGGCGGCGGGTGGCACAGCCAAGCGCCGCATCACCATGCAACAGGGCATTCCGATTGAGAAAGCCCGCGAGATCGTCAAGACCATCAAGGACGCGAAGAAGAAAGCGCAGGCTTCGATCCAGGGCGATCTGGTGCGGGTCAGCGGCAAAGATCGCGACACTCTGCAGGAGATCATCGCCCTGCTGCGCCAGAAAGATTTCGGCATTGACATGCAGTTTACGAACTATCGGACAAACTGAGCCAATCAGTTGAGCGCGCCAGTCACCATTAACGGGAAAGAGATCTTCGACCTGCTGCGGGAGGATCTCGTCGCCCTGGAAGGCGAGTTCGGCCGCGACACGGTCTCGAACGTCCAGGCCATCACCGAAATCGGCGAATATCTGCGCGCCGGCGGAGGCAAGAGAATCCGCCCGGCGCTGCTGCTGCTGGCTGCCAAGTTGTTCGACTACGAGGGGCGGGGCGCGGTACGGTTGGGCGCTGTCGTCGAAATCATTCACACCGCAACCCTGGTCCACGACGACATAATTGACGAGGCCAAGACCCGCCGCGGCCGTCCCGCGGCCAACACGCAATGGGGGAACTCCAAGTGCGTGCTGGCCGGTGACTGGCTCTACATGCAGGCGTTCAGAATTGCAGTGCAGGAACGGAATTTTCGCATCCTCGACACTTTGATCGAACTGACGCAG
>Ga0209517_10000320_pt1 | contig 85280 bp, 60 predicted proteins | sample PeaSoiMetSII2010_FD_187695 | JGI IMG/M metagenome (GOLD analysis project Ga0209517, IMG submission 187695) | Peat soil microbial communities from Weissenstadt, Germany - SII-2010 (SPAdes) (version 2) | ecosystem: Environmental > Terrestrial > Soil > Wetlands > Peat | place: Germany...
TACCCGGACCTGATTCACGGCGGACAATACCGTTTTGATACCAGCGCAGTCTTGTCCTACAAGCTGCTCAACAAGTTTACGGTGAATGCCAGCCTGATCGATCTTTACCTAAGCAATCCGCCCACCGGGGAGAAGAACAACGTCACGCTTTCTGTCGGCATTGGATACGCGTTCTAAGACGGAAACAGGCGCGGGGCAACCGCTATAATCTGGTCGAGAGGCAGCGCTCAGTCTACTCTCGATGATGTTCTGGGGAGAGGGGACGGCAAGCCGTCACTCATCCGTCGGCTTGCCCGGCGGGGGAGGTGCCTGCTTCTCAGATTCGGACCCCAGCCAGACGCTCACCACCTCCCAAATCCCCAGCCGCTTTTGCAGAACCAAGTCATACTTCGCGACGGCGGAGGGGTCTTCGAGCGATACACCAGCCAGCGCTCTTTGCTGGTCCGGCGAGAAAGTGAGGTTTTGAATCTCCACCTTGACTTCCGGTTTCGCAGGGGTGCGGTGAGCGGCGGTATCCGCCGGCGATGGAGGGGGTGGCAGAAGCGCCGGAATGAAATATGTGCGGACAGCGGCATCGACGGAGCCGCCTGCTTTCTTGCCATCGGGAGTGGCCAAATATTTGGAACGAATCTGAATGACGTCCCGGGCGTTTTCCAGGTCGTCGTGGATGACCACATCGTTCACCCTTTTTTCTGCCTGCCGAATCAAGTCCGCCAGCTTCGGCCCAGTGCGGACTGTCAGGGCCATGATTGCAGCCTCTGTCACCGTGCGGTCTGGTTCAGCATCCGACTTGTCGATAACTCGGAAAAGCGCTTGCGTGGCCTGATCGGTATCGTACTCACCCAGGGCGCCATAACAGAAGCGCCGCAGGTTAAGATCGCGCTTGTCATCCTGAAGCTTCCAGAGAATCTGCATCGCCTGGTCGCCACCGATGAAGGCCAGGGATTGTGCCGCAAACTCGGCCGTACGGTCGTCCTTGAGCGCTTGGGCCAATTGCGGAATGATGCTCGAGCCCGCCGCGAATGCGGCGCGGAAGAGTGAGTCTGCCGCCTCCGCGTTCGGCGCGCTCAGAATCCCGTCCAATAGCTCCGGCGCCCAGTCGCCGGGGAGTGGCTCTTCAGACTGCTCGCCGGTCGCATTGTCAGAAGGTTGCGATGCAGGAATCTTCTGTGCCGGTGCAGGCGGCGATGACTGTTGCGCCACGCCTCGGGCGGAAACGAAAGAGCAACAGGCCATGAGCAACAGGCTCTGCCACACACGCCAAGCCAGCGCTCGGTGCCCCCGTCTAACCGCGATGCGTCTCGTTGTGTACATTCTGAATTCTGACCTTAGTTGGATGCCCGGCAAGCTGGAAGAGTTGGGGAACCCGGCAAAGAGTAGGCAGTGGGCAGTCGGCAGTAGGCAGTCGGCAGTCGGCAGCGAGCCACAGAATGACCTGATCAGTGCGCGTTACGGGGCGCACAGAACCGGCTGGCGTGAGCCGCGTATACACGCTGTTGGATTTCCCCCCGTTCGTCGGCTGCCTTCTGCTTTCTGCCTACTGCCTTCTGCCTACTGCCTACTGCTTACTGCCTACTGGTCTTCTCCAGTCCCCAGCACGCGGGGCAAATCCCGCAGGTCATCCAAAAGCAAATCCGGACCCGCTTTTCTCACCGTTTCCGGGGCGAATCCATAGGTCACGCCGCATGTCCAAACATCGGCGTTGCGGCCGGTCTGCACATCAGTATCGGAATCTCCGACCATGAGCGTATGCTTGGCTGGGGTCGACGAATTATTCATCAGAGTCTTAATTCCCACCGGATCGGGTTTTTTCAAGTTGAAGCTATCTCCGCCATAGATCTCGAAGAAATAGCGGGCGAGCCCCAAGCCGGCAACTATTTCGCGGCTGAAATCTGTGGGCTTGTTTGTCAGGATAGCCAACTTTCGATTCCGGAGCTCCTCCAGAGCTTCAGGCACTCCCGGGTAGGCGACGGTGTTATCGAGCAGGTGCCGGGCGTAGTGGTCCAGAAAGAATCCAAGCCCCTTCTGAACGTCGCCCTCGGCGGCTTGATCACCCAGCGCCCTCTTGATCAGAACGGTCACTCCATGTCCAATGTAAGACGTGACGGCTTCGAGAGGCAGAGGACCCAACCCCATAGACTCCCGCATAGCATTAACACTGAGCGCCAGGTCCCTCTTGGTGTCCGCGAGGGTGCCGTCTAAGTCGAAGACGACCAGTTGGATTCCCGGGAGAGTACGCCGTTCTATGGTCATCAATATTCCTTTCGATCGCGACTTCCGTTCGCTACACAGCACAGCGCGGCAAAGCCGCAACCAAATGCAGATTCTTCGCTTCGCTCAGAATGACATGTCATCCTGAGCCCGTTCGCTTCGCTCTGGGTAAACTGCGCGAAGGATCTGCTTTTCTTCGCGCGCCGCGAAGAAACTCCCCCTTACAGAGGGGTCTTCATGCCACGATCAACTCTCACGTAACAGGGCTACGCAGCCGGCGCGGCCCCAGATTCCGGCTCGAGAGCGCGGAGCACCAGCGCCGCTTCCTCAGCCGGGATGGGGTTGAAATAAAACCCTTCACTTCCCAGATACCGGCGGTCGCCCTCCACATCCGGGTGAAGCTCGATGTGCCAATGGTAGTCGTCCGGCACCGTATTCCACCAATCCTCGGTCGGCCTGTGCGCCGCAAGGTTAGGCTCGGTGTGGATTACGAAATGCAGAATCGAAGAAATCTTCTCAATCCTTTGCAGGCAGGGCTTCAAAAAGGAAGCCAGCGACTTCACGCGGACCGGCTCTGTCAGGTCTTTCTCAAAGGAAGAGGAGTGCTGGATCGGCAGAACCCACAATTCGTACGGCGACCGCGAAGCAAAGGGGCAAAACGCGATGAAATTGCCGTTTTGATCCACCACCCGTTTTTCTTCCTGCATCTCCTGTTGAACGCAGTCACAAAGAAGGCACCGCTCTCTCTTCTGGAAATGCATCTTGCTCCACCGGAATTCAAGCTCCAGGAATTGTGGCAGGACCGGCGAGGCCAATACCTGAGAGTGGCTATGGCCATGCTCGTTCACTCCGACATGTCCCTGATCTTTGTAAACAGAAACGTAGCGAAGCCGGATGTCACGCTTGAGGTCCAGGATGCGGTCGCGATACAAGCCGATGCAATTTGCCACCTGAGAGACAGGAAGCTCCGCCAGCGTCACCCCGTGTCTTGGCGTCTCAACCACGATTTCGTGCGCGCCAATGGAGTTCATGCGGTCGAACATGCCCACGGCCTGCCGTTCTTCCTGGCCCTCCACAAGGAAAATGGGCGCGCGATCATGAAACACCCTCGCGCTCCATGCGCCCTCGTCGTCGGTCAGTTCCTGAATTGCCCGCGGGGTGAAGTGCTCATTGCCTGGGCAGAAAGGGCAAATGGGTTCTGAATCGTCGAAGTCAGCCATCACCCGCCGTTTTCCGCATACCACCCAGCGGTGAGTTATTGGGTCGAGTCGAAGCTCAGCCATCGTGGTTGTTCCTCGGTTTTGTTTGTCGCCCTCCGGTCAGAAACTATAGCACACAGGTAACGTAGTCTGGCGACCCGCTCACCCGCCGCGGCAGATGAGAGGCCGTTGGCGGCCAGCCCTCTCCAACGACATGAAAAACGCGCGCGCCTGTCATCCTGAACGCAGCGAAGGATCTCCGCAGTTTCCACTGGTTCAGCAGTTGGCGAGGAACTGCAGAGGTCCTTCGCTGCGCTCAGGATGACACGATGGGCGGGCGTGCCAAGGACTAAAAGCTTGAGACCCGGCCGTGCCCCACAGTGCTCTCGACGGTTCCGCGCCAGTGTGATAAGGTCGCAGGTTCAAAGACGGAGACGGCCATGGCTGAGATTCGACCTTTTCGAGCGCTTCACTACAATCGGGCTCGCATTCACGATCTTGGGAGCGTTGTAACGCAGCCCTACGACAAGATCTCTACGGAGATGCAAGCGCGTTACTACGCTTCCAGCCCTTACAACCTCGTGCGGGTAATTCGAGGCCAGGTTCATGCCGACGACAATCCCCAGAACAACGTTTACGTGCGCGCCTCAAAGTGCTTCCGGGATTGGATCGACGATGACATTCTGCTCACGGATCCGAATCCTGCGATCTACCCTTATGACCAGGAGTACGAAGTTCCGGGCCGGCCTGGGACGAAGAAAGTGCGCCGCGGCTTTATCGCCGTTTGCCGCCTGGAAGACTACTCGGCAAGAGTTGTCCACCCGCATGAGCAGACGCTCTCGGCGCCCAAGACCGACCGGCTGGAGCTGTTAAAGGTCACGCGTGCCCACTTCGGCCAAATCTTCGTGCTCTACAGCGACCCTGCCGGCTTGGTCGAGTCTCTCGTGGCGGAGCGAATACCCGATCAGCCCTGGGGACAGGTTACCGACGAGTACCAGACCTTGCACACCGTCTGGCGAATCACTGAGCGCGAGGCGATCAATAAAATCGTGGCGGCCATGGCGGAGAAGCAGTTGGTGATCGCCGACGGCCACCATCGCTATGAGACGGCGCTCGCTTATCGAGACTATTGTCGAAGCCGGGCAGCCTCTGATGAGGCGGCAGAGCGCGTGATGATGACCTTCGTTCGCATGGAGACCGAGGGCCTCACGATCCTGCCGACTCACCGCCTGGTACACGGCCTGCCGGCGTTCGATTGGTCAGATTTTCTGCTCCAGGCGCGTTCAATCTTCGAGGTAGAAGAGTTGCCCGCCGAGGGTGAGGTGAACGGTTGGGCAAGTCTTTTCCTGGAAAGCCTCGCGCGTGCGGGCCTTCGGGGTCCGGCATTCGGCGCCTACGCTGGACGCGGAAAGCTGGCGCTTCTGCGCCTGCGCGGCGACTACGATCTCGAAAGCGCCCTCAACGACCTTCCCTCAACGCTGCGCCGGCTCGACGTCATTCTGCTGCACCGCCTGGCCCTCGAGCAGATACTCAGAATCGATCCCCAGGCAGTGCGCGAGGAGAGAAACCTCACTTACCATCGTGAATTTAGAGGCGCGGCCGCCGCCATCGCACGGGGCGAGGCTCAGCTCTGCCTCCTACTGAACCCCACCCCCGTCCAGGCGGTGCGCGACAATGCTTTGGCGGGTTTGACGCTGCCGCAAAAGTCGACAGACTTTTACCCTAAGCTGCTGACGGGCCTCGCCACCTACTGGCTGGATAATCCGAAGTAGCACAGGCACTCTTGCCTGTGCTACCGCTCGGGGTCAGTACCGATCAGGCCCCGAAAGATTTTACCGCTGCTTCGACGCTATCATATACATCGAAAACAGTAACTAGCTTTGTAATATTCAACTGCTCGCGAAACCGCTTCGTGAGATTTGCCAGCTTCATCACCGCGCCCTGGCTTTGCGAGGAAGTGTAGCCGGCGACCAGCGTGCCCAATCCGGCGCTATCGATATAGCTGACATTCCCAAGATCCAGCACCAGCCGCTTCGCTCCCCCCGCCAGCATCTCTTTGATATGCGAGCGGAGTTGATTGCTCTCTTCGCCCAGCGTAACGCGCCCCGCCAACGCCAGAATCGTAACCCCGCCGGATTCCTTTTCGACAATTTGCAACGCCATAATCGCCCTCCTGAATGTTCATGAACAAGAAATTGCAAATTTTACAGAGGATTTCAAAAAAAGTAAATCAGCGATACCGTTCGCGGATAAACTCGGCAATTCCTGCGTAAGCGCGAGCCAGGGTCGGCTCGTCCGGCAGAAAGACGATGCGGAAATGCCGCGTCTCCGGCGCCTGCCCAAACCCGCTGCCGTGCACCACCAGAACCTGTTTCTCGAGCAGCAGGTTGCGCACAAAATCCTCATCGCTCTCGGGAATGTCGAGGCGCGGAAAGGCGTAGAAAGCTCCTCGCGGCTTCACGCATCCCAGGCGAGGAATCGTATTGCACCAATGCGCGGTAAGGTCGCGGCGGCGGCGCAGTTTCTGCCTCACCTCCACAAGATGGCTTTGCGGGCCTTCGAGCGCCGGGCGCACGGCATACTGCTGCGGATGGTTCGAACAGAGGCGCGCCCGCAACAACTTGCAGACTCCCTCGATGTACGGCTTCAGCGCCGCGGCGGGGCCGCTCGCCACCGCCCAACCCACCCGCCAACCCGGCGCCAGATACGCCTTGGAAAGCCCGTTGAACGTCACCACCGGAACATCCGGAGCGAGCGCGGCGATCGAGGTGTGCGGATGGTCGTCGTCAAGAATCAACTTATCATAAATCTCGTCGGCGAAGATCAGCAGGTTGTTCTGCCGGGCTAGTTCCGCAATCGCCTCAAGGGTCTTCCGTGAATAGACAGCCCCGGTAGGGTTGTTGGGATTGATCACGACAATCGCGCGTGTGCCGGCAAAGATGCGGCTCGAAAGGTGCTCCAAGTCGGGTTCCCAGCCATTCGCTTCGTCAAGCATATAAGGGTTAAGCGGCGTCCTGATCTTGGCCAGCACCGCAGAATAGAGCGGGTACTCGGGGCTGGGCGTCAGGATGTTCTCTCCCGGGTCGAGGAGTGCCGACAGGCAAACGTCCACCGCCTCGCTTACGCCCGCGGTCATGAAGACGCTCTGAATGTTGCGGATGCCTCGGCGCTCGGCGTCGGCGCGCGCCGCGGCCACCGCCTCAGCAATCCCCAGCGAGGGCGCGTATCCGTCCAGCCCGTCGCGCATCGCCTTGACCACGGCTTCGATGAGATGAGGTGGAGTGCGGAAGTCGAACTGCAGCGGGTCGCCGATGTTCAATGACAGGATTTCCTTGCCTTGGCGCGCCACCTCGTCCGCCAGTACCGCCAGGTCGCGAATGGCGTAACGCACTTCCGCCAACCGCGCCGCCGCGTGCACTTCCCAGATTTTGTTTTCAACCGGCGTCATGCCGCGCCTCCTTTACTGCCTTTCTTGGTGCTCGTCGACGGGCGATTCACTTGAGCCGATCAACGCCACCGTCGTCACCCCCGCGGAAGCGGGGGTCCATCTTAGGAAAATGGATTCCCGCTTGCGCGGGAATGACATGAGTTTCGCCGGTATTGGCGAAGAATCTCGGCACTCTTGCAAGTTCGAACTGCAGAGATCCTTCGCGCAGTTTACCCTGAGCGAAGCGAATGGGCTCAGGATGACAACATATGGGCTCAGAATCACGGACCCGCAACTGACCACTGACAACTGACTACTGACTACTTTTCTACCTTTCTCCCCACTTGAGCTTCTGCTGGAGAACCCTGAAATAGTCCTTGTCCGTAGATTGGATGAGTTCCACATATGACTCTGCTTTCTTCAAAGATACTCTATCCTCGTTATGTGCGGCGAGCCCGACCTGGCCGTCCACGGTAAGATAGGCGGCTTCGCGCTGGGTGGTGACAGCAATTTCGATGCTCGCTGAATCGGGAACCACCAGCGGACGGTGGGTCAGCGTGTGCGCGCAAATCGGGGTTACGATGAACGCCCCAACGCTGGGCATGGTGATGGGACCGCCCGCGGAAAGGCAATAAGCCGTCGAACCGGTGGGCGTCGAGACAACCAGGCCGTCCGATTTGTACGAAGAAACAAACTCGCCGTTGATACGCAATTCGAAGTCCAGGATGCGGGAGATGGCGCCCTTGTTCAACACCGCGTCGTTGAGCGCCAGAAACGAGGCGATCACCTCATCGGCGCGGATTAGAGCCCCTTCGAGCTGCACCCGCCGCTCGATGCGGTGCTCACCCCTGAAGACGCTCTCCAGAGTCGGGTAAAGCTCCTCCTGTGTAATCACCGTCAGGAATCCCAGGCCGCCCAGATTGACCGCCAGGATCGGCACCGGCTTGCCGTGCAGCGCCCGGGCCGTCGCCAGAAGCGTTCCGTCGCCACCCAGAACAATCAGTAAATCCACAGCGCCGGCCAGTTCGTTACGCGTCAGGCAGGGCTCCGTATTCCTGATTATGGCGCCCGTTTCCTTGTCGATGCACACTTCAATGTCGCGTTCGCGCAGCCATACGAGAAGTGGGGGCACGATCTCACCGATCTCGAGCTTCTTCGGCTTTGAAACGATCCCAACCTTCTTGATTGCCATTTTGTTCCAGACGCCCCTCATGGCCAGCCCAAAGCCTGTCTAGCCGACTCTGTGTCACTTGCGCGGTGCTGCCTCAAGGCTTGACAGTTCCGGTTCGTTTGCACAAAGCTTGCTGTTTTTTGCTCCGTTCGGGGTCAAATTGCTGCCAATTGGTGCGAAAAAAGCGCTTAAATTGCGCACTCAAAAAAGTAATTTTCCTTTGTTTTCAAGTACTTCTTAGCTTCGTTCCCACTATTTTCCATCTTTTGTAGCGTCCTGTACTCCCCGTGCCGCCGCGACCAATCTGACTTCTTTCACGCCCGGGCAACCCCCGCGCCTGCCTACGACAGCATGTCCATAGAAAGAACACACCCATAGGCTATCATAGCCTGCCCGGCTTGTCAAGCGGAAAATGCAGAGACCGTCATGGAGTGCGGCAGCGAAGCTGCCGCGGTGGAATTCGAGTGAACGGCGGCAGCTTCGATACCGCACTCCAAGGTGCCTTCGGCACGAGCGTTTCGAGCGTGCGAGATATCTGTCCTAAGCGGATTTCCGCCAGACCGCGTGCAGGAAAAACTCGATGTTCCCCTCCGCGCCGGGCAGAACACTCTCAGCCTGGGCGAGATCGCGGAAGCCCAACTCCTGCAGCTTCGTCGAAACCTTTTCCACCGCTTCCTGGCGAAGCGCCGGATCGCGCACGATGCCGCCTTTGCCGACTTGACCTTTGCCCACTTCGAACTGCGGCTTGACCAGCACCAGCACGTCCGCCGGCGATTCGAGCAAAGGAGGCAGCATGGGGAGAATCAGCGTGGCCGAGATGAAAGAGACGTCCATCGTCGCGAGCGCCACCCTCGTGCCGAGTTGTCCGAAATTCAAGTACCGTGCGTTGATCTTCTCCAGCGAGACCACACGAGGGTCACGGCGGAGTTTCCAATCCAGTTGATTCGTTCCCACGTCGACGGCAAAGACGCGGCTCGCGCCGTGCTGCAATAGGCAGTCCGTGAAGCCGCCCGTCGAGGCGCCGATATCGAGGCAGGTTTTGCCCTCAGGCGAGATGCGAAAATGCTCGAGCGCGCTCTCCAGCTTCACTCCCGCACGGCTCGCGTATTTGAGCGGCTCGCCCAGCAGGCGCAGTTTCGCTTCGGCGCTTGTCAAGGCGCCGCACTTCTCAACTTTTTGCTCGTCGACCAGCACCTCACCCGCCAGAATCATCGCCTGCGCCTTGGCGCGCGTCTCGGCCAGCCCGCGCTCAACCAGCAGCAGATCCAGGCGGATTCTGTCCAGACGCTCCTTTTGCATCGGTGAAGACAGATTACCCTCAAAAGGAAAAGAATGAAAGTGAGCGCCAGGGAAGGGCGGGGCTTCAGCCCCGCCGCAGGAAACGGGCAAGATTTTGGGGGCGTTAGCCCCTGAAGCGACGTGGCTTCAGGGCCTAAAGGCCCATTCAACCTTGCGCCTCCAGCGGCGGGGCTAAAGCCCCCGCCCTTCCAAAGCGCCCATCTTACAACGCCTACACATCACGCGCATCCTCAGACCCGCACTTGACAAGGGCCTCCACATATCCGTCGAGAAACCCTGCCAGGCGGCACGCGGCGCGGCGGCCTGCGACGGCGAAGCGGATCAGGGCCGGCAGACGCTGCGGCGCCCGCAGAGGCTCGAGAGACATCCGCCACAGGCGCACTCGGCCACGCTCGTCCAGCATTTTGCTGAAGTCGCACGGAATATCACACTGGGCCGTATCGGCGACACTCCGCACGGCGACCGCGGCAATCCCGGCCCGGCGCGTTTCCGTCAAGATCGCAAAACTTTCCATGTCCACTGCATCCGCAAGGCCGCCCAAGCGCGCTTTATCCTCTACCGTACGTGCGATTGCATTCACTGAAACCAGAGAATCGACGGCCTTGGCGCCACACTCAACAGCTAAACGCAAGAGTGCGTCGCTGCTACTGACTGGTTGATCGCCCCGCTCACAACGTACATAGCGCGCGACAAGCACGTCGCCAACTCCGTACGCCGGTTTCAGGGCGCCCGCCAAGCCTGACGTCACTACCACGTCCGGCAGCCTGGCATTGAGCACATGGCGGATTGCCTGAGCCGCGTTCGCAGCTCCCATACCCGTGACCACGGCGAACACTTCCGCACCCGCCATCGTCGTCTCGTAGCACTCCAGTCCCTCGGCTCTCACCGGCCGAAAGGCGCGCAGGCGGAGCCACGGCGCCAGTTCCGAGCGCACCGCAAAGGTCACAACCACATTCATGTAATCAGGTGGATTCAGGATTTTGAGGCCAGGCCATTAGAGCCGCCGGAAAGCTGCCACTTCATCAGCTTCCACATGTCGGAGAACTGACGCTTTGCACCAAGGACGGCAGACGGCTCGTAACCCACGTGCACCATGCAGTGCTCGCACCGAGGGTCGCGCCCGCGGCCGTACTTTTCCCAGGGAGTCTTGTGCATGAACTCCTGGAACGAATCATAATGGCCGTCGGTGATCAAGTAACACGGGGCCTTCCAGCCCCGTGGATTATAGGTGGGATTGCCCCAAGCGGTACACATCAGGTCTTCACGTTCACCACGCAGGTAATCGAGGTAGATCGGGGAGGTCATCAGCCTGTATTTCTTGAGCAGTTCCCCCGCCATGCGAAATTTCTCGTGAACTTCCTGCCGGGACATGAAGATTTCTTTGACCTGGACAGCAGCGTACGAGTAAGCGGGCGAGATCATGTGCCCGTCGACGCCCAGAGTCTGCGTGTACTCGAACAGTTCATCTATTTCGTTGAGATCGGTCTGTTTGTAAATGGTGGTATTCGTACAGACTTGAAAACCCGCGGCTTTGGCGGCTTTAATGCCTTCCACCGCCTCGCGAAATACGCCATCGCGCTCGACACAGATGTCGTGAGTCTTCTCAAGTCCGTCTAAATGGATGTTGAAGAAGAACCTCGAAGTGGGATGAAATTCCTTCAGGCGTTTTCGGGTAAACATCCCGTTGGTGCAGAGGTAGATATGTTTCTTGCGCTCCAGAAGGCTACTCACCAGTTGGCCGATTTCGGGGTAAATCATCGGCTCGCCCCCGCAAATCGAGACGATCGGAGCGCCACACTCGTCCACGGCGCCCAGGCATTGAGGCACAGTGAGTTTTTCGCGAATTGTCTCTTTGTACTCGCGGATGCGTCCACAGCCGGTGCAGGTCAGGTTACAAGCGTGCAGCGGCTCGAGCATCATGACCAGAGGAAACTTCTCAACTCGACGCAGCCGTTTGCCGGCAATGTAAGACGTCAGGCTGGCGGTCAGGGACAGTGGGAATCTCATGAGAACCGCCCGTTTCCGTTTCCCCCATTGAACTCCTCTTTCGAGGCAAGGCGCACGGTATGAGCCTGAAGGCTGTGGTCAACCAGGCGCAAATAGCGAGCCAGGGCGTATAGAGGAAAACTATTGCGGTAGAGGTGATATTTAAGGTAGAAGACGCGGGGGAAGCCGGTGCCCGTGAAGGCCTCCTCTGCCCAGGAGCCGTCCGGCTGCTGTTGATCAATCAAGTACCGTACGGCACGAGTTACGGCAGCCTCGTCAGGATCTCCGGCTGCCAGCAGGCCGACCAGGCCCCAGGCGGTCTGCGAAGGAGTACTCGGCCCCTTGCCCTTCTGGTCTGGATGATGGTAGCTGGCGCAGGATTCCCCCCAACCGCCGTCGGGGTTCTGGATTGCCCGAAGCCAGGACGCCGCGCGTTGACAACAAGCTTCGTCCCGCAAGCCGAGGGATTCCATGGCACGCAAAACACCGCTGGTGCCGTAGATGTAGTTCACACCCCAGCGGCCGTACCAGGCTCCGTCAGAGGTCTGATCGCGCTTCACAAACTCCACGGCTCGCTTCACCCGGGGATCAGATACGGACCATCCACGTCTTCCCAGGCATTCCAAGGCCCGCGCCGTCAGGTCTGCCGTGGAAGGATCAATCATGGCGTTGTGGTCAGCGAAAGGAATCTGGGTGAGAAGCTTTGAGTCGTTATTATGGTCAAATGCCCCCCATCCCCCATCCCGATTTTGCATTCCCAGCATCCACTCGAGGCCACGGCGTTCGGCTTCATGGAGACGAGAAGAATCCGGGTAGGCAACTCGCTGAAGAGACATGAGAACGAAAGCAGTGTCATCAACATCCGGATAAGAATCGTTGCGAAATTCAAATGCCCACCCGCCTCCTTCGCAAGGTGGTTCAGTGCGCCAATCGCCGGGAGTCAGGACCTGGCGCTCAAGCATCCAACGCGTAGCGCTCACCAATGCGGGGTCATCGTCAGCGACGCCGGCCTCCTGCAAGGAAAACATGGCAATGGCGGTGTCCCAAACCGGCGAGAGACAAGGCTGGAGACGGATTGAATCCTCGTCCTCGATCTCGAACTGTGCGAGTTGGCCGATTTCGCGCCGGGTAAGGGGATCTTCAGGGCGATAGCCGAGTGCAACCAGCGCGAATACAGCATTCATCATGGCGGGGAAAATTGCACCCAACCCATCGCTGTGCTCGAGGTGCGCCAAAAGCCAGCGCTTTGCGGCGCGCTCGGCTGGTTTGCGCAGCGGTTTCCACGGAAGCCGCTCGTGAATCTTCAGAAGGCGATCAACAATCTGGAAAAAGTTATGCCATGTAAACAGATTGCGGTCCCAGGCAAAAGCGGGAATCGGGATTGAGGAGTCGCGGAAGAGTCCCTGGATTTCCTGGCCCGTGATTGCGTCGGGCAGAGGCCAGCGGGGCTTAACAGCGTAGAGAATCATCAGTGGTACCACGATGGCTCGAGTCCAGGAAGACATGGCGTAGATGTTGATCATGAACCATCGAGGAGAGAGCATGAGTTCCGGAGGGATGGCGGGAACATATTCCCAGCTCAGTGCGCCGGTTAGAGCGAAATAGAAACGGACATAGGAATTGCTACGTTCTAAACCTCCCAGGTCGTGGATTCGTTGCAGGGTCTTAATCATGTGGGGCGCGCTTGCCGGATCCCCGGCCAACCTGAGCGCCAGATAAGCCTTTATCGTCGCATTGAGCTCCGAAGGGCCGTCAAAATAAATATTCCACCCGCCATCGGGAAGTTGAGAGCGCCGGATGTAATTAGCGAGTTTAGCAATTCGGGAGGGATCAGCCTCGCCAAGCACATGGAGATAGAAAATGTAGTCGGACTCCAGGGTTGTGTCGGCTTCGAGTTCTCCCAACCAATAGCCCTCGGGCGCTTGCAGCGAAAGCAGATGCTGAACTGACCGCCGCACGGCTTCCGTGAGGCGATCCTGCAGCGTCGGCCCATCGGAGGTGACGACAGTTGGCGTATTGGATTCGCTACTCTGCAGCATACGCCTCCCCGAATTGAATTGATGGCCGGCCCGCTTTCAATTCCGGCGGCAGCACGAAGCTTACGTTCTCCTCAATCCAATCCATTTCTTCAACGCGGTTGAAGCCCAACTCTTTCAGACGACTCACCACCTGCTGGACCAGTACTTCAGGCGCAGAGGCGCCCGCAGTGACCGCGACGTTTCGCAACCCGTTTACCCATTCCGGGAGAATCTCGCGAGCTTCCGCGATCAGGTAGGCTGCCGTCCCCCCGCGCTGTGCCACCTCTACCAGGCGATTCGAGTTCGAGCTATTCTTGGCCCCGACCACCAGAACAGCCTCGGCCCGCTTGCCCAAATTACGTACCGCCATCTGCCGGTTCTGGGTGGCATAGCAGATGTCCTGGCTGGCAGGCCCGATGATTTTGGGGAAGCGAGCACGCAGACGGCTTATGATCTCCTGTGTATCGTCAACGCTTAACGTGGTCTGGGTTAAGTAAACCATGCGGTCAGGTTGGGGAATTTCCAGTCCATCGACCTCCCCAGCCTCGGAAATCAGTCGAATGGAGCCCGGAGCTTCCCCAATCGTGCCAACCACTTCATCATGGTCGCGGTGGCCGATGAGGATGATCGTGTAATTCTGGCGAGCGTAACGAATCACTTCCAGATGGACTTTCGAAACCAGGGGACAAGTAGCATCGATGACTTGGAGCTTTCGTTCTCGGGCTTTTTCGCGGACTTGTGGCGAGACTCCATGCGCGCTGAAAATGACGATCGCGCCCGAGGGGACCTCATCAAGCGATTCGACGAATACGGCGCCCTGTTGGGCTAAATCGTTGACAACATGGCGGTTATGCACAATCTCCTTGTGCACGTAGATGGGTCCGCCAAGTTGCTCGATTGCCAATCGAACGACTTCGATAGCGCGGACGACGCCGGCACAAAAGCCTCGCGGACGAAGAAGCAATAGCTGCCTCTCGTTCGCTGCGCTCTTCGCATTCTCGGGCCACTCCATGCGCTCCTCCGTGTGCATCCTCCCCCAGGCACATACAGGTGTATTGTCAGAAGATAAAAAGCTATCTTCCTTGTCAATTACTGATGCTACAAACTGGCAACAAGCCCCACATCTCCAGTTTACCGAAATTGCATTCCAATATCAAGAAAGTCGGTAGTCTCCTAATTTGACCGGTAGCGCCGACCTTTAGAGCCTGCCCTGAGCAAAGCGAAGGGTCGGCAAATGCTGGCCTAAAGGCCAGCGCTGCGCCGAAACTAGGATACTACCAAAAGTCGGGCTAACGGCTAACGAAGAAGTACAGAGTCATCGCAATGCCTACTGCGATGACGAATCGGCGGACGATTTGCGGATCGAGTTTCTGGGCGAAATAGGCGCCGCCGTAGCCGCCCGCAACGGCGCCCACTAGCATGACCAGGGCTTGCGGCCACAGCACCGCGCCCGCCACGATGAATGTGACCACGGCCGCGCCGTTGATGGCGGCGTTCAGGAGCGTTTTCAGCGCGTTCATGGCGTGAATATCTTCCATGCGCAGCATGGTAAGCAGAGCGAGCATCATGATCCCAATACCGGCGCCGAAGAATCCCCCGTAAAGGGCGATGAGGAACTGGAACAGATTGGACGCCGCCACCACCAGCCAGCGCGGCTGCTCCGAAGCTTTGAATGTGGTTTCCACCCAATTTGCTATCCGCTTGCCGAAGATAAGCAGCAACGTAGCGAGCAGAAAGAGGTAGGGCACAAAGCGCATGAAGGTTGCCTGCGGGGTTCGCAGCAGCACGAGCGCTCCCAGAGTTCCGCCCGTCACGCTGGTGGCGATCATTTCCGCCAGAATCTTGAAGTCTTTGGGAAACCGCTTCCGGTATGCGCTGGCGCTGGCCACGCTGCCGGGCCAGAGCGCGACCGTGGAAGTGGCATTGGCCGGGATGGGCAGCACGTGCGTAAAGATCAAGGCAGGAAATGAAAAGAAGCTGCCCCCTCCGGCCACTGAATTCATGGTGCCTGCGATTCCTGCGGCGAAAAAGAGCAGCACGGCATTGGGCAGGGTCATGGAAGGGCAGTTGAAAGTTAGCGATTCAGTGGCTAGTGCCTAGCTGCATTAGTAAGCGAACTTGTTCGTAAGAACCGGAAGGGCGGGGCTTCAGCCCCGCCAATAATCCCGCGAAGTAAGTACGGGGCTTTAGCCCCTGAAGCAGCTTAGCTTCAGGGCCTAAAGGCCCTTCCTACCTTGCACCCATAGACGGCGGGGCTAAAGCCCCGCCCTTCCGAGGACCATTTGAAATTGCGCTCATTAAACCAAGCAAGCACCAGGCACCGCTCATCACGCCCGCAGCGCAGACCGATACTTCCCCGACGTGTTCGCGGGCCACTCGTCGGCGTACGTTTTAATACGGTTCACGATGCCGTCGACGTCGAGGCCGTACTTGGCGTGCAGCAAGGTGGGAGCGCCGTGCGGCACGATGCGGTCCGGCACCGCGATGCGCAGAATGCTGGCCGGAACTCTCCGGTCATGAAGCAGAGCCGCGACGTGGGCTCCGAAGCCACCCGCTTCCGTGCCTTCCTCGGCGGTCACCACGAAGCGCTTCTCAGCCGCCAGGCAGGAGATCAGGTCGGCATCGAGCGGCTTCATGAAGCGCGCGTTGATGACGGTTGCGCTGATGCCCATAGCCTCGAGGCGCCCGGCGGCTTCGAGACAAGGGTAGACCATGCTGCCCAGGGCGAGAATACCGATATCGGCTCCTTCCCGCAGTATCTCGCCCTTTCCGATCTCGAGTTTCTTGAACTCCGGATCGAGCGGGGTGCCGATGCCATTCCCCCGCGGATAGCGCACCGCGGCGGGACCGCCGCTCGTGAGCGCCGTATACAGCATATGGCGCAGCTCGTTTTCATCCTTAGGAGCCATCACCACCATGCCGGGCAGCGCGGAAAGATAGACCAGATCATAGAGCCCGTTATGAGTGGGCCCATCGGCGCCTACAATGCCGGCCCGGTCAAGCGCGAAGGTCACGGGAGCGCGCATCAGGCAGGCATCGTGCATCACCTGGTCGAAAGCGCGCTGCAAGAAGGTGGAATAAATGGCCACAACCGGCCGCATGCCCTCGCAAGCCAGGCCCACGGCGAAAGTCACGGCGTGCTGCTCCGCGATGCCCACATCGAAAAAGCGGTTCGGAAAGCGCTTGGAGAATTCATCGAGACCCGTGCCTTCGCTCATGGCGGCGGTAATGCCGATGACGCGCGAGTCTTTTTCCGCCAGCTCGCACAGGGCCTTGCCAAAGACCGAAGTGTAGGAGGGCGCGGCGGCGGGCGTCTTGTGAAAAGCGCCGGTCGAGATATCGAATTGGGTCACGCCGTGATATTTCACGGGCAGCTGCTCGGCGATATGGTAGCCCTTGCCCTTCTGGGTAACGATATGCACCAGCGTGGGCTTGGGATTATTCTTCACCTTGGCGAGCACGGCCAGAAGCTCGTGGATGTCGTGGCCGTTGATGGGCCCGATGTATTCGAACCCCAGCTCTTCGAAGACCAGGCCGGGAATCAGCACTGTCTTGGCGGACTCCACGATGTTTTTTGACAGTTTCAGCATGCGTGGTCCCAAGCGCGGAACCGACAGCATCAATTTCTCAACTTCTTCCCGCAGGCGGTGGTAGGCCTGGCCGTGGACAATGCGATTCAGGTAGCCGGCCAGCGCGCCGACGTTGGGTGAAATCGACATCATATTGTCATTGAGGATGACCAGTACTTTCTTCTGCAAGGTGCCCAGGTTGTTGATTCCCTCGAGTACCTCACCTACGGTCAGACCGGCGTCTCCCAGCACGGCCACGACGTTGTAATCCTCCCCCTTCAGGTCGCGCGCCACAGCCATGCCGAGCGCGCCGGAGATGGCGGTGCCGGCATGAGCGACGTTGAAAGTGTCGTAGGGGCTTTCTTCACGCGACGGAAAGCCGGAGATACCTCCATATTGGCGAATGGTCGGGAGGCGATCGCGGCGCCCGGTCAGGATTTTGTGCCCGTAAGCCTGGTGGCCGATGTCCCAAACGATCTTGTCCTTCGGCGTGTCGAAAGTGTAGTGGAGCGCCACGGTCAGTTCCGCTGCGCCCAGGCTGGAAGCCAGGTGACCGCCGATCTTCGAAATTACGGAAACCATGTAATCCCGCAGTTCTTCGACCACCAGAGGCAGTTCTTCGCGGCGGAGCTTTCTAAGGTCCGCGGGTGAATCAATGCGGGGAAGGTATTTATATTCCATCAGTGCTTCCTCACAAGCATAAACTGCGCGAGGCCTCGTAGGGTGTGCGCGCGGTCTCCGTAAGGTTCAAGAACCTCACAGGCCTCCGCGACAAGCTGCGAAGCCATACGCTGCGACGCCTCGATTCCATGAATGGCCGGATACGTCGCCTTGTGCTGCCGGTCGTCCTTGCCCACCGTCTTGCCCAACGATTCCTGAGTTCCCAGCACATCCAGCAGGTCGTCGACAATCTGGAAGGCTAATCCGATTTTCTCGCCATAGCTCGAGAGGCGAGCCAGGTCTTCTTCCCCGCCCTGCGCATAGAGAACGCCGGCCCTTACTGCGGCCCGGATGAAAGCGCCGGTCTTGGCGGAGTGAAGGTATTCGAGCGCCTGGCTGTCAACCTCCCGGCCGGCCATCTGGAGATCAATCACCTGGCCGCCAATCATGCCGCCGTCCGTGCCGATGGCGTGTGCCACTTCATGGATCACCCGCAGCTTCGAGGCTTCGGAGGGCGGGCCCGGGCAGGAGAGGACTTCGAACGCCAGGGTCAGAAGGGCGTCGCCGGCCAGGATGGCGGTGGACTCGCCAAAGGCTCGGTGCGATGTGGGTCTGCCCCGGCGCAGATCGTCGTTGTCCAAGGCCGGCAAGTCGTCGTGGATCAGAGAGTAGGTGTGGATCAACTCCAATGCGCTGCCCATTCGTACGAGCATTCGTTCGTCGCCGCCGAGCAGGCGCCCCGCTTCCAGGCAGAGGATTGGCCGCAATCGCTTTCCCCCGGCCAGTACCGAATAGCGCATCGCAAGGTGAATGCTGGGCGGGAAACGGTCGGCGGGCGGGAGCAGGCGGTCCAGTTCCTCATCGATCCGGCGGGCCGCCGTTTCGAGGTACTCTCGGATGCTTAATTCTGAAGCGGTATTCACAGTCTTCTCATTAGCGAAAGATCCCTGCCTACACATCCTTGCCTGAGGATTTAATTGTGACGTGAATTTGCCCGAATGGGAAGCACTTTGAGAGTGGTCGCTCGTGCCCGTCTGCTCACGGGCACCCGGAAACCATGAAAAGACGATCGTAGGGGGACGGCTTGCCGTCCCCTGGCTGGATGGATCTCACACCATCCGGGTAGGGCAAGCCCTACCCCTACACCTTTTCAAAGCAGGGCGTAGCGCGGCCCCGCTCGTCACTCGTCACTCGCCACTGTTTTCTCGCCTGCCTCGAACGGCTCGGCCACCACTTTGCCCCCGGCTTTCTTGGTCAGAATCTCCACCTTGCCTTCCGCTTCTTCCAATTGCTTGTGGCAAACCTCGGAGAGTTTCATCCCTTCTTCATAAAGCTGCAGGGCTCTTTCGAGCGGCAAATCAGCGTCCTCGAGCTCGCGCACAATTCCGTCCAGGCGTTCCAGGTTTTTTTCGAAGCATTCGGGTTTAGAGGATTTGGGTGTTTGGTTCATTGGGATCCGTCCGTTGTCCGTGGTCCGTTGTCCGTTGCCGATTTTTCGTAATCCGCAGTTTGTTGTTTGAATTCATCGCGTCTCGAGTCAAAAGCGCCGGCGATCTCGTTACGATTCGGGAACCCCTTCCGCATTTCGGTGCAACGGACCACGGACAACTGACAAAGGACAGGCCCCTTAAGCATGCTTGCTCGCCGTCTGGAGTCCCAGCACTTCTGCCACCTCCACCGCCATGGCGTAGCGGCCGAAGGGCGCGGCAATCTGCACACCCTGCACCAGGTTGCGGATGGAGAGCAGAGTTTCCTGGCCGATTTTAACACCTTCCGCTCGAGCCGCCTCGCCTGTGTCCGCCTTTCTCATGCGCTCCATGATGGCGGGCGGAACAGAGATTCCAGGCACTTCATTATTCATGAATTCAGCATTGCGGTAACTCGTGAGGGGGCAGATCCCCGCAACCACCGGTATAGAGCCCGCGCGAGACCGCATGCGCTTCATGAACGCACCCAGTTGCTCAACGTCGAACACCGGCTGGGTGACGGCAAAATTAGCGCCCGCTTCGAGTTTGAGCTCAAAACGGTGAAGCTCCTCGTCAGGGTTCACGGCATGGGGGTCGAGCGCCACGCCAATCAGGAAGCTGGTTTGCTGGCCAAGTGGATTTCCCCCGGCATCCAAGCCTTGGTTCAGGTTGTGGAAGATGTTGACCAGACCGATGGAATCCACCTCGAAGATGATCGTCTCGAGGAGAGTTGAGAACTGAGCGGTATCCCGGGTGACGGCAAGGATGTTCCGCAGTCCTAATGCATGCGCACCCAAGGCATCGGCCTGAATGCTCATCACCGTCCGGTCGAGAGCGCTGAAGTGCAGGAGCACCTCGATGCCCACTCGCTGCTCGAGGAGCGCCGCGAGGGTAAGCGGACTCATGCGGCCCATCACGCCCATGCCGTCGGGAATGTTGATTGCGTCCACGCCCTTGGCCAGCAGGAAGTGCGCGCCTTCCACTTCCTTGGTGGCGTCGCAGCCCTTGGGCGGAACTACTTCCACCAAAATAGGAAACTCATCCCGCGCCAGCTTCTCAGCGAGGCGCGAGCGTTTCTCGACTGGAACCGGTTCCAGAGCGCGGCCCGGCCGCTCCAGGACTTCCACCGCGATGCGCGCGCGCTGCGGGCTGAGCGATCGGACCGCCGCTTTGATCGCTGTGATGTGCTCCGGCGTCGTTCCGCAACAACCGCCCACCAGCCGCGCTCCGCATTGAATGAATCGCCGGGCGTAGCTGGCCATGTACTCCGGCGGGCTCTGGTAAATGTTGCGGCCCTGAACCGTGCGGGGCATGCCCGCATTGGGCTGCGCGGCGAGCTTGCGGGTGGTCACCGCCGCCAGGATCTCCAGAGCTTCCAGGATGGCTGCCGGACCGACGCTGCAATTGAGCCCGATGACGTCGGCGCCCCACTCGTCGAGTTTGCGGCCGAACTCCTCCGGCAACGCCCCGCTGGACGTGCTGCCGTCTTCCTGCACGGTCATCTGTACGACCACCGGCAGGGAGCACACGTCGCGTGCGGCCAGCAAGGCCTGGTGGGCTTCGTTCGGATCACTCATGGTTTCCACCACGATCAGGTCCACGCCGCCCTCTGCCAGAGTCGCGATCTGCTCGCGGAACGCCGCCCTGGCTTCCTCGAGTGAAGTCGGTCCCAGCGGCTCCAGGCGGACCCCCAACGGCCCCACGGAGCCGGCGACATAGAGAGTATCCCCTGCCACCTCGCGCGCCAATCGCGCTCCGGCCAGATTGATTTCACGCACCTTCTCGCCCTGATTGTATTTTTCCAGGCGCCGCCGCGTGGCCCCAAAGGTGTTGGTCTCAAGGATCTCCGCCCCAACCTTGGCATAGGCGAGGTGGACCTCCTTGACGAGTTGCGGCGAGCTCAGGTTCAACTCATCGAAACAGCGGGCCGAAGAGATACCTTTTGCGTAGAGCATTGTCCCCATCGCTCCGTCGCAGACCAGAGCGCGGTTCTCAATTCTCTCGAGGAATGGTTCTCGCATTCTTTATAAGTTTAACACGTCGCTTCACGGGCAGGTAGCAGTTGACCAGGGGGATGAGACTTTCAAACGGGCTGTGATCCTGAGCGAAGCGAACGGGCTCAGCATGACAGATGCCCTTGTTGCCCACCCTGCCATGGCGCAATTCGCCAAACACTCTGCCTTGGTGCATAATTCTATGGCCCGTGATTCAATCACTTTTCCAGACTTTGACGGATTTCTTCGCCCGGTACGGCTACTGGGTGGTCTTCATCGGCGTCATGCTCGAAAACGGCGGCCTGCCTCTGCCCGGCGAAACCGTTCTGCTGTTTGCGGGATTCCTTGCTTACCAAGGGGAACTTCGACTGGAATGGGCGATTGCGATAGCGATTGCTGGTGCCACGCTCGGCGACAGCCTCGGCTACGCGCTGGGCCGTTACGGAGGCAACCCCTTTTTCGATCGCTACATTTTGCGCTTCAAATTCGTGGCGCGCCGGTTTGAGTATTCCAGGTCGCTTTTTCTAAAACACGGGCACTGGGCGGTGTTCACAGGCCGATTCATCACCGGGCTGAGGGTTTTCGCAGGACCGTTGGCCGGGCTTTTCAAGATGCCTTACGCCCGTTTCTTACTCTTCAATTTCACGGGAGCGGTGATTTGGGCCACGGCCATCGGTTTCGTGGGTTTTCTGCTCGGAGACAACTGGGATAACCTGGCTCACGTCGTCAAAGACCTCCATCGCGTGACGCTGAGCCTGGTTGCGGTGCTGGCCTTAGTGACGCTGATTATCTATTTCCGGCGCCGTGCAAAGACCGGGTAACACGGCATCACCACCCCCTGCCCCCTCCTCAAAGATGAGGGGGCAGAGGCGTAGGCGCTAGAATAGGTTCGAGCGGGTTTCGGAGCCCGCCGGGGCGGGCGCAAGAATGTGGCCCACGGCGACAGCCGTGGGGAGAAAGCAGGACCGATGCGCCAGAAAAGCCCCGGGAGGGGCGACAGAGAGGTCTTCATCATCGCAGATCTTCTGTCGCCACTACGTGGCTCAGCGTGCTCTCTGTGTGCAGTCATCCCACGGCTGACGCCGTGGGCCACATTCTTGCGCCGCTGATGCGGCTTGGTGTGGGGCCACGGGCTTATTCTGGCGCCTCTGGGGGCAGGGGGTGGTGTCGCGCTGCGACCCTCATCGCGACCCGGCCTTGACTCTCTTCAGATCTTCTTTCGCCTCTTTGAAGCGGGGATTCATCTCGACGGCGGCCTCGAGTTCGGAAACGGCATCCGCCCTACGGCCCTGCTTTTCCAGTATCAGCCCCAAAAGCCTGTGGGCATGAGCCCGGTCCGGCTCCTCACCCTCCGGTTCCTGCCCCAGGTATTTCCGCACGTATGCCTCACCGCGTTGGAGTTCGACGCCAGCTTCCAGCAAAGCGTTTGTGGATTTGAAGTAAGGGGCAAGGTCGTCCGGGACGGCTTTTTCGGAGGCGGAGAGAATGGCTTCCAGCTCATTCCATCGGCGCTCGAGAGCCAGAACCGTCGCCAGGATCGAATACGCCTTCGCACGGCCTGGCTCGAGCCGAAGCGCTTCGCGCGCGTGCTTCTCTGCCTCGTCAGTGTTCCTTCGAGAGAGGTTGGTGTAAAAACCTGCGAGCGCCGTCTGCGCCTCGTAGTTTTTCGGATCCGCCTGGACGGCCTGGCGTAGACTCTCTTCAACCTTGGCTTGGTCCTTCGCTTCCCCTGCCAACTCAGCCTGCGCTAAGTAACCGTCGACAGGGCTGAGTCGCACGAGTTGATCAGCAATGGAGCGGGCCTTGCCCTTGTCCCCACCCATGAGTCCAGGCGCCTGATAGCTATACTGCATCAAAGCATCCAGCGCTTCCAGGTTTTTAGGATTGCGAGCCAGGGAGACATCCAATTCGCCTTTGAATTTCCGGGCCAGACCGGCCGCGGCAAACATGCTGGCTCGCGCCGCCATCTCCCCATACACCTCCGCCAGTTGTAAATGGTAATCGGAGTTCCCGTCTTCGAGCTCGACCGCCTGCTGTGCGGGGACGAGCGCGCCGTCCAAATCCCCGAAGGCCAGCTTGATGCGCGAGAGCAGCCAGGCCGCCTGCGCATCCCGTGGATTGGCGGCCGCGCGCGGCTCCACTATTGCCCGCGCCCGCTTCCAGTGCCCGGCTTGGATCAACGCTTTGGCACTGCCGGGATCGGCGGCGCGCGCGGGAGCAAGAAAGCAGAAGGCAGAAAGCAGAACGCAGAAAGGGAGAAGATGGAAACTCCTGGAAAGCGGAAACTGGAAAATAGAAAATGGAAAGTGGAAATTCGCGAGCTTGTCCGCTGTCTTCTGAAGTGGCTTGTCATTCTGAGCGAAGCGAAGAATCACGGCAGTTTGATCCTTACTCAGGTAGTTCTCTGAGGATCTTTGAATTTGGTGAATACCTGAACTGCGGGGATTCTTCGTTGCGCTCAGAATGACAGGTTGAGTGTTTCTAGTGTCGTGAGTCAGGTGTGCGTTGAATGAGTCGTTCTCATCCGCGCCCGTTTCTTTGAGCCCCGGACGGGGCGAAAGACAGTAGCCCAGGGCGTGAGCCCTGGGTTGGCTGGCCCTCACCCCGCCTTCGGCGCCCCTCTCCCGCCCGCGCGGGAGAGGGGACGGGGGTGAGGGATGATTAGCTGACCCACGGCTTACGCGGTGGGCTACTGGCTGCCGCCCGTCAGCTGACGGGCTGAATTGTTCAACGAACTTCTGACTCAGGAGACGAGGTTTCATTTCCAGTTTCTATTTTCCAGTTTCCAGTTTCTATTTTCCACCGCCCAGCCAATGGTTCCGGGTGGCAATTTGTTGCGGCGTCGCGCCCGGCAGGTCCTGAATCACATACGAACTCGGCACAGGCGGGTCAAGAGTCACACTGATGATTTCCCGCCGCCCTTGCCGATCGACCGTGAACGGAACGCTCGCCCCGGGCAGATAAGCTCTCAGGCGTGTATCAAAATCCTCGGTCGCGAGCGACTGGTTATCGACGGCAACCAGCAGGTCGTCGCGGCCTAGCCCGGCACGGTCGGCCGCTCCGCCGGGCCGAACGGCGAAAATCCTGACACCGAGGTTTTCGGGTACGCCGGTTATTCCGATGCTGGGCGGGGAACCTGCGGGGACGCTCATCCGCAGCGCGAGTCCAGCCGCGCCGAGTTCGCCATTGTACGGCAGCGGCGCGGTGCCGCGAACGTAGTTATCGAAAAACGTGGTGTAGTCGCTCCCCGCAATTTCGTTTACTGCATCCAATACGTCTCGCTCCTCGTAACCGCGCCCGGGGCCATAGTAAGTTGCTTGCGGCGCCTCGTAAAACTTATGGTAGAGGCGCGACAACACATCCAAGAGCGATTTTGCGCCCTGTGTCCGCGCCTGAATCTCCAGGTCGAGCATCATGCCGAGGAGCGCGCCCTTGTTGTAATAGGAGATGGTGGAGTTTGCGAAATTGGTTTCCTGCATTTGCGGCGCGCGGTCGTAGAACCAGGCGTGAAAGCTGGAACTCTCCGCGGACATCAGGGTGCGGCCGGGTTCTTCTTCGAAAGCGCGGATTTCATCCGACAGCCGGCCCAGGAATTGTTCCCGCGTCCACAGGCCCGCACGCAATAGGCTAAGATAACTGACGTAGCTGGTCACCCCCTCGGCAAGCCAGAGTGAGGGCGTGTAAACCTCGTGCGTGTAGTCAAAGGGCCCCAGCGCGGCAGGCCGCAGCCGCTTCACGTTCCAAACATGGAAGAATTCGTGCGCGGCCGTTTCGAGCGCCTCCGTTAGCCCAACGCTTAGGGTGCCCCGGATGATGATCTCCGTCGAGTTCAGGTGCTCCATGCCGTCGCCCATCGAAATGCCGGGAGCGAAGTGGAAGATAAACGTATAGTGCTCGAAATCGGGAGCGGGCATCAGCGCCATTTCCGCGTGCACAATCTTCTGAAGGCCTTCGCGCAGCTTCGACAAGTCAATGTCTTCCTCGCCATACGAGTGCACCGCGACGCGAAAAGTCTTCCCCCGTTCCTGGAATTGGGCCAGCCTGGTTTCAGCGCAAGCCTCGATGGGAGTATCAACCAGGCGGTCGTAATTCGGCGCGTGGTATGTGCGCACGCTGGTGTCGTCAGAAAAGCCGCTTATCATCTGCCAGTCTTTCGGCGCGTCCACGCTCAGCGTGAGCGGGTCGGGCTTGTGTCCCGCGACGTACATGAAGATCGAAGCGCCATTCAAGTTGGCGTGCGTCGAGTCAAGCTGGGAAAAGGAGCCGCTGAGGTCGTTGGCGAAAACGCGATAGCGCGCTTTCACGCTGCCCCCAGCCTGTCGCACGTTGACTCGCCAGGTCTGCTTGTCGAGATTTGTCCACGGCAGCAATTGCCCTGGCGCGCCCTCCGCCTCGAATTCCTGCACGTTCTTGGCAAAGTCGTAAATGGCGTAGCGGCCGGGCGCCCAGGCCGGCATGACGAAGTCGAGGTACTCGCCGGAGACTTCGCCGGCGGCGATCTCGACGGTTACAAGGTGCAGGTTGGGATGCGTCAAGACAAGGTGATACGCAAGTTTGAGTGGCGGAGGAGTAGGTTCTTCAATCGCTCGCAGCGGCGCTGCCAACGCGAGCAACAAGAAACTGGTGAGCAGAATCTGAACTGAAGCCCGCCGAAGGCGGGGGAGAGGGAATTGCCAGTCGTGGCAGGGCTGAAGAGTCTGTGTGAAAACCTGATTCAGGCTGTCATTCCGAGCGAAGCGAGGAATCTCGCTCTGAATGTTTTCAGGGGCAGAGCGAGATTCCTCGTCGCCTGCGGCTCCTCGGAATGACAGCAAGAACGAGTTCTCACACAGACTCTGAAGCCCCGTCCTTCCGCCGCCATTTTCATGGCAGCAAAGGATCTCAGTAGTTTGTTGTATGCCGTAAGGCTTGGAAACGACCTGCGGAGATCCTTCGCTTCGCTCAGGATGACAGAATTGTTTGTGGCTTGATGCAGTCACAGGTTCAGGCGGCTATTCGTTCACACTCCCGCAGAATTCGAGAAGCACGGGACCGTTACCAGCCGCTCCCGAAAGAGCCGGCTACATACCCGCTTTCCTGATATTACTTCCAAAATTGAAGCATGGTCCAATGGAGAAGCGGGTGGTCAGACGGCCATCTTTCAGCAGATTGCTGAACAAGTGATCGTAGACAAGATCGGCTTGCACGCGCAGAGACACATGTTTTGAAAAGTTCCAATCCGCGCCGCCTCCAAACCCGTAGAAAGGCGTGGAATCGCTGGTGGAAAACTTTCCATTCAGCAAAGCAGCTACGACGAGGCTTGGAACTTCGCCCACCGGGTGCGGCGTGGCTGTCTCGTAGATTATGCCAATGGACGGGCGAAGGAAAAGTGTCACTTTGGAATAATGGCGGAATTCGAATTGCGGCCCGCCGGCAAAGGTCTGAGTCGAAGAATGAGACGATATCGCCAAGGACGAAACGGGATACCCGAGGACTGTCAACTCTTCACCCAATTCCTGCTGCAAGGCAGGTGTCAGCAGATTGGGAGTGAGCGTCAAGTTCCCCTCCGAAAAGCTGTAGTCGAAGCCGAGAGCAAGCCATGTGGTAGCGTTCACTCCGGCCTGATAATGCAGACCATTTTCGAAAAGGCTCACGTGGGGGCTATCAAGAAACGAGTAGCCGATGTAGGTATTAAAGCGGGAAACATATTCCTGCTGGGCAAACGCCGTCGAAGACAGCAGCAGGGCAAGGGCTGACACGACAAGAGTTGCGATGGTGACGCGGTTTTTCGCCGGACTAAACTGGGTGGCGTAGGGCATTGTTTTCTCCTCGGCAGGATCTCCTGGTTCCGGACCTTTTTCGCTTCCAAAGGGGCAGGAGTTGTCGGGAGGTATTATCGTCAAAGCGGTCACAAAAGCAATCAGAAAATTCGCGACGATCTGTAGCGCCGACCTTAAGGTCGGCAGCAACGCTGCTGACCTGAAGATCAGCGCTACCGCCGTCCCGGCACCATAACCAATGTGTTAACACTTGCGTGGTCAACGGCCGCATCGCCGAACGGCACAGGAAAGCTCCGGCCCGTGTACCAGGCTTCGAACTGGTCTTTGTAGTAAGGGCTGAACACTTGGCCCGACTCTCCGAGAGTAAGGTTTTGAACCGACCGTTCGAGGTCCGAGAAATCAACAACCATGCGCATGGAAGGGCCGTGATTGGCGGTTGTAGCTTTCACTGTGGTGCTGGTTCCGGCCTGGGGAAACGGGCCGACGTCGAGCAGTCGGCCCAAGAGGGGCAGGCCTTGGCCCAACGGATGGTGGAAGGTCAGGGGAATGGTATTGCCCCACTTCCAAGCTTCGTGGCTCTGGCTCCCCACCAGCCTGGGAATTCGTTCTACGCCTTCTTCGAGACTCTTCATCAGCGTGTCGTCAAAAGACGCGTCACCGGGCGGGAGCCAACGCGTCCAGTGATTCGTCAAAACATTCTCAAAAAACGTCGAACTCATTCCCCAACGATAGCCCGACCAGCCATCACCGAGCTTGGGCTTGAGGGTTCGCTCGCGCAGGGCGGCGCGGGTCTCTTGGCACACCAGCGGAGCGACGGAATCCATCCTCGCCTCACCGTCCCATCCGCGCAGTAAGCTGAGGGCGTATTGCGCGTCAGGGCTTCGTGGTTCGACGTGCGAGGCCGCGTTCAGAAGCTGTCCGGCGATCCATTTGTCCTGCAAACTCAGAATGTCCGTCTGAATCCGCAGCATATCGGCCACGTTGAACGCCTTGCCCGCGCGGAGCAATTGAAATATGCGGGCCGTGCGATAGGGAGGATCCCAATCGCTTGTGATGAAGTACGGGTAACCATCCGGCACCACGCGGCCATTCGCCGTGGCGATCAGGCCGCTGGCAGGGTTGTAGGAATGAGGAAGATCCTGGAACGGAATGTAGCCCGTCCAGTCGTAGTCGTCTGTGTTGCCGGGCGCCGGCATAGCGCCGGTTCCTTGTTTTCGCAGCGGCACCCACGCAGCAGCATAGTAACCGATGTTCCCATCCACGTCGGCATACACAAAGTTCTGCATGGGGCCCGTATAGTCGTGCAAGGCGGCGGTAAACTGCTCCCAATTCTGGGCCATGCCTATTCTGGACGCACCGTTGAAAAGCGATGAAAGTGCGTGGGGCTCGAGCGCCGTCCAACGCAAGGCCAGTGCGCGGCCGCAATCCTCGGAGACAATCGGGCCGTGGCGCGTAACTTTGACAGTGAGCCGGTAATCCGGCTTCCCGCGGATCTTCATGATCTCGTCACGCACGTCCGCGTCCACCCAGGCGCCATTGTGGAGGTATTGATTGGGTGCGGCGGGATTGAAAGTCTCCGCATACAAGTCCTGCACATCCGGCCCGGTATTGGTCATGCCCCAGGCGATTCTCTCGTTGTGGCCGATGATCACCGCCGGCATCCCGGGCAAACTTACGCCACTCGCGTTTAGCCCCGGGCCCTTCAAGTGGATCATGTACCACACGCTGGGAACACTGTGACCAAGATGCGGATCGTTGGCGAGCAACGGCTTGCCGGACTCGGTGTGCGCGCCACTGACAACCCAGTTGTTGCTTCCCAGTGCTGTTGTGCTTTCGTCCCGTTCGGAAAGCAGCGCCGCAAGCGTCGGGTCAAGTTCAAACAGTCCCCCCTCTCGGCTAAGGACGGGGCGAGGGGGTGGTTGGTCCAGGCTCGCCACCGGCTTATGCAGCACATTGGAGTCGAGGCAGGTCGGCGGCGGGTAGACGTCTTTCCATTGGGGTGGCAGCTTCTTGCCCGGGGGCAGTTCCGCTACCGGTTCATCAAGCGGCGAATGGTCAGGGAAGAGGTCCGCCGAAAGCTCCGGCCCAAGCTTCGCCCGGATGCGTTCGCGCATCAAGTCCACTCCCCAAGTCATACTCAGGGTTTTCGCCATATTCAGCGCCACGCCCAGGGAATCGACCTCTCGCCACGGTCGAGGCTGATAGTGAAGCAGAAGGAATTCGATGGGGAGGCGACTCCGGTGGCTGGCGATGAACGCGTTAACGCCGCTCGCGTACGCCGTAAGTGGAGCCCGAGCCTCAGGGCTGAGTTCCGCTAAGGCGCGCTCCGAAACCCGTCGGAAACCCAACGTGCGGTTTTCAATGTCCAGTCTCCGCGTAAGCTCGCCGAAGATTTCGGAGAGTTCTCCTTCCGCTAGCCGCCGGCTCAGATCCATCTGCCACAGGCGGTCCTGAGCGGTCACGTAGCCTTGGGCGAAGAACAAATCCTGGGGCGACGAAGCGCGCAGGTGAGGCACTCCCCGCGCGTCGCGCAACACCTCGACAGGCGCTGAAAGTCCGGCCACTTGGACCGTTCCGTCGAGTTGGGGAAGGCTGGCGCGGGCGCGCCAGTACAGCCATCCGCCCCCGCCCACCACCAACAGCACAAGCAGAATCAGTATGGATACGATCAGGCGTTTCAGAAGGCGCCACATAAGTTCGGACCTCAGTTGAATTTCAGATGAGCCATCGTACTGAAATTCCTCGGGACTGGCAAACTACCGCATCCCGCATGAGCCCCGAATGGGCGAGCTAGCAAAGCCCAGGCCAACGGCCCACAAGCGCTAAGATAAGCGTGTGGAAGATGCGAAATGCCCGAAGGGCATTAATATCATTAGCCGTAGGTGAAACCTACGGATATGAAGCCCCCACCTTTTGATCTTCTCCGACCCCGCAGGGGTCGAAGGTTCGACCCTTTCAGGGTCGGATACTTTTTTTTTGCCCCGCCGGCCCGTAGGTTTCACCTACGGCTAATGATCTTGGGTCCCTTCGGGACCCTAGGCACACGCTTATCTTAGCGCTTATGAGCCATTGGCCTGGGCTGTGGTGGGTCGCTTCTTCGGGGCTTAATTGGGTCGACTCCCAGACTCTTCAACTCTCGACTCTCGACTATCGACTCTATAAGATGGCATCCATGAACTCGTTGCATGCGTGCCTGGCTTCCGACTTTCGACTATCAATTCTCAACCTCGCATCGAAGCGCCAAACTCCCTATCTCTCCTTCCTAGTGCTCATGCTGGCCTGCGCGGCAATGCCCAGTATTGCGGCGGGGCCGCCGGCAAAACAGCGTCCCGCTCCTTCGCTCGCCGCCCGCCTGGATCAAATCCTTCGCGCGAGCGACGCTTCACGCGGCTTCTGGGGCATCGAAGTTGCGGAACTGCCGAGCGGGAGAATTCTCTTCAACCTCAATGCCCAGCATCTTTTCCATCCCGCCTCGAATATGAAGCTGTTCACCACGTCAGCAGCGCTCGAGAAGCTTGGACCGGGTTTCGTCTTCCGCACCACCGTGGAAAGCGACTCCGGACCGCCGGCCCAGGGAATCGTACCGCGCCTTTACCTTGTTGGGAGAGGAGACCCTACACTTTGCGGAGACGTTTTGCCGCCTGCGAGCGCCAGCCAAGCTGGAAATCACACCTGCACGGCTCTCGAGGATATGGCGGCGCAGGTAAGAGCGCATGGCGTGATCGAGGTCACGGGCCCCTTGCTGGCCGACGAAAGTTATTTCGATTTCGAGCCTTACACCCACGGCTGGACCGCCGAGGATCTCGAGTGGGGCTATGGGGCGACGGTGTCGGCTCTGGCATTCAATTCGAATGCCCTGCTCCTTAGAATCAAGCCGGGCTTGAAACTCGGCGACCCTGCCCAGGTTTCTCTCGACCCGCTGCCGGACTATTACCAGATCAACAACGGTCTCGGAACTGCCGCATCAGGAAGCGAGAGCCACTTGTTCGTCGAACGCGCTCTCGATTCCACGCGCCTGGACGTTTGGGGCCAAATCCCTTTGGGCTCGGGCGAGGCTGACGAGCACGTGGCCATCGCTCATCCGGCGGAGCTCGTGGGCGAACTCTTCCGCAAGGCTCTCGAAGATTCCGGAACGATTGTTAAAGGTGGCGTCGAGGTTCGGCAGGTCACACAGCTTGAGGCAGCTTTGGCCCGCCGCACTGCTACGCAAGCCTCGCCACGCGTGGTCTTGGCCGAGCATGACTCCCAACCGCTCCGGGAAATCGTGAAGCTGACCAACAAGGAGAGCCGGAATCTTTACGCCGAGCTGCTTTTGCGCACGCTCGGGCGCCAAGTGAAGCAAGGCGGCAGCCTCGACGACGGCCTGCATGTGCTAAGTGATTTTGTACAGCAAGCCGGCGCCAAACCGGGCGAGACAGTATTCGCAGACGGCTCTGGCCTCTCGCGAGATGATCTGGTGACGCCGGAAACCGTCGTCGAGCTGCTGGTTCACATGGCAGGCGGACCGTCCTTTGACGATTTCTTTGATAGCCTGCCGGTGGCCGGGGTGGACGGAACTTTGGCAGATCGCTTCAAGGGAACACGCCTGAAGGGTAGAATCCACGCTAAAACCGGGACTCTCGAGGGAGTGAACGCGCTTTCCGGCTATTTGGATCTGCCCTCCGGCAAGCGCCTTGCCTTCTCCATCATTGGAAATAGCCACCCCCTCGAGGACGCGCAAGCCGAAGCTACGCTCGACCAAATCGCAACGACCGTTTATGATTGGTTTTCTCGGGGCAAGACGTTGATCCCGGGCTCCCGGCGGGGCGGAAACTAGTGTTGCGTTACGTAGACAGGCAAGACACGCCAGGAATATGCTGTCATGCTGAGCGAAGCGAAGCATCCCCGCAGTTTGACTCAGAGAATAACTGCAGAGACCCTTCGCTGCGCTCAGGGTGACAGACCATCTGGCGTTTCACTTTCTTGGGTGAACACATGCCGACCTGAAGGTCGGCGCTACACCGCCCTGATGTGCGTTAATCTGCGGCTATGGCACTGAAAGTGGTAACTGTATTCGGAAGTTCACTGCCCGGCGAAGCGAGCCAGACTTATGCAGAAGCTCGGCTGCTTGGGAGACTCTTGGCTGAAGCAGGGTTTGCCGTCTGCAATGGCGGATACCGGGGATTAATGGAAGCCTCGGCGCGAGGGGCGCGCGAGGCGGGCGGGCATACCATCGGCGTGACTTGCGAGGTTTGGACCGCCAAGGCGAATCCCTGGATCATCGAGGAGGTGCGCACGAAATCTTTTCCCGAGCGCATCATGACGCTCATCGAGCGTGGCGATGCCTACGTGGTCCTGCCCGGCGGAACAGGCACCTTGGCGGAATTGGCGCTGGTGTGGGAGATGATGAACAAGGCCAGCCTCTCGAAGACCGTGGGCGGAAGCAAACCCCTGTTGGTAATGTCGCCGTACTGGCAGCCGGTGATTGCTTGCCTTGAACAGGAAGGGCAGCTCAATTCCGCCTGTCCGCATTGGAAGTCGCCGGCAATGGAAATCGTGACATTGGTGACAAGCCCGCAACAAGTAGTCGAGCACTTGAACAAGAACAACCGGTAGGGGCGGCGCTTGAGTCTGTGTGAGAACGCCTCCAGGATGTCATTCCGAGCGGGCATGGGCCGTCGTCCCACCCGAAGGAATGAAAACCACAGACGTCGTCACCCCCGCGAAAGCGGGGGCCCAACGTTGGTCCGGAACACAATGGATTCCCGCTTTCGCGGGAATGACGTGAGTTTCGAGAGAGCAAACGAGGAACCTCGCCCTGAATTCTTTCAGGGCAGGGCGAGATTCCTCACCGCCTGCGGCTCTTCGGAATGACACACGTTTCTGAGTTCTCACCCAGATTCGTTTGCTGAGAAGTCCCATGGCTGATGAAAAGAACTCCCCGGCCGTCGTTCCCACCAGCGTCCGGTTCCGGCTGGCGCTAAAAAGAGCGGCGCTCTCTGTGCTCTTCACGGCCATTCTAATAATTCCCAAAATCAGGGCGTTGCGCCGGAAAATCTGGGAATGGTCTGCGGTCCGGCTCCTGATGGCGGCGCTGGGGTGCTTGCTGGGCTGGCGATATAAGCACGCCAACGGCGGGCTCGCGGATTTGCTTCTCGGCATCGCGCTGATGGCTTTCGGTCTGCTGGTGCGCGCCAAGCCGCAAGCGAAATCAGTCGACGCCCAGGCCCGCGAGTTCGACGCCCTCGTGGTCCTGAACGGCGGGGCGTTCATCCCTCACGGAGCTGATCGCCCTTCTCGACTCGTCAGTATTTTCGTGAATCCCGATCGGTTGTTTGTGGTCGACGAGCGCGAGCACACTCTCGAGGAGATTCCGGTGATCCGGGTGCGCGAACTCGAGGCGCGCCCCGTTACTGCTCCAGGCGAGCCCGAGGCGCAGGCGCAGACCTGGGACCTCGAGATTACCTGGGAATCAATTGAGATGCGCACCGCGCGCTTCCGCTACGACGGCGTCTTCGCCGAGCACCTGGCACGCGTCGCCGAAAACACGCTGCGAAACCTGCTGCGGAAGGAACTGCCAATACTCAGGCAGTAGGGAAAGGTTAAAGTGTAAAGGGTAAAGTATGAAAGCGGAGGACCGATTGATCAAGAAGAAAGCGTTGGTTTGAAGTCAGACTTTACCCTTTAACCTTTACACTTTAGTTTTCTCCGCTCGCGCGTGCCTGTCATCCGAAACCTGGCACCTGACTCACGGCACCTGAAACCTACCTTATCGTGTCCCCCGCCAGTCCCCAGAAATCCTTCGCGTAGTAGGACGAGAGCACGTTTCCGAAGAGATGGCAGATGCCGTGGCAATCGGGGATGTCGCCGTAGAGTTTCCGGCCGCGCGCGAAGACCTTCGTGAACGATCCCTCGCGCAGCAGGTTGCCTCCGATCTTTTTGAGCGGCTCGCAGGGGTAGAAGACATCGCCGTTGGGGTAAATGCGCGGGAACATGGTGGGAAAACACTGGAAATCGCCGAATTCGAGCAAAGTGCGAATCAGCTTGGGCGTGCCGTTGATGGGCTGAGCGCGGTCTCGGCGCCGCTCGACGATCTTATCCACCAGCGCCTGGTAGCGGGGGTTCTGCCGCAAACGCAGGTTGGGCAGTTTTTCGTTCAGCGCCGTCTGCGTGGCGAAGACAAATCCCTGCTCGCCGCAGAAGTCCATAATGCGCTCGATGTCAGCAATGTTCCATTCTTCAATCACTGTGCTGATGGTGATGTCCGAGGGCTTCCGAAAACGCGACTTGGCCAGTTGCAGATTCTCGAGCACCCGCGCAAGAACCGCCGGCTTCGACATGGGCTTTGACGAATCCGCTTCGAGTGAGTCCAGGCTCACCACCAGGCTGTGCAGGGAGTCAAACAAACCCTGCCGCTTGTGAAGCAGCGTGCCATTCGTAATCAGTAGCACAGAGCGGTATTTCAAGTCGTGCCGCGCGGCGCGCGCCAGCTCCTCGATATCGTTGCGGAGCGTCGGCTCCCCGCCCGTAAACAAAATTGAGTCGGTCTCTTTGCGAGCGATGCGGAGCAGCTTGATGGTTTCGGCGGTGGGCAGTTCCTGGCTGAAAACGTCCGGTTCCTTCTGCGTGCAGTAGGTGCAGGCCAGGTTGCACTTGTGCGTGACGTAAAGAATCGCCGCGTAGGGCGCCACTACGTTGGTGCGCCGAACCTCGCGCCGGTAAAGGTTCTGGAAGTAGTGTTTGAAGTTCTTCAGGACAAACGGAGAGTGCTGCAGCAAACCCTTCAGCAGGGCCAACCCCTTTTTTTCAGCACGCCCTTCTCCCATTGATTAAAGCGTACACGATGACATTAAGTCAGAGCAAGCTTTATTCGGCCTTTTTGCGGTCAGATTCCTGACACCATTTCCCAGGCTCAAATCAAGCGCGAACGCTGGAAGCTGGCTGATAAGATCCCCATCAGTATTAGATTCGTCAACGTAAATCCGCCGATGAAGAACAGAATAAGCTGAGACTCAGTCAGCCTCTCGATCTCGCCGGACGGGACAGATTTGAGGATCAGAACAATGGCTATCAGCAGGATCAGCGTGCCGACGGCCATCGTTTGCTGAGCCTGCCGCAGAGTCGCCGCTCGCAACGAAATCAATACTCCTGCATTAGCGGAAAGCAAGCTGCCCAACAGGGTCAGGACGAGCGTTTCCAGGAAGATACCGATGGGATGATAAAACTCCCAATGGCCCTGTCCCGACAATCGATTAGACACCACCAACCCGAGCAACAGGCCGATCAGGGCCAACCCCCACGCATAGGCGACGCTCACGGTTATTTTTCCCCATAGGATGGCCCGGTCCGAGACGCGACTGGCAAGCAAGGTTTCCAGAGTGTGGCGTTCGCGCTCGCCCGCAACAGCGTCGCAGATGTAGCTCGTGGTTAAGTGGAAGGGAATGTAGCAGACGATAGTAATCATGGCTGGGGAAAGCGCGAGCCAGAGATGCCCGATCTGCCAGGGAATGACGATTCCCATGATGGCCACCACCACCAGGGGAACGATAAGTTCGCTTCGGCGTCCGGAAAAAGTCGAGTCTTTCGTTTCTTTCCAGACAATGGTCCAAAAATCGTTCATGGCTTCTCTTCCCTCATCAAAGTCAGAAACAGTTCTTCGAAACTAGTTCCTTCTCTGCTGATCTCCTCGACCTCGCCGCCGTTTTGCACGATCAAACTGACCAGAGGTCCGTTTCGACTTTTTTCGTCTAAAAGTTCGATTTCCAGGCGATCCGGAAGGTGATCCACCCGCGCGACCTCCGGCCTCTGCCGCAGCAGGGCCACCATCCGCTCATCAAATCCTCGCCCCGTGATTTTCACTCTGGGAGATTTGTCCCGCATGCGCAGGGCGTCGGGACTGCCCATGGCAAGAAGTTTCCCAGCCCGGATCACCCCTACCTGGGCGCAGAGTTGCTCGGCTTCCGTCAAGTTATGCGTATTGAGGAAGACCGTCACGCCTTCGTGCGCGACCAGGCTGGCTAAATCCTTCCGGACCGCAGCCGCCGCTACCGGATCGAATCCCGCTGTGGGTTCGTCGAGGAAGACCAAGGGCGGACGGTGGAAAAGGGCGCGGGCCACGGCTAGTTTTTGTTTCATGCCCCGGCTCCACGTGCCTACCCGATCCTTCCTGCGCTCCCAGAGATCCAAGGGTTCGAGCAGCTCTCGGGTGCGCGTGCGCCGCGCGGCAGTTGGCATTTTGTAAATGCGGCCGTATAAGTCAAGGTTGTCCTCCGCGCTCATGCGTTCGTAGAGTCCCGCAAACTCGAGCAAGGCCCCGCTATGAGTACGAATTTCTTCCGCACGCTTACGTATGTCGAAGCCCATGACCCACGCCTGACCCTCTGTGGGTTGTATCAACCCTAGCAAAAGGTGAATGGTTGTCGTTTTCCCTGCGCCGTTAGGTCCAAGGAAGCCGAATACAACGCCCGCAGGCACTTCCAGCGTAAGATCATCGACCGCTTTGATCGCTCCAAAGGAACGGGAAAGATGTTCCGCACGTATGATCGGATCCGGCATGTTCTATTGTTCCCCTGGCCGCGCGTTTATGAGGATAACACTCCTCGTGTCCATGTTCGGTTGCTGTTATGAGGGAGAAACGGTACTGTCACCCTTCCCCCGCAATATCCGCGGCATAGTTTACCACCGACTGAACCGCCGCCAGCCTACATCTTCGGGCACCTACTGCTTACTTGCAGTTGCTCCGAACGGTGTAGGATAATTAAGCGAAGGCACAGAGTGAATCCAGTTAAGGTCAACAAGCTAGGCGTAGTACTATTCCAGTTGGGCGGGCCGGACTCACTTGAGGCCGTTGAGCCTTTTCTCTATAACCTCTTTTGCGATCCGGACATCATTGACTTCCCGTTTGCCCGGCTGGCGCGCGAGCCGCTCGCCCGCCTTGTGTCGTCGCGGCGGGCCCGGCGAGTCCAGGATCACTACTCACAGATCGGTGGCAAGTCTCCCATCCGGGAACTGACAGAACTTCAGGCAAGCCGGCTCGAGAGCGAGTTACGCAATTTTCTTGAGGCCCGCGTCCTCGTCGCCATGCGCTACTGGCATCCGCTCACTGAAGAGGCTGTTCGCCAAGTCCTGGACTACCAAATCCGGACGCTTGTGCTTCTGCCGTTGTACCCTCAATACTCCGTGGTCACTACCGGCAGCAGCCTGAATGAGTGGGAGCGCAAATTCCCACCCCGCCATCCTGTTGATGTCAGGACCGTGCGCGATTATCACACCCATCCTATTTACATTCAGGCCCTCGTTGAGCGCATTAACGAAGGTTTGGCGGAGTTTCGTAAAACGAATGGCTCTGCCTTACGATTCCCTTCCGACGTGCACTTGCTTTTCAGCGCCCACGGAGTACCGGAGAGCATCATAAAGGCCGGCGATCCCTACCAAGCCCAGATTGAAGCCACTGTAGGCCTGGTCAGGGAACGGGGCGGATGGCCGAACCCGCACAGCATCTGCTACCAGAGCCGCTCCGGTCCGGGGCGGTGGCTGGGGCCCTCCCTTCACGAGGCTCTTCAAAGCCTTGCCTCAACTCGAAGCGAGCGTGTCCTCGTGGTGCCGGTTTCCTTCGTCTCGGATCACGTCGAAACGCTGTACGAGATCAACATCGAAGCCCGCGAACTCGCCGAGCGTCTGTCGATCCAGCAGTTTCATGTGACGCGCGGCTTGAATGACTCACCCACATTTATCCGGGCTCTCGCCGACCTTGTGCTACAAACCGTCAGCCTCCCCGCGCGAACCTAGTGCTTGGCTGAATTAGTAAGCGAACATATTCGTCGGAAGCGGAAGGGCGGGGCTTCAGCCCCGCCGCTAGTCTCGCGAGATCATTACGGGGCTTTAGCCCCTGAAGCGGCTTGGCTTCAGGGCCTAAAGGCCCTTCCAATCCTGGGCCTATAGACGGCGGGGCTGAAGCCGCGCCCTTCCGGGCACTTTGCAAAATGACGCGGACTCTAGTCAGCAAGTAATAGCCGCGATTTCGGATTGCAAATTCGAAATCCATGTAAAATAAGCCTGCCGCAAAGGGAAGCAGTCGAAGCGGAGGAGAATGCGATGAAGCGTGCCTGGATGCTGGCCGCGTACTGGGTGATCACGAGTCTCGGGATGGGCACGGGCGCATCCGCAACCGATTTCGATATCGCTCCTTTCGCCAGGCGCTGCTGCGTGGCGGATGGGCACACGGCGCCGCTCGAGTTCGACTACACGGAGGCGCAGCAGGCGGGAGGCGAGGCGGAGAAGTCAGCGGATGGCCGCTACATCTACGGCCTGCAATGGGCAGAGGAGCGCGATCTTAAGGAACTGCGCCTGCAATTCCGCGCCGGCCAGGAGGCGCAGTCTGCCACGGTCGAGTACTGGTTCCGTAACTGGCCTTATCCCCCTCCAGAGATGCCCACCATCGAAGACCCTGTCGACGACCCCTGGCAGGGGCAGTGGCTGAAGGCCGCAACGAAAATGGACTGCCGAGAGGGAATTTGCGGCTACACCTTTCTGCCGCTCGCTGAAGCCGAAAACCCCAAGGCCGGCAACCTGCCCGGCTTGAGCTACCGGCGCACGCTCAAGGTGCGGCTGGTGTTTGCGTCAAATCCTCAATTGGAAAAGGTGCAGGTCTTCAGCGGGTCACAGGAAGGATCTGTAGAGTTGCGGCTGCAGTTAGGAGTTGGAGAGGCGGCCGTGAGTACCTGGGACGGGAAAGTGCGGATTTACAATGGCCGGCTCGAAAAGCTACGGGTGTGGAACGGAACCGACAGCGATACAGCCACGGGAGACCATTTCCACATCACGACAAGCCGGCCGGCGAAGGGCCTGTTGGTGAGCTTGGTGGCGGCGAAGCCGGACCTTCCCGGATCGAGCGACACGACGATCGTGACCGTAGACGCGGCTGAGCGGACGTTCTCCTTCGCCGTGCCGGACGTGGAGAAAGGGCCGGCGTATATCGCGGACTTTCAAGCTTATGTGACCCTCGCCTCAGACCCGAGGGAGTTTTCCTCCTCGATTGTGAAGCACGGCGAGAAGATTCGCGAAAAGCTAGCAGTTGAACCTGAGCAGACTTACGAACGAGCTTCAAGAGAGATTCCCGCCCTTGATCCGGTCAAGCGGCAGGGCGGGAGGCTGTATCTGCCCCTGGCGGCCGACGCGAGTTGGCAGAAGTTCGCCTTCGAGTGGGGTGGCAACATTGCCATCAGCAAGTCCGAAACGAAAGCCATGGGGAAGGAACTGAAGCGCCTGGAATGGCAAGGTGACCGCATATCCTGGCGCATCGACACGGGCGCGACGCCTGACTTTCGCCCTGCCGCCAAGGATTCCACACTTTCCGTGCTGGAGAATTACCTGCCTTTACCCACGGCGCGATGGACAAAAGACAAGTTGGATTACACCGAGGAGGGTTTTGCCACGCTGCTTTCCGGGCCGCTCGAGCCGGATGATCCACAACGCAGCGAGCAGACGCCCGCGGTCCTGATGTTGAAGATCAAAGTGGAGAATCCGGGCGGTACAGCAGCCGCTTCTCACGTGTGGCTGGCGCTCGACCCAGCCGAGGAACTTTCTTTTCACAACGGAGAATTGCTGGTGGCGGACGGTGCCCTGGTGCGTGCGCGCGTGCGCTTGCCGGATTCGGCAAAGGCGGCTCTCGCCAAAATTAACGAGGGCGCGAAGGCATTGCAGGGGATTCATGTGGAGATCCCTCTGCGGGCGGGCGAAGCCCAAACCATTTTTCTCTCATTGCCGTTTATCCCCCGGCTCTCGACCGAGGAGCGCGCCCGCCTGGCGAGTTTAGACTACGAGCACGAACGAGCCGGGGTGTTGGATTACTGGCGCGCCGCCACGGCAAACTCGGTTCCCTTCAGCGTGCCGGAAAAGCACTTCATGGATTTCGCCCGGTCCGTAATTCCACATGTTCGCATCAGCACCACGAAGGATCCGAAAAGCGGCCTTTATATGGTGCCGGCGGCGAGTTATGGCTACCTGGTTTATGACAACGAAGCGGCTTTTCAGTGCGTGATGCTTGACGCGTTGGGGAACCACGCTCTTGCCGCCGAGTACCTTGAAACGTTTATTCGCCTGCAGGGATCAAAGCCCTTCGCGGGCACGTATCCTGGAGATCAGCGTGACGTTTATCACGGCGCGCGGGTCGACAAGGACTACGACTACACGGCTTCCGAGTACAACCTCGACCACGGCGTGGTGCTTTGGGCGCTCGGCGAACACTACTTCTTCACCCGCGACAAAGAGTGGCTGCTCCGCGTAGCCCCCAGCATGAAACGGGCGGCCGACTGGGTATTCGAAGAGCGAGCGTACACCAAGCTCATGGATCGCGGCGAACCCGTCCCTGAGTACGGACTGCTGCCCGCCGGACACCTGGAAGATAACGCCGACTGGGGGCATTGGTTTTCCGTAAACGCCTTCGCGTCAGCGGGCGCGACTCGCCTGGGTGAGGCGCTGGCCGAAATTGGCGATCCCGGTGAGTCCCACTACGTCGAAGAAGCCGCCTCCTACGCGCGGGACCTGCGCGCGGCGGTGACACGCGCTTCCGAGATTTCGCCGGTGGTGCGGCTGCGCGATAACACCTACGTCCTCTACGCACCTACGCGCCCCTATCAAAGAATCCGCCTCTTCGGGCCCGTACGCGTGGCGTATTATTCGCGCTATCCCCAGAAAGTTTTGCCCACTTACCGGCTTTCGGCGACTCGCGAAGTACTGTATGGAGCGATGATTTTGATCTCCATGGGCATCATGCCGCCGGACGGGCCTTTTGTGAATGCGGTTCTGGACGACTGGGAGGACAACGCAACCATGTCAACCTCGCTCGGCCTCTTTGTGCACGGCTGGGTGGATGATAAGTACTGGTTCAGCCGGGGCGGCATGGTGTTTCAAGCCAATTTGCAGAACCCCATCCTGGTTTATCTGCGGCGCAACGAAATCCCTGCCGCCATCCGTAACCTTTACAACGATTTCGTTGCTTGTTATTACCCGAATGTGAATGTATTCACAGAAGAGTTTCGCCAGTGGCAATCGCCGAGCGGTCCGTTTTACAAGGTTCCCGATGAGGCGAAATTCGTGAATCGCCTCAGGGACTTGTTGGTGCGTGAGGACCCGGACGCACTCTGGCTGGCGGCGGGCGCGCCGAGGCGATGGCTGGCTCCCGGTCAGAAAATCGAAGTGCGAAATCTCGCGAGCTACTTCGGCCCGGTGAGTTACCGCACGGAAGGGAAGGCGAACGGCGTCAGCGCCCGGGTCCAACTGCCAACCCGGAACCCGTACAAAACTGCGTGGCTGGTGGTGCGCACGCCGGGGGCGCAGGCGCTGAAGTCCGTCGAGATTGACGGCCGGTCGTGGCAGGATTTCGATGCGGCGCAGGGGCGCATCCGGCTGCCGCTGCGGAAAGAACCGATGGAGGTCGAGGTGCATTTCTAAGTGATCGTTCGTGCCGCCAGGGAGAATTCAACGACAAAGCCCTCTCCCTTGGGGAGAGGGTGCCCGGCGAAGGCGGTTTCTTCAGCCGTCGCCGGACGGGTGAGGGGTTGCTTCCGTATCACCGGGGGCAACCCTGGGTGGTGACGGATAGTGCGCCAGAAAGCTCGAAGCAGAGTTGGACCTTCACTGAGTTGAGTTGCGGAGTACGAGTGGTTAGCTCACTTATGCTCGACATACAAACTGAAGGGCGAGATGATTGGCAAGGCTGATTAAGGGACCCCTCACCCGTCCCGCTCCGGCTGATGAGAGCGCCGGCAGCGGGACACCCTCTCCCCAAGGGAAAGGGCTTTCCCCCTTAATTCTGATCGGCTGGTTTTTCGTTAACAGAGCGTATAATACTCGCCGCTGCTGTGAGGTGCTGACCTGAAGGTCAGCGCTACGCGCAACTTGGAGGTCGCCGGCCTGACGGCCGGCGTCACATGGAGAATACGGGGGTGTAGCGATGCGCAAATGGACAAGGCGTGAGGTATTGAAGAGTGGTGTGGTGGTTTCGGCGGGAATCACATCCGGGGCTGCGGCTGTTCCGGGTAGGGTCGCGGCGGTCACGGGCCCGAGTCCGGCGCTTCCGCCTCCGGAAGACACCAGCCCGCGCGAACGGCTGCTGATGGATTTTGGATGGCGGTTCCACTTGGGCCACGCCAGCGACCCGGCGCAGGACTTCGGCTTCGACGGCGATGGTATGTTTTCGAAAACCGGGGACCTTGTCGAGTCGCTGCAAGAAAAGTTCGACGATAGCAAGTGGCGTGCGGTCGATCTTCCGCATGACTGGGCGGTGGAGTTGGACTTCCAGAACGACCCCGGATTAGTCAATCACGGCTTTAAGCCGCTGGATCGGAATTACCCGGCGACCAGCATCGGGTGGTACCGGCGGGTGTTCGAGATTCCTGCCGGCGATCTCGGGAAACGGCTGCACATCGACTTTGACGGCGTTTTCCGGGACTGCACGGTCATCCTGAACGGCCAGTTCATCGGGCGGAACATGAGCGGCTACGCGCCGTTCAGTTACGACGTGACAGACTTCCTCGATTACGGCGCCAAGAATATCTTAATCGTCCGCGTCGACGCGACGCAGGGCGAGGGATGGTTCTACGAAGGGGCGGGCATCTACCGTCACGTGTGGCTGACCAAGACTGATCCCCTCCATGTCGCCCGCGGGGGAACCTATGTGCGGTCGGAAGTGCAAGCCGAAACGGCGATGGTCACGATCGGCGCCGAGGTTGAAAACCAGAGCGCGGAGATGAGGACCTTCAACGTGGTCACGCGCCTCTTGGACAAGAATGGCACCGTCGTGGCAACTGCGGAGACGCAGTCGATGCGCGCCGATCCCTGGACCACCTTGACTCTTGTGGCTCAGACTGGGATCCCGCATCCGTTGTTGTGGTCCCTGGAGGAGCCGAATCTGTACCGTGCGCTGACGGCTGTGCAGGATGCAAATAGCGGTAAGACCACGGACCAGTACGCTACCACTTTCGGTATCCGCACTATCAAATTCGACCCGGACGAAGGATTCTTCCTGAACGGCAAGCCGGTCAGAATTAAGGGAATGTGCAACCATCAGGACCACGCCGGAGTGGGTTCCGCTCTGCCCGATCGCATTCAGTACTACCGCATCGACAAGCTGAAAGAGATGGGTGTGAACGGCTACAGGACTTCGCACAATCCGCCCACGCCGGAGTTGCTGGATGCCTGCGATCAGCTCGGGATGCTGGTGATGGACGAGACCCGGCGAATGTCATCGGATCCTGAAGCCATCGGCGACTTGGAGCGACTGATCCGCCGCGACCGCAACCACCCGAGCGTGATCATCTGGTCGCTCGCGAACGAGGAACCGCTCCAGGGCAGCGACCGTGGGGCGCGCATTGTCAGCTCCATGAAGCGCCTCGCCCGCCGGCTCGACCCGAGCCGACCCGTCACTACCGCCATGGACGACGGGTGGGGCGAAGGCGTCTCCGGAGTCGTGGACGTCCAGGGTTTCAATTACCACCACGGCAAGGAAATTGACGATTTCCATCAGCGCTTTCCGAAGCAGCCTACGATCGGCACTGAAACCGGGAGCACCGTATCGACGCGTGGAATCTACCTCAACGACAAAGAGCAAGGGTACGTCAGCGCCTATGATGTGAACCATCCCGAGTGGGCGGAAACGGCAGAGGTGTGGTGGAAGATCTACGCCGAGCGGCGTTTCTTGTCGGGCGGGTTCGTCTGGACCGGCTTCGACTATCGGGGTGAACCCACGCCTTATGAGTGGCCCTGCATCAACTCCCATTTTGGCATCCTGGATACCTGCGGTTTCCCCAAGGACAACTTCTATTTCTATCAGGCGTGGTGGAGCGACAAGCCGGTTCTGCATCTGTTCCCGCACTGGAATTGGCCCGGAAAAGAGGGCCAGGAAATCGACGTCTGGTGCCACAGCAATCTCGAGAAAGTCGAATTGTTCTTGAACGGCAAGAGCCTCGGGGCGAAGGAAGTGGCCCGCAATTCGCACGTGGAGTGGAAGGTTCCGTACAAGCCCGGGGTGATTGAGGCCCGGGGTTTCAAGGGCGGCCGGCAAGTGTTAGTCGATAAGCGCGAAACCACCGGCGGGCCCGCGAAGATTCTGCTGCGGCCGGACCGGCACGAAATCAAGGCGGATGGCGAAGACGTTTCACTGGTCGAAGTGCAGGTGGTGGACGGGCAGGGCCGCCTGGTTCCCGTTGCCGGCAACGACATCGTATTTCACGTGTCGGGCAACGGAAAAATCATCGGGGTGGGGAACGGAGACCCGAGCAGCCATGAGCCGGATAAGGCCAACAAACGCCGGGCATTCAATGGGCTTTGCATGGTCATCGTGCAGTCTCTAAAGCAACCAGGCGAAATTCGTCTGGAAGCTTCTTCCCCGGGGCTCGAACCGGCAACGGTGGCCCTGACGAGCCTCAGCGCGACTCCCAGGCCTGCGTTGGCTTGACGTGTGGCCGGTACTCAATGACGGAAATCGCCGTCATAACTGGGCACTTTGGAAGGGCGGGGCTTCAGCCCCGCCGCCTCCGGAACCGCGACGGGCTGGACCTTTAGGCCCTGAAGTCAGTTGGCCTCAGGGGCTGAAGCCCCCAATGATGAGCGGTTTTCCGTGGCGGGGCTAAAGCCGCGCCCTTCCGGACACTCTTTAATATGACGCGGACTTTTGTCAGCGAGCGATAGGGAAGCATGGAGTGATTCGGCGCGATTTGCTGACGGAAGAAGCGGCTTCACGCAAAGATGCAAAGGGCGCAAAGCTCGCAAAGAGGACCAGCGGGTTTTGCTTTTCGATTCTATACTGAGAAGCGGAGGAGCGATGTTGGCAAGCCTGAGACTGCGCCGTAAACATGCCGAGTGCGCCTCTCCGGATCAATTCAGATTGATCGGTTCCGTAATCTGTCTTCTTATGGTCCTTGCGCTCGCGCGCAGCCAAGGACGCGCTCAGGCATCATCGGCCGGAGAGGAGGACAACGCTCGAATTGCCGCCGAAGCTGAGGAGGCGTTGCGCAAGCACGACTACCCGAAGGCGATCGAAAACCTTCAGAAGCTCGAGAGGATCGCACCCAAGATCGGTGAGATTCATGCCAATCTGGCGAGCGCTTACTACTCGGTAGGGCGCTTCGAAGACGCTGCGCAGCAGGCCCGCGAGGCGCTGAAGCTGAAGCCGGCATTGCTCAATGCTCATTTCTTCCTCGGCCTGAGCCTGGCACAGAGTGACCGCTGCAAAGAGGCCATTCCCTACCTTGAAAAGGACTATGCCCGCGCCCCCGACACCCAAATGAAGCGCGCGATGGGCGCCGAAGCTCTGCGCTGCGCTATGTTTGCGAACGATGCGAGCCGGGCCGTCGACTTGGTTCGGCAGTTGAACCGCGACTTTCCCGATGACCCGGACCTGCTTTACCTGAGCAGCCATGCTTACTCCGACCTCTCGACCGAAGCTTCCGAGCGGCTTCTCACGGTCGCCCCTGAGTCTTACCAAGCGCACCAACTCAACGCGGAGGTCCTGGCCATCCAGGGAAAACTCACTGAGGCCGCCGAGGAATACCGCAAGGTGTTGGCGCTCAATCCGACCTTGGGCGGAATTCACTACCAGCTTGGGGAGCTCCTATTGGCGGGCGAGCGCGGGCCCAATACACTGGAGGAGGCGCGGCAGGAGTTTGAAGCGGAGCTGAAACTTCATCCGCGCCACGCAGGCGCCGAATATGAACTGGGCGAAATGGCTCGCCAGGCCCGGCAGTGGAACGATGCCATCGAGCATTTCAATCGCGCTTTAAGCATCGACCCCCAATTTGCAGACGCACTCATCGGCCTGGGCAAGTCGCTGGTCTCTGCGGGGAGGCCTGAGGAGGCTGTGGCGCCGCTGGAACGGGCGGTGAAGCTCGAGCCCGCCAATGCCAACGCACACTACCAGCTATCTTTCACCTACCGGCGCCTTGGGCGTGGCCAGGAAGCGGCGAAAGAGCTTGCCGCGTACCGCGAAATTCATGACGACATCCGACGCAGCAGCCAACGCATCCGCACCGGCATTCTCGGGAATATCGCCCAGCCCCAGACCGACGCGCCGCCGGAGTAATCGCGGGTGAGAAGATTAGAAGCCTGCCGTCCTGAGTGCAGCGAAGGATCTCCGCATTGGTTCGCAATCGTCGAACCGAAAAACAACTGCTGAGATCCTTCGCTGCCATGAAAATAGCGAGCCTGGACCCCCTCACCCGACCCGCGCCGGCTGACGAAAGCGCCGTCGCGGGCCACCCTCTCCCCCAAGGGGGAGAGGGCATTTTCATGACAAATGGTGAGGCGAAGGCTCATGAAGTCTGCGCTCAGAATGACAGCACTCGCTGTCCGCAGCGCGAGGGACCAGGGTGCAAGGAGCCACATAAAGGGATGTATGTTTCACGAAGGAGGTTTCTCCAGTCCGCCGGCGCGGCGGGGTTGATTGCGTCGACTGCGGCACACCTGTGCGGCCAGGGGATGGCGTCGCGAGGCGTCCGGCCTGCGCCACGTCCTAAATTCTCAGGCAGGCCCTGGCCGGTCACGTTTGCGGATGTCGCGCCGCGGGCGGGGTTAACTGTTCCGACCGTTTACGGCGAGGAGTACGTCAAGCGCTACATCGTGGAAGCGAACGGACCGGGCATCGCCTTTTACGACTACGACCACGACGGCTGGCTGGATATCTTCGTGCCGAGCGGTACTCGTCTGGAAGGTTTTCCCGCCGGCCACGAGCCTACAAACCGCCTGTATCACAATAACCGCGACGGCACCTTCACCGACGTTACCGAAAAAGCGGGGCTCACGCGGACGGGATGGTGCTACGGAGTCTCGGTCGGCGACTACGACAACGACGGCTACGACGACCTGTTCCTCACCTACTACGGCAAGAACGTTCTCTACCACAACAACGGTGATGGAACGTTCACGGATGTCACCGATAAGGCCGGCCTCGTGGAATCCGGGACCCGCTTTGGCAGCGGCTGCACTTTCGTGGATTACGACCGCGACGGTTTCCTGGACCTCTTCGTCAGCCGTTACATTGACATGGACTTGGCTAAGACACCGGTTGGCGGCTCGAGCCGTTATTGCAAATATCTGGACGTTCCCGTCAACTGCGGACCCTTGGGGCTACGGCAAGAGACCTGCAAGCTTTATCACAACAACGGCAACGGAACGTTCACGGACGTGAGCGCCAAGGCGGGCATCTCAAAGGCCGGCCCTCGTTACGGGCTTACGGCGGTGGCGTTTGATTACAATAACGACGGCTGGCCCGACCTGTTCGTCGCCTGCGACTCGACCCCGAATCTCCTTTTCCGGAACAACCACGACGGTACGTTTACAGAAGTGGGGATGGAGGCCGGATGCGCCGTCAGCGGCGACGGGCAGGAAGAAGCGAATATGGGGGTGGGAGTCGGCGACTATGACGGCGACGGCTTTCTGGATCTGTTCCTTCCCCACTTCAGCAGCGACACGCCCATCCTTTACCGCAATTCCAAGGGCGAGTTTTTCGACGACGTCACTTCCGCTGCTGGCCTCGCGGTGAACACGCAATACGTCTGCTGGGGCGTGGATTTTGCGGACTTCGACAACGACGGCTGGTTGGATATCTTCCACGTCACCGGCACGGTCTATCCGGAAGTCGAGAAGGTCAACCCGGAGTACAAGTTCAAGACGCCTCGAGTGGTGTATCGCAACCTGGGCAATGGGTCGTTTGAAGAGGTGTCTGACCTGTCGGGCGCGCCCGTGCTCGAGCCGCACTCGAGCCGCGGATGCGCCTTCGGCGACTTCAACAATGACGGCAACATCGATGTGCTGATTCTCAACATGAGTGAGCCGCCCTCTCTTTTGCTCAACCAGAACCACAGCAATAATCACTGGCTCAGCGTTAAGCTCGCGGGCACGCGCTCGAACCGGTCCGCCATCGGCGCCCGCGTCACAGTCACCACCGGCGAGCGTCGCCAGGTGCGCGAAGTCCTCAGCGCCTCGAGCTATATTTCTCAGAGCGATCTGCGGCAGCACTTCGGCCTGGGGCAGGCGCAAAGAGCCGACCAGATTGAAGTGCGCTGGCCGAGCGGGCGGGTGGACCGGCTGAAGGGCATCGACGCCGATCAGTTCATTGTGATCGAGGAAGAACGGGGGAAGGTGTAGCACAGGCAATCCTGCCTGTGCTACCGGTCACTTCGTCTGCGGCAGGCTGGCGTTATACATCGCACCGAGCAGGTCCTGTGAATCGCCGTCATAATCTGCGTCGAGCGACCACATGAAAGTCCCGCCCAGGCCCCTGCGCCGCACTGAGTAGGCTACCCTGTAAAACGTCGTGAAGGCATCGTCGTAAGTAATGAAGCCCGGCTTGCCGTCGGTCCTCAGCATGTAGGGAACCAGCGTGTAGGTGTCGTAAAACGTCCGCCAGCCGTTCTGATTGATGCGCTGTTTGATGAAGGTTCCGTAATTCTCCGAGATGACGGTGTTCCCACAGTTCTTACAAGATCCCCACAGCGCGCTGACGTTCTGGTACAAATACCCGTAAAATGGCGTGCCCATATTGAGTTGGGCGGGAGGTATGTCCAGGTCGTTGACGTAGATATCGATCGCTTCCTTCACGGATCCGCCCGGCTCGCACTCATAGGGTTCAGGATTGAAGGGGTCGGGGAAAATCGCGGAATTGAGCTGTGCGTCGTCGGTCCAGGGTCCGGCGCAGTCGTACATCATAATGTTGAAGTAATCCACCAAGGGGGTGACATTCGAGAAATTGTAACCGCTGCCGCCCCACGGCGCCACGTCGGCGGAGAGAACAAAAGTAGGACCGGGAAATGCCCCACGAAGCGCGGCAAACAGGCTGAGAAAGGTGCTGGCGTCCTGGGCGGTGCTAGGGTATTCCCAGTCGATATCAACGCCATCGTAGCCGTGCGCGTCCTCAAAAACCTGCAAGTTTTTCACCAGGGTTTGGATCAAGCCAGGTTGGGTTTCGAGCGCGCCAAAGTCTCCCCCCAAAAGCAGCAATACCTTGACACCCGCCGCATGTGCTTTATCGATCAGCGCAGGCTCCAGGAACCCGCTGGGCACCACCAGATTGGCATTAGCACCGAAGCTCACACCAGCGTGATTAATGTGGGTCAGCTTCGACATGGGTATTTGCGCCGCACTATAGGGGGGAGTCTGCGTCCGGCTCCAGTAGCCGTAATCGCCTACGAGTCGTTTGGTAAGTTGCAGGGCTTCCTGCTGGCCTAGGGCGCGGGCTAGCCAAGGTCCGCACATGAGAGCCAGAACTAACAAACCCCACTTTCCAACGGAGGAGTATTGAGAGTTTTTCATATGAATCTCCCCATTCGAGCAGCTCTGAGTTGGCCGCGGTGGCAAAGCAAAGTATACACCGGCTCGAGCGACCGCGCCACAACGTGACTTTCTCGTAGATGCATACTTCAAAGCCGTCGCTCATGCTCGCCGCCGGCTGGCACCCATAAACCATGAAAATGGTTCTGCTTCTCTCCCCTGTTGTACGGGGGCGGCTTGCCGTCCCCTAATGAACCGGGTAGGGCAAGCCCTACCCCTACACTTTTTCACAGGGGGTTTCCCCGGTTCGGCGGCGCCGCTCTTCGAGATTCGAGACTCGACTCGCGCGGACCCGACAAGGGCGCGTGCCGGGACAACAAGTCTTTGGAAAGCCCGGTACTTAAGTGCGCTTGACAAACAAGTTGGCGGGTGGTATCTAACGCGGCAGGTTGCCATAACTGGCGACGATTTGTCTAACCCATCTTCATACCTAAAGGGAGGACTCGATGAAACGCGCACTGGCTCCCCTCGCGGTGACGTTCCTGGCCTTCGCTGTCAGCGCCTTAGCTCAGGACACGGCGAACCTTGTTGGTACAGTCAAGGACTCAACCGGAGCTGTGATACCTGCAGCCAGAATCACGGTCTCTAACCCTGAGAAAGGTTTTACACGGGCCCTGGTGAGTAATGCCGCTGGAGAGTATTCGGCGCCCAGGGTTCCCATCGGAGACTACGTGATTACGGCGGAAGTGCCCGGGTTCCAGAAACTGGTGCGCTCCGGCGTCACGCTCGGTGTGGGTGAGACGCTGCGCGTGGACCTGATCATGGTTGTGGGCCAAGTCAACCAGGAGGTGACGGTAGTGGCCGCCGGGGCCAAGGTTGAGACGGAAACGGCCGCTATTTCGGGAGTCGTCTCCGGAACGCAGATTGCCAATCTGAACCTCAATGGCCGCAACTTCGTGACCTTGGCGCTGCTGGTTCCGGGGGCCGTGGCGGACGATGGCCTGGACACCTCGCATGTGGGTGTGTTGGGGAACAACAATATCTCCTTCAACGGCGGCCGCATGCAATACAACAACTGGGAAGTCGACGGCGGCAACAATACCGATGAGGGTTCTGCCGGCACCTTTAATACTTATCCCAACCTCGATACCATCGCCGAATTCCGGATCTCCACTTCCAACTACGGCGCGGACATGGGCAAACACTCCGGCGCCACCATCGAGGTGGCAACGAAATCGGGGACCAAGGAATTTCACGGTGATGCCTTTGAGTACGTGCGGAACGACGTGTTCGACGCCAACCCGTGGGACATCAACCGCGCTTCGATCGGCAGCGTGGCGCCCAAGTCGCCGCTCAAGTGGAACGACTGGGGCTACACCTTGGGCGGACCGGTTTACATTCCCGGTCACTACAACACGACGAAGTCGAAGACGTTCTTTTATTGGTCGGAAGACTGGCGGCGATACCGCGAGGGCCAGACCGTAGGCGCCGGCGTGCCCACAACGCTGCAAAGGGCAGGCGATTTCAGTGAATGCGATCCCAGTTCGGGCAACTACAATTCTGTCGTGGCCTCGGGTTGCGTGCTGCCGGTCGACCGTACGACGGGGAATGTCTATCCCAATGACAAAGTGACGGTTGATCCGAATGCGCAGATCCTGCTGAATAGCCTCGTTCCCTACCCGAACACCGGCCCCCAGGGCCACGAAAACGGTTATGTCACCGCCTCCAATACAGCCACCAATTGGCGCCAGGAGCAGATCCGAGTCGACCAGAATCTCACCGACAAGACCCAGGCCTTCGTTCGCTGGACGCAGGATGCCTGGAACACGCTTGCCGTTCCGGCCCTCTGGACCAGTTCGTCTTCCGACACGATCAAGACCCCCTTCCTGGGTCCAGGCAAGAGCGCTGTGTTTCACCTCACCCACACCTTCAAACCGAACCTCATGAATGAGTTCGTGGTGAGCTATTCGGTGGATCACATCTCGCTCTTCAATCAAGCGGGCGAATCCTCGCCCGACCATTCCATCGATAAGCCGGCGAGCTGGACCGTGAACAACCTGTTTTCCGCCAACGCCTCGAACCCGCTGCTGCCTTCAATTTCTTTCAATGGCTTCACCGCCGATGCTGGAAACCATCCCTGGTTCAACTCGAATCCCATCGTGGACTTCAAGGACAACGTCGGTTGGATGCACCGCAACCACTCGGTGAAATTCGGTTTCTACCTGCAGGACTATCACAAGAATGAGCAGTTCGGCGCCAACACCCAAGGATTCCTCAACTTCGGCTGGGGCCCGCTTTCAACCGGCAACGGCCTGGCCGATATGGACTTGGGCACGATTGCTCAGTACACTGAAGGCACCATCAATCTCAACGGCGCCGCACTCGGCGGCTACCCGAAAGGCCATTGGAGCGGACATGAGTTCGAGCCTTATATTGAAGACGACTGGAAGGTGACAAAGAAGCTGACCCTGAACTTGGGGGTACGCTATTACTACTTCCAACCCTTCCACGACGTATCCGCCACCAATATCGACTCGGCCTTCGTCCCCGGCGATTACAATCCCTCCTCCCAATCGCAAATAACGAACGACCCCATTCTAGGCCCGGTGTTGGTGCCGGGAACGGGCTATAACTACACGGTCTACGGCAACGGCCTCTATGCCTGCGGGACGCATGGCGTTCCCAAGGGATGCTTCTTTGGGTCCAAACTGAACATAGCTCCGCGTTTAGGCTTTGCCTACGACCCGTTCGGTACCGGCAAGACAGTGATCCGGGGCGGCTACGGTATCTATTATGAGATGGGTAACGGCAACGAATCCAATGCCGAAGGCGGCGAAGGCAACCCGCCCGTCTCCCTGGGGCCGAGCGCTTACAACCTGCAAGGTTACAGCGCCATTCAGCCTATCAACTCGCCATCGGAGGAGCCCATCGGTCCGGGTGGGTACACGGCCATCCCACTGCACCAGAAGTGGCCAAGCGTGCAGCAATTCAGCCTGGGCATCCAACACGAGTTCCCCGGTAACAACATCCTGAGTGTCGGCTATGTCGGCAGCTTGGGCCGCCATTTGGCGACGGCGCTCAATATCAATCAGGTGCCGCTGGGGGGCGGAAATGTGAACGTTCCGTCGCTCGCTGGGACGGTGGGCTGCGACGCCAACGGCAACTGTGACATCGAGAATACGCTGATCGGACCAGGGGGCAACTCGACGGTGTTTTTCGTACCCTATCGCGGCTATGGTTGGATGACCGGCAAGCAGAACACGGGCGTCTCGAATTACAACTCCCTCCAGATCTCGATGCGCCATGATGTGGGTCACGGGCTCACTTTCCAGGCGGCCTATACGTGGGCGCACTCCATCGACAATTCCACTTCCACTTACTTCTCGACCGGGATTGACGACAATACGGACCTGTCGCGCTGGAAGGCAACGTCGGACCTGAACCGCGCGCAGGTGGTGGAAATGAGCGTTATCTACGAGATGCCTTTCTTTAAACATGCCTCGAGCGCCGTGAAACGCCAGGCGCTGGGCGGCTGGACTGTCAGCGGTATCCCCAGCTTCTATACGGGCGAGCCTGTGAACTTTATCACCTGCGGCATCACGGACCCCGTGAGTGGCCTCGGCTATGCCACGGGAGTGGGCGCCGGCTCGATGTGCAATACGCTTGGTCCCGTGAAGATCAAGAAACGGGTCTATGACGATCCCACCTACGGTCCTACGCCGAGCTGGGTCGATCCCTCGATGATAAGCCAGATCACCTTTCCCCAATTGCGCGCCGATCATGAGCCCGGCATGTTCGGCTACATGGGACGCAACGCGCTCACCAGCCCCGGGGTGAACAACTGGGACCTGGCGCTGCTCAAGAACTTCTCGACTCCCTGGTTTGGAGGCGAACACTCCTCACTTCAGTTTCGCTGGGAGACGTTCAACACCTTCAATCACTCCCAGTTCGGCGGCGTCAGCGTTTGGTGCAGCGGGCTCACCGCCCCGGGCGAACCCTGTACCGGCCCGAATAACATCGGCAACGGCGAAATCAGCTATGCCCGGTCGCCGCGCATCATGCAGTTGGGATTGAAGCTGATGTTCTAAGATCAGTCGAGAGTGGGGAGTAGGGGTGGCGCTTGGAGGCGCCCCTATAAGCCGAGTTTGGCCAGAACCTCAGGCGGGCAACCCTCCCAGTCAGCCACCATGGTGTTCCCAAGGTAAGGCAAATCTTTCACACCCATTTTGCTGGAGAAGAAACCGCTCACCACCAGGTCACGCAGATCGTTGAAGAAGGCCACCCCGTGGGCGTCCTGGGGCGCTGCCTTGGCGGGGTAAGCGATGCGGTCGAGAATCTGCTTTCGCTCGGTATCGGAGCAGTCCACGAAGTCGTGGTTGAAAAGCCGGTTGCACTCCACATCCAGCCAAGTGAGGCCTCCCTGGATTTCCGCCAGTAGATCGCCGCGCCGCAGATCGAGCCAGGCGTCGATGAACTCGGGGACGCCTGCCTGAGTGGCGCTGCCCGTGCGGTCGTCGGCGGGGATGATCAGGTCGCTCAGGAGGCAGATGGTTTTCCACTCGCGCTCGTCCAGAATCTTGCGCTTATTGGCTGCTTCGGTCGGTGCCGACGACGGGGCTGGCGCAGCGGAGAGCCAGTGCTTCCGCTCCGCGCCGCCGGCAGATGAGACCGGCACGAGGGCTGAGGCAGGGATGGCTGTCAGGGCCTTTAGCAGCGCGCGCCTTTGCCGTTTCTTTTCGTCAGATTCCATGGTCCCCACGAATTCCAGATTTCAGATTCAAAACAATCGGCAATCGACAATCAACCATCGACAATCACAAGTTCCGTTTCTTCACCTGGTCCGCGATGTATTCGCTCGTCCGCCAGGCTAAGGCCAGGATCGTGAGCGTCGGGTTCTTGTCCGCGTTGCTTACGAAGGGCGCGGCGTCCGTGACGAAGAGATTCTTGCAGTCCCAGGCTTGGCAATACTGATTTAAAACAGACGTGCGCGGGTCATTACCCATTCTGACGGTTCCCACTTCGTGAATGATTTCACCGCCTTTGCTGATCCCCCACTGTGCCTCTGCGCCTGAGGATTCGATCACTTCGCCTCCCGCCTTGCGAATGATCTCCTGAAAGGTCTCTTGCATGTGGCGCGCTTGAAGAATCTCGGCATTGCTCCACTTGAAGTGGAATTTCAGGACGGGGATCCCCCATTGGTCGACGACCTGATCGTCCCGCTCGCAGTAACTATCCTGATTGGGAATCATTTCACCCCGGCCTGAAAAGCCCACGAAGGCACCGTATAACTTGCGGCACCCGCGCTTCAACTCGAGGCCGTAGCCGCCTCCGAGAAAGCGCTCCGAATGCGCGAGAATGCCGGCCGAAGGCATCTCCCGCCCGCCGCCGAATTCGATGTGGTAGCCGCGCGCGAAAGGAAGTTCGTTCTTGAATTGCTTGTCATAATTCCACCAGGGCATGTAGAGATGCATGCCGCCGGTGCCGTCCTCGTTGTGCGGCGGAAGGTCCATGAGAGCGGGGATAAAGCCCGCGACATCGGAGCCCACCGTGTCCATCAGGTATCTGCCTACCTGGCCGCTGGAGTTTGCCAGCCCTTTGGGGAATTGGCGAGGGTTCGAGTTCAGCAGCAGGCGAGCCGTCTCGCAGGCGCTGGCCGCGAGCACCACAATTCTGCCGCGCGCCTGCACCTCCCGCCGCGTTTTCTTGTCGATGTACGAAACGCCGCTGGCCAGGCCCTCGGCGTTCACCAGCACCTCGCGCGCCATGGCGTCACAGCGAACCTCGAGGTTTCCCGTCGCAAGTGCGGGAGGAAGCAGCACCGTCGGCGAGGAGAAATTCGAAAACGTTGCACAGCTTCGGCCGCACTGCCCGCAGTAATGGCACGCGGGCCTGCCGTTGAGTGGCCGAGTCAGGATGGATAGCCGGGAAGGGACACAGGGGATGCCGAGCCCTCGACACGCTTTCTGAATCAGCAGTTCGTGGCAGCGCGGCTTCGGCGGCGGAAGAAACTTGCCATCCGGTGTATTTTCGAGGTTCTCCGCGCTCCCGAACACACCGATCAGTTCTTCCGTCTTGTCGTAGTAAGGCGCCAGATCGTCGTACGTGATCGGCCAATCGAAGCCTTTGCCGTCGCGGCTGTAAGGCTTGAAGTCGTAGGGCCCCATGCGCAGAGAAATGCGGCCCCAGTGATTCGTCCGGCCGCCCAACATCCTCGAACGCCACCACAGCCAGTCACTGCCCGGCGCGTTCGTGTAAGGCTCGCCCTCCATGTGCCAGCCTCCCACGGAGGCCAGGTAATAACCGAAAGGATGCGAGGGGGTGGAAGCGTTGTGATACGGGGCGTCGTAATCCCAGGCGAACATCTTGGATTGCTTGGCGGTGTCATACCAGCTCCCCGCCTCAAGCAGCAAGCACTTGGCGCCTGCCTTGGAGAGGACGTAGGCTGCCATCCCTCCCCCGGCTCCGGAACCCACGATGATGACGTCGTAAACTTTGGGACTGGCGATGGTCTGTGGCACTTTCGCAGTAACCTCGAGTGGATAGCCCTAAGTAACAATTTTAGCACGGCGGGGCAGGGCCGCGATTACAAATTCCAGATTCAAGATTCAACAGTGGCTCTCGATTGCACCTTCGTAGACGCTTCTCTCTTACCGGGCTTTTTCCTGTCACTCCGCTGCCGCCGCAGGAATATTCGCTCTCCACCCACAAATGATTGATCAATGCGGCGATGAGCTTCTTGAATCTCGAATCTGGAATTCTCGATTCCGGCCGCAGGCCGCAGCGCGCTGTCGATGCAAAATACTATAATCCGGTAATGCCCATGAAACCCCGGCTCGAAACTTGTTGGAACCTGACACCTCGCGAAGCAATGCGTCTTCAGGAAAGCTTGCGCGAGCGGGTGGAACTCGAGGATCGCTTTGGCGAGATTCATTACGTGGCAGGCGCGGACATGGCGTTTGATCCCGCGACGGATGTGGCATTCGGCGGGGTGATTGTTTATCGCCTGCCGGGTTTGGAGGAAGTGGAGCGGCGCATGGCCCGGCGGAAGCTGCGCTTTCCGTACGTTCCCGGACTGCTCTCCTTCCGCGAGTGCCCTGTCCTGCTCGCGGCTTTTGCCAGGCTCAAGACCGAGCCGGACCTTATCCTGATCGATGGCCAGGGGTTCGCCCACCCGCGACGCCTGGGCATTGCATGCCACATCGGTATACTTTTTGACAAACCGACGATTGGATGCGCCAAGTCGCGGCTGGTGGGCGAACACGAAGAGCCTGCCCACGCTGCCGGCTCGACAGCGCCGTTGACCCTCGACGGCGAGCAGATCGGAGTGGTGTTGCGTACGCGGGACGGCGTGCGACCCATCTACGTCAGTACGGGGCACAGGGTGTCGGTCGATTCCGCCGTCCGTCTGGTCGAGCAGTGCACGGATGGATTCCGCATTCCCAAGCCTACGCGCGAGGCGGACCACTACGTGCGCGATTTGCGCCAGGCGTATCAGAGGAGTCGAGAGTCGATAGTCGAGAGTCGAGAGTAAAGGAGAACCACCCGTTGGCGTCCTCCTTTGGGAAGCTGCAAAAAAAACCAGTAGTCTGTCGTCCTGAGCAGAGACTTCATGATCCTTCGGCTCGCCACTGCTATGAAAATGGCGGAAGCTTTTGTTGAAAATACAGGAGTTACCTCCAAAGAGCCATTTTCATGCACAGTGGTGAGCCGAAGGATCATGAAGTGTGCGCTCAGGATGACACCTTTCGAGTTCCTTTCCTCCTACCCTGAGGAGTGGAAAGAACCAGGGAAGCATTTTCAAGCGCTTCAAAATGCGGTAAGGTTAACCAAGAGGTGGCTTTGCGCCGATATGGGCCAGGATAAACTGCAGCCCATCTGGTAAGGTAGGTTCGCCGATACCAAGGGCGTTTGGGGGCTTGAGATGGAAAATGGCGTCAGCGTTCAATTCAAGACTGCGGCGGTTCGCGAGAAGTCCCAATTGATGTCGGCCTCAGAGATCGACCGTACGGTGGTGCGTCTGGCCCATGAAATCCTGGAGCGCAACAACGGCCTGGATGGGTTGGTTCTGGTGGGAATCCGGCGCCGTGGGGTGCCGCTTGCCGAGCGATTGGCCCGGAAGATGACGGAGATTGAGAGGACCACGCCGCCGGTCGAAACACTGGACATCACTCTATACCGTGATGACCTCTCAAGCGTGGATCAGAAGCCCGTGGTTCAGCCCTCTGCGCCGTTTTCCGTGGAGGCCAAAACCGTAATCCTTGTGGACGATGTCCTTTACACGGGGCGAACCACGCGCGCCGCCCTGGACGCTCTTCTGGAACACGGGCGCCCACGGCGGGTGGAACTGTGCGTCTTGATCGACCGGGGACATCGGGAACTGCCCATCCAGGCGAATTACGTTGGCCGGGTGGTGCAAACAACCGACAACGAAATCATCGAAGTCCGCCTTCGCGAAGTGGACAACCAGGACCGCGTCATGCTTTGCGAGCGCGCTTAGCGAAGGAGTGCTATGCAATATCCCGTTGGACCGGAGCATGTGAAGCTGATTCAGGGGCGGAGCAAGGGGCTGCAGGTCATGTGCGACTGCGGCTGCGTCAACTTCAATTATCTTGACCCGCAGGATCCCATGTGGCGCTGTCGCAACTGCCAGCGAGTTTTGAGCTTCGACTTCCCCCGCCTGATGGAGAAGACGCTCAAAGCAGTGCCTAGTGGCTAGTGCTTAGTGCCTAGTGCTCAGTGGCTAGATGGCGAAGCCTGCAGTTGGGGTTCCATTAAAAGTCGGTCGGTTGTTGTTCGCCGGCGCTAAACACTGCTCGCAATCCATTGGACAGTCTAGGCACTATGCACTAACCACTAGGCACTGCTCTTCAAGGAGTCAACCATGCCCTACGCAAAGCCTTCCCGGCGCTCCTGGGCGGAGCCCTGGAAGATCAAGATGGTCGAACCTATCCGCATGACCACCCGCCCACAGCGCGAGAGGTTTATCGTCGAGGCGGGGTACAACACTTTCCTGCTGCGCTCCGAGGATGTTTATATCGACCTGCTCACGGACAGCGGTACCAATGCCATGAGTGATATTCAGTGGGCCGGCATCATGCGGGGCGACGAAGCCTACGCGGGCAGCCGCAACTTCTACCACCTGGCCGATGCGGTGAGCAAGTACTATGGATACAAGCACCTGGTTCCCACCCACCAGGGGCGCGGGGCGGAGCATATCCTTTCGAAGATCATGATTGAACCGGGCGATTTCATACCCGGCAACATGTATTTCACCACCACGCGCCTCCACCAGGAATTGGCCGGCGGAACTTTTGTGGACGTCATCATCGACGAGGCGCACGACCCGGCCAGCGAGCATCCCTTCAAGGGCAACGTCGACCTGGCAAAACTCGAGAAACTGATCCAGGAGGTAGGGGCGGGGAAAATTCCTTACGTCTCTGTAGCGGGAACCGTCAACATGGCGGGGGGCCAGCCGCAATCCATGGCGAATATGCGTGCGCTCCGGGAACTCTGCGACCGGCACGGCATTCCCGTCGTGCTCGATGCCACGCGCGCCGTCGAAAACTCCTACTTCATCCAGCAGCGCGAGCCGGGCTACAGCTCGAAGCCCGTGGCGGAGATCCTGAAAGAATACTGCTCCTACACCCAGAGTTGTACCATGAGCGCCAAGAAAGATGCGCTGGTGAATATCGGCGGCTGGCTGGCCACCAATGACGATGGGCTTTTCGAAGAAGCACGCAACATGGTGGTAGTCTATGAAGGGCTACACACCTACGGCGGGCTGGCGGGACGCGACATGGAAGCTATGGCGCGCGGCATCAGGGAGAGCGTTGAGGATGACCACATCCGCGCCCGGGTCGGCCAAGTCGAGTACCTGGGCCGGCACCTGCTGGACTGGAGCCTCCCCGTGGTCAAGCCGATTGGCGGCCACGCGGTTTTCCTCGACGCCAGGGGCTTCTATCCTCACATTCCGCAAGAGCAATATCCGGCCCAGACGCTAGCCTGCAACATCTACGTCGATTCCGGCGTGCGCACCATGGAGCGCGGCATCGTATCCGCAGGGCGCGATCCCAAGACGGGGCAGGAACATCACCCTCGCCTCGAGCTTGTACGCGTCACTATTCCACGCCGCGTCTACACGCAGGCGCATATGGACGTGGTGGCGGAATCGATCCTGGAAGTGTACGAGCAGCGCGAACAGGCGCGCGGCTTGAAGATGGTCTACGAACCTAAGTACCTGCGCTTCTTCCAGGCCCGGTTTGAGAAGTTGGAATAGGCAGAAAGCAGGACGTAGCTGTGGCGCGGGCGAAACGTCCGCACTTCCTTTCCAGCCCCTGCGAATCACCTCACACCAGCCCCCGGACTTCACTCATAAGCCGCCAGTAACGAAGTATATACACCCCGCTAGTTTCTCTAAAGCGATCGCAGGCCGTTGCCGATAGGGACTATGACCGGGAAGATCGATGCAGGCTGTGTACATTCTGTCAGAAAAGAGCGGCAATCGGACTCCAGCGGGCTGGGCAGAGAACGGCAACGGCCCCGAATGCGTGAGGTTACAACTGTGAGCTACCTAGTTTATTGCATCTTTCGCGGGCCGCTTCCGGCAACCCTGGAGATCCCCGATGGTGTGGGGGGGTATCGGGTCTTCACGGCGAATTACGATGGCTTGGGCGTTGCGCTTTCCAAGTTGCCCGAACCAAACCCGCCCTTTGATATGTCGAACCGCCTCGCCTACGAGCGGGTGGTCGAGTCGTTCTACAGTCATCTGACGGTGCTTCCGATTCGATTCGGCTGTCGGGTTGAGTGTCCCTACGATGCCGTGGCTTTGCTTCGGGAAAATGCGGACGCTTACCGAACGCATCTCCGCGAACTCGATGGATTTGCAGAAGTTGGTATCCAAGTTTGTCTCGGCAGCCCAGTCGCTGGGGCAGAAACATCTCGGCGCCGGATTCTGCCAGACTGGTTTTCACTTCGTTCGCTCCTCTCGACGGCCGCCGGCCCGAATGCAAAGCAGAGCGGCGACCTGGTTGCTGAGCCTGATGCCACGGCTCCGAATGCTCTGATTGAGAACCTCTGCGATTCGCTGCATGGCTCGTTCGTCCGCCATAAAGTGGAGTTACCTTCCTCTCGCAAGAGCCGCCTTCTATCCCTTCATTTCCTGGTGCCGCGCGATTCCGTGGAAACGTTTCGTTCCGCGGCGCGTCACCTCCCCGCGAACCGGTCACTTCAGTTACAATTGAGCGGTCCCTGGCCACCCTATAACTTTGTTGACGCATTGCAGCCATAAGGCAAACGAACACGGACCCCAACGCGGCAAGTCCACGGGAGCCAGGCTAGTGACCTAGTTTCGGCGTAGCGCCCCGACCTGTCGGGGCATCTGCCAACCTTAGGGTCGGCGCTACCAGTCAAACTAGGGCAAATACTTACTTGACGCACAAACTAAACTGCGGGCAACAAGGATAGTAGCGCCCTCTCTGTTCGGTTATGATAGTATCAGATGCGATGTGCGCTATACGCGAGGTTTTTCTACCGAATTCGATCTTGACGATCATTTCTTGCGGCACGGGGCTGAGTTTAAGGCGCTTAGCGCTGAGCAATACGAGTTTATGGCTGACTTCTTCCTAGGGAGCGTTAGGAAATTGACTACGTTAGAGTGTATAAGACCAGGAGGGGATCTGGTTAGGTTTGACCAACTCAGCGGAGAGTTTGGCGTCCTCCGTAAAGATCGAGTCATTCGCACGTATTACATTTTATTTCCAGGTATTACTCACCATATGCCGTCTAACATTGATTACTTTAGACGGCAATGCGCTCAGAGGTTCTAAAATGTACACCTGCCCTGTATGCGGATATGATGATATGGCCTCCCCACCTAGAAGCTTCTCTATTTGCTCATCCTGTGGTACTGAATTCGGATATGACGATTTCGATACCACACACGAGGAGTTGAGATTGCGTTGGCTCTCCAAGGGAGCGCGATGGTTTAGCCGATCTAGGCCTGCACCTCCGAACTGGAATTGGTACGAACAGTTGCTTACGGCACGGTTAGTAGATGGAGTCCGAATCACGGGAACTGATTCCGCGATTGATCCTGAATCTATCGCTGGCCCTCCGGTGTACCCGGCTTCCATTGAACGGCACACAACTTACGAGATTAGATTCTAATGCCCCGACTTCTCATTTTTGTCCCGTGCCAAAAGGTTCTCATTTCAAAAGAGGACAACACTCTCACGATCATCACCGTCCTCCAAGAGATGGAAGTAAGTGTTCCTGCTGAATCACCGGAGCTTCCAGATAAAACTACAGCACCATTAATATGGTACGCATTTTGCCTGTGGGGTAACGAACGCGATGATCCAGAAACGGTGTATCAACAGCAATTTATACTTGAAGCTCCGAATGGAGAGAAAGTAAGAGAAGGTCCAATAGCAGAATTCAGCATGACGACTCCGAGTCACCGCGTTTATTCCAGATATCCAAACTTCCCGATATGGTTAAAGGGAACATATTCTCTTCGTTTACAGTTGCGTCGCAAGGACGCAGCGGAATGGAGGGATATAGCCACCTTCCCTATCCAAATCAAGCACACTCTGGCTAACCCAAAAAACACTGACGGCGGCGCGGCTTTTGTAGATTCCGCAAGCTAAGACTAAAGTCTCAGGAAAACCATGAAAACCAATGCTGAAATCGCTGTCCGTCGAACTCCCTGAAAAACATGGACATCACTCTTAAAGATGAAGTTGTTCTGGTTACGGGCGGGTCCCGGGGGATTGGCGCGGCAACCGTCAGGGCATTTGTTGCGGCGGGCGCGAAGGTTGTATTCAACTATCGTCGAGATAACCGCGCCGCCAAGCGAGTCATCGAAAGTTGTAGGGAATTGGAGGGCGAAGCCTTTGGGGTGCGGACTGATGTGGCGAGCATGTCCGGCGCCAGGAGTCTGGTTGCGGCAGCGGTCAGCCGTTTTGAAAGGGTAGACACACTGGTGGCGAATGCGGGGATTTGGAATTACCAACCCGCACCTATCGAGAAAATGACGGAAAAGCAGTGGGATGAAATGATGGCCGTGAACCTCAAAGGTGTCTATGCGCCGGTGCATTACGTCGTTCCCGCGATGATCCGACAGAACGGCGGCAAAATTATCGTGGTCTCCTCGACCGCGGGGCAACGCGGAGAGGCGTTTCACACCCACTATGCAGCCAGCAAGGGCGGCGTGATCAGCTTTGTTAAAGGGCTTTCGACAGAACTGGCGCGGCACGGCATCCTGGTAAACTGCGTCGCTCCCGGTTGGGTGGAAACTGATATGAGCGCTCCGGTGATGAAAGACAGGCGCGAGTATCGAAAGGTCCTATCAGTCATTCCGCTTCGCCGTTTCGCTTCGCCGGAGGAAATTGCATTGCCGATTCTGTTCTTGGCGTCGCCCATGGCGACGTTCATTACCGGCGAAGTGCTAAATGTAAACGGCGGGAGCGTGCTTTGCGGTTAAGTGTAGAGCGGGGTTTGCAGCCGCTCTGGGCAGCCACAAGGGCCATAAGCGCTAACTTAACACCCCGATGGGTGTTAATGTCGGTCCGAATGAGCGCTTGTGGAGGCCCGGAGGGCCGACAGAGAGTAGCCCACGGCGTGAGCCGTGGGATCGAGGAACCCTCTGACTATCTCAGCCCAGGAGGGGCGGCAGAGGCTCCCACACCCGATCTGTCGCCCCTTCCGGGGCTGTGAATTTGAACGCCGCATCCGGTCCCACGGCTCACGCCGTGGGCTAGTTTCTGCCGCCGCTCCGCGGCTTCCGAGGTCCTCGGGCCTTAAGTTAGCGCTTATGGCCGCAAGGGCGGCCCCTAAGAGAGACAATTTATGGCCCGGCAATCGTACAAATTACGGCTTTTGATCACTGCTGGGGCGGCGCTGACTTTCATGCTCGGTGCGGCGAATGTAGCCAGATTGTGCGCGGGACAAAATCCTGCGGCGACTCCTTCGAATCCCGCTGCTCCGAATTCCACCCCACCTCCCTCTCACATCGATCCTAAAGCCCAGCAAATCCTCGATCGTGTTATACAGGTTCTGGGTGGACCAGCCTTTCTGAAAGTAAGAAGGCTGACCACTCGAGGCCGCACCTTTTCCATACGGGACGAGGTCACTTCCGCCTATGCCCCTTTTGAGAGCTATTTCGAATATCCGGACAAGCGCCGTTTCAGCTACGGAAAGAGTAAGCCGGTTATCCTCGTCAACAACGGGGACCAGGCGTGGGAACTGGACCAAATGGGCATGACCACCCAGTTGCCGGAGCAGGTGCGGCGCTGGAAAGTGTCCACTCGCTACTCGCTGGAGAATCTTCTCCGCTTGCGTATCCACGAGCCTGGCACTCTGATTCAAATGGGAGGCGTCGACTTCGTGGATAACGTCGCCACTCAGTCCCTGGACATGGTGGACGCGCAGCAGACTCAGGTGAAGCTGGATCTGAACCGTCAGACGCTTCTGCCGGTTAGCGTTACTTACCGCGTGCATGACCCGACGACAGGGGACTGGAACGATTTCGCGGACGTTTACAGTGAATACAAGAATATTGACGGCGTCATGACCCCGATGCACATCGCAAGGTTCATGGATGGGGACCGGGTTTCTGAGGTCTTTCGCAGTTTCGCCCACTATGATGACGATTACCCGGCAACTTATTTCCAGCCCGTCCGCTAGGAGTTTCATCTGCTATAATGACTGGCTGGGGCGCGCGTGAACAACCCTCTTCCAATGCGGCATACGACGATCCTTTGCGTCCGGCGCGATGGACGGCTCGCCATGGGAGGCGACGGGCAGGTGACCATGGGCGAGAATATCGTCAAGCAGAAGGCCCGCAAAATCCGGCGTCTCTACAATGAGAAAGTGGTGGCGGGCTTCGCCGGGAGCACCGCGGATGCCCTCTCGCTGTTCTCCAGGTTTGAGCAGAAGCTCGATGAGTATCACGGCAACCTCAGCCGCTCCGTGGTTGAACTGGCCAAAGAGTGGCGCACCGATCGCGCCCTTCGACATCTCGAGGCATTGCTCCTGGTCGCCGACGAAAAGTACACTTACTTGTTAAGCGGCAACGGAGATGTGATCGAGCCTGATGACGGAATCGTGGCAATCGGCTCCGGCGGGCCTTTCGCGCTGGCTGCGGCACGCGCCCTGGCGAAACATACCGCCATGTCCGCCAAGGAGATCGTCGAGGAGGCCATGCGGTTGGCGGGGCAGATCTGTATCTATACGAATGATCAGGTAACGATCGAAGAATTGTGAAAACGAATGCACCACCCCAGAATCCCCTCCTCAGTGAGGAGGGGACCAAGGGGTGGCGGCGGGGCGAGCGTTCAATCTTATGGTTTTCTATCTACCGGAAAGTATTGAGACCGCAAGTTCGCTCGATGAGCTTACCCCCCGCCAGATCGTCACGGAATTGGATAAGTACGTGATCGGCCAGAATGAGGCCAAGCGATGCGTGGCCACGGCGCTGCGCAATCGACTGCGGCGGCAGAAGCTTCCGCCGGAGCAGGCGGAAGACATCCTTCCCAAGAACATCATCATGATTGGTCCCACCGGCGTGGGGAAGACCGAGATCGCGCGCCGCCTGGCTCGCCTGACGAATTCTCCCTTCCTGAAGGTTGAGGCCTCGCGTTTTACGGAAGTCGGCTACGTTGGCCGTGATGTCGAGTCGATGATCCGCGACCTGGTGGAAATTGCCATCGACATGGTACGGGAAGAACGAGTCGACGAAGTCGCCGAAAAGGCCGAGCAGCAAGCTGAGGAACGCTTGCTTGACCTTCTTTTGCCTCCTCCGCCTTCCGTGCGGCCCCACGAGAAGAACCCGGGGGAAGGCGATGAGCGCGCCACCTCCCAGGAACAGTTCCGTCGCACGCGGGAAAAACTGCGCGCTCAGCTTCGGGAGGGAAAACTCGACGAACGGCAAGTGGATATTGAAGTGCGCGATCGTAGTTTCCCGGCGTTCGAAGTGATCTCTTCGCAAGGCATCGAAGAGATGGACATCAACATCAAGGACATACTCCCGGGGCTCTTTGGCTCGCGAACCAAGAAGCGCCGCATGCGCGTAGTAGAGGCGATGGATTACCTGACCCAGGAGGAAGAGAACCGCTTGATCGATATGGATCAGGTGACCCGCGTGGCGGTGGAGCGCGCCGAACAGTCGGGCATCATTTTCTTGGATGAAATCGACAAGATCGCCGGGCGCGAGCGTGGCCACGGCCCGGACGTGAGCCGGGAAGGTGTCCAGCGCGATATCCTGCCCATCGTGGAGGGCACCACGGTCAACACCCGATACGGGATGGTGAGCACCGACCACATTCTCTTCGTCGCGGCCGGCGCTTTCCACGTCAGCAAGCCGTCTGATCTTATACCTGAACTTCAGGGGCGGTTTCCGATTCGTGTGGAACTGCACTCGCTCACGACGGAAGATTTTATCCGCATTTTGAAAGAGCCCAAGAGCGCCCTCGTCAAGCAGTATGCGGCGCTGTTGGAGACCGAGGGTATCAAGCTCTCTTTCACCGACGATGCGCTGGAGGAAATTGCCAAATTTGCCGCGGCCGTCAACGAACAGACAGAAAACATCGGGGCGCGCCGCCTGCACACAATCATGGAAAAACTTCTGGACGAAGTCTCCTTCGAGGGGCCGGACTTGAAGAAGAAAACCGTCCGCGTCGATGCGGCTTACGTTCAGAAGCAATTAGCGGACATCGTCAAGAACCAAGACCTCAGCCGGTATATACTGTGACAGGAGCGAGATTCCTCGCTTCGCTCTGTCGAAAATCACGTCATTCCCGCGAAAGCGGGAATCCAATGTGCCGGACCAACAATGGACCCCCGCTTTCGCGGGGGTGACGACGCATGTGGTTTTCATTCCTTTGGGTGGGCCGCAGGCCCATGTACACTCGGAATGACAAGACTCACAACAGGTTTGAAGAACTTCGGGGAAGGGGCGCGCTGCCTTTCCCCGATTCCACGCGTCCCCCTGGTCCTTTTCGCGCAAGTCGTGGGAGCGGTCTTCCTGCTGAGTTGTGGTGTGCAGGGACCCCCGCAACCCCCCCGCGTCGAGGTTCCGCAACGCATCACTGATCTCTCCGTATATCAAGTGGGGCAAAGGCTCGAGATCCGATTTACACTCCCCCAGCAGGCCCAGGATGGAGAACGGTTGACGAAACCTCTGGAGGTTGAGATTCTCCGCGCCCGACTCACCCCAGGCGCGAACGCGCCGAAGTCCCCACCTTTGGCCCCCTGGATCGGCCTTGAACCGGGCCAATGGGCTCGCTACTCGAGCGAGCGAAGAGTCTCTTACCCCGCCGCGCTTTCAGACGACGAATTCAAGAGTTGGCAGGGCAAGGACGCGGTTATTGCTGTCCGCACGCTTACTCGCGGGATTCGCCACCGCCCAGTGGAGAGCGAGGTCTCGAACCTTGCGAGGCTCCGGGTGCTGGACGTGTCACGCCCCGTGGAGCCAATGGAGATTAAGGCCACAGAAAAGGCGATTGTGCTGCGCTGGCAGCCGCCGGGCAAAACGCTGGAAGGGCTTGAGGTCAAGTTTCTTGCCAGTTATCGCATTTACAGAAGCAACACAGGGAAGCCGGGATCATTCCAATTGGCAGGCGAGAGTAATGAGCCTTCCTACCTGGACAGTGACTTTGAATTCGGACGTGCCTACTCCTACGAGGTTGGCGCGGTGTTCAAGGAAGGCGGGACCACCGCCGAAAGCGAGCCCTCGCAACCCTACGAGGTGATCCCGCGCGATGTCTTTCCGCCCGCGCGCCCCACGGGGTTGACGGGTTTGTACACGAACGGTGCGGTGGAATTGGTTTGGGATGCCAACACGGAGAAGGACTTGGCCGGTTATCATGTTTACCGGCGCGAAAACCGCGAGCAACCTAAGAGGCTTGATAAGACACTGCTGCCAACTCCCATCCTCCGCGATACCAGCGTCGAGCCGGGCCACACGTACTTTTATCATGTGACCGCGCTTGATCTGTCGAACAATGAGAGCCAGCCTAGCCTGGAAGTCGAAGTTGAAACCGGAAACTAGAAGGCAGTCGCTCATGCCTGTCCGCTGTCGGGACCCCAGAAAGCGCGAAAACCGTGTCATTCTGAGCGAAGCGAAGAATCTCGGCATTTCGAATCGAGCGGCAAGAACCAACTACAGGGATTCTTCGCTTCGCTCAGAATGACAGCGGATCTTCTGACCGGAAGGCAGAAAGCAGATGTAGCAAAAACCCGATTCTTGAGGCTTTTTCCGAGTCCCTGCAGCTCCTTTGTTGGTCAACCTCTGGAATTTGGGATCTGAAATTTGCGATTTTCCCGGGTTCCGCGCCGTTTCCTCCGTGATGAAACACCATTCAGAAAGTCATGATCGTAGGCGCACTGAGGAGGCCTTCGGCCTCGATGCGGGTTCCCGCGTTGTTCCGGTCCTTGTTTGGTTAGCCGCTTTCGCCGGCCTTTTGCTTCTTCATTACCCATTGCTCCGCTTGCCCTATTATTGGGACGAGGCCGGGTACTACATCCCTGCGGCTATGGATTTCTTCCGTTCGTGGCGGCTAGTCCCCGAAAGCACTCTTCACACGGGACACACCCCTCTAGTGATCGTCTACTTAGCTTTTGCCTGGCGGGCGTTTGGGTTCTCGCCGCTCGTCACGCGCACAGCGATGCTGGCACTCGCCGCGGGCACGCTGGCCTGTGTTTACGCGCTTGGGCGCCGTGTGGCCAACCGGGAAATCGCTTTCTGGAGCTTGCTGCTTCTGGCGCTTTCGCCGCTGTTCTTCGCGCAGAGCACGATGGCTCATCTCGATCTTGCGGCGGGATTGTTTACTCTGCTGGCCCTCTCGGCTTTGCTTGACGATCATCCTGCGAGGTTCGCGCTCGCTTCCACAGCGGCGGTCCTGAGCAAAGAGACCGCAGTGGTTCTGCTCCCTGCAGCCTGGATTTTCGTTTGGTGGCGGCGCCGGCGATCGACGCGTTCCTCGCTGCGCGCCTGGTGGATTGCCTCTCTTGCTCCCCTTGCCGCGTTGATGGCGTGGGGGTCCTTCTACCATCATGTCACGGGGGGCTGGACCGGCGACCGCGAATACCTCCGTTATAATCTGTATGCCACGCTCAATCCGACTCGGGTGCTATTGACTTTGCTGCGTCGCCTTTACGAAACCTTCGTCGGCGGCTTCAATTGGGTTCTGACGGCCGGCGCCATCGGGGGAGTTTTCATGGGCCGTCGGCCTGCCCGAGGCAATGAAAACCAACGCCGTCATCCCCGCGAAGGCGGGAATCCATGTCCGATGGATTCCCGCCTTTGCGGGAATGACAGACAGGGCGCGGTGTTCAAGGGAGCGGGAATCGATTCCTTCTTTTTCCTAGGTGGCTCCCTCATCGCAGCATATCTGCTGATGCTTAGCGCGGTCGGCGGCGCTGTCTTGCCTCGCTACCTGCTGCCCATCTTTCCCCCGCTGGTTTTGGCCGCTGTGTTGCTGATCTCGCGCCTGCCTAGGCCGGTAGCCCGGTCAGTTATGGTTTTCACTGCCGGCTGCTTTGTGTGGGCCTGGTTTCTAAACCCTCATTACCCATTTCCCTTTGAGGATAATCTGGCCTATGCGGACTTCATCCATCTCCACCAGCAAGCCGGGCGGTTTCTCGAAGATCAGGCAGGCAATTGGCGGATCCTGACTGCGTGGCCTGCCAGTGACGAGCTGGTACACCCTGCTTTGGGCTATGTCAGCCAACCGCTCACGGTGGTCCCCTTACAGGATTTCACTCGCCACGATTTTGACGGCGTTTCCTCCGGGTCGTTCGACTGTGTATACCTTTACTCCCGCCACTGGGAGCCGCCGAACAACTGGTTGAATCGCCCCACTTGGCTCGAACGCCTTCAACAGGGCTATTTTGAATATCAACCCCAAATCCCGCAGGATGAACTTCGAGCCAGGTATCATCTGCGCCTGCTGGCAAGCTTCGAAAGGCGAGGCCAATGGGTGAGGATTTACGTTAGAATCAGCTCATGAAGTTCTACGCGATTCGAGTCGTCGAACCGGAAGAGCGGAAGAGAGGTAATTGAAAAATGGGTCTCGTCTTTATTGAAGGGACTGTAACGGGTCCGACTGGAAAACAAGCCACGCTCAAGTTTCTGGTAGACAGCGGCGTGACATACACGCTGCTGACCCGAAAGGTATGGCGCGCAATCGGTCTGAAGCCGGTAGACTCGATCAAGCTAAGCTTGGCGGATGGCACAGCGGTGGCGCGCAAGGTGTCAGAGTGCCGCATTGCGATTCCCCAAGGGGAACGGTCAACCCCCGTGCTGCTTGGAGAGAAGAACGACGAGGCGCTTCTGGGAACGGTCACCCTCGAGGAACTTCGCCTGGTTCTAAACCCCTTTACCCGGCAGTTGCAACCGATGCGAATGATGCTCGCTTAGGCCGAGAACCGAAAACGGTCAGTGTCCCAATTTGGGTCTAGCGTCGACCGTAGGAGCCTGCCCTGGGCGGAGCGAAAGGCCGGCAAGAGCTAGCCTAAAGGCCAACGCCACCCAGTAAAGCAGTGTACGAACAGGCTAGAAGCAGGCGTTGACACGCTTAAGTCGTGTGGTATACTGAAGTCTGCTAGGGTCGCGAGGGGCTCTAGAGCCTTCCGGTGTGGCTTCCCTTTTGACGAGTTACTAATGCGGGTCCGAGTGAAGCGCCAAACTCGCCATCCTATTAACAATAAAATCAACAACCATTGAGGGCATGTGGAAGCAGCGAATTGCAAGAAAGAGCTAATGATCGAGATTCCTGTCGATGTAGTACGGCGCGAGGCCGAGTCGGTGACCGCACAGTATGCGCGCAAAGCGCGAGTCCCGGGTTTTCGCCCAGGTCACGCCCCTGCCGCAGTGGTCCGGGGCCGCTTTCGAGAGGAGATTCGCAGCGACGTGGTGCAGGCGCTGGTCCCCAAATACTTCGAGGATGCGGTGAAAGAGCAGAAATGGTCGGTGGTGGGGCGACCGCGCTTCGAGGATCTTCGCTTCGAGGACGACAAGCCTCTAGCCTGCAAAGCTACGTTCGAGATAATGCCGGAAGTGGAACTCCACGAGTATAAGGGGCTGGAAGTCGAGGAAGAAGCGCCCCATGTCACCGAGGCGGACATCGATCGCGCGGTTGAAGGAGTTCGCGAACAAGCGGCGACCTTCGAGGTCGTTTCAGACCGTCCGGCGGGGGACGGAGACTTCTTGACGGTCAGTCATAAGGCGTACGATAGCAAAGCTCCTGCTAGCCCACCTTTGGAGGTTCCCGAGGACTCGATTGAATTGGGAGCGCAGGGCATCCCCCCCGAATTCACTGAGCATTTGCGGGGCGCCCGGCCGGGCGAAACAAGGGAATTCGACGTAACCTACCCGGAGGATTATCGCCAAAGATCGCTGGCGGGCAAAAGCTTACGTTACCGTGTTGAGGTTCAAAGCATCAAACATAAGGTGGTGCCCGCTGCGGACGACGAATTGGCGAAGTCCGTGAGCGAGTTCTCCACCCTGGGGGAACTTAGGAGCAAGCTGGGCAACGACCTTACGGAACGCGCCAAGCACAAGGCTGAGATGGCGGCCAAGCAAGAACTCGTGCAGCAACTTCTTCGTTCACACGAACTCGCAGTGCCGGAAATAATGGTAGAGGCCCAGGTCGAGCACAGATTCGAACGCATGCTGAGACAGCTTTTGGCCCAAGGCATTGACCCCCGCCAGGCTCAGGTAGACTGGCACAAGTTGCGCGAGGATTCCCGACCGGACGCCGAAAAGGAAGTCCGGGCTTCCTTGTTGCTGCGTAAGATTGCCGACGCGGAAGGGCTCGAGGTATCTGAAGAAGAGATCGATGAAGCGATTCGGGGGATGGCACAAGAGGCGCACGAACCTCCTGCCACCCTCAAGACCCGCTTGACACGCGATGGCGAGTTGGATACTCTGAAGTCTACTCGCCGCAACCAGAAGGCTATTGATTTCGTCTACCGCAACGCCAAAATCACTAGCAAAAGCGACAAGGTTTAGGAAACAGCAGGGAGTTTCCCCGAACGAAAGAAGGCGATGACCAGCCAGCCCAACATGACTCTGATTCCAATGGTTGTCGAACAGACTAACCGCGGGGAGCGCGCGTACGATATTTATTCCCGCTTGCTCAAGGACAATATTATTTTCATCGGCACGGCGATCGATGACAACGTCGCGAATCTGGTTACTGCTCAACTGCTCTTCCTGGAAGCCGAGGACCCGGAAAGGGACGTTTCGCTGTATATCAACTCGCCGGGTGGCGTGGTCACCGCGGGGATGGCGATCTATGACACGATCCAGTTCATCCGTCCCGACGTGGCGACTATTTGTATTGGCCAGGCCGCCAGCGTAGCGGCTCTGTTGCTGGCCTCGGGGACTCCCGGGAAACGTTTTGCCCTCCCCAACTCCCGCTTGCTTATTCACCAACCCACCATGGGCGGTCTCTCGGGACAGGCGACAGACATCGATATCCACGCCCGTGAAATCCTGCGCATTCGCGCCAGCCTCAATGAAATCATGGCGAAGCACACAGGACAGCCGATCGAGAAAATCGAACGCGATGTGGAGCGCGATTTTTGGATGAGTGCCCAGCAAGCTCGCGAATACGGCATCATCGATGAAATCATCTATCAGCACAAATAGCCTGCTGCCATGACCACAAAACGCCCCAACTCCGAGGAAACGCTCCACTGTTCTTTCTGCCGGAAGAATCAGGATGCGGTGGGTAAGCTGATTTCTTCGCCCGGCGACTTTCCGCGCGCCTACATCTGCGATGAATGCGTGGCCGTGTGCAACTCGATTCTGGAGGAGAAGCGAAGCGAGGAGATTCCCACCACTCAGGCCAAGCCTCCCAGGCCGCCGGATATCAAGGCATTTCTCGACCAGTACGTGGTGGGACAGGACCAAGCCAAGAAAAAACTCGCTGTGGCGGTTTACAACCACTACAAGCGTAATATCCTCACCCGCGTACGCAGCGAGGTGGAGCTGACCAAGTCCAATATCTTGTTGATCGGCCCCACGGGGACCGGCAAAACCCTGCTGGCCCAGACTCTCGCCCGCGTTTTGGATGTCCCCTTCGCCATAGCGGATGCAACGACTTTGACGGAAGCCGGCTATGTGGGCGAAGATGTAGAAAACGTGATTCTGAAACTCCTCCAGAGTGCCGGAGGTGACGTTCAGCGCGCCCAGCAGGGCATCGTTTACATCGACGAAATCGACAAGATATCGAAGAAGGACGAGAACCTATCCATCACTCGCGACGTCTCTGGCGAGGGAGTGCAGCAGGCCTTGCTGAAGATTTTAGAAGGGACGATCGCCAACGTGCCGCCTCAAGGTGGGCGCAAACATCCCCACCAGGAATGCACGCCCGTCGATACCACCAACATTCTATTCATCTGCGGAGGTGCTTTTGTAGGGCTGGAAAAAATCATCGAGCAGCGCATGGGAAAGAAGACGGTGGGCTTTCGAGGGGATAACACGAGCGAGTTCCCCACGGCGGAGCACAGAAACGTCGAACTCCTTGAGCAAATGCAGCCCTCCGACTTGATCCGCTACGGCTTGATTCCTGAATTCGTGGGACGCCTGGCGGTGGTCAGCGTGCTGAACGACCTGGATGTGCCGGCGCTGATCGAGATCCTGGTACGGCCTAAGAACGCCCTAGTCCGTCAGTACCAGAGACTGTTCGAGTTCGAAAATGTTAAGCTCCGATTTACTGAAGGTGCGTTGAAAGCGATCGCGACCCAGGCTATTGAACGGAAGGTGGGCGCTCGCGGACTGAGAATGATCCTCGAGGACCTGATGCTGGACCTGATGTACCACCTGCCAAGCCAACGGAAGTTGCGTGAGTTTGTGGTGACCGAGGAGATGGTCCAAAACCACGAAATAAGCTTTAATTCGACGTTCCTCGAGAAGGCAGGTTAATGGCAGATCCTATGTTTTCAGGCCGCGAAAAAAGTGAGACTCGTACATTGCCGATGATGCCCATCCGGGATGTCGTCATTTTTCCCCATATGATGACTCCCTTCGTGGTGGGAAGGGAAGCTTCGATCCGCGCTCTGGAAGAGGCGCTGGCGGGCGACAAGAGGATTTTTCTGTCCACTCAGCACGATCCTTCGGTTGACGATCCCAAGCCCAATGAGATTTACCAGGTTGGGACCGTGGCCAACATCGTGCAAAGCCTGAAACTGCCGGACGGCAATATCAAAGTACTTGTGGAAGGCATTGATCGCGGGAGAATCCTGAAGATCTCGAACGAAGAAGGTTACTTCCGGGTCAGCATCCAGACCAAAGTCTTCCGCACGGTGACCACGCCCAGCCTCGAACAACTCGTGCAGCGAGTCACGTCGCTTTTCGAGCAGTACGTCAAGCTTTCCCAAAGCCTCAATTACGACACCATGATCGCGGCCATCAAGGTGGACGAGATCGGGAAGTTTACAGACACGATCGCTGCCAATCTAAATGTCAGCGTCGAAGAAAAGCAGGAACTGCTGGAGATTTTTGATCCTGTGGACCGTCTCACGCGCCTGGCGGATATCCTGGATGTGGAGATCGAAAAGCTGAATGTTGACCGCACCATCCAAGGGCGGGTCAAGCGCCAGATGGAGCGGGCCCAGCGCGAGTATTACCTCAACGAGAAAATCAAGGCCATTCAAAAAGAGCTGGGACGCAACGAGAAAAGCGAACTCGATGAGCTCAAGAAGAAGATTGAATCCGCCGGGATGACCAAGGACGCACTCGAGCACGCCATGGCCGAACTCAAGCGCCTGGAAATGATGCCTCCCATGTCGGCGGAGTCAACGGTCTCGCGCAATTACCTCGACTGGCTCTTGGCTGTTCCCTGGAAAAAGAAATCCAAAGAGATCCGCGATATCAGCCGCGCTCAGAAAGTCCTCGAGGAAGATCACTACGGGCTTGAGAAGATCAAAGAGCGCATCCTGGAATTCCTCGCAGTCCGGCAACTGGTGAAGAACCCGCGCGGTTCCATCTTGTGCTTTGTGGGGCCTCCAGGGGTGGGCAAGACTTCCTTGGGTCGGTCCATCGCCCGCGCTACCGGACGGAAATTCGTTCGCCTGTCTCTGGGCGGAGTGCGTGACGAAGCCGAAATCCGCGGCCACCGCCGGACATATATTGGCGCGCTCCCCGGCCAGATCATCCAGATGATGAAGAAGTCCGGCACGGTCAATCCGGTCTTCCTTCTGGACGAGGTGGATAAAATGAGCATGGATTTCCGCGGTGATCCTTCCGCGGCCCTGCTCGAAGTACTCGACCCCGAACAAAACAACACGTTCATGGACCACTATCTGGACGTGGAATACGACCTGTCGAAGGTCTTCTTTATTACCACAGCGAACGTAGTTCACACCATCCCTCAGCCCCTTCAGGATCGCATGGAAATCTTGCGCCTGGAGGGATATACTGAGCCCGAAAAGCTGGAGATTGCCAAGCGCTTTCTGGTCCGCAAGCAACGTGAGGCAACGGGTCTGACCACCGGGAACATGACCCTTCCCGACGAAGCCATTGTCCACATTATTCGGCACTATACGCGTGAGGCAGGGGTCCGCAACCTGGAACGCGAAATCGCCAACGTCTGCCGCAAAGTGGCCCGGAAAGTGGTGAAGGATGGCAAGACCCTTCAGGTCACCCTGCGGCCGCAAGATGTGGCGGAATATCTGGGAGTTATCAAGTTCCGCGACACGAAAGCCGAAGAGAAGAACGAGATCGGACTGGCTACGGGACTGGCTTGGACGGAAGTGGGCGGCCAAATCCTCAACATCGAAGTGACCCTGATGCAAGGCAAGGGTAAGCTCCTCTTGACCGGCAAGCTCGGCGACGTGATGCAGGAGTCCGCTCAGGCCGCCATGAGCTACGTGCGTTCCCGCGCTGCTCAAATGGGGCTTTCTCCCGACTTCTATCGTCACCTGGATATCCACGTTCACATCCCGGAGGGCGCAATTCCCAAGGACGGGCCTTCGGCGGGGATCACGCTGGCCACCGCGGTGGCCAGTGCCTTGACCAAGATCGCCGTGCGGCGTGACGTGGCCATGACCGGAGAGATCACGCTGCGCGGTAAAGTGCTGCCCATCGGCGGCGTGAAAGAAAAACTCCTCGCCGCGCACCGTGCCGGGAGCCACACGGTGATCCTGCCCCGCGATAACGAGAAGGATCTGGCGGACATCCCTGCAGCGATCCAGCAGGAGTTGAGCCTGCGGTTCGTGGAGAGCATGGACGAAGTCTTGGAGGTGGCACTAGAAAGGAAGATCGAGGTTCCGGCAGTTCTGGTTCCTGCGTCCGAAGCCCCGGTTGTGTTGGAACCTCCGGTCCTCGACGGGGATCGCGGGTCGCTGACCAATTAGATTTATGCCGAGGTGTACCGGGCGGTGACTTCAGTTCGCCGCTCTCTACGGAGTACGGCGATATAGAGTCGCCGCGACAACGCTCCAAATCGAAGAGTGAAAACTGAGAAACCTGTGTGGGGAAATGCGCATCTAAGGTTTGGGTGTACGTGCTCTCTCCAGCGAGCACAAACCAGGATGGGCTGCCCTTTACAGTTCTAGCTCGCATGATTACGTTTCCGCGTGAGTAGTTCTTCACCGCATCTCGTGCCGCTCTTGTATTACCGCCAATGACTATTCGTTCTCTTGGAACGAACTGGAAACTCAAAGAGCGGCCGAGCTCGAAATCACTGGCGTACAGATCCCAGGTTTAGAGATGATGTCCCGTTCTGAGTGTAGCGGCGACCTTCAGAGCCTGCCCTGAGGCGAGCGAAGGGTCGAGATGTGCCCCGACCGGTCAGGGCGCGGCAACTCAAATCAGGAAAGTTCCGATTTAGAAATCCACTTAATATAGAGAGAAAAGGTTATGCCTGCAAAGAAACAACAAGAAGTAAAACCACCGGAAGAAACCCAGGAAGAAAAGATCACAGAATTGCAAGAAGGCGAAGTCCTCGACATCGCCAAGCTGAAGGAAATGAACATCAGCACCTTGACTCAGGTGGCAAAGGACCTGAACGTGGTGGGAGCCACCGGAATGCGCAAGCAGGAGTTGATCTTCAAGATCCTGCAAGCGCAGACCGAAAAGAGCGGCCTCATCTTCTCCGAGGGCGTGCTCGAATGCCTTCCGGACGGCTTCGGGTTCCTGCGCGCGCCGGATTATAACTACCTGCCCGGCCCGGATGATATCTACGTATCTCCGTCCCAAATCCGCAAATTCGATTTGCGCACCGGCGATACGATTTCCGGCCAGATCAGGCCGCCCAAAGAAGGAGAGCGCTACTTTGCGCTGATCAAAGTCGAGGCGATCAATTTCGAGCCGCCCGATGAGGCGCGCAACAAGCTCTTCTTCGACAACCTCACGCCCCTCTATCCCCAAGAGCGCATCCACCTCGAGACGGTCAAGGACAACATCTCAGCGCGGGTGCTTGACCTCCTGACGCCCATCGGCAAGGGGCAGCGCGGCCTGATCGTTTCACCGCCCCGCACCGGCAAGACCATGCTCTTGCAGTGCGTCGCCAATTCCGTCACCACCAACCACCCGGAAATCACCCTGATCGTGCTGCTGATTGACGAGCGTCCCGAGGAAGTGACGGACATGCAACGGACCGTCAAGGGCGAAGTGATCAGCTCTACGTTCGATGAGCCGGCAGCGCGGCACGTGCAAGTGGCCGAAATGGTGCTCGAGAAGGCCAAGCGGCTTGTCGAACACCGGCGCGACGTCGTCATCCTCCTCGACTCCATCACACGACTGGCGCGCGCTTACAATACCGTGGTTCCGCCCTCCGGCAAAGTGCTCTCCGGCGGCGTGGACTCGAACGCGCTCCAGCGCCCCAAGCGCTTCTTCGGCGCGGCCCGCAACATCGAAGAAGGCGGCAGCCTCACCATCATCGCTACCTCGCTCATCGACACCGGCAGCCGCATGGACGACGTGATTTTCGAAGAGTTCAAGGGCACCGGCAACATGGAAATCAACCTCGACCGCAAGCTCGTCGACCGGCGCGTCTTCCCTGCCATCGATATCAACAAGTCCGGAACCCGTAAGGAAGAACTGCTGGTTCCAAGAGATGAACTCAACCGCATCTGGGTGCTGCGCAAAGTGCTGAACCCGCTCTCTCCGGTGGAGAGCATGGAACTCATCATCGACAAGCTCTCGAAGACGAAGAGTAATGCCGAATTCCTCGCCTCTATGAGCAACGGAGGAAGGTAAGTCCGGAGGTGCATCAGGCTTTTCCCGCCAAATCCGGCCCCCCGTGTTCCTTGTTTCCAAGTCTTCGATCTAAGCCCTGAATTCTCGATTTGAAGTCGGCAACCTTGCAATAAGGTGTGGTGTCTCTCCGTGCAAAGGTTCGATGGAGAGTAAGGCACAAACCGCGAGTTGAACGCATGGACATCGGTTTGCGCACGGGCCGTCAGTGTGCATACCTGAACACAGATGGATGCGCCACCCGCGTGCCCTGAAAGGGCACAAGAGGGTAGCCGGGGGCAACGCCCCTGGAACGCGTGAAGTTCCTTGGCCGACCCTGAAGGGGTCGTACCGCCAAGGGGCGAAAGACAGAAGTGATGTCATGTTTTCGTGGGTTCGAGCCTCTCAGGGTCGTGAACCGTGAGGGCGTGGTTTCCCGGGAGCGCTGCCCCATAAGCGCCAAGATACGCTTTGACCGATGGCCCAAAGGGGACCCAACCGTGAGTAGCCGCAGGTTTTAACCTGCGGTAAGTGAACCCGCCAGACGCTGGCCAACCCCAACGGGGTTGACCCATGAATGGTCGGCCCCTTCAGGGCCGGGATGGTCGATGGCCCTTTCTTTCCGTGGGTTTCACCCACGGCTACTCACCGTGTCCCGCTTCGTGGGACATCAAACATAGCGACTGAATGATTGAAATCAGGTCTTATATTAGCGCCGATGGGGTGGTGCCCGCGGCTAATGTATTGATCACCTGTGGGGGTCAGGGCTCAACCAGGTTTTTCTTCCGCGCCAAATCCAGAATCCGCTCGACGACTTGATCGGCGGCGAGGCCGGTGGAGTCGATTTGATGGGCGTCCGGCGCAGGCACTAGCGGGGAGATCTTCCGCTCCGCATCAAGGTGGTCTCGCAACGCGATTTCCTCGGCGGTTTGTTCGAGGGTGGCCGAGCGCCCTTTCTTGCTGTCCTGCTTCAGCCGCCGCCGCGCCCGCTCGACTGGATCAGCCCGGAGAAAAACCTTCAAGGGAGCGCTGGGGAATACCACGGTACCGATGTCGCGCCCTTCCATAACTACGCCGCGTCCCACAGCACAACCCCTCTGAACCGCCACCAGCTTGGCGCGCACCTCCGGTAAGCGCGACACTTTAGCAGACGCCAGCGTCACCTCCGGGGTGCGGATCTTATCCGTCACGTCCTGACCGTGAACGAATACACGGAATTTCAACCCATCCATAGCGATGTGGATATCCGTCTGCGCAACGAGCTTTGCCACTGACGGAGCGTCGTCAGGCGCGATTCCCGATTGAAGGACCTTCAAGGCAAAAGCGCGGTAAGTGGCTCCGCTATCCACATAGGTCAATCCGAGACGGGCGGCGACTTTCTGCGCAACGGTGCTCTTTCCCGCGCCGGCGGGGCCGTCGATGGCTATTACAAGGGGTGTGGGCATGTTCGAGTTCTCAGTCATCAGTTGTCAGTTCTCAGTATCCAATGCTCAGTGGTCTGCCGCCTCGAACTACCCGTCCGCCGCCCCCACTATGTCATCCTGAGCGCAGACTTCATGATCCTTCGGCTCACCACTGTGCATGAAAATGGCTCTTTGGAGGTAACTCCTGTATTTTCAACAAAAGCTTCCGCCATTTTCATAGCAGCGAAGGATTTCTGCAGTTGCTTGTCGGGCTCGCGAAGTTACTAACTACCGAGATCCTCCGCTGCGCTCAGGATGACAGACCCTCGTCGAGGTTTTTACTGAGAACCGACAACTGACAACCGACGACTATATTCTCTTAAACGCCTTTTGCAAATCCTTCATCCCATAGCGCAGGACGGTGGGCCGTCCGTGCGGACAAGTCATGGGGCACTCTGTCTTGGCGAGAGACTGGAGCAGCCAATCCATCTTGCTCCGCTCGAGCGGCATGTTCACTTTGATCGCGGCGTGGCAGGAGACCGAGGCGGCGATCTTGTTCTGCAGGACGTCCAGGGACACCGTCCGCCCTTCTTGCCGCGCGTTGTCCAGGATTTCGCGCATCAGGTCGCCCAAATCGTCGGCGCGCGTTTCGGCGGGCGCGGCCTTGATCGCCAAGGTCCTCTGGCCAAAGGGCTCGACCTCGAAGCCGTTAGCCGCCAACTCATCCGCAATCTCCTGGTAAGTAACCTGCTGCTCGGTCTTTAACTCCAGAAGGATGGGTACCAAAAGCCGCTGCACCGATACCTTCTTCTCCTGCCGCATGCGGACGTGGCGGTCAAACAACACCCGCTCGTGCGCGGCGTGCTGGTCCACAATCCAGAGCCCGGTGGGATTTGTGGCCACGATAAAACTTTCCTGGACCTGGCCAAGCGGCTGAAGGTCCGCCGGCAACTCGCCTGGTGGCGCGATGCCGGACGGGACGCCCGGGCGGACACCCGAATCGGCTTTAAATCGCGACGATGGTGGCGCGTAAGGAGATAAGGCGGCCTCAAGCGGGAGCTGTCCCGTTCGCGGCATAGGCGCGGGCGAAGACAACTTGAACGGCGCAGGGGCACGCCATGGTGCGCCCGTACGAGCCTGCCACGCAGCACCTCTGCCGGCCTGGCTTGGTGCGCCCGGCCGGGTTTGTGTTGGCGGGCTAATCAGCGGATTTTGGGCGCCTTGCCCCGCTGCCTCTTCCTCGAGTTTCTCGGCCACCTCCGCCGCATCGGCCTCCACGGACGTTGCTCGCGACGACCGGGCCATAGGAAACGAGGCGACGGGCCGCGAGGCCACGAGAGCCTGGCGAAGCGAATCCCGCACCAGATCGTGGATGAATCCGGAGTGCCGAAAGCGCACTTCAATTTTTGACGGATGGACGTTGACATCCACTTCGACAGCAGGCAGCTCGAGAAAGATCAGGGCCACCGGAAAAACCGAGCCGGGAAGAATGTTACGATAAGCCTCCGTGATGGCGTGCAGGATCAGGCGGTCGCGAACCAGCCGGCGATTCACAAAGAAGTAAATGTTATTGCGGTTGAGCTTGTGCACTTCGGGCCGGGAGGTGAAGCCAAATACGCGGACCAGGGGAGCTTCGGCAGAACTCTCGCCTTCCTCCTCGACGCCCGCCGGAGCGGGAACCACCATGCGCCTCTCCACGGGGGCAATCTCGATCAGTTGCTCGAGAGTTTGCGCGCCCATCACCTGGTAAACGCGTTCGCGCAGACTTCGAACCGGCGGCACCTGAAGAATCTCGTTGTTCAGGGATGCGAGGCGAAAACACTTGTCCGGGTGGGCGAGCGCATAATGCGTCACGAGGCTCGCAATGTGGCCTAGCTCCGTAGATTCGGACTTCAGAAACTTGCGCCGCGCCGGAGTGTTGTAAAAGAGGTCCCGGACCTCCACCCGCGTGCCCGCCTCCCACGCAATTTCCCGGACGTCTCGCAGCTTGCCGCCCGCAATTTCCAGGCGCGTGCCGGAACTCTCCGAAGCGTGCCGCGTCTCGAGCAGCAGGCGCGAAACGGCGGCCATCGAGGGCAGCGCCTCGCCGCGAAAGCCCAAAGTGGCGATTTCAAATATGTCGTCGGCGCTGCGGATTTTGCTGGTGGCGTGACGCTCGAAGGCCAGCAAGGCATCGTCATGGCCCATGCCGCACCCGTCATCCACAACACGGATCAGGCGCTTCCCTCCCGACTCCACGGACACTTGGATAAGGCCCGCCCCGGCGTCCACGGAATTCTCGACCAACTCCTTCACCACCGAGGCAGGGCGCTCCACCACTTCGCCGGCGGCGATTTTGTTGGCGACGATTTCCGGCAGAATGCGAATGACGGACATAAGAAGTCGAGAGTCGACAGTCGAGAGTCGAAAGTCCGGGGTCAAGAAGTCGAAAAGTCAGGAATCCGAAGCAGTGTCATTCCGAGCGCAGCGAGGAATCTCGCCCTGAGTGTATCTAAGGCAGTGCGAGATTCCTCGTCGCCTTCGGCTCCTCGGAATGACATGCTTTCTCATACTTCATCCCTCAGCCTTTACCCTTCACACTTTACTCTTTGACCTTTAATCCCAACTCTTCCAGTTGCTCCGGCTCGACCCCGGCCGGAGCCTCACTCATCAAATCTACAGCGCTGGCGGTCTTCGGGAAGGCGATGACCTCGCGGATATTCGACTCGCCGGCCATGAAGGCAATGATGCGGTCGTAGCCGAGCGCAATGCCGCCGTGCGGGGGCGTTCCGTATTCGAGGGCCTCGAGAAAGAAGCCGAAGCGCTCGCGGGCTTTCTCTTCCGTCAAGCCCAGCACGCTAAAGACGCGGCGCTGAATGTCCTGGCGGTGGATACGAATGGAGCCGCCGCCGATTTCGGATCCGTTGAGCACCAGGTCGTATCCAAGCGCCTTCACCGAGCCCGGATCGGACTCGATCGCCTCGAGGTCTTCCTCGCGCGGCGAAGTGAACGGGTGGTGCATGGCGGCGAAGCGCTTCTCCCGCTCATCGTAATCGAACATGGGGAAGTCGATCACCCACAGAAAATTCCAGGTCCCGGGCCTGATCAGCTCCAGCCGCTCGGCCAACTCCAGCCTGAACCAGCCTGAGGCCTCGTCGAGTTGGTGAACTCTGTGGCGCGAGGTTTCCTCGCAACCGAGGAGGACGATGAGATCACCGGCGCGAGCCTCGGTAGCGTTCGCGATGCCGCGCAGGCATTCCTCGCCGACCGTCTTTGAGAGCCGCGACTGAATCTCGACATCCTTCAATTCCACAAGGGCAACATTCCCGGCGCCCAGCGTCTTGAGCGGAACCTGGTACTTGTCCATCTGGCTGCGCGAGATTTTGCCGGCCCCGCCCGGAATCCGCAGTGCTTTCACTGCCTTGAAACCGCGAACGTTGGCCAGGGGACTTCCAGTCACGTCGATTCGTTTCCACGCCAGGTCGAATCCCAGATGCGGCTTGTCGGAGCCGTAGCGCTCCATCACCAATTCATACGTGAGGCGCTGGAACGGGCGCTTGACCTCCACCTGGACCAGCGCAAAGAGCTTCTCCATCAGCCGCTCGATGATGTCGAACAGCGCGTCTCGCTGAGGAAACGCCATCTCGATATCGATTTGCGTGAACTCCGGCTGGCGGTCGGCGCGCAGATCCTCGTCGCGAAAACACCGGACAATCTGGAAATAACGGTCGAAGCCGCCGATCATAAGGATCTGTTTGAAGAGCTGCGGCGATTGCGGCAGCGCGTAGAAATGGCCGTGATGGAGGCGGCTGGGGACCAGGTAGTCGCGCGCGCCCTCGGGCGTCGAGCGCGTCATGAACGGCGTCTCGATTTCACTGAATCCATGCTCGGAGAGGTGCTGGCGCACCACCTGGCTCGACCGGTGCCGAAGCCGCAAATTGCGCTGCATCCGCCCCCGCCTCAGGTCCAGGTAGCGATAGCGAAGCCGAGTCTCCTCGCTCGTTTTCGTTTCGTCCTCGATCGGAAAGGGCGGAGTCTTGGACTCGTTAAGAACTAGAAGCTTTGCCGCTTTGACTTCCACCCTTCCGGTCGAAATCTGCGGGTTAACCGTCTCCGTCGAACGCAGCACCACTTCGCCTTCCACGCCCACCACGTACTCGGGGCGCACTTCGTCCGCTCGGTCATGCGCTTGGGCGCTCGCTTCCGGGTTGCAGACAACCTGCGTCACGCCGGTGTGGTCGCGAAGGTCGAGAAAGATGATATTCCCCAGGTCGCGGCGGCTATCTACCCAGCCCGCCAGAAAGACCGTCTGCCCCGCGTGTGATTCGCGGAGCTCGCCGCAATACTGGGTTCGTTGTCGATCTCCAAGAAGGTCAAGTTTCACAGTCACCGCCAAAAAGAAATAGTAAATTGTAAATGGTAAATTCTGAATTACGAAAACCGAGCTGAAGGTGCGCTGTCATTCCGAGCCCTTCGCTGTCATCCTGAGCGCAGCGAAGGATCTCGCTCTGGGTGCTCAGGGTAAACTCCGCGAGGAATCTCGCTCTGCGCCGAGCAAAGCGCCAAACAAAGATCAGAGCGAGATTCCTCGCTTCGCTCGGAATGACACCACAATACTAGTCCAGTCTTCATAATTTACAATTTACTATTTATAACTCACTAATTACCATTTACAATTTTGCCGTAAGATACGACACGATGTTACCGGGCTCGACTTCCTGCTGCTGGCCGGTGGTCATATCTTTCACCTGGTAGCGCCCGGTAGAGATTTCGCCCTCTCCGATGATAACGGCAAAGCGCGCCTGGAGCTTGCTTGCCACTCCCATCGCCTTCTTAATCTTCATGGGATCATAATCGATTTCGACACTCAAACCCTGCGCACGAAGCTCGCGCGCCAGGCCCGAGGCGGCCGGGAGCGCTGCTTCCCCCATCCAGACGATGTAAGCGGCAAGCGGCGCCTCGGATTTAAGCAACCCGGCCGCCTGCACTGCCAGAATCAGCCGGTCCTGTCCGATCGAGAAGCCAATACCGGGCGTGGGTGGGCCGCCCAGCATTTCGGACAGCCCATCGTACCGGCCGCCGCCCAGCACCGCGTTCTGCGCGCCCAGGGCGCCGCTAGTGATCTCGAACGTGGTTCGCGTGTAGTAATCAAGCCCGCGCACCAGGCGGGGCGTGACCTGATAAGAAATCCGCCGCTTTTGAAGCTCACTCGTCACGCATTCAAAATGCTGGCGGCACTCGGGGTCGAGATTGTCGATGATTTTGGGCAGCTTTTCGATGATGGGCTGGTCCGCCTCCACCTTGCAGTCCAGCACGCGCAAGGGATTCGTCTCCGCGCGCCGCTGGCAATCCGCGCACATCGAGGCTTTCACGGCTTCTAGAGCCTGCCGCAGAACCGTCAGGTACTCGGCGCGGCACTTGGGGCATCCCACCGAGTTCAGGAGAAGCTGGTACTCTCGAATGCCCACGCGCTCGAGGAAGAGCAAGAGCATTTCGAGCACCTCCGCATCCACCAGCGGACTTTCGGACCCCAGCACTTCCGCGCCGATCTGGTGGAACTGCCTGTAGCGCCCCTTCTGCGGGCGCTCGCGGCGGAACATGGGGCCCATATAATAAAGCTTGTGAACGCCGCCCTGGTTGTACAGGCTGTGTTCAATGTAGGCGCGCACCACTGAGGCCGTCGCCTCCGGCCGCAGTGTCAAGGACTCGTCGTCGCGATCCTGAAAGGTGTACATCTCCTTCATAACAATATCTGTATCGGCGCCCACACTGCGCGAAAAGAGCCCCGTCTGTTCCAAAATGGGGGTGCGAATTTCGCCGTAGTGATAAGCGCCGAAGATGTTGCGAGCCTCTGCCTCCACACGCTGCCAGAGGCTTGTGTCCGGTGGCAGCAGGTCGCGTGTTCCCTTGACGGAGCGAATGGGTTCAATTCTCATGGTCTGTTGGTCGTGCGCTCGGCTCAGAAAGGCACCTCGATGTCGTCGTCGCCCTCCACAAGTTCAGAGAGGTACCTTTCCCTGTACTGCAGGTAATGCTTGCCATGAAGGTCGATGAAATTCCGATCGGCTTCCGAGAGCTGCCGCTTCAGACGGGCCGGCACGCCGAGATAAAGGCTGTTCGGGGGGATCACTGTGTTCTCCACCACCAGCGCCCCGGCGGCAACAATCGACCCTTCCCCGATGCGGGCATTGTTCAGCACAACGGCGCCAATGCCGATCAGGCAGTGATTCCCGACGGTGCAGGCGTGCAGCACGGCGCGGTGCCCCACCGTAACCCAATCGCCGATGGTCACCGGCAGATTCGGGAAACCGTGCACGATGGTCCCGTCCTGAATGTTCGTGTTGGCGCCGATGCGGATCGGCGCAACGTCGCCGCGCAGCACCACCTGAAACCAGACGCTTGAGTTCTCACCAATTTTCACGTCCCCGATAACGTCAGCGCTCGGGGCCACAAATGCCGTAGCCGCAATGCGCGGCGCGGAATCTCCCAGAATCATCTCCATCATCAGCCCCACTCAGTCGGTTCGTAATCAGTTCACAAGCCTTTTGAAATTAACACAGGGGAGAGAAAGCCTGCAAGGAAATCGCAGGGTCGAAAAACCTGTCTCAGGCCGGCACCCCCGCTGCGAGTTTAAGCAGTTCGACGCGATAACCGAGGTCGCGGAGTTGGCGGATCATTCGTGCGGTGCGCTTTTGCTTTGACTTTTGGCTG
>Ga0209517_10000321_pt1 | contig 85228 bp, 46 predicted proteins | sample PeaSoiMetSII2010_FD_187695 | JGI IMG/M metagenome (GOLD analysis project Ga0209517, IMG submission 187695) | Peat soil microbial communities from Weissenstadt, Germany - SII-2010 (SPAdes) (version 2) | ecosystem: Environmental > Terrestrial > Soil > Wetlands > Peat | place: Germany...
GGAAGAAAACGGACCCGAAGAAGAGAACAAGAGCTTTGAGCGAAGCTATTCCGAAGAAAATGAACGGCGAAGAAGATGGGGAATTTTACGCCGTCGGTTTCAGACCAATTTTACGCCGCGCTTCCCACGCGTCCACCAGGGCCAACGGCCCGCCTCATACCAGGGTGGAGTCAGCGAAGCCCTGGGATCACGACCCCAAGCGAACATACCCAGCGCTGAAAGGGCGCCTGATCAAAGACTGCCCGCCCACGTGAAGCAGCGCAATTCCCACCACTCAAGTTCCTGTCCGGGACCCGCCGTTTGCGAGATCATCAGGAAATGCCAGGATTTCCCAGGACGGCCACGGGCGACGGTAACAGGCTAAGGCCAGTAATGTCAATCAATATCTGCGAGAAATCAGCGGCGAGGGAAAAGACGAATGGGAATCTTTTTTAACGGCTAATCGGGCGGACTCGCTGACTCACTAACTCACGGATTCATAACTGTCTTCTGTTTAACCGCGAATGGACGCTAATGGTAAGGGGTTAAGCACGGAGCACACGGAATCCACGGCTGAAGTTCAAAACCTGATCGCCAAGTCCAAGGGGGGCGAGATCGAGTTATCCCTGACACAATATCGATATCGGAACGGGTTCCGCCACCTCATGGGCCAGGTGCGCGAAAACGGCACGCCGGTTAGCGCGGCGCCGGCTTACAACTTTGCCGCACCGGCAGAGGATAGCACATTGGCGTTGCTGGCTGAAAAAGGCATCAGCTATAAAACGGAAACTGAAGGCCGGGAGTTTCCCCCTGGCAGCCGGGAAGTGTTGTGGTTGCTCGGCAGATGGGGAGCGCATCTATTGATGCCTGCCTTCTGTTTCTTCATAGTCGTCGCGGGCGCGGTGGTCTTGTGTGGGTAATGACGAGAGGGCCCACAAGGCTAAAGGCCAGAAGACAGTTGTGAATGAGTGAATTAGTGGATTAGTGAGTGGGGAACGTGGTGAACGCCGAAGGTCGGGGACTTCCCAAGGAGGTGGATGGATCAGGACGTTTCGGGGGGAGGAGGTTTCATTGAGTTGAGCTTTTTTTATTTGTCATTGAAAAAGGGAGGTCGGACCGATCGGACTGATCTGACCGATCAGACGAATCGGACGATGCGCGGCGGCGGCCAGAGAGACGTGGAACGGTGCCGCCGGAAGCTCCCCCTTTTTCGGGTTGGCTTTGCGGGCCGTTCGCCCGCAAACCCAACCCGAAAAAGGGGGAAGAGATATTTGTTTTGATGCATTTACCCAGGGCTGCCTTCCACCCATGCAAGCATGGGCGGGGCGCCCTGGGCTATCATCTTTCGCCCCTCCAGGGCTCTTAGTCTAGCGCGCTGAGGGCGCGGAGCGTACGAGAAAGGCCGGTCGGAGGTTGATGCGTCAACGCTGAAGCCGCACGATAAGGCTAAAGGCTAGGCTAAATTGACCCAGGGGAAACGCTATAAAAGAGCTAAAAGAGGGGTCGAGTTGCGCGGAGACCGTGCGTAGGTCCTGGGTGGACGAATTCTAAGAATGTTGGAATTTGACCCCAATGGGACCCCAATGGCTCAACTCCAGTGGCTTTCACCCCAATGGCTTCCACTGCGATATCCAATAAAAGCAGGGGCAGGCAGAAAGTCAGAAGCGATATTTCATTTATTGAGAGATGACCGCAATGCCTTGCAAGCAGTCCCATCAACGCGATGGCGGCGCGGCGTTCTTTTGGCTGGTGACGATTTGTTCGGCTAGCAGCGCCCGCGCATCCTGGTAAGCCCGCGGGGCCTTGTTCCATTGGAAGAAAGTGGGCGTCAGGGCGCGAACGGCCTTTTCCGCCTCCGCGGACCGGCCAAGCCGTTGCAGGATGGCAAGGTACTCGAAATCCTGAATGGAATCCCGCAACGCTTTCAGGCGAATGGTCGGGGCGACTCCGTCGTAGCCTACCGGATGGGCCGGATACACCAACGAGCCTTCCCCGTTGAAAATGACGGGTTTCCGTCCTGGTTGTGAAGCCTCGCCCCTCTCGCTGTAGAACGGTGCCTGCGTCCAAGGGTCCGCGCTCTGGCGCCAGTAGGACATTCCGCCCCAATAGAGCAGGCCCTTCATGCCGTCGCGCCAAGCCATCCAGGCCGGGACGCGATAGTTGAGCAGCGGGAAATCAATGTGCCACCAGGGCGTGGGCTGCCCCTGGCAAAGCGCCGTGTAGGTCCAGATGGTTTCACCGAGCGTCTGCCGCGCCGCGGCGCTGGCCTGCCGGTGCAACGAGAAGAGAGGGCACCAGATATCGACTGCCCCGTAAAGGTCACCCCACGCGCTGTCGGCGCCCTGGAAGCCCAGCTCAGTCCACGGTTGCTCGACGACCAGCACCTTGACCACAGAACGGCATTCGCGCACGGCCCGGCCCCACTTTTGCACGTAACGGTAATCCTCCAGCGTGTTGGGCTCGTCCTTCAAGTAGGTGTAGAAGACCAGCCCGGGCCGGTCCAACTCCCTTGCAGCCTCGTCAAAGGCCCTCAGCCACGCACGCAACGTTTCCCGCTGCTGGTCGGGATCGCGGACCACGCTGTCCGGATGCGGAGTCCGGAGAGCGTTGATATGATAGCGGTCCACAAATTCCCGCAAGGCCCGGACCTGCCCGGAAGGAATGGCGAATGAGCCGCCAGCCACCGCCACGGGGGTGAGAGCCCTGGCAGGCGGCTCGGCGTTGAGGTGATGTTCGCTCAACAGTTGCGCGCACTGCCGCTCGATCGCGTCCCAATCGGCGGGTTCCGGTTCGCTGGCCTCCTTCGTTCGCCGGCTGTAGTACTCGCGCAGTCGGGGTGAGCCGAAAGCGGTGACCAGCGTCGGCGTTTCGGGCAAGGTGAAGTTCCACACCTTGAGAGCAACCGGAACGTCCGCCGCGCGGCGCCCGCCGGCGGTGAGACGGAAGACTCCGCGATAGTCGCCCGGCGGGGCGTTGGTAGGAACGTGGACGTCCACCCAAAACCCGTGTGTCTGGCCCGCCGGCAGATCGAAGGGAACGGCTTGGAAGCGCGGACCTTGCAGCGGCCGGCCGGTCATCGGGTCTCGGAACGGAATCAGCGGGTCCGGATACCAATCCGGTTGAAAACTGTCATTGCGATACGTGCCGTTTGTCAAATAAAGCTGATGCTCGCGGTAGAGACGCAGATGTGCCTCGCTGAGCGCGAAGCCGTCCGGCCCGCGGAGGGGGCCCGGTTCGAGGCCGACGCGCTGCACCGGCTCTTCCGAACGGAACAGGATTTGGAAATCGCCCCATTCGTTGCGGGCGGCCTGAAGCGAGGCGGAGGCGTTGGTTTCGGGCGGATCGCTCCGCAGGACACGCCGGGTCTCGGTAATCGTCCAGACCCGGAAACCGGCCGCGGGTGCGAAATTTGGCGCGGCAAGAAGGCCCCACCAGCCCGCCATGAGCAGGAGGCGGACGGGAGTCAATGAAAATCGTCTTCGGAAAAATGTGGTCATTCCGCGGCTCGTGGCGCCGCGCGCCTCGGCTGCTGATTCTTCAATGGAACCCCGCCCGCCGTCAATCCGTCAATTCGCGATAGGAATCCGAGTCTTAACGCAAAGGCGCAAAGACGCGCAGGCGCAAGGAGCTGCCTTGGCGATCAGTTAGAGATGACGCTGATTAGGAATTTGATTTCTTCATCCACCTCAGCTTCGGAGCTAACGGTACGGACGATTTCCTCCCGCAACAGCGCGCCGAATCGTTTGCGCATCCGATGTATGGCAACATCAATTGCGCCGAGGCTAACGCCTCGCTTGGCGGCGGATTCGGCCCTGGATTCGCCGCCGGTGCCGCCGGGGAGGAAACCTTTTAGCTCCTCGAAGGCTTGGCCCTGGCCCTTCGCCGCGTATTCCCCCTCCAAGGCGTTTATCGTTCTTTCCAGGACAGTCCAAGCCCAGTTTTTGTCGTACAGCGCATCGGGCGTGAGATTATCCGTCGGTTCCACGGAAAAACGGGTTTCCGCCTCCTGGGCGTCCAAAGCGACGAAGGAGTGTCCGCCGCCGCGCCGCTGTGCGTGGGCACGGGCGTGTTGGTTGACCAAGAAGTTTTTGAGACAGGTCAACAGGAAGGAACGGAACTTGCCGCCCGCAGGGCTGACATTGCTCAGGAATTGCCTTGCCAGGAAGCGGCCGAAGAATTCCTGCGTTAGGTCTTCCGCATCGTGGTGGCCGAACCCGCGTTGGCGCACAAAGGAATAGAGCGGGTACCAATAGGTGGAACACAATTTGGCCAGCGCCTCGTCCGCCGCCTTGCTTTCTGCCTCACGTGCCGCCAAGACCACACTCCAATGGGTGGTATGGAAGGCCATATCGGCTCTGGGCAATTGGCTGCCGCCTTCCACGTCTGGGGCCATGGCGGGAGCGTAGGAGAGGGGGCTGGTTTCGTCAAACCGCAAAGTGCTAAAAGTCAGGACAGAGGAAATAGCCGTTAGGAGACAGCCGGAACCGCCGAATACGAAAACGAACAGTTCTTGGTTATACAGGCGTGAAAGAAGCTGGCCTCGGCAGGTTTACCGCCGAAGCCAGGTGAGGCGAGTACTTGTGGTGAGGAGAGATGCTAAGGACCTAGTGTGAAGGGGGCGGTTGGTCGCAGGGCGTGGGTGGATTGAGCACCACACTGGCAACCGGTCCGCTTAGGCAGGTCGTGCCGTCCGCACATTGATACTGATTATAAGTGTCATCGCTCCACAGACCGGCCCAGCACTCGGGGACGACGTGCACCTGGCCAAGGAAGCCGACGATTTGGCAGTGGGTGCAATTGATCTGCCCGATCGGACTGGGCGGCGGTTGGTTGCAGGGAGTGGATGGAAGCATCGGCGCGGTTTGGATCGGACCTCTCAGGTAGGGTGTGCCGTCCTGGCATTGGTACTGCTCGTAGCTGGAAGCCGACCATGAGCCGCCAGCGCACGTGCAAACGTTCATTGGGCCAATATCCGTGAAGGCTTGGCAGGTAGGTACCACATCAGCATCCGTGCAATAGAGCAGTCCAACCGGGTTGGGAGGGGTCTGGCTCGAGCTGCACGGCTGGGTGGTTTGGGTGTCGGCAACCCGGAAGCTCTGCACGGCGCCATCGGGCGGGCATTGGTACGAGTCGTCTTCCACCACGTGCCAGAAGCCGTCCGAATTGCACTCCGAATATGTCTGTCTGGCCAGCAGCGTGCCGCCGGGGCAAGGAGTTTGCAGCGACTCCGCTTGGAATGGGAAATTCGTCGGTGCCATGACATCGCCTGCCGGGTCGGTGATGCCGGTGACTCCCAGGAAATAGTTGGTAAAAGGGAGCAAGGGAGATTCAAGCAGCAGTTGGACGGCACGGGAGCCGGCGGGCGCAACACCCTGGATGGGGATCGTGCCTGAATCGCCAAAGATGAAATAGTTGGCTGGATCTGCGGCCGTGAGGTCGTCCACCGGTTCGCTGAAGGTAACGGTCAAAACGTTGGAGAAGATGGGCGCGCTGAGGCCAATGACAGCGGGGAGGTTCGTTACAATGGGCGCAGCCTGGCAAGCAACCCGGAAAAAGCCTACCGGTCCCTGCATAGGCGTCTGCCAGGTGAGGATGTCGCCCGTCCCGGGGAACGACTGCCGGGCCTGCCAGTTGTTCAGGTCCGGGGACGTCTGGACGGCATAAGTTTGGCCTTGCACCGAATTGAAGTGCAGGCCGATCGAGTTGTTGCTGTTGTTGATCGTCAAAGAGGGCCGGAGGTCGCAGGCGAAGTCCTGGAATTCCTGCAGCACGCTATCGTAGGCATACATTTTGTATTGCATATCTGCCGGTCCCTGCATGGCCAAGCTCAGGCCGCAGGGCTGGCCGGGGGCCAATCCAGGGCCATCGCAGGTGAAAGCGACGCCCCCAAGGGGAGCGAGGTTTCCGTCGGGGTCCTCATAGACCGTGGAAGCCGTCCAATTTCCGGTGCCGTATGGGGCTGAGAAATTCGGGGGCGAAGACGGGTCTATGGCTACAGTTTGGGGAAACACCATCACCTCGGTGATGAGTTGGTTCGTCAGCATCACTCCCGGTCCCACGGCTCCGAAAAAGCAGGTGGGCACACGCACCGTATTGGCGACGGTTTGGAAATGGAGGCAGGCGTTAACGGCCGTCACGGTAAAGGTGATGGGCCCCGGGCTGTTGTTTTGGAGTTTTACCCTTTCCCATACCGGTTGCGGCTTAAAACACACATAAAGCTTTCTCACCTGCAGATTTTGGTCGAAGCCGCTGAAATGCCACTCAAAGCATTTCGCGCCCTTTTCATCGAACCCATCTTGCGCGGTGGGGACCAGGTTTTTATCATTGACGTCAGCCGGATTGCCAAGGGACGTCAATGTCAGTGTCCAACGCTTATACTCTCCGTCGTTCAGGTTGTTGTTGCAGGCCAGCCAAATGGACTGAGTGGGATTGAGCTTTAAGCCTCGCGGGCCATTGCCGAGCGGCAGCCAGGGGCCTTGGCCCGCCTTAGGCTGGTTCTGCGCGTCCGTGTCATTATTGGCCACGAAGACGGTCAATTCACCCGACCGACTGGACAGGGTAAATAGCAAGAGAAGCGCCAGCAGTAAAAGCAGCGGGCAACGTACATTCCGCGAGTGGAATGCGGTCGGATGCGGCGGATGGCCGATGTGTTTCAAGGACTGTGTTTCTGACTCGGAAGGGGCTGGATGCCGCCGGATTTTTTTGACGATGTTGGACATAGGTTTTTTATATTTGGGCCCGAAGGCCAGTTTTGTTCTTGTTCGTTTTTGGTTTGCCCTGGCGGGATGAGTTGGCACGACCACACGGTATTTTTCGCCGCCGATTTTCGCTCACCCCGCCCAGGGCTGCCGCCCGCACCAGCGAGCAGCATTTATTTGTTCTGTACTGTTTTGTTTCTATGTTGTTTTGTTTGTTTCTTGGCCGACGCGTGCCGGCCTTCAATGCTTACAACAGGGAAAAGGGGAGAACCTTACAGGGGTGGTTGGTGGCGGATTGCACCACGAGCGGGCAGGGGCTCACGGGCAGGAGAGGATCATCGTTCCGGTGGTCAGCCTCGCGTACAAGAGCAGAACCGGGTAGGGCGGGCAGGTGGTGGGCGGCACGCCGACCCAGTCCCAGCAGGCGTTTCGAGGGATTGCCGTGGCGGGAGGCCAAGGCCCCCACGAGCCGAACGACCGGGAGCCAATCGCCGACTTGCAGTCGGCGGGCGTCAAACGGTGGGAGGCCTTTGTTTCTACGGACTATTGGCTACGCAAGCGGTAAAAGCATGCCGGGCCATGAATCGAGTTGGTGAGGACAAAAGCGCCTTGGATTGTCGCCCGGGCGTTGGTGAGAGTCTGCCATGAATCGGCGGCCGAGAGGTTGGTGGTGAACTGCGTGGCGTAGTTCGTCGCCCAGGTGGGCCAGGAGAGCACCAGGTTCGTGCCGGTCAAAAACGAATTCAGGAATGGTGTATGGATGGTTTGGGTCGGGTAAACGCCAAAGAAGTTGTCGTCCACATACACATAACCGGGGTTGCCGCTGCTGATGAATTCGAGGGTGTATTGGACGGAACGTGTCCCAAAAGGGATGGGGAACTGGGCCGTGCAGTTAGTCCAAGAATCAACCGATTCAAGCTCGGTGGAGGTGTCCGAGCCGATCACGTTCGCGCCCGAATCCAGAAAAGCAATGCTCACCTGAGCGCCGTCGTACGGTGGGACCATTTGGCCCGAGTCGGCCGTTTGCTCCCAGAAAGAAACGTTAGCGGTGAGAAGTCCGGAATCAAGCTCCAGGGCCGTAATCCCGTTGGTGTCAGCTAATTGCACCGTTTGGCTCAACGAGCCTGGACCGCCGGAGTAGAGGTCTCCGCCGATAAAATCGTAGCTCCCCGTATGGGGTGGAACATTTGTATCAAGCGTCCCGTTATCCACGCCGGGAGGATTTCCACCAGGCGTCCAATTGGCAAGGTCGCCCGTCTCGGCTCCAGGATTGAGCAGGAGGCTGCCCGTATAAAAAACCCAGCCGCCGTTGTTGGTGAACTGGCCGCAGGGACTGTTGGTCACAAGGTTGTCCACGACCAATGTCGCGCCGGGGTTGACCGTGAAGCTGCCATTGCTGACCTCCAGAACGGCGGTGTGTGCGTCATTGGTAACGAAGAATTGGCCCTCGTACAGGGTGACCGTGCCGAGGGCGCTATTGGGGCCTCCGCAATTCTGGCCAACCAGAACGTTCGAGGATATTACGAACGTTCCGTTGGAAATAGTGAAGGTGCCGTTGGTGTTATTACCGACGTACGCGGCAGCAAACTGAGCGAAACCGTTGACCATGATGTAAGTTGCGCTGTGGTAGTCGCCTACGGTAATGCTTGTGCCGCTGCCGTCCATATCTCCCCCCGGCTGGAGGGCGAAGTTTGCGTCAAGACCGTCACCAGGACCCGCCCCAATGCCCAGAATCTTCAGGGTGCCACCGGACAGGACGAAGGAGCCGGAGCCGAAGCCGTTGGAACCCCCGAGCAGAAGCTGGCGGATGATATGGTTTCCGCCTGAAATGGTGAACAGGCCGTTGCCTTCAGGACCGACCTGGATAGGACCGTTCGGCACGATCAACGAGCCGCCGCTAATCGCCACCGAACTGGTGCCAGAGCTGCCGCTGAGCAGGGTAATATTCGAGCCGACGAAAACGGTGGAGTTGTTTGTGATTTGCAGCGTCCCCAGTCCGCCGCCAATGCTGCCCAGGATGATGCTGTACGCAGTGAGCCCTGCGTTATCCACCGTTGCCATGCCCGTGCCGAAGCCATTGGTTGCGCTTCCGCCGTTGCCGATCCCCAGAACGCCGGAGCTCACATTCAGATCGCCGCCGTTTTCGACGATCAGCGTGCCCGTGGAGCCAAAGGCTGCCCCAAGCAAGAAATCAGTGCCAATCTGCGCCGCGCCAGAGTCCACGATGAAAGTCGCCGGGAAGTTTGCGATAAACGACGACAGCGGCGGCGCGCCTACAAATACCGACCCGCCCACCTGGAGACTTGAATTGGTTAAGCTCAGCAGGCTGCCTTCGGCCATCGAGATTTGGTTCAGGACATCCAAAGGAAGGTCGATTCCCGCATTGGTCAGGTCAAGCCAGTTGACGATGTTGGTGCCAGCCCCGGAGAGCGTCAGGTTTGCCACCGTCATGGTACTGGGGAAACCCCCGGATGTCAGAGCATCTAATCGTACCTCTTTGCCAACTACTCCATTGGTGAAGAAAAGGTCCGCGCCGGCGTTGGTGATGAAAATAAATTGGGTCTGAGATGGCGGCACGCCAAGGGACCAATTTATAGGCGCCTCCCACTTGCCCGAAGCGGGGCTGATCCAGATGTTAGGCTGCCCCTCCGTCCTGAATCCGGATAAGAGCCCGATAATGGCCACGAATGATTTTTTCACGGCTGGTTGCTGGTTCTCACCTCCACCGCTTGGGTGGTATTCGTTTCCTTCGCCCGCCTGTCTGCTATGATCTCGTCGAGTTCCTTTTGTGAGCGGGCGACCGCCGGATTTTGCGCGCCGAGTAGCTCTTGGCGCATCGCCAAGGCCTCGCGCAGGGCCTTTTCCGCCTCAGCCAATTTCCCTTGCGCGCGCAACACTACGGCAAGATTATTCAACGTCGTGGCAGTCTGCGGATTCGCGTTCGTAAAGCACTCCTTTTGAATCGCCAAGGCCTCGCGCAGGGCCTTTTCAGCATCGGTCACCCGATTCTCATCCTGAAGCACCAGCGCCAGATCGTTCAATGCCGCCGCCACCGCAGGATGGCTTTCGCCCAAAGCCTTTTTTCGGATAGCCAGGGCCTCTCGCGCGAGCGGTTCGGCTTCGGAAAGCTGTTTTTTTTGCCGCAGAACCAAGGCCAAGTCGTCCAAAGACGCGGCCACCTCAGGGTGGTCGTTGCCCAGGAGTTTGCGGCGCATGGCCAGCGCTTGTTCATGGAAATCCTGGGCCTGGTCGAACTTGCCTTGGGTTTTAGCGATGAGGCCCAAATTATTGAGCGCCTCCGCGATATGCACGTGTTCATTGCCCATCTGCTCGCGAAGAATAGCCAGAGATTCTTTCTCCATTTCCTCCGCTCGGTCGGCCTGTCCGCGATCCAGCAGCACCAGAGCTAGATTGCCCAGCGCCAGGGCTTCCGCAGGATTGCGCCGGCCCAGGAACTTCCTACACATCTGGGCTGCCTCCTCGAAGCAGCTCTGGGCCTCGGCCAGGTTGCCGCGTTCGCGCAAGGTAAGAGCCAGGTTGTTGAGCGAACCCGCTATGGCGATGCTGCCTGCCGGCGCGAGCCCTCGCTGGATAGCCAAGGCCTCGCGCTGGGTGGCCTCCGATTCTGTCAAGCGCCCTTGCGCCCGCAGCACAGTGCCCAAATCATTAAGCGTTGTCGCAACCGCCGCAGATTCAGGGCCCAGAGCCTGGCGCTGTAAAGCGAGGGCTTGGCGATCGAGGGCTTCGGCCTCCGCGAATCTGGCCTGGTCCTTGAGTGTCTTGGCCAAATCAAACAGAGACTTGGCCACCGCGGCCCGCTTGTCGCCTGATGGCCTGCCTTGGAGCGTCAGCGCCAGCCGGTGCATTTGCTCTGCTAGACTGGCTTGCCCAATCGATCGATAGGCTTCTCCTATCGTGTTGCAGAGTTCCGATTCGACTTGGGGGTCATCTTTGAGGTCGCGCGTGACCCGCTCGACGGTGTGAGCAAGAATGTCGCGAAGCACCTGCGTGTCACGTCCCAGAGCAACGGTGGGCTGGACGCCTTTGAGCATATCTTCCAAAAAGAGGGTGACCTGCTGGCTGCGCCGCAGGGCCTCTCTTTGGCGCACGAACATCCAAGTCGAGACCACCAGCGCCGAGGCAATCGCCAGCGCAACCACCACGGCCGCGGCGAACGCAATCTTGTTGCGCCTGACTAGCTTTTGAAGGCGATAGCCTGGGCTGGGCGGGCGGGCGCTGACGGGCTCGTTGTTGAGAAAGTGACCCAAGTCGGCTGCAAAACTTGCCGCGGTGTCATAGCGGCGCGTGCGGTCCTTCTCCAGGCACTTCATTACGATCCAGTCCAGGTCGCCTTGGAGGAGCCTGACGAGTTTGGGCGGCTCGATTCGGCGTTGCTTGGCGGTCGTGGTCAGTTCATCAGCTTTCAGGGCGCCTAACTTGGTCGAGGGCTTGGCCGGTTCCTTCTCACGCAGCGTCCGGCGCATTTCGTCCAAGCCCGCCGACGCCAACTCCTCGGCGTCAAAGGGCGTTCTGCCAGTGAGCAACTCGTAGAGCAGCACGCCCAGGCTATAGATGTCGCTGCGCGTGTCCACGTCCACGGCACTCATCTCAGCCTGCTCGGGGCTGACGTAGGCGGGCGTGCCCAGAAAATGGCCGAATTGGGTGAAGACCGTCTGCTCGGTTAGCTCCTGGCTGGTGGCTTTGGCGATGCCGAAATCAATAATCTTCGGCGTCGCCACGCCATCGTGAAGGGTCACCAGAATATTGGAGGGCTTGAGGTCGCGATGAATGATCCCCTTCTGATGCGCGTGCTGGACCGCCCGGCAGACATCAATGAACAGCCTCAGCCGCTCGGCCGTCGGCAGATGATTCTGGTCGCAGTAGTCGGTAATGCGAATGCCCTTCACCAATTCCATGACGAAGAAAGGCCGAGCCGTGTGAGTGGCTCCGGCATCGAGCACTTTGGCGATATTGGGATGGTCCATCAGGGCCAGCGCTTGGCGCTCAGCTTCGAAGCGGGCCACTACCTGCGCGGTGTCCATGCCCAGCTTGAGGATCTTGAGGGCTACCCGCCTGCGGACCGGCTCCTCCTGCTGGGCCATATAGACGTACCCAAAACCGCCCCGGCCGATTTCCTGAAGCAGCTTGTACCGGCCGATTTTGTCGCCCGGCTTTTCCATCAACGACTCGTTAAGCACAAGGCCTGCTCGCACAACGCCTGCCCTAATTTGCGGCTCGAAGGAGGCGGGGGCGGGGGATTGGACGGATACCACGGCTTGGTCGGAGAGGTCTGGGGTCGAGTCCGGGGCTGCCTGCTCCCTGCCTAATCCAAGACCCAGCAGGCACTTGGCACACAAGCCGCCCGGGCTCCGGGGCGGGATGGCGGCGCCACATTCTTTGCATGCGTTGCCTGAACTCATGTTAATCCGTACAACCGCAACGGCGGCGGAAGCTTACCGGGACAACTATAATTATCGAGGAAAAGCCAATTTTGTCAACCAGGAACCCAAAAAACTGAATTACACCCCGGGCGCGGATTCCAGCGCGGCCATCCTTGTCCAGGATTCGCAACTTCGCTAGTATAGGGGCCAAGTGAGCGTTGACAGACGAAAGGCCGCATCCCGGCTGGCGCTATTAGCCGGCACCCTGCTCCTCCTGGCTTGGGCGCTACAATATCGGCTCACGTCGTCGGAATCCCGCTATGAGCACCAACTCCGGGCGGCTGGCGAAAAGCTCAGCATCGAAGAGCTTTGGCCCCCGGCGGCGCGTCCCGAGAGCAACGGTGCGGCTCTTTTTAAAGAGACCATCGCGGCATGGAACAACGGGGGTTTTCTAGAGTCAAACGCCCCGGTGGCCATGAGCTTGGTGGCCCCGGGCAAAGCCGTTGTGGCTTGGGCTCAACCTGACGCTCGGTTGGATCACGTAGTCGCCTGGCAGGATGTCGAGGAGGCGCTATCCAGATGCCGCGACGACCTGGAGGAGGTGCGCCTGGCGGCGCAGCGTCCGGTCTTGGATTTTAAGCTTGACTATCGTGAAGGGCCGAGCCTCTTAATTCCGCACCTGGCGCCTCTGAAAAAGGCTGCGCAGCGTTTGGTCACTGCTGAGTTATGCGATCTCCACGAGGGGGACGTGGCGCGAGCGGTAACGAACGTCGAGGTTATGCTGGAGCTGGCAAATGCGATGATGCAGGAGCGCCTGGCCATCTCTCAATTAATTCGCATGGCAATGGCCCAGCAGGCGATGGCTGCCACCTGGGAACTCCTCCAAGCCACCAACCTCAGCGATCAGCAGTTGGCCGCGATTCAGGGCGATTGGACTGGCGTGCACTTTCTTGAACCTGCCCACGACGCGATCGCTATGGATCGGGCGATTGACAAAATGGCGCTGGAAAAGATGCGAAGTTCCAGCGCCGAATTTCAGCAGTTCGATTCGCGTTATGGCACCAGCGGTTCCCGGCCAAGCTCCGGTTCTTTCTTGTGGGAACTAATGCAGGAGTTGACTACCGGCCTTAAGGCCAGGACCCGAGCCGCCCGCTGGCGATTTGGAGCATCTTACCCGGATGAGTTGTGCATGTTGAAAGGATTCCAAGCGGTATTGGAGGAGTACCGGGAGGTTCGCTCCGGGCGGCCTTATGCGCCAGTTCTTGCTCAACAGAGCTCAAGGCTGGCCTCACTAGGCCTCACTCCTACCAAAGACGAACTCTCGGGTGAGAACCTGCGCGGATTTGTGTCCGTTGGGGTGGTGGCTTCCCTAAGCGGGATCCTTAACCGGGTGTTCGTGGCGGAAACGGAGCGGGAGATGGCGATTACGGCCCTGGCCCTGAAACGTTACCAACTGGCACACGGCCGATATCCGGCCGAACTTTCTGCTTTGTTGCCCCAATTTATTGACGTGTTGCCCAAAGACCTTGCCGACGGCCAGCCCTTGCGTTATGGCCTCAGGCCGGACGGGACCTTTCTCCTCTATTCAATTGGCGAGGACGGGAAAGATGACGGCGGGGACGGCTCCATGGCCACGCAGTCCGTGAGTCTTATCTGGCAGAAGGGACGGGATTTGGTCTGGCCGCTGCCGGCCACTTTGGAGGAGATCACCGCCCATGAGCGGACGAAGGTGAGCAAAGCGGCACCGGCACGTCCGTGAATTAGCGGGCCGGAATGCGACAGTTGCTAAGGTTTCTAACCCATGTGAGGGAGGCGCATGTTCATGGAATGCCACTCCGCGACCTCGAACACTTCAATGCCATGCCGGGCCTCGGTCTTGCCCATACTTTTTGCTTGAATTGTCGCCTTATTTTCCTTACGATTCTCCGCATGCTCGGAAGGCAAGTCTCTTCACTTCAGGTCTCTCTCAGTTTGCTCATCCTCGCGTTCCTGTGCCTTTTGGCGAGCGCAGCTCTCGCCGGCTCGCCGCCTGCCCTCTCGGACATCTCCAACCAGCGCACGTTTCACAGCACACCGACTCGGCCCATCCCTTTCACGGTCGCCAGCACCGACCTGTTCACCCTTTCCGCCGCTTCCACCAACACCGCCCTCGTGCCGGCCACCAACATCATCCTGATCGGCTCAGGCTCCAACTGGACGGTTGCGGCCATTCCCGTCACTAACCTGCTCGGCACTACGAGCATCTCGATCTCGGCCAGCAACCAGTTCGGCACGGCGACAAAATCGTTTTTCCTAACGGTCGGTGATTTCTCCGATGTCGGCTCGAATCTTCCCAATGCCTACTTCGGCACGGTCAACTGGGTGGATTACGACAACGACGGTTACCTCGATTTGTTCATGTCGGGTTACGACACGAATGACGCGCCCCACACTTGGCTTTTTCACAACAATCATGACGGCACCTTCAGCGAAGTGGCCACGCCATTCCCGAACTGGGCCGAAACCTCAGCCGACTGGGCGGATTTCGATGGCGATGGCTACGCCGACCTAGTCATGAAAGGCACGACGGGCAACGGCTACTACCTGGCGCAAGTCTTCCACAACCTGGGCGGCACGAACTTCGAGTACGTCACCAGCCTCAACGCCTATTACGGCGGCGGTTCGGTTGCCTGGTGCGATTTGGACAACGACGGGAAGCCGGATATCCTCTGCTCGACCTTTAATGCCACGTGGGTTTATCACAACAACGGTGACGGCACTTTTACCAATATCACCCAACTGCCCGGGGGCACAGTTGCGACCGCCGATTACGACCACGACGGCTTCAACGACATCTTCATCCTCGGCGACATCGTCAACGGTTTCCCCACCAAGCTCTGGCATAACACGGGGACAAACGCATTTACGGACAGCGGCATGTCCTTCGGCAGCTTTTACGAAGGGATGGGTTTCTGGGGGGACTACAACAACGACGGCTGGCCCGATCTGCTGCTCAGCGCCGGGTCCGATAGCGGCGATGGGGTGAACGTGCTGTTCGGAAATAGCTCTGGCATTCTCACGAATGTTAATGCCTCGTTCGCCCCCTTGCGCGACGGAACTGCGGCTTGGGGTGACTTCGATAACGACGGCAACCTCGATTTCTTCTCCTTCGGCCTGGTCATCGGGTGCTGTTACCAATCCAAGATTTACCACAATGCCGGCACGAACAACGCCTTCAACGATTTTGGCTTCGCCATGCCCGGTGTGAGCATGGGCGCGGCTGCCTGGGGCGACTACGATAACGACGGAGCACTGGACCTGGTGTTCATGGGCAGGAACAGCAGCAGCGGCCTGGTGACGAAACTGTATCACAACGACGGAGCGATGCCGGCCCGTCCGCCGACAACTCCCACCGGCCTGAGCGCCAGCCGTGGGCCCAATTCGGCCATCCTCTCCTGGACCGCATCGACCGACCCAGACCAATCCGGGGGCCTGACTTACAACGTGCGCATGGGCACTTCCAACGGCGCGATCAACATCGTCTCGCCGCTCTCCGATCTCGCGACCGGCTTCCTCCGGGTGCCCAAGATCGGCAACGCCGGTTACCGCACCAGCCTCCTGATCACCAATCTGCCCGCCGGGACCTATTACTGGAGCGTGCAGGCGGTTGATAACGCGTTCAAGGGTTCGCTGTTCGCGCCCGAGCAAAGTTTCAGCCTGGCGGCACCCGAGATCACGAATCAGCCTCAGAGCCTCACCGTCCTTGCTGGCTCGCAAGTGGTTTTCCAGGTCGGCGCAAGCGGGGCGCCGCCCCTGGTCTTCCAATGGAGCCTCAACGGCACCAACCTCGCCGGCGCGACCGACTCGACGCTTACACTTATCAACGTACAGCACGCCGATAGCGGCACTTATGCCGTCACGGTCTCCAACATGTGGGGAAGCATCACCAGTTCCAACGCACTCCTCACCGTGAACACTCCGCCCATCATTCTGGCTCAGCCTCAGAGCGTCACCGCCATCGAAGGCCAGTCCGCCAGCTTCTTCGTCTTTGCAACCGGGGACGCTCCCTTGAGCTACCAATGGAGTTTCAACGGCACCAACCTCGCCGGCGCGACCAACGCCACGCTCAATCTAACGGCCGTCGTGCCATCCCAGGCCGGGCTCTATTCCGTCCTGATCACGAACCTGTCCGGCTCGACTAACAGCGATGCGGCAACGCTGTCCACTCCTCCGTCGCTTCCCTTGATCCTCGCTCAGCCTCAAAGCCAATACGTGCCGGCTGGTCTGGGCGTGAATGCCAACTTCTCAGTTGCCGTCATCGGAACGACCCCCTTCTCCTACCAATGGCGCTTCACCGGCACAAACATCGCCGGTGCCACCCAACCTTTCTTCACCATCACGAACGTCCAGATTACCGACGCGGGCGCTTACTCGGTCCTCATCACGAATTCGGTCGGCCCGTCGCTCAGCCAGGACGCGATTCTCAGCGTTACGTCAGCCCCTACATCGACCACGAACTTCATCCCGTTCAGCAGCCCAGTGGATTTCGTGTATGACGACGTCCGCGATATCCTCTACATCGTCAATGGAGGCAACAACGTGCAGCGCTACCAACTCGGTTCGGCCGGTTTCCTCACGCCGTTCACGATCAGCGGCTCGCTGGCGAACCTGGACCTCTCGCCCGATGGCAACCTCCTTGCCATTGCCGATTATACCAGCAGCACCAATGCGTGGCTCGATCTGGTCGGCCTGAACTCGAGCACCGTCGGGCAGGCCATCCTCACCAACTTCTCCGGCTATGTTTATTCGCTGGCTTTTGGCAATGATGGGGCGGTGGTTTGCCAGGTGGGGAACCTGGTGCTCCGCTATGACCCGCTCACCGGCCTCACCACCCGCCAGAACACCGTTGACACCAGCCCCGGCCCAATGACAGCGAGCGGTGACCGCTCGACCATCGCCATCGCTGGGCCCGGCGATTCGGCCGGCCTGGTGTTCACCTATAATGTCGCCGGGCGAGGCATTGACGGGTTTATCTGGTCTAACGATTACATTTCCGCTCCGCCGGAAATCAGCCGGGATGGCAGCGTGCTTGCCGAGCCGACCCGCTACGGCTTGCCGATCTTTACCAACCTGCACACCCGCGACTACAGCGGCAATTACATCGCCCTCATCGGCGGTCCCTCGGGCGTCGTCTTCAGTCCCAACCAGGACCTGCTCTTCTGCGGCGGGAGCGGAACTGGCGAATTGCACGCGTATGAAACTGCCAACTTCACCGAATCCTTTGTCCTGGATTTCGGCACGAACATCACAAGTTCGCGGATGCGAATGTCCCGCGACGGCTCGAAAATCTTTGGCGCGGTCTCCGGGGGCATCCAGTGGATGAACTGGACGAACATTGGGCCGAGCTTCCTCACGCAGCCCACCAACCAAATCTGCTTTGCCGGCTCAAACGTCACCTTTGCAACTCACGTCTTCGGCTCGCCTGCGATGGAATACCAATGGCAGGTCGAGGGGATCAGCATCCCCAACGCAACCAACGCCACGTACCTGCTTCCGGGCCAACCCTTCCACACCGGCCCAAGCAATTATTCCGTCATCGCGTACAATCCGTTTGGTTACGTCATCAGCACCAATGCGCTGCTGACCATCGTTTCGCCGCCGTTTTTTACGATGCAACCGCAGAGCCAAACTATCGGGGCCGGCTCGAACGTCACATTCAGTGTCGCCGCTGATGGTTCGGCGCCCCTGGGCTATCAATGGCAGGCCAACGGGACGAACATCCCCGGCGCGACCAACGTGATTCTCTCGTTCACCAACGTTCAGGCTTCCCTCGCCAGCAATTATGTTGTCGTCCTTAGTAACATTTACGGAAGTGCCACTTCGGCGGTCGCGACGCTCACCGTGATGCCAATGCCGCCCTGGCTGGCTCTGGAGCCGGTCGATCAAACCACTTATGTCTCGAGCAATGTTGCGTTCTTCGTCAAAGGCCTGGGCAGTGTACCCCTGAGCTATCAATGGTTCACTAACGCAACAACGCTTGCCGATGGCGGACGGATCAGCGGAGCAAGCACCCCGAACCTGAACATCTCGAACGTCCAACCCGGCGATGCGGGCCGGTATTACGCGGTCGTGAGCAACAGCTACGGCGCTATCACGAGCTCGGTCGCGGCACTGTCGGTCATGATCATCCCACCCAGCATCACTTTGAATCCCCTTGGCCGCTCCGTTCCGCCGGGCTTGCCAACGAGCTTCACCGCCGCCGCTTCTGGTTCGCCGCCCGTCCAATATCAATGGCAGTTAAATGGCGTGGATATTCCCAACGCAACTAGCTCGATCTATTCCATTTCTGCCGTGGGCACGAATGATCTCGGCTCGTATCACCTCGTGGCCACCAATTTCAGCGGTGTCAGCACCGCGACGAGCACGGCTGCGCTCCTGACCTTTGGCAACGTAGCGGCTTGGGGTCGCAATGCGTCCAACGAATGTCTCCCGCCGCCCGATCTTACGAATGCGTTCGCCGTGGCGGGCAGCCTGGGCGCAAGCTTCGCCGCGTGCACCGATGGGAGCCTCGTGGCCTGGGGAGCTGGCAGCGCAACCAACGTTCCGGCCAGCGCAACTAACGTGGTCGCTCTGAGCGCCGGCGGCGGAGCAATCGGCTTGCGCGCCGACGGAACGCTGGTCGGCTGGAATGGAATCGCCGTGCCGAATGCCAGCAACATTGTGGCGGTGGCGGAGGGGAACAACTTTGGTTTCGGCCTGCGGGCCGAGGGAACGCTCGTTGCCTGGGGCAACAGTGCTTACACAAACTTTCCTGCAGGGCTCAACCACGTCACCGCCATCGCCTGCGGAACGACGCATGCGCTGGCGCTCAGGAGCGATGGCAGCCTCGTCTCCTGGGGGACCGGGAGCGCCACCAATATCCCTGCCCTCTCCGGCAACATCACCGCCATCGCCGCCGGGAATAACTTCAGCCTGGCCTTGAAATCCGACGGCACGGTTGCCGCCTGGGGCAGCGGCATTGGAAGCAGTCTGCCTGCGGGCTTGACCAATGTGGCGGCCATTTTCGCCGGCGGCGATGCGCAGGGCCAGGGCGCAGCCTGGGGCCAGGCGATTCGTTCCAACGGCACGCTGGTCGCCTGGGGCAGCAACGGGTACGGCGAAACGACCCCTCCTGCGGGCTTGAGCAATTTGGTTTCGGCCACCGCCGCTCCAGCTTCCTACCATGGCCTCGATGTGATCTGCGATGGGCGCCCCCTAATCCTTCACCCGCCCGTTGGCCTCAGCGCTTACGTCGGCCGTGACGTGCGGCTCGAGGGCGTTGCCGCCGGAGCCCAACCCTTGAGCTATCAATGGCTCCTTAACGGCACGAACCTTCCGGGCGCAACCAATGCCGTCCTTTGCCTCTCCAACATTCAGCTCTCCGACACCGGCAACTATCAGTTAACCATCACCAATACACTCGGTGTTGCCACCAGCCGGGCTGCGCCACTGGCCGTCCTCAATGACAACACGCTCGCCTTTCTCAGCCAGCCCGCCGGACAGACCAATTACCAGGGCAGCACGGCTTTCTTCGGCGCCACCGTCCAAGGCAACGGACCGCTCAGCTATCAATGGTACTTTTCTCCTGGCAACACCGGCTATTTGGCGGTGCCCGGCGCGACGAACGACGTGCTGAAGCTGGATCCTTTGCTGGCTCTTCAATCAGGCAATTACCACGTCGCCGTTCACAATCAATTCCTTTCGATTACCAGTTCACCCGTGAGCCTGCGGGTCATTTTCGCGCGCGCCTGGGGATTCAATGTCACGATCAGCAACCCACCCGTCGTTATGACCAACGCGATCGCCGTGGCGACTGGAGGCTATGGAGATTACTCCGGCCACTACCTCGCGCTCGGCTCGGACGGACAACTCACTTCCTGGGCTGATTACAGCCCATCCTACGGTGAAACCAATGTTTCCGGCTTGAGTAACGTCGTCGCCATCGCCGCCGGTAATCAGGATAGCCTGGTTCTGCGCTCGGACAGCAGCGTGTATGGTTTCGGCTACAATGGCTTCGGTGAAACCAATTCGCCACCCGGCCTGCTCAACGTGGTCGGGATTGCGTGCGGGGATTATCACGATCTGGCGCTGTTAAACGATGGCACGGTGGTCGGGTGGGGCCAAAACACCTACGGCCAGATCGGCACCAACTCAGCCGCAACAAACGCCGTTGCGATCGCCGCCGGCTCGTTGCATAGCGTCGCTTTGCGGGCCGACGGCACGGTGGTTGCGTGGGGTCAGAATAGCGCGGGACAAACGACCATCCCGGCCGGCGCAACCAACGTGATCGCCCTTGCCGCAGGTGCGCAATTCACGGCGGCCCTGCGTGCCAACGGCACGGTCCTCCAATGGGGCGCCGGCCTGGGCAATTCTCCCGTTCCCGCCGGCCTCAGCAACGTCGTCGCCATCTCGGGCTCTTACTCGCATGTCACGGCGCTGCGGTGCGATGGAACGGTGGTGTCCTGGGGCTACGATTACCGGGGCAGCGCCTCCGGCTATGTGCCGAGCGACCTGACGAACGTCATCGCCATCACGAGCGGCGGCGACCATGACTTTGGCCTGCTGGGCACGCGTGCGCCCGCGTTCACCATCCAACCCTGGAACCACCTGGTGCCGCGTGGCACAACGAACATCTTGCTCGCGGCCAAAGTGGTCGGGCTTCAGCCCGTCACCTATCAGTGGATTTTCAACGACGCAGATGTCCCCGGGGCAACTAACGACACGCTTTCGATCACCAACCTGCAACTGACCCAGTCTGGTTCCTACCAACTGCTCGCTAGCAACAGTTACGATGCTGTGCTCAGCAAACTCGTCAGCGTAATCGCTACCGTGCCGTTCTCGGAGGCGCTCGAGGCTTCGAATATCACTTGGAGTTCGACCAACTCCATCCCGTGGTTCGGCCAGCCCAATGTCACGCATGGAGACACGACCGCCGCCCAGAGCGGCTCGATTGGCCACAACCAGGAAACCACGCTCCAAAGCTCCCTCACCGGCCCCGGCCAACTCTCCTTCTGGTGGAAAGTGTCCTCGCAGACGAACACTGACACGCTGCAATTCAAGATCAATGGTGTCGTCGAGGCCACCATCTCTGGGGAAGTAGATTGGCAACAACTCACGTTCTATCTCGGTTCGGGGACCAACCTGCTCCAGTGGCGCTACTCCAAGGGGGCCACTGGCGCGGCAGGCCAGGACGCCGGCTGGTTGGACCAAGTCGCTTATCTGACAAATCCGCCGCCTGTTATCCTGGCCAACGACGCTAGCTTCGGCTTCCGCTCGAACAACTTCAGCTTCAACACACGCGCTGTGCCCGGCCAAATCGTCGTCATCGAGGCTACTACCGATTTCACGACCTGGACCGCAATCCAGACCAACGTGGCCACCGGCGGAGCAGGCATCCAGCCGGCGAACTCGGCCCTCGTCTCTTTCACTGATCCGCAGTCCTGGCTTCATCGGTATCGGTTTTATCGCGCGCGCCTCTTTCAAGGCGTTCTGCCGCCGCCCACAATCCTCACCGCCGGCGCCTTTGGCTTCCAATCCAACCTGTTTGGCTTCGACCTCTCAGCCATCTCCGGCCAAAATCTGGTCATCGAGGCCTCGACAAATCTCTCCGCCTGGATGCCTCTGGCCACCAACGTGGTTACGTCCGTGCCGTTTTATTTCTCCGATCCCGCGACGAATTTGAGCCGCCGCTTCTACCGCGCGAGGGTGCAATAAACCTGCATAAACGGCCTAGCCTCCCTTAACTCCTCGAGAAAAGCCAACAGCACCATCGAGGCGGGGTTGTCAGCCAATGGCAGCCACAATCCTCTGAGAACCTAATTTTCGAACGGTACGCGCACGCGGTCGGCTTTTGACATTGCAGCTTCTCTCCGCGATATTGTTTCACTTAAGCTAACCATTCACAACCCAAAACCTATGGCCTTTGCTGCAACAAAAGATCTCATGCTCCCCGCGACCGTCACCGGTTCGTGGCCGCGCCCGCGCTGGTACAACCTGAACACCTGGGGCCGCCCGCTAGATACCGCCATGATGGACCCGTGGTTCCGCGAGCAATTCACCGATGCGCACGCCATCGTCGTCTCCGACCAGGCTCGCGCCGGACTCGATATTCTGACCACGGGCGATTATCACCTCGACGAGGACGTCGCCGGCCGCTCGTGGCATCATTACATGCTGCAGCGCTGGAAAGGTTTCGAGCACGAAGAACTGCAAAGCGAAAAGACGCGTTCACCGCTGCTGTCCTATCCCGTCGGCACCATGCTGGATTCGATTTACAAAACCTGGCGGTGGCCGCGTGTGGTCGGCAAGGTCGAACACGACCCGAAAAACCCGCTCGAATATGCCAAAATCTGGCGCATCGCCCAGCAGGCGGCCGCAGCTTCGGGCCGCCCGGTGAAGTTCGGCACTTGCTCGGCCCAGGTGCTGGCCTTTTTCCTCGATAGCCATACGCCCCAGTACAAGCTGGAGGACAAAAAGCAGCTCATTTGGGACATGGCCGAGGCGATGAACCGTGAGCTGCGCCAACTCGCCGCCTCCGGCTGCAAAGTCATCCAGGTCGAGGAACCCACGCTCCATTTCATGGCGCGGTACAACCCCGACCAGAAGGAATTCCTCGATTTCCTGGTCGAGGCGTTTAATCGTGAGGTCGAAGGCCTGGACGATGTCGAAGTCTGGATCCACACCTGTTGGGGCAATCCGAACATGCAGAAAGTGTTTACGGACGAGTCCTACGCCAACTCGATTGAAATTTACCTCGAACGGCTCAAAGGCGACGTCTGGACCATCGAAGCGACCGAGAACGATTTTCGCGAGCTGCCGCTGTTCAAGCCCTACCAGAATCGGCTCAAGAAGAAAATCGCCGTGGGCGTCATCAGCCACCGTACTTTGCAGGCCGATTTCCCCAATACCGTCGCCGACCGCATCCGCCGTTGCCTCAAATATATTCCCGCGGACAAACTCGTGCTCTCGACCGACTGCGGTTTCGGCCGACAGGGATTCAACCGTCACCTGGCCTTTTACAAAACCACCGCCATCCCCATGGCACGCAATATTGTCTTGAAGGAACTCGGCCTGCCCGAACGCTACGTCCCCGCGGCCGACGAAAAGCTCGCCTGGGATCAACTCCCCGACGCTGAGTCCTTCACCCATTCGAAGCCGCTGCGGTGAGCGGCGCGGGCCCCGAGCCGCTGGAGATGCTTTAACGAGCTATTAATCAAGCCACCCCGCTTGCTTCAGAAATTGGATCAGGCGCGGATCATCAGCGGACAAAGGCGGGAACCACAGGCCCAGCTCGTGGCGTTTCCACCGAAGATGCTGCGGATTTCCGGGCGGGGCAAATTCGTAACGGTAGAGCACGGCGCGAATGTAGCGCGGGGGTTCTTGCGGGAATGGATTCGGACCCAGCAGGCTCAACGCGCCCGGGTCATTGTGCAGGAGCTTCCAGACCAGGTGGAGGGATCCGGCTCAGGTAGTTATCCAGCGGCAACAGTCCATGGGAACCGATGAGCGGCAGGACTTGGGTCGCCGCCGCCAGAAACGCCACCGCATAAACTGCCCCGAGGAGCCGCAGAATCGCAAACCGCGCAAGCCAGTAGGTCTCAGCAGCTTGCGTTTCGGGTTGTTGGGATTGCGTCATACCATGCTGGCGCCAGAACTCACCATTCCGCGTTTAGTTATAGAGCCTGGCTTTGGCAAAGCTCCATTACGTCATAAGGGCTGTACTGTCAAAGAATTCGGCCGAGATGGAGACGCAGCGCATCATACTGCTTGCCGCGGTCAGTGCGCCGAGGGCCGTCAGGAATGGTTACGTGACCGTATTTACGGTTCCGAGCACTAAGCGAGCAGCCGTTTCAGGGCCGTGAACACCGCCTCGTAAAAATTGCCGCGCAACGGATCAGGGCCGATAAAAGTTACCGGATGCCCGCCCCAAATAAAGGGTCGCAGCACCCAGCAAATCTGACTGCCCAGAAACAGATTGCCCGCCAGCCAGGCCAGCAGGACTTTGCGCGCTACCAACCGGTTGCCCGCCAACTGGTGCAGCAGCGGCAGCAACCGCACGTTGCCCATGACCCCGGCAAAAGCGATAAAGACCACGAGTGTCAGTTGGAGCAGCGCATACTCCGGCGAGGTGCGCTGGGTGGCCGCGGTTAAGGACGGTGTGTTCCACACAATGAACAGCCCCACCGGGCTGAATGCCCCTAGGATCAGCGCAGCATAGGCGAAGCTCACCAGCACGGCCGTCAGCGATTGGCGAAAGCTGAGGTTGAGCCCCAGTAGTGGAGCCAGCATGCTGTTCAGCAACCCGTTGCCCAAGGACGTGAGCAGCACCAGCAGCGGCAGCTTGATTGCCACGTATAGCCCCTGCAACGGACTCCACCACCAGCCCATGACCGCGCCGTAGGGGGCCGCCCCCGCCACGACAGCCAGGACACAAAACCAAGTCAATCGCGAGTCCCGGCGCACCAGCCATCCACCCAGTCCTTCGGGCTCGGCGCGCAAAAAGTAATCCACCGCCTTGAAATGAATCGCAAAGGCTTGCATGAACGCGACTCCGGCGCTTGACGAGGGTTGCGTTAACGCGGTCCCGGCGCGGGTGCGCCCGGTGCCGTGTCGTTCAGGCACTCGGCCCAATGCGCCAGAAAGAACTCCTTCTGGTGGGGCAGAAACGTCGGACCCGTCCCAACAATTGGCCGCAGGGCCGTCGTCATCTGCACCGCCACCAGCGCGAAGATAACGATCCACGTGTTCAGGCCGGCCTTGGAGCGGGGTTGGGAATGCGAAAAGGCATTCTCGAAAAACCGCAGCCCAAAGCCTGTGGCGATGAACCAAAACACCAGGTGCAACGCCCCCATCCAGGCAACCGATTCCGTGGATTGCGAGAACAACCAAGCCACCGGCGCGAACCCGATAAGCAGGAGCGTGGTCAGCACCAGCATCCCGCTCAACAGCCCACAAATCTCCGCCAGCCGCGCCTGCGAGCCGCTCAAGCAGGTGAAGATGTATAGGCTCGGCAGACAGATCAGAGCGCAGACCAACAGGCCTAAGGCGATCTTGGCCGGGGCTGCCCAGAGCTGTAGGCCACCGGAAAAGCTGCCCACCACCACGCCGTAAATGAGGCTGCACAGGACGATGATCAGGATCATGCCCAAAATGAGCCGACCTCGATCGGGTTGGCGGACCTGGTACATGACCCGCCGGGGCTGTCTCAGGATGGCCTCCACCACGGCCAGCGGACCGGCGAGCGGTTCACGTTCTTCGGGTCGTGCGCCAAGCGGTTCGCCGGGCACCGGCGGTGGCGTTCGCCCGGGCTGTGCCGGGATGGGAAGTGGATGGGGATTCATGTCATTCATAGTCTTTGCCTTTGGAACGGGTGCCACGTTGGTTAACTTTGTATCACAAAGTAAAAGACATCAACGACTTGAATTTCGTTCAATTGGTCGCAGGCAAACTGCGGGAAATGCCCTCAGGAGCCGTGGCAGAGGGCTTTGGCCTCCCAGCCTGGCAGCGGAGTGCTGGGGCTGGGTTGGGGCAGGAGACCAAAGGAGGGTCTTCGACCTGGGTCGAAAGCGCCCCGCTCAGGCTGGGGTACGGAACTTGCACCGCGCCTCAGACAAAGCAAGGCCGACCATTTCAATGTGGCGGATGTCGTTGCTCCCGAGGCCGGCCTCAGAAGCCCAGTGCAGGTGGTTTTCGCCGGGAAACGGAAAATGGCCGGCACTCGCGCGGGCATCATAGCCCATCGCCGCGGCGCAAACCGAATCGGTGCAAATGGCGTTGCGCCCGGCGAACAGCAGGCGAGGCTGAACAGGGCGAAGCTCGTGGATCCAGGGGCCCTCACCGCCGGCGACGCTTTCCACGCCGTCAATGATGGCCAAATCCACCGGGCGCGCCCCCAGCAGGTCGGCCACGATTCGCGGCACCCGGACTTCAGCCTGGTTGGGCGGATTGGCGCCGAGTTGAGCGGGCACGCCGGCGGGCAACGCGCGCTTGTTCATGTGCAGCGGCTCAACCCGCGCCTGCACCGAGTCCTCATTCGGCGCGTCGTCGCCATACAGCGCCGTCGGCGTGATGCCAAACAGGTTCTTCGTCGTCATCGTCACGCCACCCACCGCGTGATCTTTCATTTTACCCAGAGAAATGAAAACGTCCGTGTGCTCGTACCAACCATTCAGCTCAAACGCCGGGAACAGATATCCGCCCCAAGGAACTTTCACCCGGCTGTACGAGCCCCACGTGCCGCGATTTCGCGTGTTCTCGAACACCACCTTGTGTCCGCCGGCGGTCTGGATTGACGGCACGTCCCATCCGGCGCGCGTCAGGACTGTCTGGACCGGCTCATGATGGTACCAAGCCTCGACGATGGCGATGCGCCGGGCGCCGGCCCGATCCAACGCGGCGCAGAGAGCGGCCACGACGTGCGGATGAATGTGATAGGTGCGGCACGCCGGCAACCCCGCGAAGGGGTCCGCCGGAGCCGTCATGTTCACCTTTACCGTCACCGTCTTGTCCCGCACGAGTCGCCCGATTCCGCCAATACCGTCGAGCGCCGCGTCCATTTGTTCCTGCACCACGGCCGGTTCATACGAAACGCACCGCCGGATCGCCACCGGCAGGCTCGGCGCGTTGCCGGCCCGGTGCGGTAGATTTGCCGGTGCGGCGCTCTCCTCCGCCCGAAGGAGACTGGGCCAATCTGCCAGCGCGGAAAGCGCCAGCACGCCGGCGCTGCGGGCCAGCCACTCGCGCCGGGTCAGGCCGGAACCCGCGCTTCTGGAGGCGCAACGGTGATGCCAATAAGGATGCTGCAGGCTCATAAACCTTGTCCTCGTGTCATTTGACCCCGCGCTGCACCACCCCCGCCGGGGCACTCGCCGGGCATACGTAGTTGAGCGTGGCGTTTAATCAGGCTAATAAAGCCCATTAGGCTCAAGGAATCAAGTCCCTTCCACATTCCACACTCCGCAGTCGCGTGCAAGGAGCGGAAACCCGCGCTACGGGCGTATAATCCTTGTGGCCACGGTATCGTCGGCGCCTTTCTGAAGCCGGGCGACACTCGTGATCAACTCGCCGACCCGGGCCGCCAGCCGAGCGTTAAGCTCCTTTTGCGTGGCCAGCTCTGTTTGCATTTCCGCATTCGCCGCTCCCAAGGCAGCGATCCTGCCGGACGCCTCTGAGCGCAGCTCCCGCAAAGCCTCCACCGTCAACGCCTCGAACCCCCGGAAGGTCAGCCGCTTGTAACCGTTGGGGGCGGTGACGGTGACGCTCTCTTTGGTCGGCCAGCCTGGCTCCACCAATAAAACGGCCACTGCCAGTGAAAGTGTCAGTAAACCAAAGGCACGAATTTCAAATCGAGGCCGACCGGTCCGTGGCGACCGGGCTTCTCCCTCAGGAATCCCAGGAATACCGAGGCCGGCCAGGAGGCGCGCAGGCGCGCGTATTTGCTGGCCAAGCTGCGGGGAATTTCATACAAATTACCGAGTACGGGTCGTTAGCGGCGTGGCGCTGCATATGCTCGGAAACAACCACACGCAATTCACTCAAGATCGAATGGAATCCGTATTGTGAAAACCACATTTCCATACTGCCTGTTGTTGGCTTCGGTCGCTGCGTCTCTCGGGCAGAGCGGTGGAACAAATTTGACGATCACCGTCCAGCCGCAGAGCCAAATCGTGTCGAACGGCGGGACGGCCATCTTCAGCGTGACAGCGAGCGGTCCCGGCCCTTTCAATTACACGTGGCGGTTCAACGGCACGAATTTACCGACCCTCATTACCTCCGTGGCGGGAGTGGGCAATGGTGGGGGTTGTTGCGTGGGGGCCTATTCAGGCGACGGTGGTGCAGCAACCAACGCAGAATTGAACAATCCGATTGCCGTGGCCTTGGACGGTGCAGGCGATGTCTTTATCGCTGACCTGTACAATGGCCGGATTCGCAAGGTGGACACCAACGGCATCATCACAACCGTGGCGGGAGTCGGCCCGTGGGGTTACTCCGGCGATGGAGGTGCCGCCACTAATGCGAATCTGAGTTACGCGTGCGGCGTGGCAGTAGATAGCCGTGGCAATTTGTTTATCGCTGACCTATACAACTACCGCATCCGTGAGGTCGGGACGAACGGCATTATCACGACGTTCGCCGGCAACGGGACGCAGGGGTCTTCCGGCGATGGCGGCGCAGCGACGAACGCGGAGTTGAATTATGCCGGAGGCGTGGCGGTGGACGGCGCGGGCAATGTATTCATTGCGGACGGCAGCAACAATCGCATCCGACGAGTGGACACGAATGGGATCATTACAACGGTGGCAGGCAATGGAACGGCTGGTTTTGCCGGCGACGGCGGTACAGCGACCAACGCGCAACTTTCTGGTCCTGGAAACATGGCTTGGGATGCTGCCGGTAATCTGTTCTTCACGGATGGCGGCAATCAGCGCGTCCGCCGAGTGGACTCGGACGGGATTGTTACGACGGTGGCGGGGAACGGGACGGCTGGCTACTCCGGCGACGGCGGTGCTGCGACTAACGCGGAATTGAACTCTCCGTATGCCGTGGCAGCGGACGGCAGGGGCAATGTGTTCATCAGCGACTATTGGAATTATCGGGTCCGCGAGGTGGACACGAACGGCATCATCACGACGGTGGCGGGAAATGGGAGTTACGGTTCGTATTCCGGGGATGGCGGCGCGGCCACTAACGCGGTCTTGCACAATCCCGCCGGTGTGGCATTGGATAGCGCAGGCAATCTCTTCATCGCTGATTATTTCAATAATCTCGTGCGCGGGGTGGGTGATTTACAGACACTGACTTTAACCAACATCAACACCAACACCCTCGGCGGATACTCGGTGGTCGTCGTCAATGCGGGGGGCAGCGTCACCAGCACCGTGGCGGTGTTGAACATGCCGCCTTACATCGTTTCGCCACCTGCCAATGTGACGCTGCTGGAGGGCTGTTCGGCGGTATTGAGCGTCACGGCGCAGGGCCCGGGACCCCTAAGCTATCAGTGGTCTCTGAACGCAACCAATCTCATCGGTGCAACCAATGCGACTTATGCCTTGAACCACGTTTCCACGAACTCCGCCGGACTGTATGCCGTGACCGTCAATAACGCGTTCGGGAGTGTAACCAGTGCAAGCGCGACATTAAATGTCGTATTTATCTCCGAGCCGCCGGCCAGTCAAATCGTGACTGCTGGCGCCACGGTTCTGCTAAGTGTCTCGCTCTCCAGTTCAGGAGCATTCTCCTACCAGTGGCAATTGAACGGCACCAATTTGCCAGTAAGCGGCCTCATTACGACGGTAGCGGGCAATGGAACGCCTGGCTATTCCGGCGACGGCGGCGCAGCCACTAATGCCGAGTTAAGGTCTGCCTTCGGCGTAACGGCAGATGCGACCGGCAACCTGTTCATTGTGGATGGCGCCAATCAACGCATCCGCGAGGTTGGGACGAACGGCATTATCACGACGGTTGCGGGTAATGGGACAGCCGGCTATGCTGGCGACGGCGGCACAGCCACTAATGCCCGTTTGGACTTGCCTTACGGGGTGGCGGTGGACGCATTCGGCGACCTGTTCATAGCGGATACCGACAACAACCGCATCCGCGAAGTGACCACCAATGGCGTCATCACGACTGTCGCGGGCAATGGGGGGGAGGGCTTTTCCGGCGACGGCGGTGCGGCGACCAACGCGGAGTTGAATCATGCCGCAGGCGTGGCCGTGGACAGCGCGGGCGATCTCTTCATTGCGGACGAATACAATGCCCGCATCCGCGAGGTTGGGACGAATGGTAATATCACGACGGTGGCGGGCACCGGCCATTGGGGCTATTCCGGCGATGGCGGCGCAGCGACCAATGCCGAGTTTAATTATGCCACAGGCGTGGCCGTGGACAGCGCGGGCAATCTCTTCATTGCGGACAGCGGCAACAACCGCATCCGCCGAGTGGACCCCAATGGGATCATCACGACGGTGGCGGGCAACGGGACGCGAGGCTATTCCGGCGACGGCGGCGCAGCCACTAATGCCCGTTTGACGAACCCTTCCGGGGTAGCGGTGGATGCCTTCGGCGACCTGTTCATAGCGGATACCGGCAACGACCACGTCCGCGAAGTGACCGTCAATGGCGTCATCACCACGGTGGCGGGCAACGGTACGCCTGGCTATTCCGGCGACGGCGGCACAGCCACTAATGCCCGTTTGCTTGCGCCTTCCGGGGCGGCGGTGGACGCTTTCGGCGACCTGTTCATAGCGGATAGCGGCAACTCTCGCGTCCGAGAGGTCATGGGGATGCCACTCTGTCCGTCCACTCTATTCACATATGAGTTGGGGAATGCGGGCAGCAACAACGCGGGAAGCTATTCGGTCATCATCAGCAATACCTATGGCAGTATTACGAGCACGGTCGCCATCGTGACCGTCATTCTATCAGCGAATCCGGCGCTCAGTCTGCGCGCCAGCGGCGTCACCGGCGGCGGCTTCGCGCTAACCTGGAACAATCTCATCGCCGCTCCACCGTTGTCTTACCAAGTGCAATACAAAGCCAATTTGACGTCCCCGTACTGGGGCAATATAGGCGCCGTTCTCAGCGGAACCACCCCCTTGATGAATTTCACCGATCCAGTCGGGTCGAACGTTCAGCGCTTCTATCACGTCCGGCTGGTGCAATGAACCGGCATGATTCTTGCCCATCGGGGCCGGGAGAACATACTGCCGCGGGCTCCGTGCCGCCGTGATAAACCCTTTTTCCTGCTGTCCAAGATGAATACGGCTCGGCGAAAACGAGTACTTTATTTGAGCGTCGGGGCAGCCGCAGCGGTGCTCCTGGTTTGGGCCGCTCACTACCGCGTGGCCTCGGCCGTGCCTCGGTATGAAAAGCAACTCCGAGCCGAAGGCGAGAAGTTAAGCGTCGAAGACTTATGGCCACCGGCTGTCCTACCCAGGAGCAACGGCGCACCCTTGTTTAGCCAAACGATGCCCGCCTGGAGATGGGGCACGAACCTGCTCGACAAAAATGCGCCCTCGGCCATGCGCATGGTGGCTCCTGGCAAAGCGGCGGTGGCCTCGGCACAGCCAGACGTTCGGTCCGAGCACACCAACTCCTGGGACGAAGTTGAGGCGGCCCTGGGGCCGTATCGTGAGGATTTGGACCTCGTCCGCGCAGCGGCCCAGTACCCGGTATGGGATTTTAACTTGGATTATCACCAGGGCTTTGTCCTGCTGCTCCCGCATCTAGCGCCCATCAAACGCTCGGTCCAGTACCTGACGACCGAGGAACTATGCGAGTTACGCCGGGGAGAGGTGGCGGCTGCCACGACGAACGTCGAGGCCATGCTAGGAGCAGTCAAAGCAACGGCCGGCGAACCGCTGGTGATTTCACAGTTGGTGCGGATATCGATAGCGCAGCTTTCAATGGGAGCCACTTGGGAGTTGCTCCAAGCTCCCAACGTCACGGACGAACAGTTAGCGGCCCTTCAGCGCGATTGGCTTAGTGTGCACTTCGCCCAGCCAGCACAAAGTGCCTTGGCCATGGAGCGGGCACTCAATCAAATGACCATCGAGCAGATGCGCAAATCCGACGCGCAATTCCGGAAAGCGCTATCAATTGGTCGTGGCGGCAGCCCGACAAGCATCGAGGACATCCTGCGGGCAATCGGCATCTACGCCCAGGAAGCTCGGTGGCGTTACGGTTTGTCCTATCCCGATCAACTGCGCATGTTAAAGGGGCACCAGGTCCTGCTGGATATTTTTCATGAGGTCGGCGCCGGCCAGCCCTTCGCTCCGGCCCTCCAGCGTCAAGCGGTGCGATTGGCCGCCATGGGGCTGCCCCCCACCAATTCGGACTCTGGCCCGATAGCTGGATGGCCAGGGGACGACTGGCGAGCGCTCTTTTCGTCACAAGTGGTTTCCCTCACCCACCTGATTAACCGGGTATTGGTGGCTGAGGCGGCGCGTGAATTGACGGTAACAGCGTTGGCCTTGAAACGGTATCAATTGACTCACGGTCAGTACCCCGCCGAGCTTTCCACCCTCGTTCCGCAATTCCTCTCTACCGTCCCGCAGGATCCCGCCGATGGGAAATCGCTTCGCTATCACTTGAACCCGGACGGCACGTTCCTGCTTTATTCCGTCGGTGAGGATGGTATCGACAACGGAGGCGACACCACACCTCCCAAAGAATCCACCGCGCAGCTTGACCCGAAGCTTATCCGGTCTCGTGCTCAGGAGAGAGTTAGTTGGCCGCAAAAAGCCCGCGACCTCGTCTGGCCTCTCCCGGCGAGTTCGGAAGAGATTGACGCCTATCATCAGCGAAATGAGGCAGAACCGCAGAGGGCCACCAACGCGGCTCATTAATGAGAAACTGCGAAACGGCCCTGAGCGAATTGAATTAACCCACAAGAGATCACCTCGCGTGATCTTCACGCTGTTTGCGTGAGAATCACGCGGGAACCGATGTACGGGCTGTTGGATTAGGCGGGTTTGCTGTGGGAATGTATTATGCTTAAAGTCTTGCTGGCCATGGCTACGTGGAAGGAATATCTAGAGCTAGTGGGGATATTGCTGGGGGTCTATGCCTTCTTTCGGGTGATCATCTGGATGCAGTTCAGGTGGGATTCGAGGCCAGCGCTGCCTTCCAAAAACCCCAATTACACGTGCTGTCCGATTGACGCTTCACCTCTCGCCGAGCGGCTGCGCGACGTGCGGCAGGATTACCGTGCGCAGGCTCGGGCGCACCAGCCTTTTTTCGTCAAACGTGCCTTGCTGGTGGCAAGCAGGCGGGAACAAATGGCGAAGCTCGCCTTTTTTCAGAAGCCGCAGCCGGAACCATCAGGCCAGGAGCCCCCTTCTATGCTGCTGCTGGCATTGTGACGTAGCCGCTCAGGTCACGCTCCCGCCGCAAGGAAAAGCTTAGAGCGTGGTTTAAAGATGATCGGGACGCCTCGCTGAGGCACCCGGGCCTGTCCCGGAGGGACATTCGATAATAGCCCAACGCTTCAGCGTTGGGTGCAAGCATAAAACGACCGAGTCCCGAAGGGACGGCTGAATGAGGAGGGTGAGGAGGGTCCTGGTGCTTGAAATGAGCGGGCATATTGCTATGATTTCTCCACGGACCGGTGGAAATCAGGCTGGGAGTCGAGGTCCTCAGGGGCGGACGAAGGCGCAGCCAAAAGGTCTGACGTTTACCCTTCAATCAACGAACCGGTTCGTTCAATCAATGGTTAGGCCGCTCGAACGCTTGTGGCACATCCCGACCTCGACGAGTTGCTCAATGCGGTGCTTCCTTTCGCACAGCAGATGCTTTCCAAGCACGGCGAGTTCTTTCCCTTCGGTTCTGCTATGAGCGCAGATGGGAAGGTTGAGGCACACGCTGCCTACGGCGGCGACGAGCAGCCGCCCTCTCGGCAGCTTTGTGTGACAGCGAGGCGGGCTAAGGATGCCTGACTTGCGGCCTGCACTGGACGCGGCGGGCACGGCCCGTTTGCGTTCCGGAGATCACTTGCGCCGCGCCAGTGAGGCCGGTCGTTGGGCCGCCCAGAATCGTTACTATGCTTTGTGAAAAATGCCATCAACGGGAGGCGACGGTTCACACTACGACTATCGCCGGGGGCGACGTCACGAACGTGAATCTTTGCGTCCAGTGTTCTGAAGGGGCTGCCCCCGACCTAGCATCCGTACTCCAGGCCGGGTGCCATTACTGTGGTGGAGCTTTCTATTGCAGTGCTCCCGATTTGTCTGCACGGTCATCCGGTGGACCGAAACTGTGGGCGCTTTGCGAACGGTGCGCAGAGGAGTTCTACGGGTTTTGCGGTCGCAGACTGCCTGGCTTTGGCACCGACACATTCACGCAGGAGCATTTTTCCAGGCTGCCGGACCTGCTTACGGAACTGGACCGGCACATGAGGCGGTGGGTATCAGAGCGAGACTCACAATGAGGGCACTGGGGGCAGCATCTCAGGCAGGCTCTGGTACACGTTGCGCGAGGATTACGAGCTGCTTCCCCGTGAATGGACGCTCTCGGTGCTCCAGGGGACTTCTGTTCTGGTTGAGAAAAAGTTCACCGTCACAGAAGACAGGGGAAAGTGAGATGAGCTGTTCGCAAGGCAAGCGCGATCACAAATGCCGCAGGCTTAAGGCTCCCAACCAGTCGCGGCATCCAACGCCGGGAGTTCGTCTCGGGGCGCACCGGCCACCAGCGGCCTGGCGTGGCTGCGCTGAGGGTGACGTAGATGCGGATTTTTGCGCAAGTCGTTTGAAACGAAGAACTTACATGAAAGAATCGGTTCTTGAAATACACGAACGGCTCGTTGTATAATCATGCTTAAGGTTGTAACCGCTGTGCAAACCTCGAGAAACAAAACCTGGTGGGCCTGGGTTGGGATTGGAGCGTTAGCGCCGATAGTTCTTTGGGCAGGTGATTATCGGCTGGAAGAGTACGTTGGCGCGCCGGGAGATCCAGTGCAAGATGCGCTGGGAATGCCTTACTTGGTGGATGGCGAGTTGGCGTGGACCTTCCGATTTATGGGGCAGTCGCCATGGAGGCAGGTCGTGGACGCCCAGGAATTCGACGCCAAGCTCAAGGATGTTTTCGCCGAAGCCCGAAAGAAGGCCGAGGCGAACCTGCAAGCGCGGGGAGTCGTGCGCAAGCTCGGCTACTGCCACGCGTACTGGGCGGAGCTAAAGAAGGTGCTTCAGCACGATTACAAAATACGGTGGTGGTCCCCGACCGACCTCAGCGCAGCCATTTATGATTGACCCGCTCGCCTTCAAGCCGAACCAGGGCGTTGAGCCAATGGGAGGCGGCCGATTCAGTCCGCCCGCCTTCCTGAGTCCGTGGCGGCTGCCTCCCGTGGCTCATGCTCGCCGTTGGCAGAAAGCTCGGCGTATGTGCGCGAAACGCAAAGGGCTTAAGACGCAAAGACGCCAGGGAGAGGGGAAGGCCAAGGGAAAGCCCCTCTCCCCGGGGGAGAGGGAGATCGGTCGCTGCGCTCCTCTTCCTCCTGCTTGCGCCTTTGTGCCTTTGGCCCTTTGCGTTCAGGCCTTCAGCTTGGGCTGGTATGAGAGGCGCCTTTGGCGCCAAGGCGGAGTGGAGGAGACGCTCGCTCGATCTGGTTTGCCCTGTCGCTCCGCTCCACCCAAAGCGGTGTCGGCGCTACGCTGTGCCACCGCACTCCATAGGTGTTCGAGTCAGTAGAGGAGGTACTTGGCTCGGCGCTTTTGGAATTCTTCGAGGTTTTTCTGCCAGGCGGAGCGGATCTCCGGGAGCGGCTTGTCGGCCTTGATCGCTTCGAGTGTGGGCTCGTCGAGCAGCAGGTGCGACATTTTGTCGGGATGAAAGTCCTGCGGATAGAGCCGGTAAATCGTCTTGGCGAGCTGCAGGCCCACATCAACCACATTGCACCGATCGCGGTCGGTGAGGAGAAGGTAAACGCCGCCGCAGGGTTGGTCCTTATGGGTGCTGGCTTTGGGAGTAAACCGAATCGGGACGAAGCGAATGCCCGGCAGATTGGCGCGATTGAGGTCATCGGCCAATTTGAGATCATCGATGTAAGGAGCGCCCACGACTTCGAACGGGGTGTCGGTGCCGCGGCCGACCGAGAGCGCGCTTTCGAGGAGGCCCACTCCGGGATAGAGGCTGGCCTCGATGAGGTTGCGCATGTTGGGAGAGGGGTTGGTCCAGGGCAGGCCGGTCTGGTCGAACCACAGGTCGCGGCGCCAGTTCTCGATCGGAATGACGGTGAGTTCCGCACTGCAGTTGTGCTCGGCCTTGAACATTTGGGCCAGCTCGCCAATCGTCATGCCGTAACGCAAGGGAACCACATGGTAACCGACGAAGCTGGTTTGGCCCGTTAGCACCGGCCCGTCGATGGTCACACCGTTGATGGGATCGACGCGGTCGAGCACGAAGTATTTTTTGCCGTTTTCGCCGGCGGCTTCCATGGCCATGGCCATGGTGGCCGTGTAAATGTAGAAGCGACAGCCCACGTCCTGGATGTCGAAGACCAGCGCGTCCAGATCCTTGAGTTGCTCGGGCGTGGGTTTGAACGACTTGCCGAACAGGCTGTAGATCGGCAGGCCGGTTTGCTCGTCGGTGCTGTCCCCCACGTGCTCGTCCGCCAACCCACGAATGCCGTGCTCGGGGCTGAAGAGCGCCTTGAGCTGCACGTCCGGCGCATTGGTGAGCAGATCGATGGTGGGATTGCGGTCGCGGTCGTGGCCGGTGTGGTTGGTAATCAAGCCGATGCGCAGCCCTTTGAGCGGGGCAAATTTTTGTTTCACCAGCACGTCGATGCCGTTGAGAGTTTGGAGCTGGGCGACGGGCCTGGTTTCGCGGCGCGGGCGGGAGGCGGCGGTCTCGGAATCCGGCAGGGGCGCGAGGGCGCCGGGGACGTAAGCGAAGTTGAAATCGCCGATTGCCTCCGCCGCGAGGGTTCCAAGCTTCGACCGCAGACTGCCCACGTTGCCGCTCTCGTCCGGGTGGTTGCGGTTGGACAGGAAAATGATGAAGGATTGCGAGAACGGATCAATCCAAACGGAGGTGCCGGTCCAGCCGGTGTGACCATAGGAGCCGAGCGGGAAGAGCCTGCCCCGCAGGCCGCTGTAACCGGAGTCGATGTCCCAGCCGAGGCCACGCCGGTCGGAGATGCCTTTAGGCGTTTGCACGGTCGTCATGAGGCGGACGGTTTCCGGTTTGAAGATGCGGGTGCCCTCGAGTTCGCCCTCGTTGAGGAGCATCCGGGCATAGCGCGCCAGGTCGGCGGCGGTGGTGAACAACCCGGCGTGCCCCGCCACGCCGCCCATGTGCCGGGCGGTCGGGTCGTGGACCACGCCGCGAAAGGGCGTGCCATTCACAACTTCGGTGGGCGCGACGCGCGGAAGTTTGGAGGCGGGCGGAAGATAGCCAGTATCAGTCATTTTCAGCGGCTGATAGATTTCGCGTTGGACGAAATCTTCAAGGGGGAGCTGGCTCACCCGATGGACGATCTCGCCCAGGAGAAAGAAATTGATGTCGCTGTAGCGGAACGCGGTGCCTGGCTCGCTGAGCAAGGTTTCCTGGCAGGCCTTTTCAATGGCGGCCTTCTGCCCCTGCCAATCGGATTTGGTCTCGACATCGCCGCGCAAGCCGGAGGTGTGGGTCATTAATTCCCGGATGGTGACGGTCTCCTTGCCTCCCCCGGTGAACTCCGGGATATAGCTCTGCACGCGTTCATCCAGGCCGATTTGGCCGCGCTCGATCAGCAGCATAACGGCAGGTGTGCAGGCGATGACTTTGGTGAGGGAGGCGGCGTCAAAAAGGGTATCCTCGGTCATCGGCTCGGGTGTGGGGACCACGGCGCGATGGCCGTAAGCACGATGGTAACTTGCGCCACGATGTTCCAGCCACAAGACGCCGCCGGGACACCTCTTTTGGGCAATGGCGTCGTTGATGGCCGCATCCATCTCGGCAAGCTTTTGGGGATAGAGGGTGGTGTCGGCGGCGTGCAGGGAGCGCGGAGGGGAAAGGAGGCCCAGCACTAGTGCCAGGCAAAGAACCAGCGAATTTCGACCGAGCGGCGTGACGCGCGCATTTCTCATGGTGGCATTAAGAACGAAGCGCGGGGTTTCGACAATGGGAAAGGGAGGAGTAGTGGCCCATCCAAGTGCAAAACGCAGAATGGAAGATGAAAAATGCAGCGGCGCGCACGGAGTGACCTGCCTTCGCTGAGCTACGGCAAGGCAGGCGCGCCCTACCTTCGGCTGGGGCTCTTAGTTTTGTGTGCTGAGGGCGCGGAGGGTAGTCGGTCAGTCAGTTCTGCCCGTGCTTGCTGACCACCCAACGCAGCGCAGCTTCCTCCCCGAAGCTCTTATCCCGATCGATGTAACTGATCCAATCTTGAGCCGACAGCGTTTCCAGCAAAGGTTCATTCTCCCTGAACAGTGTGGAGATCGCGGTTTTTTGCTGGCTGAGCTGATCGAGTTGCTGTTGGACCGTCTGGCCGGAGTCGCCATAAGGGCTGTTGGGGTCCATGGCGCCGAGCGCGATCCGCTGGATGGCCAGGCCCACCAAATGACTTATGGCACAGTCGCCTGATGAATAGCTCTGTCCTAAGCCGACGGCCATCTGCAGAACGGACTGCGCGGCAGCGTCGTCGCCTGCCGTGCGATAGGAATTAGACAGATCAACCATTTGCAGCCCTAGCTGCTTCAACTCCGCAAGCTGGGGCAACTGCACCTGAGAGGAGGCGATTATCTTGGCCTCCGCCGTCGGGTAGCCTGCCGCCAGGTATGCCTCTTCGTCATCCTGCCTGCGGCCGAGCGTGTAATCCTGGAATTGGCCCTTGCCGGAGGCAGCCGTGAGTTCCTGCATGGCTTGGTCTGTCTGACCGGCCTTCAAGTAATCACGGGCCGAAAGATAATTCGCCAAAGGATTATCGGGCGCGTTTTGCTCGAAGGCGTTCAACCATTGGCGTCGCTGCTCAGGCGCCAGATCCTTGGCAAAAATCGCCTCGAACGCGACTTGCGGGTCATTCGGATATTTCTCCATCGCTTCCTTCAAGAGTGCCGCATCGCCGCTGGTACGATAGGCTGCGAGCAGATTGGCGGGATGCCGACCATTTGCCTTGAGGTAGGCCTCGACTTGCTCAGCGCTTAACTGGGGCGCCTGGTCTTTCAGCCGGTCATATAGATTAGTCGATTGCAAATTCTCCAGCGACAAGCCGCCCGGCTGGACGATGACCGGCATGGCCGCCGTCAGCCGTGGTGCGCCCTCGGCTGAGGCAGCCGCAAGCCGGTTCAGCGCCTCATCTCGCTCTGTCTCCAATTGCTGAATCTGTGCTGCGAGCAACTGCAACTTTTGCTCCTGGTGCGCGGCGCGGCGGCCTTCGTAGAGGGCTGCGCCGATCGCGGCGATGAGCAAGACCGCCATCAGGAAGTTGACGCGCTGGCGCGGAGCGGGATTACGTAGTGCATCGAGCGAACTGTTGGCGCTGGTCAAATTCTTCATCGTTGGAAGTTGGACCAGTCTGCCGGGAGAACATCACGGGGCACTTATCACGCTGCCGGAGGCGTTGGCAGCTTGCTTTAACACGCTCTTAGCCCCTCTTTAGCCTAGGTTAGGACAAACGGGAAGTTCGGCGGGAAGGAGCGTCATTTTGGTTCGCAACGATCCCGTGGCGGACGGCGGTCGAAACGGCCGCTGCTATGCAGTTCACATGAAGCTTCCGGTAAATGCAGCGGATCACATAATCAAGCGTGTGAACGTTTATGCCAAGGCTGTCCGCGACTTGTTTGCGCGCCTGACCTTCTACCATGCATTGCAGAACGGCCCTTTCCCTTTCGTTGAGCCGGTGTTCTTCGGAAGCCGCTTTGGCGGAAGGGGGGTTAACGAAAATCTCCAAAACCCGCCGGGCGATGCGAGGCGTCATCACTGAACCTCCGGCAAACACTTGACGGATGGCATCTTCAAGTTCGGCCGGGCTTGCTCGCTTCAGGAGGTAGCCGCAGGCACCGGCTTTGAAAGCTTCGAAAATCAAATCGCTCTCGCCATACATCGTGAGGACCAGGCACTGCACTTCCGGACACCGGGCCTTGAGCTTCGCGATCAGGGCAACTCCGCTCATGCCCGGCAGCCGCAAATCAACCAGCACCACGTCCGGACTCAGGCCCGGGATGGCCTCCAACGCCGCCTCGCCGGTGGCGTGCACGCCCACACATTTGAACCCTTTGGTGCGCGCAATCCATTTTTCCAGCTCGCCTGCGAGCGGAAGGTTGTCTTCAACAAGGCTGATTTTGATTTCCATGGATGGCTTCAGGATTGAGCGGGCAGCGGGAGCGTGAAGCGGACGCAAGTGCCGCCAGACCCGTTGGCCACCAAGATTTCGCAATGACCGCCGATTTCCGAGAGACGTTGCCGCATGTTCGCAAGCCCGTGGTGGCAGCTAGCGTCCGGTTTCGCTGGTTCCCCGTGGCCGTCGTCGCGAACGGAGATTTCCAGGCCGGTCTTTTCCTGGCGAACGGTCACTCGGACCTTGTTGGCCGCAGCGTGTTTGACGACGTTCTGGAGGGCCTCCTTGACAGCCATGAGCAACTCATGCCGAGCCAACAGCGGCAGCGCGTGCTCGGGCTCGGCCAGGGAGATGTCGAGGCTGCACTCGATGCCGGCAGCTTTGAGGTAGCCCGGCGCATAATCCGAGAGATAGTCAGCAACGCCGGCGACGGTGTCGTGCTGGGGATTGACCGCCCAAACGATGGTATCGAGGGCATCGACCGCGGACCGGGCATTCGCGGCGAGGGTCTCGAGCAAGCCGGCGCGCTCTTTGGGGGACACCTCGTTCTCGCGGCCAGTGCGGTCCGCCAGCAAGGCGATGTAGGTCAGGCGCGCGCCCATCTCGTCATGCATGTCACGGGCAATGCGCAGGCGCTCGCGATGCAGCTCAAGAGTTTGCTGGGCCAGGGCCAGGCGCCGTTTCATCCGCCACGCATAAAGGCGCCACCAAAGCGTGGCGGAAACAACCGCCACGCCTCCGGCCAGGGAGGTCAGCAACCGTGCGTCCCGCCACCAAGGCAGCGCTACGCGCAACGGCACCGGATAACCAGTCCCATCCCATAGGCCGTCTGAATGCCTCGCCTGCAAATGCAGATGGAAAGCGCCCGTTGGCGGAGGAGGGCACAGCACTACTCGGCCGTCGGGATCGGTCTCGCGCCACTGGTCCACCCAGCCTGGCACTCGCCAGCGGTACAGCAGCGCGCCGGGAATGACTCCCTCCGCCTCGCTGAAAATCGTGAAGGCGAGTTTGTGGATGCTGGGCGGAACCACCACTTCACTACCCGGATTGAGCGCGACACCGTCGGCCAACCAATCCCGTGCCCGGGGCTGAAGGGCGGGATAAACCTCCAACTCGGCCAACTGGAGCTTCTGCTCCTGCGGAGCATTGTTGTGAATGCGAAGGAGACGGCCCGAGAAGGTGCCGCTTCCGTCTAACGCCGCCAAGATGTCCGCGCTGCCAACTGCCGGACGCGAGCCATCCGCCCGGATTCGAGCTTGCCACTGAACGACGGGAGGATAGCCGCCGGGATCCGTGAGCAATTCTACGCGGTAATTGCTTAATTGGTCCGCCACCGTGCCATCCGCTCGCCCCCGCACGACAATATGATGCAGGGCAATCGTACGTCCCAGGTCCAGCTCGAAGAAGAACTGATCTTTCATCCAGCTCTTGGTCTGGTAGGTATAAGTGCTGTTGAAGCCGTCAGTCAGGTTTCGCAACGGCAACTCCGCGGGCACGGCCCCCGAAGAAAAGAGCTGACGCCCAAACGCTATATTGCTGGTGTGCAACGGGTCAGCTTCAATCTGGAATTCGGTCAGCCTGAAGTTGCCGTCGGGGGAACGGCCAACCGAATTCAAGTGTTCGGTGGAACCCCGGCCTGGGCTCGCCAAGAGTCGCAAGCGAAAGCCGGTAATCCCGCCAAACGGCGTTTGTGCCCGCAACGTCACCACGGTGCCTGGCTGGAAAGTTTGAATGCGGATCACCGAACCCCACACCAGCACACCTTCGGGGAAATTCGCGAACACACTTTCGGGCACGAGCGGCTTCCACAGGCCGCGGATCGACGGCTTGGGATCGGTCGTCACGTTGACTTCAAAATCTCCGAAATGCGAAACGGAATCAGGGGCCAGGAAAGACAACTGAACCTGGCACAGGCTTGCGGTGAGCGGTTGGTCGCAAGCAAACACCGCGAACTGCTCTTGAAACTGAGTGCCTTCCTTTAAACTCCAGCCGTTCTCCGGCGTCAACCAGCCGTCCACGGCGGCGTCCAAAGGGTGGGCCTCCTGGGCCGGGGCGCTGGCCTCTACCGCCCGAACATGGACCGGCACGGCAGACGTCTCGGGCGACCACCCAGCCAACAAGCTCAGAACGCACCAAAGCCTTGCGCGCATCGGCGTTATCCTGAAAGGGATTCAACCACCCTTTCTTCTGCGCTGCAAGCCCTCTCCCTGGTTCAAGTGACCGAAAGCGCCTACGGGTACTCGTAAACTATCGTGGTCCCGTTACGAATCCCCGTAAGTTGTTTTTGGCCCCCTTGACCAGTATAACGGCTTTGCGTGAAATCCTACTCCGTCTTTGCTGCCCTCTTGGTTTCGAGTTGCGCGGCTGTGGGCAACCTGTTGCCGCTTGCCGGGCCGGCCACGTTTACGAACGACGATGCCTTCCTGAACTACCTCGAGCAGCAGACCTTCAACTTCTTTTTGAATGAAACCAACGCCACCAGCGGTTTGCTTTCTGACAAGTCCGCACCTGGGTGGCCCTGTGCCATAGGCGGAGTTGGGTTTGGCCTGAGCGCAACCGCCGTTGCGGTCGAGCGTGGCTGGATTTCACGGTCTGACGGCGCGGCGCGCGTGCTGAACACTCTTCAGACCTTCTACCACCTCCCGCAGGGCAGCGGTGCCACCGGATATGCCGGCTATCGCGGCTGGTTTTACCATCTGCTCGATGCCGCGACGGGCCTGCGTGATGGCTTGAGCGAACTCTCTACGATCGATACCGCCCTGCTCATGATGGGAGTCATCGATGCTGGCCAATTCTTCAATAACCCCACCAACTTCACCGAAATCCAGATTCGCCAGTTTGCCGATGCTTTGGTCAATCGGCTGGACTGGACCTTTGTGCTCAGAACCAATGACAACACGGTCACGTTGCAATGGACGCCCGAAGCCGGTTTTGCTGACAGTGGCTGGTCAGGTTACAGCGAGGCCTCGTGTCTGTACCTCATGGGGTTGGGCATGGCCTCGAATCCCCTGCCTGTCGCGTCCTGGAGCGCCTGGACCAATCGGTACCAGTGGAATACCTTTTATGGCTACAGCTTTGTTCAGTGTGCGCCGTTGTTTACCCACCAGTATTCCCACATCTGGGTGGATTTTCGAAACATCACTGACGCCTACATGCGCGGGCAGGGGAGCGATTATTTTGAAAACTCCCGGCGCGCCACGCTGGCGCAACAACAGTATGCGGCGCAGAATCCTGGGGGATACCCCAACTACAGCGCCAGCGAGTGGGGACTGACGTCTTGCGACGGCCCGAACCTAACCACCAATGGCATTACCTCCCTGGCTTACGTGAGCCGAGGCGCTCCTTTAGGCTTTGACGATGGCACCATTGCCCCGACCGCAATGGGCGGATCCTTGCCGTTTGCTCCGGAAGTGTGCCTGCCTGGTCTCAGCAATATTTACCAGGCCTACACCACGAACCTGTGGACGACTGAAGGCTTTCGAGACGCGTACAACATCCAGGCCGGCAACTGGTTCGATCCGTTGGCAATCGGTCTGGACCAGGGGCCGATTCTGCTTATGATTGAGAACTACCGCACCGGGTCAACCTGGTCGCGCATGCTGAGAAGTCCCATCATACAACAGGGTTTGCAGCGCGCCGGCTTCACCGCCCCCCCACCCGATCAATTGACGGCTACGGCTCTGGCCGGCAACCAGCTCCGGTTATCCTGGAATAACAACTCAACTTACCAAACTGGGTTCCAGGTGGAGGTCTCGACCGACCAGGTTAACTTCAGCGTTGCTGCCACGGTTGCCGCCGGCGTCACCAACCTGGTTGTCCCCGCGGCGCCTGGCACTTGGTACTTTTTCCGGGTTCGCACAACCAGCGCTGCGGGACTTTCCGGGTTCCGCCAAGTGATTGCGGCCATTTCTTCGCCGCAGGCAACCGTCAATACTCCAGCCGATGGGACAATTCTCACGGTGCCAGCCGCCCTCACCCTGGGAGCGGTCGTGATTACAAATGGCAGGGCCGTCAACGCAGTGCAATTCTATGCCAACGAGACAAACCTTCTGGGTGTGGCCGTCGGCGTGCCCTACAACTGCAGTTGGTCGAACGTGCCGGCAGGCACTTACTCGGTTCGCGCGCAAGTTCTCTTCGATGGAACCAACACCGTGGATTCGCCGGCCATCCGTGTTTTCGTTACTGTTCCCGGCGCTCCGTCCGCGCCGCAGAATTTGCGGGCGACAGCCGCTCCTGGGCGGATCCTCGTTAACTGGTCCCCGGTTGCCGCTGCGACCGGATACCTGCTCAGTCGTGATGGAGTTGGAATAGCCGCCTTGGCCGGAACGAGCTATCTTGATACCGGTCGAGATGCGGGCACGACCTCCTGTTACACGGTCCTGGCTACCAATTCGGCCGGCAATTCGGCGCCTAGTTCGGCTGCCTGCGCTACAACACCGGTGCAAGGGACTTCACTGATTTGGGACGCCGACCCCTCGCTTACTTCCGCTCAAGATGGCAGCGGCAATTGGAGCGGCGGGACGGCCAATTGGTGGTCGGGAACAAGCACCATCGGTTGGTTTGATGACAACCTGGCTGTGTTTGGCGTCGCCACAGCGAGCAACCTCAATGTGGCGGTGATCGGCGATGTGTCTCCTTCAGCCATTACCTTCAACAATACGCCCGGCAGCTATGTTCTGACCGGCGGCGGCAGCATTCAACTAAGTAACACCATAACAATCAGCGCGGCTGGCAATGCGATGATCACCGCGCCACTGAGGGGAGTTGGGGGTTTTATCAAAGCCGGGGACGGCTGCCTCACGCTCATGGGCGACAACACGTACCGCGGCCTTACCTCCTTGAACGCGGGAACCCTGGCCATACACGGCCAGCATTCTCTCGGCAGCAGTTCGAACCTGGTATTGAACGGCGGGTCCCTTTCCCTTCGAGGCACGGCCATCGATATGCCCCTCGCTGTAAATGGCGGCAGCATCGAGTACCTGGGAGGCTTCGGCTCGAACATCCTTGACGGCCTCATTACCCTGAGTGCGGCATCTGTGACGTTCAACAGTAGTTGGAGCGACGGCATGCTCTCGCTCGAAGGCGGCGTGTTCGGTCCGAATAATAACTTGGAGCTGCTCAACGACGGCGGCTTCGCCAACATTTGGATTCGCCGGGCGCCGCTCAACCTCGGGAACGGCCAATTGAGCGGATATGGCTGGCATCTGGCGGTTGCGGGCAATATCGTCGGCACGATTCATCCCTACTACGGACGCAGCACCTACCTGGAAACTGACAATGCCTTTACTGGAACCCCAAACCTCGTCATTGGCAACCCCAGTTGGGGCCAACTGGATCTCAATGGACATAGCCTGGCAGTCAGCAGTCTGAGCAATCCGGCAAACAATGGCACTGCTGATGTGGTCACTAGCACGCCGGCCGCCACACTAACGGTCAGCAATAATGCCGACTGCTCTTATGGCGGCTTGCTCTCGGGCGCTGGATTGGCCTTGGCCAAGGGCGGTTCAGGCACTTTGACTTTGAGCGGAACGGCCACTTACGGCGGCAATACTTTGCTTAACGGCGGCACGCTGGCTTTGCGCGCTCCCGCTGGCACCGGCTCTCCGATCCCCAACAGCCCGGTGCTCTGCATCAGCCCGGGAGCGTGTCTCGACCTATCCGGCGTCGTCAGTGGCTTTAGCTTGGGGGACGGTCAAACTCTCGAGGGCGCCGGCGCCGTAAAAGGCAACTGCAACCTGGACAACGGAAGCTCGTTGATTCCCGGAAACTCGATCGGCACGCTGACCTTCAGTGACTCTCTGACCCTGTTGGCCGGCAGCCAGACGGTGATGAAACTCAGCACGACGCCGAAAACAAACGATCTGCTGCTGGTGTCTGGCACCCTCGCGTTTGGCGGCACGCTGGTAGTAACGAATTCGGGCCCGCTGGCCCTTTCCGAGGGCGATAGTTTCCAACTGTTCAGCGCGGGCACGTTCAGCGGGCAGTTCAGCAGCCTGCAACTTGTTTCTCCGGGACGGGGCTTGGCCTGGGACACCAGTCTGCTAGCCAGCCGCGGCATACTGAAGGTGATCTCGATTAAACCGAGGTTCGGTTCCTGCCGCTTGAGCGGAACGAACTTCGTCGCCCTTGGTTTCGACGGGCCTCCCAACGGGGCGTATGTGGCACTTTGCTCGACGAATCTAAACCTGCCCGCGAGCCAATGGATACCCTGGGCGACTAACTATTTCGACGCCAACGGCGATTTTGGTTTTACCAATTCCTTCAATGCTTCCCCAGGCGGGCGGTTTTTTCGTCTCCAACTTCAATAAATGAAGGAGCGCGAACCAGGAGGTCCGCGCTCCAATCCGGACAGACTTACGGATAAACCAATCGGTAAAACTCAGCGCGTTTCACGGGATCGATCGGCAGCACCATCTGGTTGGTAAGATCGGAGCCGGGCACCATCGCCCAATCCAGCGGGTTGGCGCTGATTCCGAAGGAGAGATCGTTGGTCTGAACCAACAGGCGCCAGCCGGTATGATCTCGCGGCCACTCAAGTGCCACGGTGCCGCCGTGAGGCACGCAAGTCAGGTTGGTGCGCGTCATACTGGCCGAAGAGGCCATGACGACTAGCGATCCATCGACGGCGAGGTGTGACGCGTCCCAGGCTAGACCGATGCCAGGCGCGGGCCAAACGTCGGTGAAGACTCCACTGTAAGTCTGAGCGCTGAAAAGTTCGATCGTGTCATTGAGCGCCAGGGGTGTGCTGCCGCTGAACGAAACCACCAACGTACCGCCATAGGCCAAATCGGTGATGCCTTGCACCAAGTCACTCGTGATCCCAGTGCCATCTTTGAAAACGTCAACGGCCGTAGTGCCTTTGAGGACCAGCGCATTGTCAATGGTCAGTGTGCCAATTCCGCCCAGGCCCGGCGTGAGCACACCTGCGGCCTCAATGGTCACCGCGTCCATTATCGTTCCGGTGCCAGCAAGGGTGCCGAAGGCCACATCGACCTCATTGCTGCCACTGCCAATGGTGCCTTCGACGGCCAAGGTGCCAGCGGTTACGGTGGTGCTGCCACCATAGCTGCTCAGCCCCGCCAAGGTGAGCGTGGCGGGGCCGGTTTTCGCTAGCGACAGGCCAGCACCGGAGAGCCCTCCTCCGTAGGTATTCGGGACGCTGTTGCTCACGGTCAGCGTGGCGGCAGGATCGCTGGTCACGTTGTTGCCGCTGTCGCCGCTATCGCTCAGGCTGCTGACCAGCAACCCGTGCCCTTTCAAATCCAATTGGCCCAAACTCGGATTGCCCACCACAAGGGCGGGCGCTCCCGCAAAAGCGTTGTCCACTTCGATCGACATCCGCCGGCCATAGTAAGGGTGAATGCCGCCGACGATATTGCCGGCTACGTTGATATGCGAACCAAAACCGCGGAGTTCGCCCGTGCCAAGATCGATTGGCGTCGTCTCAATCCAAGCGTTCCCCGGGTCGGAGTTACCGCTGTTGTCATCAAAAATCTCCAGGTGCAGCCCCGCAGAGGTAACCCCGCCGCGGATGTGCAACTCCGAGCCGGCTGAACTGCCGGAGGCGCTGTTGAAGTTCAGTTGCGGGCCGGCAACGATGGTGATGGGCCCGTTGATGACGTTGGTGGCGCTTGGTCCGGTCCATTTGATGTTGCTGCCATAAGAAATGTTGCCATTGATGGGGACGTGAAGGGTCGCATTGGAGAGGACCAGGAGGCCAGCCCCCACGGTGACATTGCTCGAGGTCCCCAACGGCGCCACATCGTTCACGACCAGCGAGCCGCCGTCAACGGAGACGGCGCCGGTGAAGGTGTTTTTGCCGGCAATCAGCATTGAGCCGACTCCCACCTTATCGAGGCCCACCGGTCCGGCCAAAAGCCCATTGAAGCTGCCTGAACCATTTCCGTTGCCGACCGTCAAGACCGGTGCCTTCACACCGCTGTTAGTCACCAGGCCGCTGAATCCGTTCAGCGTATTGAAGGACTGCGACTGGTCATTGAGATCCAGCGTCCCGCCGTTAAGCAGCAAACCTCCGGTTGCCGGAAGCGCATTGGCCGCACCGAGTTGGAGCGTGCCGCCATTGATGCTGGTCAGCCCCGTGTAGGAGTTGAAATTCGCCACCGTCAACAGACCCGTTCCCGCCTTGGTTAGCGAGGTTGAGCCGCTCAGTCCACCGACACCGTAAAAGACGTAGGCGTGAGCGGAGCTGTTGACGGTGACCGCCGCCGGGGCCACAGTCGCCTGCAGATTCACCCAGAAATTACTGGCTGCGTCGGTGAACACGACCGTGTCGCCGTCGCGGTAACTCCGGGCCGCGCCGGTCAGCGAGCCTTTCCAGTCAAGCGCGCCGGTCAGGTCCCAATTCCCGGAGAGGTCGCCGGCCCAGGCATCCGATTCCACAGTCGAGGCGGTGATCACCAGTTGAATTGCCGAGCCGGAATTCTGGAGGTGCGCCGTGATCCCGGTGGGCAGCGGGCCCAACTGGAAAACGCCACTGCTGGAGAGAGAACCATACTCGACGAGGTCGAAGGTCCCTGTGCCCTCAGGCAACGCAACGATGTTGAAGACGTTTGTCCCAATCAAATTCACCGCGCCGGCAACGCTGATTTTGCCGCCATGGAACACGTCAATCGTATCGGTGGTGATGTCTGTGGCAGCGGTTCCCACAAACAGGTTGCCGGCGCATTGCAAGGCTTCGGCGCCGATTCCTCCGTCGGCCAGCAGACTGCCTCCGTTAGTGATTGTGACATCTCCGGAAGCGCTCCCGGCGCCACCGAAAGTAGCGCCCGCCATAATCAACACGGCACCGCCCGAGCCGGCGGTGGCTCCCGCCTCAACATACAGGGTGCCGTTTTGGACGACGGTGCCGCCTGCATAGGTATTGTTGCCGCCCAGGGTCAATGTCCCGGTTCCGTCCTTGACTAATCCTAAACCAGCGCCGGTTAACACCCCCACAAAGGTGGCCGGGGCGGAGTTGCTGACTGTGAGTACAGCGGGATTTGCGCTGGTAACTTCGTTGCCACTGTTCTGGTTGTCAGCGATGCTGCTGACCAGCAAGTTGTGGCCGTTTAGATCGAATTTCCCCACGCTCCCATATCCTCCGTCAGCGTTGCCGCCAACGAAGAGGGCCGGAGCGCCACTAAACGCGCCGTCCACCTCCAGGGAAATTCGCCGCCCATAATAAGGATGAATGGTGCCAACAATATTTCCCGTCCCGTTAATGTGCGAGCCGAAGCCACGCAATTCGCCGCTTCCAAGATCCAGGGCGCTGTCAATCCACACGTTGCCTGGGTCCGAGTTGCCGCTGTTGTCGTCGAAGATCTCCAGGTGTCCACCGGTCGAGGTGACGCCGCCGGTAAAATGCAACTGGGAACCAGTCGAAGTGCCGCCCATGCTGTTCACATTCAACGTCACACCGGTGGCGATAGTGACCGGACCGGCAATGACATTATAAGCGTTTCCGGCGCTCCATCGGAAATAGCCGCCGTTCACGGTGATCGGCAGCCCGATCATCGCGTTAGCCAACACCAGGCCGCCCCCATTTTGCGTCAACCCGCTGGAGTTGCCCAAGGTCGATGATCCAACAAGCTGAAGGGTTCCGGAACCCGTGGGCATTACCGTGCCGCCATCATAAGTGTTGTTCCCGAACAGAGTCGTCCACGCGCCGGAGCTTACATCGTTGATGAAGCCGCCATTGCCGCTGATGTTCCCATTCAGAATATACCCACTGGTGCCAGCCAGCGTAGTGTCCGCATCCAGGGAAATGTCGTTGTTGATCGTGAGAGGGCCGGACACGGAATTGTTCAAGGTCGGCACCGCGCTGCCGTTGTTCGTAAATCCGAGTTGGCCGCCTGCCAGTGTGACGTTCCCGGCGGCGAAAGTTAGCCCATTGAGCACAAACTCTCCGGGCAAGTCGTTGGTGGCTATCTCGTTCGCGCCTGGTGCGTCGAACTCGAGAACATAAGCACTGCCGCCGCCCGCGGCAGGGGCAGCATTGGGGCTCCAATTAGCCGCGGCGCTCCAGGCATTCATTCCGGTGGTGCTGTTGGTCCAGGTGAACGTTTGGGCTGGGGCCATGGCAGCCGCGACGCCAAGCAAGCCGGTTCCCAGAACAAGAGCTTTGATTGCCTGGCTGAGTTCGCACTGTGTTCGCCGCAAGGGCATTGATTTATACGAGACTCCGTGGTCCGGAGAATCGAAGCAGGGGTGAGTCGAATTCATAAGGTTTGGTGAGACGGACGGGATTAGATTTTTGAATAATGTAAGCCGTAACACACAGGGGTGATGCTATAGGAGAAACCACTGACGCTACAATTTACGGAAGTTCGTAAGCAGCAAGAAGAATGGCAAATGTTCGGATAGCCTCCTCTCAGCCGCAGTCAAACGCAAAATCGGAGAAGAGCTTGCCCCCGGCGCACGACAAAATTCTTCGGGCTTACAAGCTGCCGCCGCGGCCTTTCGTGATAGGGATGGAGGGCGGAATGCTCTGCTTAATCCAGCCCAGAGAGCCACTCTTGACTTTTTCGAGCGCCTCGCTGACTTCCGCCGTTGGGGACCAGCGATCTCGTCAGTGCCGTCTCCGAGCGGGGCCGTAGAAGTAACCGCCGCGCACGCGGGCGCCGCGGACGCGGCCGCCGCTGGACTGGGGCTGGCCGGGCTTCCCTTGCTCGAATAGAGCCGTGTACTTGTAATCGTAACCCTCGAGTTTGACGCGAGGGATTTTTTGGCTGATGAACCTTTCGATCGCGTTGACGTGGCGCGAATCCTCGGCGGTCATCAGCGTAAAAGCATCGCCCGTGTTTTCCATCCGGCCAGTGCGGCCAATGCGGTGGATGTAATCCTCCGGATGCTGCGGCACGTCGTAATTGATGACGTGGCTGACATCGGCAATGTCCAGCCCGCGCGCGGCAATATCCGTAGCGACGAGCACTTCGAAGCGGCCGTCGCGGAAACCACGCAGGGCCTGCTCGCGTTCGCGCTGGGTGCGGTTGGAGTGGAGCACCGCCACGGCGTGGTTGTTGCGCCGGAGCAGGCCCGCCACCCGGTCGGCGCCATGCTTGGTCCGGCAGAACACAATGACGGAGTCGTAGTTGACGCGCTTCAACAATTCGAGCACCAAGTCCGCTTTCTGCGAATCAGACACCGGGTAAATCACGTGGTTAACTGTGTCCTTGGGAGTGCGCCGGGCGCCGATTTCAATGGTCTGCGGATTGCGCATGGCCCATTGGATCAGCGTCTCAATCTCGGGAGGAATGGTGGCGGAAAAAAGCGACGTCTGGCGATCGCGAGGACAGCGATCGAGGATCCGCCGGACATCCGGCAGAAAACCCATGTCGAGCATCCGGTCCGCTTCGTCCAGCACCAAAAACTGGACGTTGTCCAGCCGGCACGTGCCCCGTTGCAGGTGATCCAGCAATCGGCCCGGAGTGGCCACAATGACATCGACCCCATTGCGCAAGGCGTCCATTTGACGTCCGTAGCCCACGCCGCCGAACATCACCACGGTGCGCAGGTCCGTGAAGCGGGCAAAATCGTGGATAGCCGTCTCCACCTGTGCCGCCAACTCGCGTGTGGGTTCGAGGACCAGCACCCGCGGCTGGGGACGGTGACGGTCGAGCTTGGACAAGATAGGCAGGGCAAAGGCAGCCGTCTTGCCCGTGCCCGTCTGCGCGCTACCGATGACGTCGCGTCCCGCCAGGATCAAGGGCATGGACCGCAGTTGAATGGGCGTGGGCTCCAAATAACCCATCGCCTTGACGCCCTCAAGGATCGGGTTGGAGAGACCGAATTGTTTAAAAGGCATAAGCCAGCCTTAACTCCCTGACGGTCCTGCCTCCGGCAAAGGGGCCGAGGGCGCGACCGCTTCGTGATCCGCGGTGGCCGCAGGATTGGTTTCTTCGGAGGGAGCGGGTGGCGCGGCTTCTTGCGCCGCGGCAGGCGCGGGAGTTTCGTCAACCGGCACACCTTCCGGGGCCGCAGGTTCGGCCAAATTTCCCGGGGGGGTGGGGCTGGCCGGTGCCGGGGCGGCGATGTCCGCCACGGGCTCCGCGACAGGGACGTCCGGCACGGGCTCCGTGACCGCGGCAGCCTGGCTATCGGGCACGGGCGCCACCGCTTCCTCAACGGCCTTGGGCTCCGGCCTGGGTGGTTTGGGCAACGGCTTCTTGGCAGTTTCCAAGAGCCCGTTCGCGAATTCGATGACGTGGCCCTGGTGAATGAGCCAGTGCAGGTCCGAAATTACTGCGGTCTGCTCCGCAGTTGGCTCATCGGCCGGCGGCGGCGGCGCGGCCTGCCCGTCGGTGGGCGTCACGCTGATCGGCGGCGGCGGCGGCGAGGGCGCCAAGGATTCGACCAACTTGCGGCGATTACTGCCTGCGTTGCTATCGATGAACTCCACGATGCGCTTGACACCCTCTGAAACGGGCGTGGCCGCCATATCGAGGTAGTGAGGCCGGGCCACCGAAACGTGGGTGCGGGTTTTGTTGACCTTGAAAAACTGCAAACCGTGTCCGGCGAATTGCTGGCTCAAGGCCGTAGCGATCTGGAGCGGAAAGCGGCGTTGGTCTTCCCAAACATTGCGCACCAAACGCACCAACTCGGAGCAGCGCAAGGCCCGCGCGGCCGCGCCGGTCAGCGTGTGCGACTCGACCGGTTTGATGATATTTTCCTTGTGCGTTTCGCGGAAATGTTTTTCGACCGCCTCCATGCTGTTCAGCCGCAACGGTTCGGGCAGGTTCAAGCACAGGTAATCCGTCTTCCAGCTCTGGTCGTCAATCCACTTCTTAACGACTTCCTCATCGCGCACGATTTTCACGCGCGCCTTGAAGACTTCGAACGGCAGCCGCGAAAAGCGCTCGCTATGCAACTTGCGCAATTGGTTTTGGTAATCGTGGTAATTGGGCGGGCCGAGCACGACGCCGCTCATGCCGCATTGGGCGACAAAGGTGTATTTGCCCTTGGGCGGCTCGGTGGCCGTCCGCTCGGGTTGATAGAACGTGGTGAAATGTTTCCTCAAGACGTGTGCGATGGCCTCGTCCTCCGAGAGCCAAAGCGTGTCATCCAACGCGCACACAAACATCGGCTGAACCGTTTTGCCTTCCGCGTCCTTCTTGACACTGAACGCGACGGTATGGCGCTCCGGCTTTTGCAGAATCATTTGCGCGATGTCGAAGAGCGGGTACGCCCGGCCGGTCATCTTGATCTGCCGCGCCAGGGATTCCACGCCCTTGTCGTCGGGCAGCAAGTTGAGATTGATTTCCGGAAGCGGGGGCGGTGGCTCACGGCGTTCCCGGGGCTCAAACCGGCGCCCGCCCGGTCTTGGCCCTCGGTCCGGTCTCGACCGGTCGCCCTCAGGGCGCCGCTCGCCTTCACGGCGCGGGCGATCTGAGTCGGGCCCCGGGGCCCGGCGTCCGTCCGAGCGTTGGCGGGGTTCACCCCGGCGATCTCGAAAGCCGCCGCCGCGACCAGGTGGACGTCCCCCTCGCCGGTCTGGGAAGGAGGTTTCCCCTTCATATTTGGCGTACTTAGAGGCGGACGGCTCCTCCTGCGCCCAGGCGGGCAGAAAGAGCTTTTCTAAATCGAATTCGTTTTCCGGTACTGTGCTCATTAAGTTGAAGCCAGATCTGACCTGCAATGCGCCTGGCAAAACCGCTCACTCAGCATGGAGCGAGTTCCGGGGGAATGCAAGAGAGAAGGCGACACAAACGACAGGCTCAGGCCATGGCTCTGGCAATTGAATTCCACCAGAGATCATGCAGTTCTTTGAGGTCCCAGCTTAGCAGGACCTCCGGGGTTTGAATTTCCAGGACATCACCACCCACGTCCCCAAGGCGAGTGGCGCGGAGGCCCAGGATTTTTGCCTGAGCCATTACTTTAACCGCGTCGCGGGCCGCGACGGAGATTAGAATGCGCCCCTGAGTTTCGCCGAAGAGCAACGCATCGAGACGCATGGGCACCGCTCCGCCAGCGGCTTGGTCCGGCTTTGTTGCGGCCTCGTGCCCCACGGGAGCAGGCGCGCTCAGGTCAATTCGTGCGCCGAGCAACCGCGGCGTGCCGCGGGCGATTTGCTGGCTGATACAGCCCTCGGCCAGCGCCACGGCCAGCCCCCCTTCGCTGCAGTCGTGGGCGCTTTTGACCACACCGGAGTAGATGAGGGCGCGCAATCCTAAGTGCAGCTCCCGCTCCCTTTCCAGATCGCAGCGCGGCGGCCGGCCCGTTTTCAAACCATGCCGGCATCGCAGGTAGGCCGAACCGCCTAGACCCAACAGCGGGTCCGCGCCATCGACCACATCCCCCAGCAATATGATCGCGTCGCCAGAGTCTTTGAACCACTGCGTCGTCACGTGCTCGATCTCTTGGATTAGACCCGCCATCGCCACCGTCGGAGTCGGATCGATGGGGCCGCTGGGACTTTGATTGTAAAGGCTGACGTTTCCTCCAGTCACCGGAGCCTGGAAAACGCGGCACGCGTCCGCCAGGCCACGAATCGACTCGCGCAGTTGCCAAAAAACTTCCGGGTTCTGGGGGTTGCCGAAGTTGAGGTTGTCCGTGATTCCGAGCGGCGCCGCGCCTGCGCAAGCCAGGTTACGCGCCGCTTCGGCGACGGCAATTTTGCCGCCTTCGTACGGGTCCAGATACACATAGGCGGCGTTGCCATCAACCGTTAGGGCAATGAGCTTCGTTGGGCAGCCATCGCGCGCTTGAGTTTCCTGCGCTGTCGCTGGCAGGTCTGGTCGTTGCGGTTCTGCTAAATTTGAGTCCGCCCCGTTAACTTCTGCCGAGGGTGGCAGAGAATCCTCCTTGATCCGAATCACGGCGGCATCCGAACCCGGACAAACCACGGTGCCGTCGCGCACGGTGTGGTCGTACTGCCGGTAAACCCAATTCTTCGAGGCGATCGTAGGCCAGCTTAGCAAAGCTTTGAGGTCCGCGGCGGGATCGGTCGTGTCGGACAGTCCCGCCAGAGTGAAGGCCTGCACGGCTTTGAGATACTCGGGTTCGCGGGCCGGAGGGTGGTAAACGGGCGCTTCGTCCGCCAGCTTCTTGGCGGGGATATCCGCCACCAGGGTTCCGTTGTTTCGCACGACCATTTGCCCGGTATCAGTGACCTGCCCGATCTCGGCCCACGGCAAATCCCATTTATCGAAGATGCGTTTGACTTCCTCCTCGCGGCCTTTTCGAACGATGATCAACATCCGCTCCTGCGACTCGCTGAGCATGATTTCATAAGGAGTCATGTTCGGCGCGCGTTGCGGGACTCGGCTGAGGTCGATTTCGATGCCCGTGCCGGCCCGCGCCGCAGTCTCGCATGTCGAGCAGGTCAGGCCCGCCGCCCCCATGTCCTGGATTCCCGCTACTGCGCCGGTCGCCAGCAATTCGAGACAGGCCTCGCACACGAGCTTTTCCATGAAGGGATCGCCCACCTGCACCGCCCCGCGTTGATGCTGCGCCGAAGCCTCGCTTAAATCTTGCGAGGCGAATGCCGCCCCGGCCAGGCCGTCGCGGCCAGTCGCCGGGCCGACGTAAAACACTGGGTTGCCCGGGCCTTTGGCCGCGCCGCGCACAATTTGATCGTGGCGCAAGACGCCGAGGCAAAACGCATTGACCAGCGGATTGCCTTCGTAGGCAGGATCGAAATACACCTCCCCGGCAATGGTCGGGATGCCGAAGCAATTGCCGTAGTGAGCGATGCCCGCCACCACACCGGCGAAGAGCCGCCGGTTGTTCGTCACTCGCGCTTTCGCTTCGGTCCCCCCGCACACAGCCGGGGTTGGTTCTGAACCGGCAGCGCCTCCGGGCGCCGGGCCGGTGGCGCGCTCCTCGGTGATGGGACCAAAGCGCAGGGAATTGATCGAGCAAACAGGCCGGGCGCCCATAGTGAAGATGTCGCGGATGATGCCGCCGACGCCCGTCGCGGCGCCCTGAAACGGTTCGACGGCACTGGGATGATTGTGGGACTCGATCTTGAAGGCAATCGCCAGTCCGTCTCCGATGTCAATAATCCCGGCGTTTTCCTCGCCCGCGCCCACCAGGATTTTGGACGATCTGGTGGGAAACGTTTTGAGCAAGGGGCGGCTGCTTTTGTAGGAGCAGTGCTCGCTCCACATCACGGAAAAAATACCCAGCTCCGTGTAACTCGGTGTCCGGCCCAGGATGGCTTTGATTTTCTCAAATTCCTCCGGCGTGAGATTGTGCAGGCGCACCAATTCAGGCGTGATAGGCGGCTCGATCATGGGAAATGGGGTGGCTCAGGCTAAAACGGGTTTTGATTCCAACGCATGAATGAGACTCTCGAAAATGAGCCGTCCGTCGTCACTGCCCAGCACTGACTCACTGGCCCGTTCGGGGTGCGGCATGAGTCCCGCCACGTTGCGCGTTTCGTTGCAGATACCGGCGATGTTGTCCAGCGAGCCGTTAGGATTGGCGCTGGGCGTCGCCTCGCCTTGCGCATTCACATAGCGCCAAAGGATTTGATCCTTGGCCTTGAGCCGGCCCAGCGTTTCGTCATCGGCGAAATAGCAGCCTTCGCCATGGGCGATGGGCAAGCGCAGCAAGCGCCCCGCCGGGATCTGGTTTGTAAACGGGGAATCGGCCGTGACGGCTTGCAGAAAAACACTTTCGCAACGGAACTGCAGCGAACGGTTGCGGATTAACGCCCCGGGCAGCAGCCCCGCTTCGCACAGAATTTGGAAGCCGTTGCAGATGCCCAGCACCGGTCCGCCCTGGGCAGCGAACGCCTGGACCGCCTGCATAATCGGGCTGAAGCGCGCAATCGCGCCGGTGCGCAGGTAATCGCCGTAACTGAAACCGCCGGGGACGACTACTGCGTCGGTTGCGCCCAGTGAGGACTCCTTGTGCCAAAGCAGCCGGGCGGAGTGCCCCAAAACGTTCCCCAGCACATGCACCGCATCCTGGTCGCAATTAGAAGCGGGGAATTGCAGCACTGCGAAGTTCATCGTCGTTCAGGCAAGCAGCCTCGTGTGCTGGCGTTTAGTGGTGGAGCGATCATTCGATCTCGAACCGGTAATCTTCGATGACCGGGTTGCTCAAAATGGCATGGCAAGCAGCATCGATTTGGCGCCGGGCGCTTTCCGTGTCGGCTCCGGCCAATTCGATTTCAAGATACTTGCCTACATGGACGGCCCCGACGCCGGCATAGCCCATCTGGGTCAAGGCATTCTGCACGGTCTTTCCCTGGGGATCGAGCACGGCTTTCTTGGGCGTAATAATGATTTTCGCTTTCATCGTGAAACGGGTTCGCGGCCGTTTTTAGCGAACAAAAGCCTAGGCCAAACAAACGGAGGCGGCGAGAGATTTTTTCGGCCCATCGCTCACCCTTGGCAGACGGTTCTTCGTGCTCACGGATAGGCCAACTGATAGAAAGCCGCGGAACCTGCCGGGTTAATCGGGAGGACCATTCGATTGGTAGTCGCGGAGCCACTCACCTCGGCCCAGTTGGGGCCGGTGCCGCCGGAGAAACCATTGGTTTGCACCTGAAGCGTCCAACCGATGTGGTCGGCCGGCCAGGAAAGGGTAAGTTGATCGCCCGAAACGGAGAACACGATGTTGGTCGGTCGAGTATTCACACTCGACGCAAGCGCCTGGATTTCGCTGCTACTCAAGGCGCGGCCGTAAACACGCGCATCGCGAATCGTGCCATTGAAATACTCGACCGCTCCCGGAAAATCAGCTCCGAGGATGAGTGGCTCATCCACCACGCCAAACTGAACGGCCACGCCGGGCTGGTTCGAGTCGAGTTGCCCATTGAGGTAGAACCGCAAGACTCCACCGTCGTAAGTGATTGCGGCGTGATACCACTGGTTGGTGAGCATTTTGCTATTGGAATTCCAAGAGCCGCCGCCCAGGCCGCCGCCGGGCGACCCCCAGTTGGCGGTGAACCTCAACGAGCCATCATGCCAGACCTGCATCGCATAAGGCTCCGTGTTGGTGCCCTTGGTGATTACGCCCGCCCAATCAATGAACGCGTTGGCGCGAATCCAGGCAGCCAGCGTCAGCGCGTTTTGCACGTCGTTCGCCGTTGCCGCGCCGCAGTTCACGTAATCCGTCAGGCCGTTGAACGTCAGTCCCGGATTAGCCCACCTCGGAGAACCAGCCAAATTTCCACCGGGGATGCCGGCCGTATTGGTGGCCGTCGTGCCGTTGGTCTCCGTGAGCGGGAATTGCGCATCGAGAAAATTCGTGTCGTCCGAAATCCACGAGCCGAGGGGCACGGGCGATCCGAACACGGGCGCGCCGCTATTGTCCCAGAAGATCCGTTGAACCCGAAGTTGTCGATACGCGCCGCAGCCTTGGCCGCTAAGGTCATTGGCATGATAGATATTCCACCACTGGCCGTTCGCGTCGGTAAAGACGCCGTTGTGCCCGGTGCCATAGGCCCCCGGCTGCGTAACAAAGACTGGACCTGATTTGGTCCACCCATTGGGGTCGAGCAGGTTTGTGCCGGATAAGCGCAGCAAGCCGAGGCAGTAATCATCGGTCCAGCAACCGCTCGCCGAATAGTCAATAAACGTGTCCCCGTTGTGCGTAAACCCGAACGGCCCCTCGTTGACCGCCGGTGGTGCCCCATTGATCTCCCATGACTCAGTGGGCTGGGAGATCATCACCGGCGCACCGCCCAACGTGTAAGGATTGCTCAAGGGGGCGATGTAAATGTTCTGCGTGGTGCCCGCGCCGACCGGGCTGCCGGAGAAGATAAAATAGAGCTGTCCGTTGGTTCCGGGGAAGACGCTGCCGTCGATGTTCCAGAAGTTGGTGAACAGAATCCCGCGGATGGTATAAGGGCCGGTGGCGTTCGTGCCTCGGCTTTCCGCGACATACACCCGATGGCTGGTGCTGGGCGAGGGGTCGTCTCCAAGGCTGTAATACAAATACCAGTTGTTGCTTAGCCAATGAATCTCCGGCGCCCACAAATTCGAGCAGCCAGGCGAAAGAACGATTTGATCCGCCGTGGTGACGAGCCCGCCGATGGTGGCTGACCTTCGCAAATGGATGTTGCAGCCGTCGCTCTGGACGAGATTAAAAAACCCGTCTTTGAACTCCACTTCTGGGTCCTGTCCCTGCATCATCGGGTCGGAAAAGCAGGCGGCTAAACCGGTCCATGAAAACGCCAAGCACGAGGCAACGAGAAGAGGCGTAACCCGCGATCTGCGGCTTGGACACTCGTTTCGCACAAATACCGTTCGTAAACTCATCGGTTACAAGTTACCGCACCCGGACCATTCTGGCTTCGAAATTCCGCCCCCTATCCCTCCCTAACTCCGTGCTCACGGAAGGTAGGGCGCGTCACTCCGTGCGCGCCGCTTCCTGCGTCCCCGAACAACTGCACGCCCGAGCCGTTCGTCGGCGGCCAGCGGAACCCCCCTCCCGATCCCAGCGCACCCCGCGTGAGCTTGCCGACGGCAGGCCTCGTGGTCTATTTTGATTTGTGAGGTGTTTATGATTAAAATCAAGCGCGTGTATGAGCCGCCGGCTGCGAGCGACGGCACTCGGTTCCTGGTGGACCACCTGTGGCCACGGGGGTTTAAAAAGGAGGCCGTGAAGGTAGAGAGCTGGTTCAAGACTGCCGCGCCGAGCCTTGGCCTATGCCGCTGGTTTGGGCATGAGCCGGCCAAATGGAAGGAATTCCAGCGCCGCTATTGCGCCGAATTGAACAAGCAGCCAGGAGCCTGGCAGCCGCTGCTTGAGGCGGCACGAGAGGGCGACATCACGCTGGTGTTCAGCGCGCGCGACACGGAACACAATAATGCCCTGGCACTTAAGAGCTACCTCGAGAAGCGGCTGAAAACCAAGGCCCGTTGCCGCCCCCGCAGTCTGCTGCCCGCCTGACGCAGACCTTAGAGATAGGTTCCGTTTCCCAGGCGCAATTCTAACAAATGCCTGCGGGTTTGGTGATGCTGTGGCAGCGAGACTCGCGAAGCGTCCGATCAAGGTCCCGGAGGGACGATCCGAAAGTAGCCTCAGGGCAAGCTCGCCCCGTGAGATATTGCCGCGCAGGATCTTCGGGTGCGGTCACACCTCTATCTCATGGGGCGAGGAACGAGCGCCGCCCTGGGCAAAATGCCCAAAACGGGGAGAAAAGGGAGGCAGGCAATAGCACCCAAACCAGCGCAATCCTCGGCTTAAGCGCCAAGGCTATGTCTAGCAAGCGCTTTTTCGAGTAAAGATGCTGGCGAGGCGCGACGAGGGCGCATATTCGATAGAAATCTGTAACCAAGGAGCAACGAAGACAGCCGCCCGCCGCTCGCAAGACCGCCCGAGATATTTTCAAGACACGCTCTTAGACCCGGTCCAAGGTAGGGCGGGCAGTCCCCTGCCCGCCGCGCCGCGACTCCTGACCCGGCGTTGGAGCTTGGACATTTGCGCCACGCCTCCTTTTGTGCGACTTTCCAACAGCTTCCCAGCCACGGACACGGAGTTTCGCGTACTGCGAACATGGGGAGGGGAACGCGCTTATGGAAAAGCCGTTGGAACCTGTGACACCGATCCTCGCGGCGGTTGGCGCCGGAGATCATCAGTCGGCGGAGCAATTGCTGCCGCTCGTGTATAACGAACTGCGCCGTTTGGCCGCCGCCAAGATGGCGAACGAGCCGCCCGGCCAAACCCTTCAGCCCACCGCACTCGTGCACGAGGCCTGGCTGCGGCTGGTCGGCCCGAACGAAACCCGGTGGAACAATCGCGGCCACTTTTTCGGCGCGGCGGCTGAGGCGATGCGGCGCATCCTGGTGGAAAACGCCCGCCGCAAGCAGCGCCTCAAGCACGGCGGGGGCAAGGCGCGAATTGATCTCAGCCAGGTGGATGTAGCCACTGCCAGCGATGATGACACAGTGGTGGCGGTGAGCGAGGCGCTCGACAACAATAAGTTTACGCCTGCCAAAATTTTGCGAGTCCGGCATCCTCGATGCGTCTGCATCTTGGATGCTGAAGCCAGGCCAGCGTGAAGCGTGAGAAGATGCGGCAACTGAGGGCAAGTTATCGCAGCATCGCAGCGTTCAGGCTTGCATTATGGGCGATGGTGGTGTCTAATACAATTGTTCCCCACCGTTATGTGCGAGGCGTCGCAACCCGCTCAGGCCGGGGGGAACCGATCGTATGGGGAGCGCGTCAGAACAGATGGCCCAAATCCTCGACTCGGCTGGCGCCGGGGATGCGCAGGCGGCGGAAAAGCTGCTGCCGCTGGTTTATGATGAATTGCGGCGTTTGGCGGCGGCGAGGATGGCCCGGGAGGCGCCCGGTCAGACTTCGCAGCCCACGGCGCTCGTGCATGAGGCTTGGCTGCGCCTCGGCGGAGATCATCAGCACTGGAAGAACCGGGCTCACTTTTTTGCCGCTGCCGCCGAGGCCATGCGCCGCATCTTGATTGATCGCGCTCGCAAGCGCAAAGTTCGGGAGGCTTCCGGCTTGGCCACGCCCGAGGAGCTTCACGAATCCCGCCTCGAACTGCACGTGCCGGAATCCGAGTTGCTGGGATTGGACGAAGTCCTTGATCGCCTCGCCCAGGTGGATGTGGAAGCCGCTCGTCTCGTCAAGCTCCGTTATTTCATTGGATTGAACATGGCCGAAAGAACCAGCTTTCAGTGGAAGAGCGCATCAAACTCTGTATCCCAGTCTGCCAGGCCATTCAAAGCGCGCATCAGAAGGGGATTATCCACCGCGACCTCAAGCCCACCAACATCCTGGTCACGCTCAATGCCGGTGTGCCTCACCCGATGGTGATCGATTTTGGCGTGGCCAAGGCGACCAACCAAAAGCTGACTGAGAAGACCATTTTCACCAATTACGCCACGATGATTGGCACGCCCGCCTACATGAGCCCGGAGCAGGCGGAGATGAGCCCGCTGGACGTGGATACGCGCACGGACATCTACGGGTTGGGGGTGCTGCTCTATGAGTTGCTGACCGGCACGACGCCGTTCCACGACAAGCGTTTGCGCAGCGCGGGGTACAACGAGATGCAGCGGATCATTTTGCAGGAAGAACCAGAACGGCCTTCCATCCGCCTGAGCACTCTCCAAGGCGAGCAGCGCAGTGTGGTCGCCCGGAACCGAGGGACGAGCGAGTTGACGCTGGGCCGGGCCTTTCCAAGCGACCTCGATTGGGTCGTGATGAACACCTGCGGGCAATCTTTTCTTCCGCCTGCGCCAACAATAACCTCACGCCTTGACCCGTGCGTTTGTGTTGGACCCTATGAACCATGATTTGAACTCATACGCGCCCCCAGCCAACCGCTGGGCATTTCGCAAATTCAGGTGACCCTGAAGCCCGAGGTGAGTCGCCCCGGTCCGGATTCTGACAGGCGCACTTGAACTGAATTCCTCACCTCGGCCCAGGTCGCCGACAACATTTACCCATGTGAAGAGGGCATCGCCCCTCGCTCAAGGAGTGTTGTCTGGCGCAGCGGATTTCGCCGCCGATGGACGGTGGCGACAGTAGAAAAACCAACAAACAAAAACAAAAACTCGGGCACCGATCGCCCGAAAAGAGAAAGCACAAAAAAAAGTACGCATAGGCATCAACCAACAAAGAAAAGAACAAAATGAAAACTCAAACCAAAACATTTCTGACAGGCCTCGCCGCACTGATGTCGGCAGGCATCACCGCACAAACTCAAATCACAGAGCCTGTCTTTGGCAAAGCTGCTTTGCTCTTCAAGGGCATAACGGCTCAAACTCAGGGCCTCGAGCTTACGGCGGACGATTCCACTTGGAAGCCAGAGGTCCATTTGCCCTCCAAATACCGCGGGCCTCCTTTTGTGCGAGTTTCCAAGAGCTTCCCAGCCTGAGCGCCACCCCGCAGTGCTTTTACCGGACACGCTATGTGCCGTGAGACCCTGGGTAAAGCAAGCTCCAAAAAGAAGAAAATGAAGCTGAAAACTCAAGTCGCAGAAATCCTGACAAGCCTTGCCGCGCTCATGGCGGTGGGGATCACCGTTCAAGCTCAGACCCCGCGACGCGGACAGTCTCCCCTTCTCCACCATCACGGCCAAACATTAGTGTAACTTATATACGGGTGGCAATGTTTTGGCCCCGGCTGGCAACCGCTCGACTTTTCCCCGGAGGCCCCGCGCCGCCTCGACTCGTTCGGGCAGCAAATCGTCGAAATTCTCCGTTGCTTCATTCACGCCCCACCTTTTCTCGTTCCCCCCCAATTTCCCACCGCCCTCTGCCAACTTAAATCCCGCTTGATTTGAGACCAGCCGGCTTTATTTTCCTCGGATGTTGTTGACGGAAGCTCCCGATAAAAACACGGTTGGAATTCAAAGCCCGCGCGCGCCGGCCAAGCCGGCCGACCCGGAGGTGCTGCCGCACCCCGATCAGTTCGCGCGCCGGCACATCGGCCCCAGCCCGGAGGAAACGCGCCAGATGCTCGAGCGGTTGGGCTTTCCGAACCTGGAGGCGCTGGTGGACGAAGCGGTGCCCCGGCCCATCCGCCTCAACCGCCCGCTTGACCTCCCGCCTGCCCGCAGTGAGTTCCAGACCTTGGCCGCATTGAAGGAACTCGCGTCGCAGAACCAGGTCTTCCGCTCCTACCTCGGCATGGGCTACTACGACTGCATCACGCCGCCGGTGCTCCAGCGCAACCTTTTGGAAACCCCAGGCTGGTACACGCAGTACACTCCCTACCAGGCGGAAATCGCCCAGGGCCGCCTCGAGGCGCTCTTGAATTTCCAAACCATGGTTATTGATTTGACCGGCCTCGAAGTGGCGAACGCGTCGTTGCTCGATGAAGCCACCGCCGCCGCCGAGGCGATGACCATGTGCCACGGCCTCAAGCAGGGCAGGAACACGTTCTTCGTGTCCGGCCAATGCCATCCCCAAACCATTGAGGTGGTCAAAACCCGCGCCCACGCGCTGGGCATCGAGGTGGTCATCGGCGATCACGAAACGTTTCAATTTAACGACCAGGTTTTTGGAGCCCTGGTGCAATATCCGAACACGCGCGGTGAGATCCATGATTACTCCGCTTGGGTTGGACAGGCCCACGCGGCCGGTGCGCTGGTGGTCGTGGCGGCGGATTTGTTGAGTTTGACGCTGTTGCGTCCGCCGGGAGAGTTCGGGGCGGACATCGCCGTTGGAAGCGCGCAGCGGTTCGGCGTGCCTTTGGGCTATGGCGGACCTCACGCCGCTTATTTCGCCACGCGTGAGACCCTCAAGCGTCATGCGCCCGGCCGCATTGTTGGCGTCTCGAAAGATTCGCGCGGGCGGCCCGCGTTGCGCCTGGCGCTTCAGACGCGCGAGCAACACATCCGCCGTGAGAAGGCCACCAGCAACATCTGCACGGCGCAAGCCCTGCTGGCCAGCCTAGCTGCGATGTATGCCTGCTATCACGGCCCCGAAGGCTTGAAGCAGATTGCGCAGCGCATTCACCAACTTGCTGTCCTGTTGGCGCGGGGACTGGATCGGCTTGGCTACGGGATCGGGCAGAGCTCACGTGTGCCAGTGGCTGAGTCCTCCACTCAGCCTCAGGCGCCGCGTCTGCCCTTCTTCGACACGCTCTGCATCAACCTGGCGGGCAAATCGGCGGCTGCCATTCTGCGGCTGGCTGAGACCCAACGAATGAACTTCCGCAGCCTGGACGAGCAAACCATTGGGCTTTCGCTCGATGAAACCACTACCGCCTCAGACCTGGCAGATATTCTTCGCGTCTTCAACGACGGCCGAACTCCGGATTTCTCGGTGAGCGATTTGGCGGGAGGAATCCAAGCCTCGTTCGCCGCGCCTCTGGCCCGCACGAGCGGCTTCATGCCGCATCCGGTTTTTCATCGGTATCATTCCGAAACGGAGATGCTCCGCTATCTTAAGCGTCTCGAGTCGCGAGATTTATCCCTGACGACCTCGATGATCCCGCTCGGCTCATGCACGATGAAATTAAATGCGGCGGTCGAGATGCTCCCGATTACGTGGCCGGAGTTGAGCCGCATCCATCCCTTTGCTCCGTTGCGACAGACGCGCGGTTACCAGGCGCTGTTCCAACAACTCGAGGGTTGGCTGGCGGAGATCACCGGTTTAGCGGGCGTCTCGCTGCAGCCCAATGCCGGGTCTCAAGGGGAATACGCCGGCTTGCTGGTCATCCGTGCCTACCACGCCAGCCGAGGCGAACCGCACCGCAAGGTCTGCCTCATCCCGGTCTCAGCGCACGGCACCAACCCTGCAAGTGCGGTCATGGCCGGCCTTCAGGTCGTGCCTGTCCTCTGCGACAGCCAGGGCAACATCGACGTGGCCGATTTGCGCGCCAAGGTGTCGGCGCACAAGGACGAATTGGCTGCACTGATGGTCACCTATCCTTCGACTCACGGCGTCTTCGAGGAAAGCATCCGCGAGATTTGCGAAGTCGTTCATCAGGGCGGCGGCCAGGTCTATATGGATGGCGCTAACCTCAATGCCCAAGTGGGGCTGTGCCGCCCTGGGGATATGGGTGCGGACATTTGCCATTTGAACTTGCATAAGACGTTTTGCATCCCCCACGGCGGAGGTGGTCCGGGCATGGGGCCCATCGCCGTAGCCGAACACCTGGTTGAATTTCTGCCTGGCCATCCCGTCGTCAATCTCGGCGGTGAAAGCCCGGTGGGTGCGGTATCTGCCGCCCCTTGGGGCAGCGCGGGCATTCTTCCCATTTCCTGGGTCTATATCGCCGCGATGGGCGGGGCTGGCCTTACGCAAGCCACGCAGACGGCCATTCTGAACGCCAATTACATCACCAAGCGCCTCAACGACTATTTTCCCGTGCTCTACCGCGGGCACGGCGGTTTGGTCGCCCACGAATGCATCCTTGATTTGCGCCGGTTCAAAAGTGTGACGGTTGAAGACGTGGCCAAACGCTTGATGGACTACGGCTTCCATGCGCCGACGATTTCCTGGCCCGTGTCCGGCACGATGATGGTCGAGCCTACCGAAAGTGAATCGAAGGCCGAGCTAGACCGCTTCTGCGATGCGCTGATCGGCATTCACGCGGAAATTCAGGCCATCGAATCCGGCCAAGCAGACAAACAGAACAACTTGCTCAAGAACGCGCCGCACACAGCCGATATGCTGGTATCCGAGCCTTGGAACCGGCCCTACTCCCGCGCCCAGGCTTGCTTCCCGGCCCCTTGGCTCCAGGACCACAAATTCTGGCCGGCAGTCAGCCGCATCGACAACGTGCACGGCGACCGGCACCTGGTTTGTTCCTGCGCTGGGATGGAAGGCTAGGCCGTTAGCTCGTGAGGGCCGGGACTATGTTCTGATTTGCCCGTGGCCAATTCCCTGCCATTTGTAACTAGTCAACTCGGCCAGGCCCATCGGTCCACGCGCTCCGATTTTATCGGTGCTGATGCCGATTTCGGCTCCCATGCCAAACTCGCCGCCGTCGGTAAACCGCGTTGAGGCGTTCCAATAAACGGCGGCTGAATCGACCTCCGCGAGGAACTGTTGCGCGCGCGCTTCGTCGTTGGTGACGATGCTGTCTGAGTGAGACGAGCCATAGTGGTTGATGTGATCGATGGCCGGCTGGAGCCCATCCACCACTCGCACGTTCAGGATATAATCGTTGTACTCGGTGAAAAAATCCTCTTCTGTGGCGCGCTTCAGCCCCAAGCCGGCGGCCCGTGGGCGCGCGGCGAGAATCTCAAGCGCAGCCTGGTCGGCGCGCACCTCGACCTTTTTCTCGCCCAGCTTTTCCGCCAGGAGCGGAAGAAACCGCTCCGCGACGGCTCGGTCCACCAGGAGGGTCTCCATCGCGTTGCAAACTGCGGGGCGCTGGAGTTTCGCGTTCAGGGCGATTTCCTCCGCCATCTTCAGATCGGCGGCGGCATCGACAAAAACGTGGCAAACGCCTTTATAGTGTTTGATGACGGGCACTTTCGAGCACTCGGCCACGGCGCGAATCAGCCCCTCTCCGCCGCGGGGCATGCACAGATCGATATATTGGGTGAGAGCCAGGAGCTCGGGGATCGCCTGGCGGTCGGTTGTCGAGATCACTTGGATGGCGTTCTCCGGGAACTGCGCGAGGGTCCTTTTGCCCGCTTCAATCATCGTTTGCGCAATCAGCAGGTTGGAGTTAAGCGCTTCCTTGCCGCCCCGCAAGATGACCGCGTTGCCCGACTTGAAGCAAAGGCTGGCTGCATCCGCGGTGACGTTGGGACGGGATTCGTAAATGATGACCACGACGCCGATGGGCGTGGAGATCTTGCGCAGTTCCAAGCCGTTTGGGCGAACGCGTTGATCCAGGATCCTACCGACGGGATCAGGCAGGGCGGCAACTTCGCGCAGGCCTTTCGACATCGCCGTGATGCGCTGGTCGTTGAGCTTGAGCCGGTCCAGCATCGCTGAGGACAAGCCCAGCTCTGAGCCGGTGGCCAAGTCAATTTCATTGGCGACTTTGATGGTGGGTCCGTTTCGTTCGAGGGCATCGGCCATCGCCAGCAGGCAGGCGTCCTTCTCGGGCGTCGTTAGCTTAGCCACTTGGCGCGAGGCGTCTTTGGCCTGCTTGGCCACTTGCGTCATTTCTTCCTTCAAGCTCATCGCCCGCAAGTTACGCCGAATCGTCCCGGTTTAAAGCCGGAAATCAAACGCCTTAGCAGACCCGCATCGCTCGAACGGGGAGGCGTTGGACGGGGGCATGGGAGAATTACGACGATTTGCTGCCCCATGGCAAAGCGATGAGGAACTCCCAATCCCGAAAGCTTTCGCGAGCAGGTGACGGAAGGCCCATCTTCGGATCGAATGGATTTAGGGAAAAAACGGAAAAAAGAAAAACGCTCAAATTCTCGAAATTTATCGAAATTTATCGACGCGCCCGAAACTGCTGGGCGGAGGGAAGAGACCCGGGACGCGTGAATTGGGTCTATGGGGCACCCGGGACCCACCTTCACCCCCTCATGGGGGTAAACAGCCGTCCCACCGTCCCAGAGGCCGTAAACATTGGTCATTGTGGGGGTTAGAGCCGTCCCAAAAGGCGTCCCAAGGCGTCCCCGAGCCGTCCCAGGGGGGGCCCATGGGGGGAGAGGCTAAAGGCGACCATCAAGGCTAAAGGCTAAAGGCTAAAGGCTAAATGAGGGACCAGGTAAACACAAAGAAGACACGGAAGACACGGATGGGGGGAGGGGGAGTTTTTAACCGCTAATCTTCGCTGATGGGCGCTGATGGGAGAACGGGGAGGGGAAATGACAAAATCATGGGAGAAGGGCGAAGAAGGGGACCGGGGCTTTGGCAGAAAAATTAATTGGCAGAAAGATTGACGGCCAGACCATGGGAATTTTTTAACCGCTAATCTCCGGCTAATCCGGCGCTAATCTAGGAGGGGAAGTGACAAAATCATAAGACGGGAGGAGTCGGGCAGACGAATGAAGGGCAGACGAATGGGGGGACGGACGGGAAAAGACGGAAGACGGTTAACCACAGAGACACCGAGGGCACGGAGAAGGGAGAACAAGGGGATTTTTTTAACCGCAGAGGTTTTCAACAGGAGGTAACGGAGGTAACGGAGATTAGCATTTTGCGTCCGATTTGCGCATGATGGGCATGACGATCATGAACACGAATGAATTCAAGTTTTACTGCTCGCACTGCGACCAGCCATTGAAGGGTTCCTGTAGCCGGATTCAAAACGTTGGCGCGGACGGATCAGTCACCGGAAGCCGGACGGGGCCGCGCCCCCTCATCCATCATCCGCTGTTCCGGCCCGTGCCAGCCAGCCTGAACAAAGGGACGCCATGAGTGTGGCGGAATTCACGATTCACGATCTGTTGGCTAAGGGCAGAGTGGCCGGGTGGCCGCCCGCGGTTCAAGCGAACAAAGGTGGAATTTGGAGTTTTAGCCGTGCACGGGCATCGTGAAACGGCACCTCGGATAGGCTGAGCATCCCCAGAACGAGCGACCGGCACCGCGGCCCTTTGTCGCCGTTCGCAGCACCATCTCACTTTCGCATTTCGGGCAGTACTTCCGGGTATCGCTTAGAAGCACCAGCGCCTCGGGATCGAACCGGGCTTTGGTGTCCTCGATCATCTTGGCCAGCCCGGTCTGGTTCACGATCTCGATGCCGTGCTTGTCGGCCAATTGCTTGGCATGGCCGGTGTAGCCGCCCAGCGTGATGAAAACGCCCTTCTGGATTCGGGCGTCGGTCAGCGCGCCGAGAAACTCCCGCACCGCCTTCACGCCGACGTTCCAGGTCCTCCAATGCTTGCACTGTACGGCGGAGCGTTGGCCCTCCTTCTCGATTACGAGATCGATGCCGCCGTCTGGATTGGGACCCCCGCGCCTGGTCACCTTGTAACCGAGCTTGCAGTAAACCAGCGCGACCAGCTTTTCGAACTGGAACCAGTCAATCGAGCGAAGCTGTTCGATCAGATCGGCAGTCGTGGCACGCGGCCGCTGCTCGGGTTTCGCGGCCAGGTTCAGACGCTCCCCAGCACCCGGGGGGGTCTGCCGCCTTGCTCTGCTGCGGGCGAATGGCGCTTCGGTGAGCCGCGAAGGCGAGCACGCCAATCATGCCGACAACCAGGAAGCATATAGCGATGAGCGCGGGTTCCGAGAGCGTCTGGCGCGCCTGGGGCGACACCAACCCCAGCAGCACGATTAGCGCAGCCATTTGAATCACTAGTCCGAGCCACCGGCCTTCTGCTTTGCGCGTCGCCATATCTCCAGCCCAAATGCCGCATGGAAGATGCCAAACTCGCCCACGAACCTGGCCTTTAGATACGAAATCGGTGGTCAGCAGGAAGGCACCGCCGATCATGAGCTCGGAGGCGAGGATTCCGGCTCCCGCAGGGTCGCGACCCCTCACCGAGCGTCAGGAGCGGCAGGCGGGCGAACACCACGAGCAAAGTCACCACGGACCGGGTGAGGCCAGCGGCCGAGCTTCCAAGAAAAAATGACTCGCCTTTGCTGGTGGCGTGGGACATATTGGTGAAGTGGAAGCGACTGTTTTAGAGCCACAGAAACTGCGCCCCGAAATCATCCAGCGTATTGAAGCGATGGATGACGAGAGCTTACTGTTACTCCACCACCTTTTGTTGCGTTTGGAAAAGGAGCGGCTGTGGCGCGAGTTGTCAGCGGAAGCCGAGGCAGACCGCCGTTCGGGAAAATTTGACCGATTGGCTGACATCGTCCGCGAGGCGCGCGCCGAATTGCGCAAGGGATGATTGTCTGCCTTGACACCACCACAGTGGTGCAAGGGCTGGCTGAGGGGCATCCCTATCATCCAATTCTTGACTCCTGGGTCGCCGGGCGAATCACTTGGGCGGTTTCCACAGAAGTACTGCTGGAGTACGAGGAGGTTCTCACCCACCTGAGCGGTCCGGCAAGGTGGCGGAAATTGGCGCGGCTTATGGATTTGGTAGAACTGACCGGGGGCAGCCTTCTTCGCGTCATGCCGTCGTTTCGCTTTAATATCATCACCGCCGACCCTGACGACAACATCTTCACCGACTGTGCTGTGACGGCAGGCGCCGATTATGTAATCACCGATGATCGGCATTTTGCCCCATTGAGGAATGCCGGTTACAAGCCGCAGCCCATCACGGCTGGCGAATTCATCTCAAAATTCGTCGGAGGCGCTTCGCCCGGTTCGGCCAGGTAGTGGGCGAACAACGCCGAGGTATCTAACCTAACCCCAAAGAGCACAAAGATAGGATGCGGGCGGGGATTTTTTAAACCGCTAATTTTAATTTTCGCTAATCAGGCGCTAATCGCTGGCGATGCGGGAAAGACAAAATCAGTGGTGACAAAATCAGGGGGGACCAGTGGGTCTCGCCTTGCGGATTACGACGGACAGCCCCCTCGGTTCCGACGGTCTCCATCCATTATCGCTGATCCTTCGCCGACCAAACTTTGTCGCACGTGCGACAAAGTTTGGTACGATGCTGTCAAGGGTTTTCAGTGATCAAGCCGAAAGATTAACCGCTAATTCTCCGCTAATAACCGGGCTTCCAGCTCGAAGAAGACCAAGGCCCGGCTTTCCCGCGCTGCAGGCACTTCGCAACGATCCGAGCGCACGGGTTTGCGAGGCTGCTTCCGTGACGCTCCAAGCGCTGGCTGCGAGTGTCAATAGTTTTGACCGACCCCTGCCCGTGGCCGTACTTACGGTTCCCAGTACTGAGGCGAGGGTCCGCTGCCCAAAGACGAACCTCAGCTCAACAGCTTGGCCACTGCCTCGGCCTGGGAATGAACTTGCAGCTTTTCGTAGATGCGCCGCAAATAAGTTTGCACCGTCGTTGGACTCACGCCCAGGTCGGCGGCCACTTCTTTGACGCGTTTGCCGCGCGCAATGCCCTCCAGGACTTCCACCTCGCGTTGCGTGAGCGACTCCTTGGACCCGGACGCTCCGGGCGCGCCATGGAAGGACTCCACCACCCGCCGCGCGATCACCGCCGACATGGGCGAACCGCCCTGTGCCACGAGTTGGATGCCCTCGAGAATTTCCTGCGGGGGGGCCGCCTTGAGCAAGTAGCCCGCGGCTCCGCTACGCAGAGCGGCGAAAACGCGGTCGGTATTCTCCTCGATCGTCAGCATGACCACCTGGGTGGCCGGGCGCAACCGCTTCAGCTCGCGCGTGCATTCGATGCCCGACATGCCTGGAAGGTTGATGTCCATGAGCACGACCTCCGGCGCCGAGCGGGGGAGTTCGCGCAAGGCCTCCTCGCCGGTGGCATACATGCCGACGCACTCGATGCCGGGTGTTAGCTCGAAGATGGCTCCGAGGCCGCGGCGAAACGCTGCCTTATCTTCTACGACCGCAATGCGGATATTTTCGGGTTTCGTCATTTGAGCGGCACTTTTACGACTACTTTCGTCCCGCGCCCGATTTGGCTTTCAATGCTCAATACCCCACCAACCTGTTGCATGCGCTCGCGCAAGTTCCGCAGCCCAGAGCCGCCCACTGGGCGCGTCGAGTCGAACCCATGCCCGTCATCTTCGACAACGAGCTCCAGCTTGGAGTCACTGATTTTCATCGTCAGCGCGACCTGGCGCGCGGCGGCGTGCTTGGTGATATTAGTCAGTGATTCCTTGAGCACCATCACGGCTTCGTGGCGCACTCGCGCGGGGATGAGTCGCTCGCCGTCTGCCGAGGGCAGCTCCAGGCGACAGGCCAGGCCGGCGCTCTGGGCGAAACGCTCGGTTAACTCACTGGCGAACGCCGCCAAGCTGCCCGCGTTGTCGCAGCGGGGGTTGGTTGTCCATGCCAACTCGCGCAACTCGTGCGCGAGCGAGCGGGCCTCGCCGGCCAACGTGCCAAGGTGCTCGCCTTGGGCGCCGCCGCGCCGTTGCGCCGCCTCGAGTTGGAGGGCCAGGCCAGTCAGGCTGGCGCCGACGTCATCATGCAAATCGCGGGCAATCCGCGACCGTTCGTTGGCCAAACTGCGCTGCTCCTCCAGCTTCAACAACCGGTGCTGCCACCGTAAACGGTAGCCGTGCACCGCCGCCGCAAATCCCATCACCAGCCCCGCGCACAAGCCGTAGAACGGCCACGTCTGCCAGAAAAACGGCGCCAGCGAAAAGGCGAACACTGCCGGCTGTGCGCTCCAAACGTTATGATGGTTTGCCGCCATCACCTCAAACCGATAAGCGCCCGGCTTCAAATCGATGTAACGGGCCGTTCGCTCCGACGTCTCCTTCCGCCAATGCGCATCGGCCCCAACCAGGCGGTACCGAAACCGGGTCCGCTCCGGCGCCACAAACGTATTGGCCGTGTAACGAAACTCGATCACACGCCCATGCCCCGCGCGGACCCGCGCCGGCGAAACTTCCGAGTTAGGGGTTGCCTCACCATCCGCCTCCACCTCCTCAATCACCACCGGCGGCGGCGGCTCCTCCGGCACCGCCTTGGGATCAATCACGACCACCCCCTGAACCGTGGGGAACCACAGCCGTCCATCGCTCGCTTTCCATCCCGCCGGCTGGTTCTCGCCGCCATTGGTCTCCGGGTTCTCCATCCCGTCAGCGACTCCCACCGAGATAAACTGAGCTGTGGCAGCCCGGCCCTCCGCCACGGCATTCAACTGCGCCCGTGGCACCCGGTGAACGCCGTGCAAACCGCTCAACCAAAGACAGCCCGCGTCGTCCTCCAGCACACAATTCACCGTCGGCTCCGGCAGCCCGTGGCGGTGGGTGAACGCAAAAAACTTACCGTCCCGGTAACGCGTCAGGCCGTGGTCTGTGCCAATCCACAGGACGTCTTCTTCGTCCTCATGCAGTGACCACACGCTGTTATGGCTTAAGCCATCGTGGGTGGTGAAGACGGAAAACTCTCCCTGACGAAGCCGGACCAGTCCCTGCTTCATCGTGCCAAACCAGAGCGTGCCTTGCCGATCCTCGAGCACCGAACGAACATCGCGCGTGATGCGGACGCAGGGGTTCGTGAACTGGCCCTGAAAGGCCAGGGTGCCCCCGTCGGTGCCCACCCAGAGGCGGCCTGAGTGGTCCCCGTAAAGGACGTTGAGCAATCCAGGAAGATCTCTGTCCCAAATTGCCTGTAGGAATGTGTGTTCTTGAGCCTCAAAGAGGCCGGAGCCCGACTTAACCACCCAGACGGCGCCTTTTTGGCTTGGCCATACGCAACGGTCCGACCAGCCTGGCATAGGTTCCTTCACCAGCCACGGCATCACCTGACCAGCACGGATGCAGCTCAAGCCATGGGCAGTTCCTACCCACACCGTCCCGTCGCTTGCCTCGCAAACGGAGAGCGCGTCGTCGTCTGCCAGGCCGTCACCGGTGGTGTAGGTGCGCGCCGCCAGCCGACGCAACTGGGCCAAGCCGCGGTCGCTCCCCAGCCAGAGGTTCCCCTCCCTATCCTCCTCCATACAAACCGTCGCGCCCAGGCCCACATCTACCGCCTCCCAGCCGTCGGACGAGCCCTCAACCGGTCCGCTCGCCCGCGATGCCAGCTCGACTGTTCCAGCGTCAGGGTTCAGGCCTCGAGGTTCGCTTTTTGCCGTTAACTCGGGCGTCGCCCCTCCGACCTCGGTTTTCGGGCTTTGAGATTCGGATTTCCTTCGGGTTTCGTCATTCGTCATTCGGACTTGTCGCATTGTTCCTCCCGCCACCCCAATGCGGTATAGCCCGCCTCGTTCCTTTCCCACCCAGAGATTCCCGGAGCGGTCTTCCCTAACGAAGGTCACCGGCTCCTTCCCCGAGGCGTCCTCCGCCACGGGGCTGAGCATCCCAGCTTCCACGCGGTACAGTCCTTCTCGGGTCCCTAGCCAACTCGCCCCCGGTTTCCCGGCTGGCCAGCCTGTCGATGTCGGGATAGTTGAAGGTCCCTCTGGCCTGACGTAATTGGTCTGCAACACCTCTCCGTCAGGTGACAACGCCAGCCAGGACAATGTTGCATAGATATTGAGCCAGCCGTCGGGTCCCTCGCTCATCGCGCCAATAACGGCCCGGCCGGCCTCGAGCGGCCACTGGTGCCAGAGCCGGCCTCCTCGCCATTGCCCCACCGTCCCCCCGGCCTGGACCCACACCCCGCCATCGCGGCGGGCCACCAGCCTCGGGATGTACTGCCCGGCCAGTTCGGCTTCGGCTTGGAAGCGCCCGTGCCCAAGATAACTTAGCAGTCCGCTCCGCGTCCCGATCCACAGCGTGCCCTCGGAATCTTCCGCCAAGGCATTAATCGCGTCGCTCACCATTTCCGGCGTGTTGAATTTGTTATACACCGTAAAGCGCAGGCCGTCGAAACGGGCCAAGCCCGCCTGGGTGCCGATCCACAAATACCCGTCGCGCGTTTGCTTGAGGCACGCGACGCGGCTCTGGGGCAAACCGTCCTCCGCCGTCCACCGCCGCACGCGGAATGACTGGGGCTGAGCTCCTAGCTGGCTCGGTCCCTTCTCGCCTCTTGCATCCCGGCAAAGCCCTGAGATCGCAATAAAGACCAAAGAACGCCAAAGCCGGAACTCCGATAAATCGCGAGCAGGCGGCAACGCTCGGGGGTCGCGAAGCGTTTGGAGTGCGCGCGGCTTGCCCCGTGGGATAAGCCAAGCCAAGCCAGCCACAGCACCGCGTATTATCCCATGGGGCTTGCCGCCGCTTTTTGCCAGGGCCGCCAACCAGCCGCGCAGTCCAGCCCTTCCATCTGGAGACAAGCCCATCCGCAGCAGCGGTGCAAAAACAAAGGGGCGGCAGAGCATATCCCCAGACCTCCTACCATATTCCGGCGTTCATTGAAACACCGAATCCCTCTCCCCTCCCGAATTTGTCCCCACCCTCCCGAATCCCCGCCCTGCCGCCCCCAAAACCTGCGTTGCCAAAACAAATGCGCACGACCTGCCGCTCCTCGACCTGCCGTCGCTTCCCCGGCCAAATGCTACATCCGCAGGGCTGAATGGTGCCACCTCCTGGATAAGGGAAATCACGGCGACACAATGCGGAAGAACGCCATCGGGTCCTCGAGCGGTTCGTAAGTGCCAAACCCTAAAGAGTTGACGAAAGTTCCGGTAACAACCCAATCCATCAGGTTAGATGATTGCATGGTTCTGAAGTTCTTCGCGCGATAGAATCTCCAACTCCAATAATAGTAGCTGTTCGTAAGAACTCCAAAGTAGCTGTTAATTTCCGCCGGACCCAGCGCTAGCGACCCTACCGGGTTTGCAACTCTGAGAGTGTAGCTGGCAGGCACATTGGACGTTATCAGGGTGGCGTTTGTCGCGCCGGAGATTACGGTCGCGCTTACGTACGAGTTGGCCGACCGTTTCCATTCGTACGTGAGAGGCGGCGTGCCATCTGCAGTTACGCTCAAAACCAAATTCCCAAGGCCAATAGAGTTTTGATTAGTCACATTCGAAGCCAGGATTTGTGGCGAACTCAGGCCAAGATCAGAGGCGACTCCGCTGACGGCAAAAATGGACGTTGACTGGTTGGTCCCACCGTATGCGGTTGACCCGGTGAATGTGATACTGGTCAACGTCTTGGTAGCGAGCCCCAGGGTGAGCAAGTTTATATCCGTCTGGTACAGAGCCTGTTGGTTGCCTAGAAGATAGACGTTGCCAATGCAAGATCCCAACCCTGCGATTGGCATTAAATCGTAAATCGAGGACTGGAGCAATACCAACCAATCCAAGCTCAGAAAATTGATTGAAGCGCTTCGAGTGCCGTCGCTAAAATGTAGGACCAGTTGTCCGAACGCACCTGGATCGGACAGAGTCTTTGCGCTGAAAGCCGAGGCAGCAACGACCGAGATGGAGACGTAGGGCTTTGGTTCGACCAGAGTCAAAGTCCCTGTTAAGGAGTTGGTGGTGGGGTGTGCCGTTAGCCACAGCACATTGCTGGCGTTATAGGGCTGCAGCTCAAAGAGCGCGCTTGGATAGTTGATCGCACTCACAAATTGTCGTGAGCTGGGCAGGCCATCTGGGTGGCCTTTCCATTCTTCTTCGAATAGGGACTCCTGCCCGAGGGGGGCGTCAAACGGCTGCGCGAAAGGCGTCGCACTGTTCTCCAGAACAACATCCCGGTTCCAGCCAATCAGAGCGATAGGCGTCGCCACGGGATTGGCCACCGTGATTGCCAGGCGGACAAGCTCACTTTGATTTGTCCCCTCCAGGTTGGTGACTACCAGCATGTAGGTTCCTGCGTCAGAGGGCTGAACATTGGTCAATGCAAGCGCGTCATTGGTTTGCGAGTTGAGATTCGCGCCGTTGACTTTCCACGAATAGCTCAAGGGGGGTGAACCGGTGACCGTCATGCTGATCGCTAAATCAAAGCCGGCTGGTACAATCCATCGATTGGTCGGCTGGAAGCTGAATCCAGGCGGACTGGCGTAAATGCTCGCGACCGGAATCAAAATGGCAAGCACCAGTGAGTAATGAGGCGTTCGGAGGTTCATCTGTGTCGTCCTTTGCATAGGCTACATTTTATCTTGTTGTTTGCGACGAAATCCTGGCTGGCGTAGTTTGCAGTTCCAGCGCCTCACGGCGACCTGAGGCGGTAGAAGCGGCCCGGATAATTCGTCCACTGCGGATCGCTGAAATAGGACGAGCCGCCGGTCAGGGTGTTCGTGCCCACAGAAGACCAAATGGGGCTGCCCAAGTTTGTGCAGGCTTCCACGACGACCGGGAGGTTGGTTGCCCAGAAGATGGTGAAACTGAACCAGTTGCTTTGCACGCCAAAACCGGGGCTGCTGTTCAGGATAACCGGGTACGGCAATGCCCACAGCGCGGTCGGCAGACCGCCAAACCTCGTGTTCCAGCCCGCAGTCCAGGGCAAGTAATAGACGGTGGCGTTGTTGTCGTCTCCCGCGAAGGCATAAGAGCCAAGGCTTGGGGCGTTACCCTGAAAATAGAACCCGGTGAGGCTGGCGCATTCAGCGAACGCATCTTTCCCGATGTTGGTGACACTGTTGGGAATCGTGATGCTCGGCAGGCGGCTGCAGTAGTAGAAGGCATATTGCCCGATGCTGGTGACGCTGTCGGGGACGGTAACCCTGGTCAGGTTGGTGCAGTCACCGAACACCCAAGCCCCGATGCTGGTGACGTTGGTGGAAATGGTGACGCTGATCAGGCTGGTGCAGTCATAGAACGCCTCGTCCGCAATGTTGGTGACGCTGTTGGGGATGTTAATGGTGGTCAGGCCGGTGCCAGAGAACGCATATTGCCCGATGCTGGTGAGGGTGCTGGGGATCGTGACGTTCGTCAGCCGGCTGCAGCCTTGGAACATACCATCCCCGATGCTGGTGACGCTGTTCGGAATGGTGACGCTGGTCAGGCCGGCGCCAGAGAACGCATTCTGTCCTATGCTGGTGACGTTGTTCGGGATCGTGACACTGGTCAGGTTGGTGGACCAATAGAATGCATAGTCCCCAATGCTGGTAACGCTGTTGGGAATCGTATAGGAGCTTCGGGCTATGCCGGCCGGATATGCGATCAGCGTCGTTTGGCCGATGTTAAACAGGACCCCAGCCTCACTGCTATAGGCGAGGTTGCTTGGATTCACCGTTATCGCTGTGAGGCTGAAGCAGCCTTCGAATGCATCGTCCCCGATGCTGGTGACACTGCCGGGAATCGTGATGCTCGTCAGGCGGCTGCAGCCTTCGAACGCATCGTCCCCGATGCTGGTGACGCTGGTGGGGATCGTGACGCTGGCCAGGCTAGTGCAGCCACCGAACGCCTCCTCCCCAATGTTGGTGACGCTGTTCGGGATTGCAATGCTGGTCAGGCGGATGCAACCGTAGAACGTACTGTCCCAGACTCCAGTAACGCCGAGGGGGATCGTGATGCTGGTCAGGCCGGTGCCAGAGAACGCATATTGCCCGATGCTGGTGACGTTGTTCGGGATCGTGACATTCGTGAGCCGGCTACAGCTTTGGAATGTACCGTCTCCGATGTTGGTGAGACTGGTGGGGATCGTGACGCTGGTCAGGCGGGCACCAGAGAACGCATATTGCCCGATGCTGGCGACGCTCGGGATCGTGACGCTGGTTAGGCCGCAGTCGTAGAATGCATAGTCCCCGATGCTGGTAACGTTGGTGCCGATCGTGACGTTCGTCAGGCCGTAGCAAGAATAGAATGCATAGTCCCCAATGCTAGTGATGCCTGTGCCGCTAGCGACCCTGGTCAGGCGGGTGCAGCCGTCGAATGCATAGTCTCCGATGTTGGTGACGCTGTTCGGAATTGTGATGCTGGTAACGCCGGTGCACTCCTCGAACGCATAATCCCCGATGCTGGTGACATTGGTGCCGATCGTGACGTTCGTCAGGCCGTAGCAAGAATAGAATGCATAGTCTTCGATGCTGGTGACGTGGGCGCCGATCGTGACGTTGGTTAGGCTCCCGCAGTCCCAGAACGCCCCTGCCCCGAGGTTAGTGACGCTGTTCGGGATCGTCAAGCTGGTCAGGCCCCCGCAGTATGTGAATGCTCCCTCCCCAACGCTGGTGACATTGGTGCCGATCGTGACGTTCGTCAGGCCGTAGCAAGAATAGAATGCTTTGTCACCGATGCTGGCGACGCTGTTGGGGATCGAGAAGCTGGTCAGGCCAGTGCAGTCGACGAACGCCTCCTCCCCAATGTTGGTGACGCCGCTGGGGATGGTGACGCTGATCAGGCTGGTGCAGTCATAAAACGCCTCGTCCGCAATGTTGGTGACGCTGCTGGGAATCGTATAGGAGTTTCCGGCTTTGGCCTTAGGGTATGCGATCAGCGTCGTTTGGTCTGTGTTAAATAGGACTCCGGCCACACTGCTATAGGCGAGGTTGCTGGGATCTACCGTTATCGCTGTAAGACTGAAGCAGTCAAGGAACGCCCACTCCCCGATGTTGGTGACGCTGTTGGGGATGGTGACGCTGGTCAGGCCGCCGCAATACGCGAATGCCTCCGCCCCGATACTGGTGACGCCGTCGGGGATCGTGTAGCCTCCCGCTCCGGCCCCCGGGTATTCGATAAGCGTGGCTAGATTCTTCTCGAATAAGACCCCAGACACACTGCTGTAGGCTGGGTTGTTTGTATCCACTGTTATCGAAGCAAGGCGGCTGCAGCCTTCGAACGCATCGTCCCAAATGCTGACGAGGCTGCTGGGGAGCATGACGCTGGTCAGGCTGGCATCAAAGAACGCATATTGCCCGATAGTGGTGACATTAGTGCCGATCATGACATTGGTCAGGCTGGTGCAGTCAGCGAACGCCTCGTCTCCGATGTTGGTGACGCTGTTGGGGATCGTCACGCTGGTCAAGCTGGTGCAGCCTTCGAACGCACCGTCCCCGATGTTGGCGACGCTGTTTGGGATCGTGACGCCGGTCAGGTTGGTGCAGCCTTCGAACGCACCCTCCCCGATGCTTTTGACGCCGTCAGGGATTGCGTAGGGGGCTCCAGCTATGCCCCCCGGGTACTCGGTCAACGTAGTCTGGCTCTTGTCGAACAAGACTCCAGACACGCTGCTGAAGGCGGGATTGTTTGTATCCACCGTTATCGCGGCCAGGCTGCTGCAATGCACGAACGCCTCGTCCCCGATGGTGGTGACGCTGTTCGGGATTGTTACGTTGGTCAGGTTGGCACAGTAATAAAACGCCTCGTCCCCGACGGTGGTGACGCTGCTGGGGATCGTGACACTGGTCAGGCTCACGCAGCCTTCAAACGCGTAATCGCCGACGTTCGTCACGCTGCTCGGTATCGTTACGCTGGTCAGGCTGGTGTCATAGAACGCATCGTCCCCGACGCTGACTACTGGCAGGCCGTTGATCGTTTCGGGGATCGTCACTGCGCCACCGGAGCCGGCGTAGCCCGTGATGGTGATCGCGCCGTTACTGGTCGTGTAGGTGAATTGGGCTTGCGCCCTGGCGGGCAGCGCCAATAGGAGCATTAGCGAGAACAGCCCCCTGGCGGTGGGGGTCTTCAAATGCGTTCCCATCGTCCTCGGCCAGCTAATTTTCACCCTGGAGGCCATAGTATTCATGTTTGTTTGCCTTTCAGTTCAAGCGCTATCCGAATGGCACATCTGATAACAAATGTCAGATCCGTCGTTATCCAGCGAGCAGCGCGAGGGTCGATACGGTGTAGGTTCTGTGTTTCATAGTCTTTCAGGCATGCTCGGGCGCGGCCCACCGTACCGCCAGCGCCAATAAAGCTTGGGCGCGTGCTCGTCTTTAGTGCGCAGGAGACCATGCAAGCGGATCGTATTGGTAGCGGCGCCAGGTGTTGGTGCCTGAACGGCAATCGCTCAACAGCCGCGCAGGGGCTTTTATCTCCTCGCCTACTTTTAAGCTCTCATACTCGGGATGGCCCTGCAGCAGGCGGTACTCCCACCCAATCGGAAAGCAGACGCCGGGCGCAACGCAATGTTTCATAAGGATCGGTACGATAACCGCGCCGCCACCCTTGTACGCGATACGACCGGCCAGCAGCCCGGGGCGCCTGCCCTTTGAGGGATACTCCGGCGCCCGGCTGCAAACTGAAGCACAGGCCCTTGAGCAGGCAGCCCTGAGCCGAATCGGTATGGACCAGGAGGTGAAACGCGGCATGGATTCGGTCGCCCACATTTACCTGCTCATATCCGGGATAGCCCGTAAGCACACAGACCCGCGGGAACCCCGAGCCCGCCAGCTTGCAGTTGAGCAGAAGCAGTGGGCCGGTGGGCGCTAATCCTTCCTGGTCGGTGGCTCGTACGCTGAGGATCCCATTGGTCTTGCCGATGATCTGGCCGCTAATGTCCATCGGCGGTTTGTCCACCAAATAGCCGGCCAAGGCAGGATTATTGGAGGCGTTAAGGCCGGTTGACCAGCGCGGATCGGGCGCTTGATCAGGAGCGCTTAGGGTTGCTTCGGCGCCTGCAAGGGATTTCGGTTCAGCCAAGGACGCGCCAGTTGAGCCGGCTGTTGCCAAGGCGAGTATGAGTCTCGTGGCTCGTTTTAAGGTGTTACATGTCACTTTGATTCCTTTGGCTGACCTTATAGCTCAAAAGCTTCATGGCGACCGCAGGCGGTAGAAGCGGCCCGGATAATTCGTCCACTGCGGATCGCTGAAAAAGGACGAGCCGCCGGTCAGGGTGTTGGTTTGAACCGGTTGCCAAACCGGATTGGCCGGGTTCGTGCAGGCCTCCACCACGATGACCAGATTGCTGGACCCAGTGATGGTGAACCCAAAGCGATTGGTCCGCACCCCAAAGGTGGGGCCGGTGGTCTGCGCCTGCGGGTTCCACAACACAGCCGGACGGCCACCGAACGTCGGCCCCCAGCCCGTGGTTCCCGGCAAGTAATAGACGGTCGGAAGGCTGTCATAAGCGAAGACAACGGATCCAAGGCCTGGGGCGTTACCCTTGAAATAGACCCCTGTCAGGCTGGTGCAGTCTGAGAACGCCCAGTCTCCGATGGTCGTGACGCTGGTGCCGATCGTGACGTGCGTCAGGCGGGTGCAGCGGTCGAACGCCTCGACTCCGATGTTGGTGACGCTGTTGGGGATGGTGACGCTGGTCAGGCCGCCGCAATACGCGAATGCCTCCACCCCGATACTGGTGACGTTGGTGCCAATCATGACGCTGGTCAGGTTGGTGCAGTCAGCGAACGCACAGCCCCCGAGACCGGTGACGCTGTTCGGAATTGTGACGCTGGTTAGGTGGCAGTCACAGAACGCATACTCCCCGATACGTGCGACGTTGGTGCCGATCGTGACATTGGTCAGGCCGTAGCAGGAAAAGAACGCATCGTCACCGATGTTATCGACGCTGTTAGGAATCGTGACGCTGGTCAGGCTGGTACAGCGATCGAACGCCTCGTTCCCTAGGCTGGTGACGCTGTTGGGGATCGTGATGCTGGTCAGGTTGGTGGACCCATAGAACGCCCCGTCCCCGATGCTGGTGACGTTGTTGGGAATCGCGTAGGAGGTACCGCCTTTGGCTGGCGGGTATTGAATGAGCATAGTCTGGCTCTTGTCAAACAGGATTCCGGCCGCACTGCTATAGGCGGGATTGTTGGTCTCGACCGTAATTGCCGTCAGGCTAGCGCAGCCAGAGAACGCATAGTCCCCGATACTGGTGACGCTGTCGGGGATCGTTATGCTAGGCAGGGCGGTTTCAGAGAACGCATAGTCCCCGAGACTGGCGACGCTGTTGGGGATGGTGACGCTGGTCAGGCCGCCGCAAGCATCGAACGCATAGTCCCCGAGACTGGTGACGCTGTTGGGGATGGTGACGCTGGTCAAGCCGCCGCAATACGCGAATGCCCCCGCCCCGATAGCGGTGACGTTGGTGCCAATCATGACGCTGGTCAGGCTGAAGCAGCCAATGAACGCATCGTCCCCGATACTGGTGACAGTGCCGGGAATCGTGATGCTCGTCAGGCGGCTGCAGCCTTCGAACGCATCGTCCCCGATGCTGGTGACGCTGGTGGGAATCGTGTAGGAGGTACCGCCTTTGGCTGCCGGGTATTGAATGAGCGTGGTCTGGCTCTGGTTGAACAAGACCCCAGCCGCACTGCTATAGGCGAGGTTGCTTGGACTCACCGTTATCGCTGTGAGGCTGGAGCAGCCGAACGCCTCGACTCCGATGTTGGTGACGCTGTTGGGGATCGTGACGTTGGTCATGGTGCAGCCTGCGAACGCCCATTCTCCGATGCTGGTGACGTTGGTGCCGATCGCGAGGTGCGTCAGGCTGGTGCAGAATTCGAACGCCCATCCCTCGACGCTGGCAACACTGTTGGGGATGGCGATGCTAGTGAGACCGCAATCTTCGAACGCACTATCCCCAATGTTCGTGACGCCGTTCGGGATCGTGACGCTGGTCAGGCCGCTGCAGAATTCGAACGCATTGCTCCCGATGCTGACCACCGGCAGGCCATTGATCGTGCTGGGAATGGCCACGGCGCCGCCAGAACCGGTGTAGCCCGTGATGGTAATCGCGCCGTTATTGGTCGTGTAGGTGAATTGGGCTTGCACCAGGGCGGGCAGCGTCAACAACAGCAGTAGCGGAAGCAGAAGGTTGGCCCGGGCACCTCCGAAGTGAGTCATTTTCATTTGGTCCGCCCTTCCTGGGTTTCGCGGAAATTTCACGGCGGCCCATACGGTGTGGGGTCTGTACTTCATAAATTATAATTTATTCCTTTGGTTTGCCTTCTAGATGAGCGCCTCACGGCGACCTGAGGCGGTAGAAGAGGCCCGGGTAATTCGTCCACTGGGGGTCGCTGAAATAGGACGAGTCACGTGTCAGGATGTTGGTTTGAACCGGTTGCAAGCGGTGAGCGCCGATGATCAATGTCGGCGCGAAAAGTATCGAATTCAGTTTGGTTTTCATATTCGCGTTAAGTTGGTTCTCTGGTGGACGAGTTGGATTTTTCTCGAAAACCGCGTCTTGTTTTACGGAGACGCCACCGCCCGATAAAACCGAGAGGGTTGATTGGCCCAGTTCGTATCAAAGAAGGTGAACGGCGCAGGGTTGGTTTGGACCGGGATCCAATCTCGGAAATTGGTGGAGGCCTGGATGGTATAGGTGTAGCCAGGGAAGCCGGTGACCTGGACTGCAAACGGACCAGTGTTCGAGGGAGGAGCCGCCGCCAGCGACGCGGGAACGTATGAGAAAACCTGGATGCGGTTGTTGGACGTATCGGCTACAAACACATATTTCCCGGCTGGGTCAACCGCAACGCGACAGGGAAAGTAAAACTGGCCGCGGTTGGTTCCGTAGCTGCCCCACTGCGCCAGGAAGTTGCCATTACTGTCGAATTTCTGAACACGGTTGTTGTCCGTATCGGCCACATAAACATTCCCATTGGTGTCCACCGCGAGCCCCTGCGCCCACCTGAGTTGGCCGGCATTAGTGCCCGAGGCGCCCCACTGCCCAAGCAACGCGCCCGCCACGGTGTACTTCTTAACCAACACGCTGGACATATCCATCGCGTAGAGATTGCCCGCGTTATCCAAGGCGACAGCGTTTTGCTGCCCGTTGACCACATTGGTGCGCCACGTGCCATCGTCGGCATACCGCTGGATGCCGGGATAATCAGCCACGTACACTTCATTGCTGGTATCGACCGCCACGCTCGCTGGTAATTGGAACCCATACAGCGCACCGAACTGTTTGAACCTGTTCCAGTTAGTTAGATAAGCACCACTCGGGCTGAACTTCTGGACCCTGTTGTTCTGGTAATCGGCGACAAAGATGTTCCCGCCGCTGTCCAGCGCCACGCCGTCGGGCCAGTTGAACTGACCGGGGCCGCTGCCGGAGCTGCCCCACTGTGCCAGGTACGCGCCGCTGCTGCTGAACTTTTGCATGCGGCTGTTTCTGGTGTCACACACATAGAGGTTGCCGATGTTGTCCACCGCCAATCCGAGCGGGTAATTCAACTGGCCAGGGCCGGAACCGAGTTGGCCGACGGTGAAGGCGAATGCAGGCGCAGCCGCCTGCGCGTTCACCATCAGGGAGGCAACCGCGCTGGTGGAGGAGCCAAAGGGGTTCGAAACGATCACCTGGTAAGCCCCCGCGTTGGTCGGCTGGACCTTGATCAAACTCAGGGCCCTGGCAGTGCCGCCGGACAGGTTCGTACCGTTGAACAACCACTGATAGCTCAGCGGCCCGGGGCTAGCGGCGCTGACGGTAACGGCAAACGCCGCATTCACCTCGGGCAAAGCGCCCAGGCTCTGCGGCTGCGAAATAATCTCCGGAGTTTGTGCGCGCGTGAGGGTGACCGGGAGCATACCCACGAGGATCGCGAGGGCCGATACGGTGTAGATTCTGTGCTTCATAGTTTTTCGGGAATCGGAGTTTTTTTGAGTTTGCGCTTTGAACAGTTGAGAGGTTCGGGCGGGCCGGGGCCGGGACCCACCGGGCGGCAGTCTGAGGCGTACATGCTCGTGGGTTTACAGCACCTCGCACTATCTCTTGTTGGCGGCCTTTGGGGAAGGCAATCCGCGTCCAGGCTGCTGAGCCGGCAAAGGCAGCGGCGACGTGAAGGAGCGAACCGGGCCAGCAATGGCGGGGCTGCCACCTTGACTTGCGGCGGGGCCC